>Ga0247834_1001169_pt1 | contig 47091 bp, 42 predicted proteins | sample LaCruzMarch2015__8_FD_187118 | JGI IMG/M metagenome (GOLD analysis project Ga0247834, IMG submission 187118) | Freshwater microbial communities from meromictic Lake La Cruz, Castile-La Mancha, Spain - LaCruzMarch2015_12m | ecosystem: Environmental > Aquatic > Freshwater > Lake | place: Spain... | reverse complement strand
GTCGGTGAATTGTCTACACGTTCATCGGCTGGCGCCGATGAATTCACCGCCACGGGCTTCGCCCATGTCGGTGAATTGTCTACACGTTCATCGGCTGGCGCCGACGAATTGCAGGTGTGGGTCAATGTCGCACCTGGCTTCGTCGGCGCTGGCCGAAGGACTGCAACGCTGCTATCGCGACCGACCGAGGCTGGCTTGGTGCCGTCGGTGCATGGAACCGCCTGGCTTCGATGTTCGGGCCGCCGGTCGCGCGCCAATGGAGAGTCCACTTGGATCCTGTTCAGACTGCAACGGTGGCCCACACGAGCGTCGGCACACCCGCTCTGTGGATTGGCTTTTCGGTGGTGGTCTTCGCCGTCCTGGCCATCGACCTCTACATCGGCAGCAAAAGCCACGGCCCGATGTCGAAGCGGGCGGCGATCGTGTGGAGCGGCGTGTGGCTGGCCTGTGCGGGGGCCTTTGGCGCCGGTTTGTACTTCCTCATCGACCACGACCGGGCTCGTGAGGCCGCCCTCGAGTTCGTGACCTGCTACCTCGTCGAGTACAGCCTCTCCATCGACAACCTGTTTGTCTTTTTGCTGCTCTTCTCGGCGTTCAAGGTGCCCCCCGAGCACCAGCACCGGGTCCTGTTCTGGGGCATCTTTGGCGCCATCGTTTTGCGCGCCATCTTCATCTTTGTGGGGAGCGCCCTGCTGACCCAGTGGCACTTCCTCATCTACGTCTTTGGCGCCTTCCTCATCTACACCGGCATCAAGCTGTTGATCCCCGGCGGGGACGAGGACGAAGCCGACATCTCGGACAACGCGGTCGTCAAGATCGCCCGGCGCTTCATTCGCGTTCATGACAAGTACGATGCCCACCACTTCTTTACGACGCACAACGGTGTTCGGCTGGCGACGCCGTTGCTGTTGGTGCTCGTCAGCGTCGAACTGTCTGACGTCGTGTTTGCCCTCGATTCGATCCCGGCGGTCTTTGGCTTCTCAAACGATCCGTTCATCATCTACACGTCCAACATCTTCGCCATCCTCGGGCTGCGCAGTCTGTTCTTCCTGCTCGCTGGCGTGCTGTGGGGCCTGCGCTTCCTGAAGCCCGCCCTCGGCGTCATTCTGGGCTTCGTCGGCGTCAAGATGTGCCTGCCTCTGTTTGACCTCTGGCTGCAGCAGGTGGGCATCCAGCTCAACCTCGGGCACACGCCCATCTCCCCCGAGGTCTCCCTCGGCGTCGTCGGCGGCATGCTCGCCGTCGGCATTGCCGCCAGCGTGCTCTTCCCTGGCAAGAAGCCCGAAGCCGTCCACGCCGTCGACGAACTCAAAGAAGACCTCGACGAGGTCGTTCATCCGGACCGACACCCCCACGGCGACGAAGCGAAGCACTGATGGCCAAGAAGCTGCGCCGGTTCCGCTGGTCGAGCTTGCCGCACCTGTCGCGGCAGCACGTCGTCGTCATGAACTCGCTGTTGGCCACATTTCCCCAGACCCCCTTTGAGCGGGGCTTCAAGGATCGGCTCCGGGCAGCGCTTGAGCCCGCCCTCCACGCCGACCTCGATATCTGGCTGGCGGCCGTTGACGTCGTCGAGGGGAAGGCCCTCGGGCAGCGGCTGGCGGACCCTTGCTGTGCGGCCGTGGTTGGCCTCGTGGGTCGCAACGAGAAGGCCCTCGTCGAGATCGACCTCGCCACCGCCCAGGCCTCCATCGACAAGCTGCTGGGGGGCGACGGCGGCGACGTCGACCAGAACCGACCGCTCTCAGAAATTGAAGAGGGCGTGTTCTCGTTCATCCTGTTGAAGGCCCTCGCGGTGATCCACGAGACCTTCGGCGGCGAACGCCAGCTGGCCATGAAGCTTGAAGGGCTCTACGGCACCCTTGAAGGCCTCCGTGAGCGCTACCAGCTCGACGACACCTTCGCCGTCATCAGCTTCAAGGTGTTCATCGACAAGGCCATTGGCGTCATGCGCGTGTACTTGCCAGCCAGCCTGGTCGAGAGCGACTTCTCGCCGACGTGGCCGACGGCGGGCCCGGCGCTCGAGCGGCTCCTGCACTCCTACGCCGACCGCAAAGAGATGGTCCGTTTGCTGCGGTCTCCCCTGCGCATCGAGGTCGGCCGCCTGTCTTTGGCGATGAATGACCTCGATGGCCTGGAGTCTGACGACATTGTTCTCGTCGAGCAGACCGACGCCGCCATCGCTCGTGATGAAGCCGACGATGATGCCCCATCCTACCTGACGGGGCAGGTGACCTGCCGCGTCGGCGACGGCGCCCACGGCACCCTGATCGGCAACGTCGCCGTCGGGCAGAACGGCCGCTATGAAGTGGCCATCGAAACCATTGTGCCCGAGGGCGAACCCCGGGCCATGCGGATTTTGTTCCCCGAAAGCGGGGCCAATGTGGAGGAGCTCATGGCCGAAGACGCGCGCACCCTGACGACCACCGGCGTCGACGCCGTCGCCCTCGCTGAGGCCGGTCGCGCCGCTGCCGCCGGCAACGCGTTTTCCCATCGGGCCCGTGTCCCATCGCGCCCGGCGCACAGCGACGACAATGAGGCCGGCGCCGAACACTCCGACGGCTACGACGAAGACAACGGCGACGACGCACCGTCGCCGGATGCCGTGGGCCTGCTGGACGATGTCACCGTGGCCATGGTGGTGGAACTCGGTCGGGTCATGGTCTCTGCCGCCGACATCATGGGCTTGCGGCCGGGCCAGGTCATCGAACTGTCCCGTTCGCCCGGCGAGCCGGTGGACCTCGTCGTGGACGGCAAGCGCATCGGCAAGGGCGAGCTGGTGGAGATCGACGGCGAGCTGGGGGTCCGGATCCTGTCCCTGTCCCGCTGACCGCCTCTGACGGGGTGGAGTCAGCCGTGCCTCGTCCAGCCACGTACGGGCACATACAGCCACGTTGGGGCTTTCGTTCCAGCCTGCTAGCGTCCCGCCGTGCGCTTCATTCATCCCGCCATGCTGCTGGTCTTCCTCGTCGCCCCGACGGCTCTGGCCGAGGGTGCGGCTGCTGGCGCTGGTCCGGCGGTCCCGGTGCCACCTGCTGCAGGCATCGCCGCCGACAGCGCTGACGAGCCGGCTGAGGCCGCTGATGGTGCCGAAGGCGCTGGCAACGAGGACACGGGTCCCGCCACGTCGCCGGAGGCCCGTCCTCCCGTGCCGCCCGTCCCCGAAGAAGCCGTTGAACCCTTCGGCACCGCCGACATCGTCAAATCCCTGCTGCGCACCACGCTGATGCTGGCGGTGGTGTTGGGCATCGTGTGGCTGACCCTGTCCAAGGGGATGGGCAAGCTCGTCGAGAAGGCCAATGCCGGCAAGCGCGTCAAGGTCATCGAGCGGGTCGCCCTCGATGCCCGGCGCAGCCTGTTTCTCGTCGAAGTCGATGGCAAGCAGATGGTCCTTGGCGGCGGCGACGTCGTCCGCATCTACGACTTCACGCCAACCGCGGGCAAGGGCTTCGCCGAGGTGCTGACGGCGACGTCGGCTTCGGCTTCGTCGTCGTCGGCCACGGCGCCCAGGACCACCCCCCACAGCGCACACAGCACGCCGGAGAACGCATGACGAGCACCTGGAGAGAGCGATGGGCGGCGTGGTCACAGCCGCGACGAGCCCGCCCCGAGCTGGCCTTGATCTCGTGGGGGCGCCGCGCCGGGTGGTCGGCGTTCATCCTGTTCGTCGTCGGGGTGGCGCCATCGGTGGCCCACGCCGCTCGCGGCAAACCCAAGAGTGAGCTTGGCGCCGTCCTCGGCGGTGTCGACATTCTCGGCAACGACTCCATCAGCAACCGCCCCCTGATCCTGATGACGGCCATGGCTGGCCTGGCCCTGGTGCCTTTCGTCGGCATGATGGTCACGAGCTTCGTGAAGATCGCCGTGGTGCTGTCCATCACCCGCCAGGCCATCGGCACCCAGCAGGCGCCGCCGACGACGGTCATTACCGGCATGGCCATCATCCTGACGGTCTACGTCATGCAGCCCGTCGGCCTGCAGATCTACAACCGCGTCGACAAGTTGGTCGCCATCCAGCGTGGTGGCGACGTGCTCGCCAAGGAAAACGTCGACCTCATCGTCGAAGCCGTCAAAATGGCCAAGGAGCCCATCAAGGCCTTCTTGATGAAGAACTCCTCCGAGAAGAACCGTCAGATGTTCTATCGGGTGGCCTATCGGCTGCGCACTGTTGAAGACCGCGCCGACCTCGGGCCAGAGGACATGATCATCCTCACGCCGGCCTTCGTGATTTCAGAACTCACCAAGGCGTTTCAGATTGGCTTCATCATATTTATCCCATTTCTGGTGATCGATATGGTGGTTTCCAATATTCTGATGGCGCTTGGTATGCAGATGCTATCGCCCACCACCATATCGCTACCGTTCAAGATATTGCTCTTTGTACTGGTAGATGGCTGGTACCTCATCACCAAGGGCCTCGTGCTCGGCTATCAGTAGGAGGCCTCATGTCGATTCAAGATTTTATTGTCCAAATCACCAACGAGGCCATCCTCATCACCATCATGGTGTCCCTGCCATCCATTGTGGTCAGCTTGTTCATTGGTGTGGCCGTCGCGATTTTTTCGGCGACGACCCAAATCCAGGAGCAGGCCCTGTCGTTCGTGCCCAAGATGATTGCGGTCTTTGCCCTGTTGGCGGCGACGGCTCCCTGGATGGGCTCCGTGATGCTGCGCTTCGCTGAACGCTGTCTGGGCGGCTTCGTCGAAGTGGTGCGCTGAAGCCATGCAGAACCTGCTGGGGGCCATGTCTGAGCAGGTGAACCTGACGCAGGTCATGGTCACCTTCGCGCTCATCATGGCCAGGGTCATGTCCATCGTGCTGCTGGTGCCCTTCCTCGGCGGCAAGAATGCGCCCACGGAAGTGAAGATGGGCGTCGGCGTGACACTGGCCCTCATCATCTGGCCGACGGCGTTGGCGTCGCTGACGGGGCCGATTCCCCTCACACCCATCGGCTTTTTGTTGATGATGATGAAAGAGACCTTCGTCGGCCTCGTCATCGGCTTTGTGGCGGCCAAGGTCTTCTACGTCGTCGAAATTGCCGGCCAGCTCATCGACATCTTGCGCGGCGCCAACCAGATCCAGCTGCAGATCCCCGAGATTGAAGAGCGGTCGTCGGCGTTTGGTGCCCTGCAGTTCCAGCTGTTGCTGACGGTGTTCCTCGCCCTCGACCTGCACCACCCGTTCTTCGAGGCCCTGTTCGACAGCTACCGGGTCATCCCGTTGAACGACTGGCCCCAATTTCGCGCCGGCTTTGGCCCCTTTGTCGACTACACCGCGCGCATCACGTCCGACGTCATCGCCATCGCGGTCTTGATGGCGATGCCCATCGGCATCGTCACCCTCACCATTGAGGCCGCCTTCGGGCTGATGAACCGCGTCGCACCGCAAATCAACGCGTACTTCATGGCCATGCCCGCCAAAGTCCTCGGCGGGACGATCATCTTCTTTCTGGCCTTCGACATGATCATCGAGCTCATGCTGAAGTCCGCCACCGAGATGCTGGGGGCGGTCCCGCGCGTCATCCAGCTCATGGGATAGGCGACGTGGCGCGGGAACGAATTGACACCTTGTTGGTCACGCGCGGCCTCGTCGAGAGTCGAGCCCGGGCCCAGGCGCGCATCCTGGCCGGCGACGTCGTTGTCGACGACCATCGCATCGACAAGCCCGGCACCCGCGTCAGCACCGAGGCCGCCATTCGCCTCAAGGGCCCGGGCATCCCCTGGGTCTCCCGCGGCGGCGTAAAGCTTGAAGGCGCTCTGCAGGCCTTTGCCGTCGACGTCGCCGGGGCCGTGTGCGTCGACGTCGGCGCGTCCACCGGCGGCTTCACCGACGTGCTGCTCACCCGTGGTGCCACAAGCGTCTACGCCATCGACGTCGGCTGGGGGCAACTGCACTCCAAGCTCTTGCAAGACCCGCGGGTGCAGAACCTCGAGCGCACCCACATCGCGCGCCTTGAACAAGGGGCACTGAACCCGGCGCCCACGGTGGCCGTCCTCGACGTCAGCTTCATCTCCCTTCGCCAGGTCCTGCCCGCCCTCGACCGCCACCTCGCGCCGTCGTGCACCATCGTCACCCTCATCAAGCCCCAGTTCGAAGTGGGGCGAGAAAACGTCGGCAAGGGCGGCATCGTCCGCGACGTCGCCGCCCGTGACGCTGCCGTCACCGACGTCGTGGCGGCGGCGGTGGGCCTTGGCTGGCAGCACGTTGGCACCATCCCGTCGCCCATCGAGGGGGCCGACGGCAACGTCGAATTCCTGGCCTGCTTTCGTCGAGGAGTGGAGTCGTCATGCGCGCCATCGTGATCCGCACCGGGCGCCTCATTGAGCCTTTCGGCGAGCCGCCAGGCCAGTCCCTCTATGCCGCCACCACCGTCGAAGCCGCCGTCACGGCGTCCCTCGAACGTCGGGGGGCCGTCGTTCAATTCGTCAACGCCGACGACGTGGTCGACATCGGGGCCAGCGGTGACAGCGATGGCACCGTCGTCATCGCCGACCACTGCTTTGTGTCCGACAAGGCCCTCGGCGACTTCCTCGGGGCTGCGTTTGGCGCCGACGTCGACGCCTGCCGGCTGGCCCTGGCCCGCACACCGTCGGTCGACTTCACGTTGCCGCTGTCGTCGGCCACCACCGAGCCTTTCGACGTCGACGGCACCGGCAGCAAGCCCCAGACCCGCGGCCGCTACGAGGCTGCCGCCACCGAACGGGTCGCCTACGACTGCTTCTTCGTGCGCAAAGCGCCTCCCCAACCCGCGTCGGCGTTGCTGACGTCGCTGCGCGACACTGCCCGCCGGGTGGTTGTTGCCAAGCGCGAGCTCGGCGTTCCCCTGCGGCTGCCCACCCTCGGCGACGGCGCCCAGAACACCCAACTGATCCCCATCACGTCGACGTTGGCCGCCCATGTCGAACATTGGGTGCACATCCTGTGGCTCAATCAGGCCGGGTTTGGCGTGCGCTGGTTGGAACTCGCGCGGGCCCGGACGGGCTGGGCCTTGTGGCGCTTGCTCACGGCGGCCCCCTGGTCCTTCGCCGCCATCACCCATCGTTTTGTGGCGCGAGGCAAGAACTGCCGCATCCACCCGACGGCCTGGGTTGAAGCCTCGATCCTCGGCGACAACGTCACCATCGGCGCCGGCGCCAGCGTCCGCAACAGCATCCTCGGCGACGGCGTCACCGTCGGCGACCACGCCACCGTGCTGTCTTCGACCCTCGGCAACAATGTCTCAGTCACCCCCCGCACCTTCGTGGTGTGGTCTGCCGCCTACCCCGACGCGATCCTGTCCAACTACAAGCTGCAGGTGAGCGTCATCGGTCGCGGCGCGTCGTTGTCGACGTGGGCGGGCTTCATCGACGCCAAGCTGCAGGGCAGCGTCGACGTCATGCACGACGGCTCTTTGCGCTCCACCGGCCGCAGCTTCCTGGGGTCCTGCCTTGGCCACGGCGCCCACGTTGGCGCCAAGGTTTTGCTGCTGCCGGGACGGGCCATCCCCAACGGGACCTTCATCACCATGCGCGAAGACGAGCTCATCCGGCGCATCCCCGAAAACATCGCCCCCGGGGTGCCCCATGTGCGTGACAACGGCACCCTGGTGCCCATCCAGAGCGTCCGCGCCCAGGGGGCCAAGGCACCCGTCTCCGTCGGCTGAGACGTCTCCATGGATGCTGGTTGTGGATTGTCCTTGACGGTCTGGCCGCGCGATGGCTTACTCCGCCTCGTCGCCACCGTCGGGGTGTAGCTCAGTTTGGTAGAGCGCTTGGTTCGGGACCAAGAGGTCGCAGGTTCGAATCCTGTCACCCCGACCACCAGAGCATCTGGTTGCGATGCAGAGAGACGGCGCCTTCACTGGCGCTTTTTCTTTTTCGGCACTGCTTTCACCGGCGTTGGCGTTGGCGTCGACGTCGACGCCGGCACGTCGTCGCCGTCGCTGTCGCCATCGGCCGTGATGGGGAGCGCCGTACCAGTCAGCACCACGGCCGCCGCCGAGATGGCCTCGCGGGTGCCGCTCAAGGCCAGGATGTCGCCGACACGCAGGACCTCGTGGCCCGTCGGCACGTCGCCGACGCCGTCGCGAATGATGGCCAGGGCCGAGGCGCCGGTGGCCACCCGCAGGTCAAGGTCAACCAGGGATTTTCCGAGGGCGGGGCTGTCGCCGCCCAGCTGGACCGACAGGGGCCGACCAAGGCCCAAATCGATCTGGTCGATGGTGGGGGCATGGACCCTCGCGCTGGGGCCGGCTCTGGCTTGCTCCACAAGGGCCGCCACGAGGACCTCCGCGCCTGCGCGCACATGGCCCTGGAGGTCGGCGGCGCTCCGCCAGAACGACACGCCGAGGACCATCACGACGATGGCAAAGACCACCACCAACGAGAGCCCGGCGGCGCCAGGCAGGAACGGTTGGGTCACCGCAACCAGAGGGGCACCGACCAGCACCACCAGCGTCAACTCGAAGGACACCACGAGCACTTTTCGCGGGGTCGCCATCAAATCCAGACGACCCACCTCGCCATCGGGCAATACCCGCGCGGCCAGGGTGCGGCCCAGGCGCCGGGCCACAGTGACCAGGCCAGCAACCAGGGGGACAACGACGATGGCGATGACGCCGCCCTGGACGACGCCCGCCCATTGGCCGCTGATGCCGAGGGTCAGCAGCTTCTCCCGGGCCGCGTCCGAAAAGACCGTGGCGGCGACACCCATGGCCACCAGCAGCACGCTGTCGACGACGAGGAGTCGTACCAGCCGTCGCAGGCTGGTCTTGTCCCGGGGACGAGCGCGGGTGAGCTGCTCCAGCCAACTGGCGTACAGCGACGTGAACGTCTGCAGGGGCTTGGGCATCGTGTGTTGCAGCCGGGCCGCAACGCCGGTGGAGGCCCGGATCATGTACGGCGTCGTCAGGGTGGTCAGGGCCGAGACAATGACGACGACCGGGTAGAGGAAGGGGCGGGTGACGCCGAGGGTCATGCCGAGCCCCGCGATGATAAAGGAAAACTCCCCGATCTGGCTGAGGGTCATGCCCGCCTGGACCGAGACCCTGGGGTTGCCACTCGTCAGGAAGGCCCCGAACGACACCCCCACGCTCTTGCCCACAAGGACGACGGCCACCAACACCGCCGTCGGTTGCCAGTGATCGAGGACGAGGGTGGGGTTGATGTGCATGCCCACCGACACGAAGAAGATGGCGGCGAAGACGTCGCGGACGGGGCGAATCGAGTGCTCGATGTGCTCGCCATGGCCGCTCTCGGCGACGAGGGAGCCGGCAATGAACGCCCCAAGCGCCGCCGAGTACTCGAACTCCCGCGCCAGGGCCGACACGGCAAAGCACACGCCGATGCTGGCCACGATCACCGTTTCGGTGCTGCCGCTGGCGACGACGCGGCGGATGGAACGCGGCACCACGACGACGCCAACCACCAACAGGCCCGCCAGGAAGGCCGCGAGCTTGCCGACGGTGATGGCAAGGTCGATGGCGGACAGCCCGCTGCCGGAGGACACGGCGGTCAACGTCGTCATCAGCACGATGGCGATCAGGTCCTCGACAATGAGGATGCCGAGCACCAGTTCCTTCAATGGGCCGGTGATCCCCTGCTCACCGAAGGCGCGGGCGATGATCGTCGTCGAGGAAATCGCGACGACCGAGCCACAAAACAGGCTCTCCAGCTGGGTCCAGCCAAAGAGGCGGCCAACCGAGAACCCGAGCCAGAGCATGATGCTGGTCTCGACGATGGCGGTGATGGCCGCTGATGGCCCCACCTTCAGGAGGGTCTTGAACCGGAATTCGAGTCCCAGGGCGAACATCAGCAGGATGACGCCCAGCTCCGACAGCGTCGTGACGACCTGCTCATCGGCCACCAGCGGGATCGGCAGGTGGGGGCCGACGACGAGGCCAGCGAGGATGTAGCCGAGCACCACCGGTTGCTTGAGCCGCTGGAACAGGACGGTCGTCACGGCGGCCACACACAGCACCACCGACAGGGCTTTCAGGAAGACGTCGGCCTCGTGCATCTTGAGCCCCTACCATGGCGACGTCGCCGGCGACATCGTGAAACGGTTGTCAAGGGGAATCCGCCGGGTTTCAGGGGCGGTCAGGTCGGAATTCCCACGCGTTTTCGCTCACGGACGGCGCTTGGCGACGATCGTCGTCACTGCTAACGACGCCCCATGAGCGACGCACCCGACAACCGTGACGACCCACAGAGTGCAAACGGCGCCGGCAACGGCAACGGAGCCCCTCCCGAACCGCCTGCAGGCGGGGGCGGACGGCGCAACGAGCAGATCTCCATCGTCGACGAGATGAAGGGGAGCTACCGCGACTACTCCATGAGCGTCATCGTCGGACGCGCCCTCCCCGACATCAGAGACGGCCTCAAGCCCGTCCACCGCCGCATCCTCTACGCGATGTACGACGAAGGTTTGCTGTCGAACCGCAAGTACTCCAAGTGCGCGGGCGTCGTCGGTGAAGTGCTCAAGAAGTACCACCCCCACGGCGACGCCTCGGTCTACGACGCCCTCGTGCGCCTGGCCCAGCCCTGGAACATGAGCGCCATCCTCATCGACGGCCAGGGCAACTTCGGCTCCGTCGACGGCGATCCCCCCGCCGCCTATCGCTACACCGAGTCCCGCCTCGCCAAGCTCGCCGAAGAGCTGCTGCGCGACATCGAGAAGAACACCGTCGACTTCATCCCCAACTTCGACGGCAGCCACAGCGAACCGTCCGTGCTGCCGAGCCGGGTGCCGAACCTCCTGGTCAACGGCTCCGAAGGCATCGCCGTCGCCATGGCGACCCGCTGCCCGCCCCACAACCTCAACGAGGTGGTGAACGCCGTCATCGCCGTCATCGAGGAGAAGTACGAGGGCAAGGGCGTTGTCGACCTCAAGCGCCTCCTGCAGCTCATGCCCGGACCCGACTTCCCGACGGGGGGCCAACTGTGCGGCTCCGGCGGCATCGTCTCCTACTACGAGACCGGTCGCGGTTCGCTAAAGCTCCGTGGCAAGGCGCGCATCGAGGACAACGCCAAGATCAAGCGCACGCAGATCATCATCGACGAGATCCCGTTCCAGGTGAACAAGGCCAAGCTCGTCGAGCGCATCGCCGAGTTGGTGCGCGACAAGAAGGTCGACGGCATCGCCGAGCTGCGTGATGAGAGCGACCGCGACGGCATGCGCGTCGCCATCGATCTCAAGCGCGACGCCATCGCCGACATCGTCTTGAACCAGATCTTCAAGCACACCCAGATGGAGATCAATTACCCGGTGCAGATGCTCAGCATCGTCGACGGCCAGCCCAAGACGCTGCCGATGAAGACGATGCTCGAGCTGTTCATCGACTTCCGCCGCGACGTCGTGACCCGCCGGACGCGCTACGAACTCGACGAGTGCGAGCGCCGCTTCCACATCCTGGCCGGTCTGCTGACGGCCCTCGACGACATCGATCGCATCATCGAGATCATCCGCAGCTCGAGCGACACCGACGAGGCGAAGGTCCGGCTGTGCGCCGAGAAGTTCGTGGGCGCCATCAAGCTCGGTCTGTTTGCGAGCGCGCCGACGACCCAAATCGACGGCTGGCTCAAGCAGGGCTTCGCCCAGCTCGACGAGGTTCAGGCCCAGGCCATCCTTGAGATGCGCCTGTCCCGCCTGGTCGGTTTGGAGCGCGACAAGCTCACGGCCGAAGCCGAGGAGCTGCTGCGCGAGATCTCGCGCCTGCGCGAGATCCTCGGCGACCTCCGCGTGTTGATGCAGGTCATCAAGTCCGAGATGAAGGACATCCAGACCCGTTTCGCCGCCGAGCGCCGCACCCAGTTGGTGGGCGACGTCGACGAGATCAACGTCGAGGACCTCATCGCCGAAGAAGAGATGGTCGTGACCATCTCCCACGCTGGTTACATCAAGCGTTCGCCGGTGTCGGCCTACCGGGCCCAGAAGCGTGGCGGCAAGGGCAAGAGTGCGGCGAAGACCAAGGATGAAGACTTCATCCAGGATGCCTTCGTGGCCTCGACCCACGCCTATTTGCTGACGTTCACCACCAAGGGGCGCGTCTTCTGGCTCAAGGTGCACCAGCTTCCCGAAGCCGGTGGTCAGGCCCGTGGCCGCCCCATCGTCAACCTTGTGCAACTTGAGGATGGCGAGCAGGTCTGCACCGTGCTGCCCGTGCGCCGGTTCCCCGAGAAGGAGGACGAGGCCTTCTTGTTCTTCTGCACGAAGAATGGCGTCGTCAAAAAGACGGACCTCACCCAGTACAGCAACCCGCGCAGCACGGGGCTCATCGCCGTCGGCATCGAAGTCGGCGACGCGCTCATCGCGGTCCGCAGCACCGACGGTCGCAGCGACCTGTTTGTGACCACCGCCGACGGCATGTCGATCCGCTTCAACGAGGTGGAGGTTCGCCCGATGGGCCGCCAGGCCGTCGGCGTGAACGGCATCCGCCTCGCCGAGGACGGTCCCCGCAAGGACGAAGTGGTCGCCATGGAGGTCCTCGCCAAGGGCAGCGCGGTGCTCACGGTCACCGAGCGTGGCTTCGGCAAGCGCACCAACGAGGTGGAGTACCCCCTGCAGCACCGCGCGGGCATGGGCGTCATCACCATCAAGACCACCGAGCGCAACGGTCGCGTGGCCGGCGCCATCCAGGTGAACCCCGGCGATCAGGCCATGCTGATCACCAACGGCGGCACGCTCATCCGCATCAACGCCGACGACGTCTCCGAGATCGGTCGCAACACCCAGGGCGTCAAGCTGCTGAATGTCGACGACGACGAGAAGGTCATCGCCGTGGTCCGCATTGCTGAGCCCGGCGACGAGCCCACCACCGCGGTGGTGTCGTCCATCCCGGTCTCGGCGGAGGGTGTCGCCCTCGACGACGATGGTGAAGCCAGTGAGGGCGGCGGCGAGCCCGGCGAAGGCGGCGGCGATGCGTAGCCCGTGGGCGCTGGTCACGGCGCCAGCGTTGCTGATGACGCTGGCGGCGTGCGACGTGCCCGCCGTGGTCGTGGGGGTGCCTGGCCTCGAGGGCGTGTTGGCCTTCGAAGCCCCCACCGACCTGGTCTTCTCCGAGAACCTCGCCGTTGGCAGCACCTTTGAGGTGACCGCGCGTCCTCTCAAGGCCGACGAGGTCAGCCTTGGAAACGACGTCGACGTCGCCGTCAACGTTGCCGCCGTGGCTACCGTGGCCGTGACCGAGCGGGCTGACGACGCCGTCACCTTCGCGGTGTCGGTCGCTGGTCCGGGCACTGTGCGCGTCGTCGTCACCGACGGCGACGTCGTCCTCGATCGGGTCGAGCTCAATGCCTTGCCCCTGGGGGACTCGTCCCTGGTGGACGCCACGCTGCTGCCGTTTGCCGAGGCCATCGACGTCACGGTCCCGGTGTCCTTCGCGCTCGTCGGCGGTGCCAAGACCACCTTCGGCGTCGCCGCCATCGACCGCTGTGGCAACGGCGTCCTCGACCTCGGCGCCAGCACCCTGGCCTTCGTCCCCGTTGACGACGTTGCGCCGGACACTGTTGGCGAGGTGGTCTCGACGGGGCTCGGTGGCTTCGAGGTCACCCCTGTGGTCGGCGACGCCAGCTACGACCTGGTGCTGCAGAGCCCGGGCCTCGCCCCCTTGAGCTACGGCGCCACCACGGTGGCCAACCGCGACATCAACGAGGTGCGCCTCGAGGTGGCCGCCGCCGACGGCGACACCGGCAGCCTCACCACCTGGGGCCGCGCCTTCGCCAGCGGCGACGAACTCCTCGGCGTCGAGGGCTTCACCTGGACGGCCGACGCCCGCATCACGTTGAACGCGGCCTCTGGCCCGGTGGTGACGTCGACGTTTGGCCCTTCGGTCAGTCCCCAGGGCGAGCCCGACAGCCCCGGCGGCATGACGGTGTCCCTGGTTGGCGAAGAGGCCAGCATCGACCTGCTGACCTTCGCCGGGGCCCTCGTGGCCACCCGGGGTGTCGGTCCCACCCGCCCTGACGCCGTGGAAGAACCTGCCGACGAAGAGGCAGGCACGGGCGCGAGCTGTGCTGGCTGCGAAGACGCCCCCGTCTGCGATCCCCTGGTGGCGCTGCTGCCGGTGTTTGGCTTGCGTCGCCTCAGTCGGCGTCGTCGTCGATGACCGAACCGATGCTGCAGGCCACCGATGTCGCCTGGAGCTACGGCGCTGGCGTTGGCAGCGGCGTCGACGGCATCACCCTGGCGCTGCGCGCGGGCGCCATCACGGGCTTCCTGGGTCGCAATGGCGCGGGCAAGACCACCACCATCAAGCTCCTCGCGGGCGTGCTGGTTCCACAACGGGGCACCATCACGTTCGGCGGGCTGCCGTCGTCGTCGTCGGGTGCATCGTCGTCAGCGGCGCGGGCCCGCATTGGTTGGGCCCCCGAAGATCCGCCCACCGTCGCCGGCATGACCGTGCGCGAGCACCTGCAGACCGCCATGGACCTGGCGGCCTCCACCCCATCCGGTGGCCATCGAAGCATCAACGACGTCGTCACGGCCCTCGATCTCGGGGCCGTGGTCCATCGCCTGGCCGGGGCCTTGTCCAAGGGTACCCGCCAGCGATTGGGCGTGGCGATGGCCCTGTGCGGGGCCCCCGATGTGCTCCTCCTCGACGAGCCCACGGCGGGCCTTGATCCCGCCCAGGTCGACGCCTTGCGGACGCTCATCCGCGCCGAGGCCGCCCGCGGCGCCGCCATCCTGCTGTCGTCCCACGTCACGGCGGAGCTGGCGGCCGTCGCCGACGACGTCGTGGCCATCAACGCCGGCCGCACGGTGTTTGTGGGCCCGATCGCGAGCCTCGAGGAAGCCACCCGCGCTGCCCTCGCCCTGCCGGTCGCGCCAGCGCCACCAGCACACACGTCGGTGGCGTCATGAAGGTCATGAGGGCCCTGATCGTGCGCGAGCTCCGGCAGGTGCTGTGGACGCCGGCGGGCCTCGGTCTGGTGGCGGTGTGGCTCTTCCTGGCGGGCAGCCTGTTCATGACCGAGCTCGTCGCCTTCGAGCAGGCCGAGCAGCGGGCCCTCGCCCTCAATGACCCGGCGATCCTCGGCCTCCTCGACGTCAACGACCTGTTGATTGCCGCCGTGATGAACAACCTCACGGTGGTGCTGCTGTTCCTCGGCCCGCTGCTGGCCCTGCGCCAATGGAGCGACGGCGCCGCCCGCGCCTGGCTGCTGCAACGGGCACCGTCGACCCTGCACTTCGTCGTGGCGCGCGCCACCGCGGCCCTCGTCACGGTGTCGACGATGGTGGGGCTGACCTTGCTGTTCTCGGCGTTCCTGGCCCTGGTCGGCAGGCCGGCAGTGGGCGACGTCGGTGTCGTCGTCGACCCGGGCCAGACCCTGCTCGCGGCCGCCGTCGTTGGCATGGCGGGCTTCACCTTCGTGATCGTCAGCGGCGTGGCCACCGTCGCCGTCGACCAGCCTTTGGCGGGTGCCCTGGTGGCGTTTGTGTTGTTGCTGGTCTCTTGGCTGCTGCCGTCGGCCACGGCGATGGTGGGGCCCACGTTCGGGGCGGCCCTGTCGGCGTTGTCGCCCGCAGCCCACATCGAGGCGGGGCTGCGCGGTGTCGTTGATGTCGGCGATGTCGTCTGGTGGGTGGCCGTCGATGTCGCAGCCATCCTGGCCACCGCCGGCGTGCTGGAATGGCGGCGTCGATGAAGCGCCTCGTCACAGCCCTCGCCGTCGTCCTCCCCCCGATGGGGGGCACGGTCCTCGCCCTTGGGGTGCTGGTGGGCATCCCGGTGTTTGGCCTCAGTGCCGCCGGGCTGTCCTTTGTCGTCGTCGGCGCCCTGATGTTGATGGCGGCCGCCGTCATGCCGTCGTCGTCATCGGTCAACGCGTCGTCGTTGTCGTCGTCGTCGTCGTCGTCGTCGTCGTCCTCCCGTTCCTCGCGGCGCCGCTGGCCACCGGCGGTGTTGCTGATGGCCCCCCTGTGCCTCGCCGCCGGCGTGGCGTCGTCGTTGACGCTCACCGGGACCGCCGACATCACCGCCACGGGGGTCAACACCCTCGCCGAAGAGTCTCAGCGGGTGGCCGCCGGCTTGACCGCTGACGTCACTGTCATCTCGTTTGTCGACGACGACCGCGCGCTGACGGAGCTGCAGGCCCTGGTGGCTCGCTACCAGCGGTCGACCAGCCGGGTGTCCTTTGAAGTCCGCTCGGCGAAGCGGGCCGCCGATCTCGACGTGGCCCGCGCCCTCGGCATCGCCGAGTATCTGGCCCTTGGTGGCGCCAACCTCGTCGTCGTCGCTGACCACGAGGGGGCCACGCCCGTGCGGGTCCGCTTTGCCGCCGGCATGCCCGACCACGAAGAGCTCCTCACCAACGCCCTTCGACGGGCCACCAGCACCGAGACCATCAAGGCCTATGTGTTGGCGGGCCACGGCGAGGCGGATCCCCGTGACGACGGACCCCTGGGGCTCTCCCGACTGCAACGGAGCCTGAGCGCCCGCGGCGTCGAGCTGGTGCCCCTGCCGCTGCTGCAGGTGGGGCGCTTCCCCGACGACGCGCGCGCCCTGGTGTTGTTGCCGGGCACCGCCGCCCTCGACGACGCCGAGCTGTCATTGGTACGCGCCGCTCTCGACGGTGGTGTCTCCCTGGTCCTGTTGCTCGAGCCAGACCGCCCGTCGCCAGGCTTCGCCTCGATCGCCGCGAGCGTCGGCGTCGACGTGGTGGCCGACATCGTCGTCGACGAGAGCCCCTTCGCTGCCATGCTGGGGGGCGCCGACGTCGCCAGCGGTCAAACCCAGATCGCCCACGCCATCACCAGACCGCTGCGGGGGGCGCTGACGCACTTCCCGCGGGCCGCGGTGCTTGGCCTGTCGCCCCTCGACGGGCTGACCGTGGTGCCGATTGTCTCCACCGGCGCTGAAGCCAAGAGCCAGCAAACGGGAGCCACCGGTCCGTTGCCCCTCGTGGTCGCCATTGAGCCCGCCGATGCCCTCAAGCGTGGGCGCCGCATCGTCGTCGCTGCCGATGCGTCCTTCGTCGAGAACATCCACATTGGCCGGGGCGCCAATGCCGACCTGGCGATGAACGCCGTGCTGTGGGCCACCGCCGTCGACGACGCCATCGCCGTCCGACCCCGCCAGAAAACGGGGGCCCTCATCTTCCTGACGCCGAGCGCTCGCAGTCGGTTGGCCTTTGTCGTCGTGCTGCTGGTGCCCGGTGGGCTGCTGGCGGCCGCGGTGGCCTGGGCCGCCCTGCGCCGGTCGGCCTGAGTCAGCTCGCCGACGACGTCGACGCCGTGGTCTGGTCGAGGGCCGGCACGGCCTGGTCGGCCGTCGCCCCGCGATACCTGGGCAGCAGGCTGTGCTGCTGGACCTCGAGGATGCCGAGGGCCTGCAGGATGAGGCAGGCGCCATAGCCCAGGTCGACCTCGAGGGGCTTGTACGAGAAGCGGGCGGACGCCGGCGCGTGGTGGTGGTTGTTCTGAAAGCCCTCGCCGATGATCAACCAGGCCGCGAGGTGGTTGTTTCGCGAGTTGTCGTCGGTGTCGAAGTTGCGGCCGCCGACAGCGTGCCCGAGGGCGTTGACGATGGCCCCCTGCACCGGGTGGCTCATCATGCCCACGAACCAGGACAGGCCGAGCAACCAGCCCACCGACGCCGCCAGGGCCACACCGACGATGGCGTGGAGCATGTAGGGCACAAACCACAGACCCTTGCGGTTCAGCCAGGACAGACGGAAGTCGAGGTCGACCGCGTACTTTGTGTAGGCGGGGTCCTTCTTGGCCAGGCCGACGATGACGCGCTCATAGCTGCGCAGCTGCTCCATCACGATGCCCGTGATGCCGACGTTGACGGGGGAATGGGGGTCCAGGGGCGTGTCGGAATGGGCGTGGTGCAGGCGGTGCATGACCACCCAGGCCTTGGGGTCGAGCCCGGACACCCAGTTGCCCATGGTGATCAGCACCTGCCGCGAGCGAGGCCCGAGGTGGACGGCCTGGTGGGCCAGCCCCCGGTGGTAGCCCACCGACACCGTCACGATGTTGAGCAAGTAGGCGGCGACGAAGACGACAACACAGGTGACGATATACACGGGGACCTCCGGGGTTGTTCAGGCAACCTACTGATCCGTAACCTACCGATTCGTAACCTACGGTTGAGTAGGGTGCGAGTCAAGGGTGGCGTGGCGTTGGGGAGGGCTGGCGGCGCGTTGTCGTCGGGCGAACGAGGTGATTGGTGAAGACAAAACAGCGCTTGAGCGGGCCCGAGCGACGGGTGCAGTTGATGGCCGCGGGCCGCAAGGTGTTCGCCAACCACGGTTACGAGGCGACGACCATCGAAGAGATCGCCCGCGAAGCCGGCGTGACCAAACCCGTCATCTACGAACACTTCGGCAGCAAGGAGGGCATCCATGCCGCCGTCGTCGCCTGCGAGATGGACCACCTGGTGTCGGTGGTGTCGGCCAGCATCGCCGAGGGCACGCCCCGCGAACGATTCGAGACCGCGGTGCTCGCCTACCTCACCTACGTCGCCACCGAGCCCGATGGCTTCGCCGTGTTGACCCGCGACTCATCCAACGCCCACTCCCGGCGGGGGCTGACCCGGGTCATTGACGACCTCGCCGGCCGCGTCGGCGACGTCTTCGCCGCCGAATTCAAACAGGCCGGCTTCAACGCCAAGGTGGCCCCGATCTACGCCAACGCCCTCATCGGCATGGTGACCCAGGTGGGGCAATGGTGGGCGGTGGAGGCCCGCGGGGTGTCCCTCGAGCAGGTGGCCGGTCACGTCGCTGCGTTGTGCTGGATGGGGCTGCGCCACCTGCCAAAGACCCCCAGGCCTTTGCGACCGACGACGACGTCGCCGCCGAAGAAGACCGCGAAACCAGGCGCGGCGGTGACGCCTGCGGCCCCCACCAGGGGCGCGAAGAAGGGTGAAACCAAGAAGGCGGCGAGGGATCGCGAGGGAAGCCCACCATCGTCGTCGTGAACCCGGTCAATCGGTGCCGGGCGGGCGGGTCCACCAGGGTTCTTTGCGAAACCAGGTCCGTTGGCGGCGGGCGTATTGGCGGGTGCGGATGACCACGGCGGCGACGGCGTCGTCGACGGAAATGCGGCCAGCGCCGACCTCGATGGCCTCCTGCACGCCCATGGTCAGCAGCAGGGCATGGTCGGCGGGCAGGGTGGCCTGCAGGGCGAGGGCTTCGTCGACGATGCCGGCCTGAAACATCCGCCGGGTGCGCGCGATGATCGCCTGCTCCACCTGGCTCTGGGGCGGGTCCACCAACAGAAACAGCGCCGTCGCCGCCAGTGGTCGAGGAGGGCCGGCCAGCAGACGGGTGATGTCGAGGTCATGAAGGGCCCCGCCGCAGGCGACGATTTCCAGGGCACGCAGCACGCGCACGGGATTCTGCAGGTCCATCCGCCCGGCAGCGACGTCGTCGATGGCCCGCAAACGGGCCACCAGGGGCCCAAGGCCGACGACCTCGAACTCCCGCTGCAGGGTCGCCCGCACCAGCGGATCCCCCGGCACCTCGTCGCTGAGCCCCAGCCGAAACGCCCGCAGATACAAGCCCGTGCCGCCGACGATGATGGCCCGTTTCCCCCGGGCCAGGATGTCGCTGACGGCGGCATCGACGGCGTCGACGAAGGCGCCGGCGGTCAGTGTCGTCGTGACTGGATCGAAGGACCCATAGAGGTGATGGGGCACCAGGGCCCGCTCGTCGGCGGTGGGCCCCGCGCTGGCGATGGGCAGACCCCGATAGAGCTGGCGGCTGTCGGCGCCCACGATCTCGCCGCCGTGCTCGAGGGCCAGGGCGAGGGCCAGGGCGCTTTTGCCCGACGCAGTCTGACCGCCCACGACGACAATCGATGGCAGATCGGTCACGACGACGAACCGCCGTCGGCGTCGGCGACCCGCTGCTCCACCACCACATCGGCGCTGACGTCGCTCAAGCGCACCCGCAGACGTCGACCGGGCTGGAGGTCATCGGGGGTCGCCAGCCGCGTTGTCGTCGTACCGGGGACGCTGACGATGGCCCAGCCCCGGCGCAGCACCGCCAGCGGCGACAAGGCATCGAGGGCCGCGACGGCGGTGTCGAGGCGGGCGGCGGCGCCATCGCGGACGTCGACGATGGCGGCGTCGAGGCGGGCACCGGCGGCGTCGACCCGGGCGACGGCACCCACGATGCGTGGCTGTGGGTCCTGGCGGCGGAGGCGCTCTGTCAGGCGGTCCAGGGTCTGCCGCTGACCGCTCAACTGGGCCAATGGCGCCCGCTGCTCCAGGCGCTTCTCAAGCTTCTCCAGGCGCACGGCCAGGCGGCGCTCGAGGACGGTGGGGGACGGCAGCCGCCGTTCCAGTCGCGTCAGGCGTTGTTCGGCGCGGGTGACGGCCCCCTGGGTCTGGGTCAGCAGGCGACGCTGCAGCCCGTCCACCCGGCGGTAGAGCTCGGCCTTGACGGGGACGGCGAGCTCGGCGGCCTGGCTCGGGGTGGCGGCGCGCACGTCGGCGGCGAGGTCGGCCAGGCTGATGTCCACCTCGTGGCCGACGCCGGCGACGACGGGGACGCTGCAGGCGGCGATGGCCCGCACCACGGGCTCGGTGTCGAAGGCGTTGAGGTCTTCGCGGGCACCGCCACCACGCACCACCAGGATCACGTCGCACAGGCCGGTGTCGTCGAGGCGACGGATGGCATCGGCGATGTCGGCAGCGGCGTCGCCCCCCTGCACCCGGCAGTCGCGCAAGATGATGCGCGTGGTGTGGTTGCGGTCCCTGATGACCTTGAGGACATCGAGGAGCGCCTGTCCCACGCGGCTCGTCACGAGGCCGACGGTGGCTGGCAGCAAGGGCAGGGGACGCTTCCTGGCGACGTCAAACAGGCCGGCTTCGGCCAGCCGTTGCTTCAAGGCCTCCAGGCGTTTCTTCTGGTCGCCGTCGCCGAGGGCGGCCAGCGTGCGGCCGATGAGCTGGGCCTGGCCAAAATCGGTCTTGAACGTCGCCTGGCCAGCGACGATGACGAGGTCGCCGTCGGCGGGGGCGCTGAGCCGCTGGGCCTTGTTGAAAAAGATGAACACCTTCAGCTTGGCGTGGGCGTCCTTGAGGTCAAAGCTCCAATGGCCCGCCGTGGAGACCTTGAAGCCCGTCACCTCGCCGCCGACCATCACCTCGCCGCCGGCCTCCAGGGCCCCCTTCATGCGCTGGCCCAGCTGAGAAACGCTCAGGCAGCCGTCCGGGAGGGGCGCCTGACGTGACACCGCAACAGGACGCGGTGGCGTCCGGCCGGTGACGAGGTCAAACACGCGGGGCTTCTCAGTCACTGTGTCTCGCCGTCTCGGCCAGGGTGTCTCTGGACGCGTCGCCGGGGCGCGCGCTTTCATTTGCAGGGGGCTGCACGCTAATACGAGGTCGATTCGAGAGATCAATCGCGCCAGCGGTTGACTGGCATGATCACAGGAGGACCGACGTGGTGCAGATTCCCCCGCCGCCAGTGCCGCCACCAGGGCTGCCGTACATCAACTACGGCGCTGCCGCGGCACCGGCTCCCGCGCCGGCCGCGCCGCCGCCGCCGGCCCCGCCGCCCCAGCACGCGCCGCCGCCACCCCAGCAGCAGTATGCGCCGCCGCCACCGCAACAGCAGTACGCGCCACCGCCCCAGCAGCAGTACGCGCCTCCTCCTCCCCAGGCGCCGCAGTACGCGCCGCCCCAGCAGCAATACGCGCCCACCCCGGGCGTGCAGGCATCAGCCCCACCGCAGGCGCCGCCGGCCGCAGCGCCCCAGGCTGCCCCCGTGCGCACCATCCGCAAGTACGAGGCCGTCATCGTCGACGTCGTCCGCCGTACCCACGATGCGTCGTCGGTCTACTTCTTCATCGGCGACACGCCCGCCTACAAGGCCGGTCAGTTCCTCAGCATCGACCCCCACCAGTTCCCGGAGCTGAAGCGGTGGATCGACTACATGGAACTGGTCAAGGGCAAGAAGGAGCCCATCCGCTCCTACTCGCTGCAGTCGGCCCCCGGCGAGAAGTGCATGGCCATCTGCACCAAGGCCGAGGCCTACGACCCCAAGGTCAACAAGTACCCGCCCGTGCTGTCGCCCTTGATGGCGTCGGGTTCGCTGAAGGGGCGCGAGGTCGTCATCAGCGGCTTCACCGGCGCCTACTTCATCGACGACAACATCGAGCAGGTCACAGACACCGTCGTGCACTGGGTGGCCGGTTCGGGCGTGGTGCCCAACTACGGCATCCTCAAGGACGAGCTGCGCAACAACAAGAACCCGCGCATCAAGCACGTGATGTTCGACGTCAACAAGAGCGTCAGCGACATCATCCTGCACGAGCAGCTGCGGGCCTTGTCGAAGGCGTATCCCGACCGCTTCACGTTCGTGAACCTCGTCACCCGTGAAGACCCGTCGTACCTGGGGCCCAACTACTTCAAGGGCCGCCCCACCGCCGACGTCGTTCGTCGCTACGTGCCCAACCCCCAGACCGCCCGCTACTACGCGTGCGGTGCGGCCATCTCCAAGCACCAGCGCGCCGAGGCGAAGGAAAAGGGCGTCGAACCCACGCCCCGCTTCATGGAGACCGTCGAGGCGATCATGCACGAACTCGGAGTGCCCAAACAGCACTTCAAAAAAGAGGAATTCGGCTGAGCGTCGGCCGGTCGTCGGCGACAGCAGACCGTGCCCATGGGGCAGAAGAGAGCGGCCAGGTCCGCTCTCTTTTCGTGTCGGCGCGGCGAAGGCTCAGACCGCCGTCAGCGTCAGCGCCACCTCGACGGCGAGGTGGTCCGACAGAAACGGCAGGCGGTGGCGTCCAAAGCGCCAGTGCTCCACGTGGTGGTCGTCGACGGTGAGGCGGTGGGCGCCGCCATCGCGGACAAAGACCCGGTCGAAACGTTCGGTCTCGTCGGCACGGTGAAACGTCGGTTGGGGCGCGCCGCCGCCGACGGAGTCCACGAAGCCCGCGTCGGCAATGCGGCGGGCGCTGCGGCGGTCGTCGTCGTTGTCTTCGTAGAAGTTGAAGTCCCCGGCGAGGACCACGGGCCCATCGGTGCCGCGGGCCTCCTCGAGGGCGATATCGGTCTGGCGGGCGCGGGCCCGACCGTCTTTGGCCGCCGGGTACGCCTGCAGGTGGGTGTTCAAGACCGTGACGGCGACGTCGTCGACGAAGACGCGGGCGTGCAGCACCCCCTTGTCGCCAAAGGGCAGCAGGCGTCGACCCCCGAAGCTTCGGTTGCGCACCACCTCCAGCCGGTGGGGGCTCGCGAGGGCGAGGCCTGAGGCGCCGCCGTCGGGCCGGACGAAGCCACCCACGTCGAGGGCCGGGGTGCCGCGCCACACCTCCTGGAGGGCCACGATGTCGAAGGCCTTGTCGCGCAGAAAGCGGGCGAGCACCGGGTAGCGCCGCAGGGGCGACACCGACGACACGGGCCAGGGCAGGCCCCAGGTGTTCAAGCTCAAGACGCGGATCGCATTGGCCATGGGGGGAGTCTGCCGTTGCAGTGGGGTCGGCGCTGTCATCGGACGGTCATGGTGGCGCCGGGCGGGCCGATGCGTCCGGTGCTTCCGGTGGCGAGGTCAGGGCGGGGTCGGCGCCCCCCGTGCCGGGCAGGGGCCCGGGCGCAAACGCTCCCAGGAACGCCTGCCAGTGCTCGGCAGCGCCAGCGACGACGAGGGCACCGCTGTCAACGGCCGCCCGGGGGTCCTGACCGGCGAAGAACACCGCCCGCACGACGTCGGTGCTGCCGCTGATGACGAGGGAAGGTGCTGTCGCCGGGCGATCGCGGACCTTCAGGTAGCGGTCGCCGAAGGTCAGGGCGAAGACCCGCTCGGTGGTCGCCACCGGTGACGTGTTCGTCGTCGTCGACGACCCGGTGAGGCGCAGTTCCACCTCCAGGGTGAGGCCACCGCGGTAGCGCCGCTTCATCGACAACAACGCCCACCCCATGTCCATCCGCTCGCCGGGGCGGGGCCGCTGCAGGGTGCGGGCCCCGAAGCGACCAAGCTCCATGACGACGGGTTCGAGGAGGGCGCCGTCCCGGGTGAGGGCCCAGGCGGGATGGCCTTCGTCGTCGACCCTGGTGGCCAGGCCGGCGTCGTCGAGGGCCTTCAGGCGGGCTGCCAGCAGATTGGTGGTGATGCCGGGCAGCTCACCAAGCAGGGTCGTGTAGCGGCGGGGGCCCAGCAGCAGGTTGCGCACGATGAGCAGGGTCCAGCGGCCCCCCAGCAGGTCGAGGGCCCGGGCGACCCCGCAGAACTGGGCATAGCTGCGCTCGCTCATGAACCAGAGCTTCCCACGGCGGTCGTCATGGTGCTATCTAAAACTAAAGTGAGGCACACATGAAAGATCAAGTGCACGTCGTGGCCGTCGTGATCCCCCTGCTGGCCGTGCTGGTGGTGGCCGCCGCTGCCGCCGCCCTGTCCCGGTTCGCCTCCAGCCGGGCTGCCGTCGCTTTCGTGGTCGGCGCCGTCGCCTGGGCAGGGGTGAGCGGGGGGCTCGCTGCCAGCGGCATCCTGGGCCGTTTTGAGGCCCGGCCCCCGCCCATCCTGCTGTTCATGGCGGTGCTGCTGGTGGGCAGCGTCGCCCTCGGGCTCTCGTCGACGGGCGGGCTGTTGGCGAGCCGCGTGCCCCTGGTGGGCCTCGTCGGCGTGCAGGCCTTTCGCCTGCCGTTGGAGCTCGCCATGCACCAGGCCGCCACCGACGGCATCATGCCCGTCGAGCTGAGCTTCTCCGGCTACAACTTCGACATCGTCACCGGCGTACTGGCCATCGTCGTCGTCGTGGCGTGGCGGGCCGGTCTGCTGCGTCGCTGGATGCTGTGGCTGGCCAACATCGTGGGCATCGCGGCCTTGCTGGCCATTGTCGCCATCGCCCTGCTGACGTCGCCGATGCTGCACGCGTTCGGCACCGACCCCGCCCACCTCAACACCTGGGTGGCCGAGGTGCCCTACGTGTGGCTGCCGGCGATCCTGGTGGCCTTCGCCGTCGCCGGCCACGTCGTCATCACCCGGGCGCTGGTGCTGGGGCGGTCGGTGTGAGCCGCCTGTGGTCGACTACAGGTCCACCCGCACGCCGAGGGTGAGGTGGTCATCGATGAGGGAACTCCCGGCCACATGGTGCAGATTGTCGACGAGGAAGTGGCGCCAATCGAGGCGCACGGTGGCCGAGAACCGATCCAGTCGCAGGGGCAGCAGCTCCGCCTGCAGGGTGAAAACCCGTTGGCGTTCCGGGGTCCCCGTCGGCGTCCGTTGGGCCACCGCCGCCGTCGAAGCCTCGTAGGGCGTGCGCAGGGTGTGTTCCCCAAGGGTGCGCTCCTCGAGCCCGAACTCACAGGAGCCAAGGCCTGTGTCGAGGGCCCCGGCCCACAGTCGCCAGACCCGGCTGTCGGGCCCGAAACGCCATCCGAGGGGCTGCTCGACGACCTCGGTGCCCCCGGGCAGGTTGCTCGGCAGGCGCCGGCGGGATGACCAGGTGATCAAGGGATTCTCGCGAATGCCAAACCACGGACTGGTCTCGACGATTTCGGCGCCGCCGTAGACATGGATGACGCCCGTCGGCTTCACCCACGTGACCTGCCGCGGCACACCGATTGCCCAGGGCACCGTCACTGGCATCGTCAGTTCCACACCCGCGAGGCCCCCGGTGGCGTCGGGGATGATGGAGGCCGCCTGGGGAAACCACTCCCGCTCCAGCCCCGACTGCAACTGGTTGATGCCGAACTGTCCCCACAGGCGCACGCCGCGAATCGGCACCAGGGTCGCCTCCAGCGTCAGGAGGATCGACGCCGATTCGTACTCGGCCACGTCGTTCCAGCCGAATTGGTTGTGAAACACCAACAACGGATTGAGGTGGCGCAAGTCGAGGGGCACGCCCCCCACCATCGTGCCCTCACTGACAGCGAGGTGGAGCTTCTCGAGGACCACGGCCTCAAGCCGGTGGATCACGAGGTGCTTCTCCTGGCTGCGCAGGGCACCCATTCCTGGCAGGGCGCCTTCGTCGTCGAGGAGCGTCGGGTCAAGGCGCAGCACCAGGCTCGTCCACGTGAACTGGGGCAAGAAGAATTGGGCACGGGCAAAGTCATGAAAATCGGCGCTGTCGCCGAGCATCAGGTTGCCCATCTGACCGTTGCCGACGTCGAGGCGGTCCCGCCCGAGGTTCAACGCCCAGCGGTCGCCGCCGACGCCAACGACGGCGCGATGGGGGAACGACACATCAATGCCCTCGGGTGGCGGGATGTTGGTCCGGGCATCCACCGCAGTTGGTGCCGTGTAGAGGTTCTGGTCCTGGCGGAGGTCAAAGGTCCCGCGGCCCCAAACCTCGACGTCGTCAAACAGCCGCCACGAGAACTGGCTATCGAGGCCCAGCAGGGGCCCGCGCTCCCGGAAGCCGACCTCCCATGGTGTGCCGACGTCGACGGCGCTGCTGCGGGCATAGACCTCGGGGCCGCCAAACACCGACAGCTGCAAGGCGATGCCGTCGTCGGCGTAGACAGCGAAGCTGCGCAGGTTGAAGCGCAGGGCGGCATCCTCGACCGCCGAGAGCGTCAACGGCGCGCGCGCGACCTCCCACCACAGCGGGCCATCGGTCCAGACCGGGACAGGCCCCGGGGTGCGTAACCTGTCCGCCAACTCCAGGGCCCGCACGACGGGAAAGGGCCCGCCCTGCATGGGCACCACCACGCCGGCATCCATGGCGAGCAGTTCCAGCACCCGTGGCAGGCGGTCACCAACCGCGACCTGCCGCTGCCCGCCCAGGGGGTTCTGGTCGTCGAGGGCACCAGTCGATGGACTCGACGTTGGGGCCGTCGTTGGGGCGGTCGTCGCCTCCCTTGTCGGTGCTGTCGCCGCCAGGGTGGCGAGCGTGATGACGAGAAAGTGCGCCATGCGTCTGTGTGCCTGTGCCGGGCCCCGACGTCAAAGCCGCACCGGTGGCTCGCTGGACTAAAACCCGGGCTGTGGTACCACGTCGGGGTCGGTGGGCGCGGATGCCGCGGCCGCTGACACATGGAATGGAATGGCGATGGCATTGAGGTCACGGTCCCTGGCGTTGGCGATGCTCCTCGTGTGTCAGGTGGCAGACGCACAAACAGGCGTGGTCGGTGCGCGCCAGGGCGGCTCTGCGGGGTTCGACGACGGCGCGCAAGTCGATGAATTCGGCTTCCCGATTGATGATGCTGAACTCGATATCGAGGTCGACCCGGCCCGACGTCCTTCGGCGCTGGGTTCGGCCGAAACCTCACCCTCCAGACGCCCTGTTGCCGCCGCGCCAAAGCGCAAGCTCAAGCCCCTCGAGCCCAACGGGTTCCAGCGCTTCGTCCAGGCCACCACCGGCCAGCTTGCCCCCCTGTACGGCGTCGCGGCCTTCGAGCAGGGGGTCGACTTCGGTCCATCGCGCTCGGGGGCTGTGCCCGCCGATTACGCCATTGGTCCTGGCGACGAGATTCAGCTGCAGGTCACGGGCGTCACCGACCTGCGGCTTCGTCTGATTGTGGATGGCAGCGGTCGCGTCAGCCTGCCGAAGGTCGGCACCTTTTCTGTCGCGGGCGTCAAGGCCAGCGAACTCGAGAGCGTGCTTGAAAAGCAGCTCCAGAAGAGTTTCCGCAACTTCACGTTGTCGGCGAGCCTGGGGGCCATTCGCCCCATTGACGTCTACGTCGTCGGCCAGGCCCGGCTGCCTGGTCGTCAATCCGTCAGCGCCATGTCGACGTTCGTCAGCGGCGTATTGTCGATGGGCGGTCCCAACGCCAGCGGCACCTTGCGGCGGGTGGAACTCGTGCGCGCTGGCGCCACCGTCGCCACCATCGACGTCTACGCCTTTCTGGCCTCTGGCAAGGTCGACGGCGACACCCGCCTGCAGGCCGGCGACACCATCGTCTTCCCCGCGGCGGGGCCACGCGTGGCTCTGCTCGGCGATGTGCATGCGCCCGCCGTCTACGAACTGGCTCGCGCCGATGAACCCCTGGCCGACCTGCTCAAGCTCATCGGGGGCTTGCCCATCACCGCGAACCGTCGCCGCGCCACCGTCGAGCGCATCGATCCGATGGCCCGGGATCCGCGGCGGGTCGAAGCCCTGACCCTCGACGACGCCGGACTCGCCAAGCCCTTGAAGGACGGCGACATCGTCACCTTCCTCCCCATCAGCCCGGCCTTCGGCAACGCCATCACCCTGCGGGGCAACGTCGCCAGCCCCCTGCGCTACCCGTTCACCGACGGCATGCGGGTGCGAGACCTCATCCCCGATCGCGAGGCGTTGATCAGCCCCGACTACTACCGCCGCAAGAACCTGTTGGTGCAGTTTGACGATACGGCACCCGTCGGGGCCGGCGCCCCGGCGGGAGCGGCGACGACGTCAGCCACGACGCCGGCGCCGCCGCCGGCAAAGACCCAGCAGTCCGCCGATGCCGAGTCCACTCGCCGCAACGTCAAAGAGATGCTCGACGAGGTAAACTGGGAATACGCCGTCGTCGAACGCCTCGACAAGGACACATTGACCACCCGGCTGCTGCCCTTCCATCTGGGCAAGGCCGTGCTGCAGGGGGATGACGCCCAGAACCTGGCCCTTGAAGCGGGCGACGTCGTCACCGTCTTCAGCGCCCGCGACCTCGCCGTGCCCCAGGCCAAAAAGACCCGGCTGGTGCGCATCGAGGGTGAGGTCGGGGCCCCCGGCATCTACCAAATCACGGCGGACGAAACGCTGGCGTCGCTGCTCGACCGCGTGGGCGGCACCACGGCGCAGGCCTATCTCTTTGGTCTGGCTCTCCGCCGCGAGAGTGTGCGCCAGGCCCAGCAGGCGACCCTCAACAACGTCCTGCGGCAGCTCGAGGACGAGCTGCGGGCCCATCTGGCCAATCGCCAGGCGAATCTGCCCACCAGCGGCGACCCGGCCCAGATGGTGGCCTTTCAGGCCCAGCTGCAGTTCGAAGAACGCTTCGCCCTCGACCGCATCGCCCGCTTGCGGGCAGCCAAACCCGAAGGTCGCATCGCCCTGGAACAGGACCCCGCAGCGCCGACCATCCCCGAGGTCCGCCTCGAAGACGGCGACGCCATCGTCGTGCCCGTGCTGCCCTCCTTCGTCAGCATCGTCGGGGCGGTGCAGAACGAAAACGGCCTCATCTGGAAAGAGGGCCGGACGGTTGGCGAATACCTCGCCCTCGCCGGCGTGACCCCCAACGCCGACCTCGACAACGTCTACGTCTTGCGGGCCGATGGCAGCATCCGCTCGCGGGACCGGGGCTTTTGGGCCTGGGTGCCCGCCCAGAACCACGGCCTCGCGCTCGAGCCCGGCGACGTCGTCATCGTGCCCGAGCGCATGGACCTCGAAAACGGCTACACCATCATCGTGCGCGGTCTGAAGGACTGGACGCAAATCCTCGCCAACATGGGCATCGCCGTCGCGTCGGTGACCCTCCTCTTCCGGTGACCCATGCGTGACGATCTAGACGACGACGGCATTGACGTCTTGGAGGTGCTGGGGGTCCTGCGGTCCCGCTGGCGGGGCATCCTCGGCGTGCCCCTTGTGATCGGCGTGCTCACCCTCGGTGTCACCTTCCTCATCACGCCGACGTTCACCGCCAGCACCGTGATCATGCCGCCCGCCCAGCAGTCCTCGTCGGCGCTCTCGGCCCTCGCAGGCAACCTCGGCGCTCTCGGTGGCCTCGCGGGTGCGGCGGGCGCCATCAAGAACCCCGCTGACCAGTACGTGGCTTTTCTCAAGAGCCGCAATGTCCTGGATCGTGTCATCGAGCGGTTCTCGTTGAAGGGCCGGTACAAGAAGGAGGTCCTGCAGGACACCCGCGAGGTGCTCTCGGGGCGGGTTCGCGTCACTGCCGGCAAGAAGGACAGCCTGATCGTCGTCGAGGTCGATGACGCCGACCCGAAGGTTGCCGCCGACATCGCCAACGCCTTCATCGACGAGTTGCGTCGGGTCACCAGCGAGCTCGCGGTCTCCGAGGCCTCGCAGCGTCGGCTCTTCTTCGAGGGTCAGTTGAAGACGGCCCGTGAGGCCCTTTCTGAAAGCGAAGAGGCCCTGCGGGCGTCGGGAATCTCGGCGAGCGCGCTGAACACGGCACCCCAGGCAGCGGTGACGGCGGTGGCAAAGCTCAAGGCCACCATCACATCACAGGAGGTGCGCATCGCTTCGCTGCAGGGCTTCGCCACGGAGGACAACCCGGACCTCCGCCAGGCCCGCCTCGAACTCGCGGCCCTGAGGGCCCAGCTCTCCCAGATCGAGGAAGGGTCACCCGTCAAGGGCGAGAAGGCGAGCTACACAGAAAAGTATCGGACCTTCAAATACAACGAGACGCTCTTCGAGCTGATGGCCAAGCAGTACGAGTTGGCCCGTCTGGACGAGGCACGCGAGGGCAGCGTCATCCAGGTCCTCGACGTCGCGATTCCGCCCGAGCGCAAGAGTCAGCCGAAGAAGGCCCAGATCACGCTCGCCGTCTCCGTCGCCGCCGGCCTTGCGACGCTCTTGTCTGTGCTGCTCTATGAACTCTGGTGGCTGCGCCTTTCCAAGACCACCGCGAACCCGGCCGCGGCGAAGACCACGCCCCATTCCTGAGGACTGACCATGCGTCATACTGCTCCCCCCATCATCGGCCGCAAGATCAGGCTCGCCCTCGCTGGTTGCGGCCGGATCGCCGCCAATCACTTCGATGCCCAGAAGGCTCACGCCGACCGATGTGAACTCGTCGATGTCTGCGACGTCGACCCCGCCACCCTCGCTGCCGCCGTCGAGCGCACGGGGGCCCGCGGCCATCGCAGCTACACCGCGATGCTGGCCGCCACCGACGCTGATATCATCGTCTTGACGACGCCGTCGGGCCTGCATCCGAACCAGACCATCGAGGCTGCGCGAGCAGGCAAGCACGTCATGACCGAGAAGCCGATGGCGACCCGCTGGAAGGACGGCATGGCAATGGTGCGGGCCTGCGACGAAGCTGGCGTTCGCCTCTTCGTCGTCAAACAGAATCGCCGCAACCGGACCCTGCAGCTTCTGAAACAGGCAGTGGAGGCCGACCGTTTCGGCCGCATCTACAACGTCGCCGTCAACGTCTTCTGGACGCGGCCCCAGTCCTACTACGACTCCTCGTCGTGGCGCGGCACCTGGGAGTTCGACGGCGGCGCCTTCATGAACCAGGCGAGCCACTACGTCGATCTCCTTGAGTGGATCGTGGGTCCCGTCGACAGTGTGATGGCCTACACGGGTACCCTCGCCCGCCACATCGAGGTCGAGGACACCGGCGTGGCTGCGCTTCATTGGCGCAATGGCGCGATGGGCACCCTCAACGTGAGCATGCTGACGTTCCCGAAGAACCTCGAGGGCAGCATCACCATCCTCGGCGAGAAGGGGACGGTCCGCATCGGTGGCGTCGCCGTCAACGAAATCTCCCATTGGTCCTTCGACGCGCCCCATCCGATGGACGAACAGATTTCCGAGGCCAACTACCAGACGACGTCAGTCTATGGCTTTGGTCACCCCCTCTACTACGACAACGTGTTGTCGACGCTGCGGGGCGAGGCGGAGCCTGAGACCGATGGTCGCGAAGGACTGAAATCCCTTGAGCTCTTGATAGCCCTGTACCTCTCAGCCCGCGACGGTCGTCGCGTGAGCCTGCCCCTCGAGTACTGAGTCGCCCTGATTTGCGTCAGCCGGAGCACTGCACCATGGCCGTCATCATCCATTCCAGCGCGATCGTCGACGACGGAGCCCAGATCGGCGATGGCAGCCGTGTGTGGCACTTCGTTCACATCTGCGGCGGCGCGCGGATCGGCGAGCGTTGCTCGTTCGGCCAGGGCGTCTTCGTCGGCAACGACGTCACCATCGGCAACAACGTCAAGATCCAGAACAACGTCTCGGTCTATGACGCCGTTCAGCTCGAGGACGATGTCTTCTGCGGGCCGAGCATGGTGTTCACCAACGTCTACAACCCCCGCGCCGCCGTCGCGCGCAAAGACGAGTACCGAAGGACCATCGTTCGGCGGGGCGCGACCCTTGGCGCCAACTGCACCATCGTCTGCGGCGTCACCATCGGCCGCTACGCATTCGTCGGCGCCGGCGCCGTCGTGAACGACGACGTGAGGGACTTCGCCCTCGTCGTTGGCGTGCCCGGCCGGCAGATCGGGTGGATGAGTCGCTTCGGCGAGCGCCTGCCCCTGCCCCTCAACAGCGACGGGCCCCTCGAGGCCACCTGCCCCCACACCGGCGAGCGATACCGCCTGCACGGTGACACCCTGACCTTGCTCGACGACATTGCCCCCAAGGGCATCGGGACGACCCCATGAGCGCCATTCCGACACCGATCCAGTTCATCGACCTCAAGGCCCAGTACGCGGCCTTGAAGACGAGCATCGACGCCCGCATCCAGGCTGTGCTCGACCACGGCCAGTATATTCTTGGTCCCGAGGTGAAGGAACTCGAGCAGAAGCTCGCGGCCTTCACGGGTGCGAAGCACTGCATTACGGTGGCGAGCGGGACCGAGGCGTTGTTGATTGCGCTCATGGCTCTCGACCTCAAGCCCGGCGACGAGGTCATCACCACGCCGTTCACTTTCGCAGCGACCGCCGAGATGATCGTGCTCATCGGCGGCATCCCGGTCTTCGTCGACATCGAGCCTGACACCTGCAACATCGACGCGTCGGCCATCGAGGCGAAGATCACGCCGCGGACACGCGCGATCATGCCGGTGAGCCTGTACGGCCAGTGCGCCGACATGGACGCCATCAACGCCATTGCCGCGAAGCATGGCTTGCCCGTCATCGAAGATGCCGCCCAGAGTTTCGGCGCCACCTACAAGGGTCGACGGAGCTGCAACCTCTCCACCGTTGGCTGCACGAGTTTCTTTCCGAGCAAGCCCCTCGGCTGCTACGGCGACGGCGGCGCCGTCTTCACGAACGACGACGCTCTCGCTCTCGCCTGCCGCGAAATCCGCGTCCACGGCCAGAGCAAGCGCTACACCCACACGCGGGTCGGCGTCGGTGGCCGTATGGACACCCTTCAATGTGCGATCGTCCTCGGCAAGCTGGAGCGCTTCACCTGGGAGGTCGAACGCCGCCTCGCCCTCGGCGACGCCTACCGTCGTCGCCTTGACGAAATCAGCGTGCCAATGGTCACCGTGCGGCCCGACCGTGACAGTGTCTGGGCCCAGCTCACGGTCTTCGTCGACGACCGGCCGAAGGTGCAGGAGCGCCTGTTGGCGAGCGGCATCCCGACCGCCGTGCACTACCCAAAGCCGCTCCACCACCAGCCGGCCTACGCGCGGCACTGCTGCCCCGACTGTTGCCCCCACAGCGTGGCCGCCGCCGAGAGGGTCATGAGCCTGCCGATGAGCGCGGACCTCACTGATGAGCAGCTTGACCGCATCGTCACAGCCCTCGCCGAGGCGGTGAAGGCATGAAGATCGCGGGCAAAAGGGTCCTCGTTACGGGCGCCGATGGCTTTATCGGCTCCCATCTCGTCGAGGACCTCCTTGAGCGTGGCGCCAACGTGCGCGCGTTCGTCTACTACAACAGCTTCAACTCCTGGGGCTGGCTCGACACCCTCAGCGACGACGTGAAGCGCCAGCTTGAGGTCGTGGCCGGCGACATCCGCGATCCACACGGCGTGCGCCACGCCATGAAGGGCTGCGACGTCGTCATGCACCTCGCGGCGCTCATCGCGATCCCGTTTTCGTACCATTCCCCCGATACCTACGTAGACACCAATGTGAAGGGCACGTTGAACGTCGTGCAGGCGGCGCGGGAACTCGGCGTTGAACGGGTGGTCCACACGTCGACGAGCGAGGTCTACGGCACCGCTCGTTTCGTCCCCATCACCGAACAGCACCCGCTGCAGGGGCAGTCACCCTACGCGGCGAGCAAGACGGGAGCTGACCAGATGGCGTTGTCGTTCCAGCTCTCGTTCAACACGCCCGTCGCCGTCATCCGCCCCTTCAACACCTATGGGCCGCGGCAATCGGCGCGGGCGGTGATACCGACGATCATTACCCAGATCGCGGCCGGGGCCCGCCACATCAAGCTCGGCGCGGTGAGTCCCACCCGCGACTTCAACTTCGTGAAGGACACCGTCCGCGGCTTTGTCGCCGTCGCGGAGTGCGACGCCGCCGTCGGTCGCGTCGTCAATGTCGGCAGCAACTACGAGATTTCCGTTGGCGACACTGCTCGAACGATCGCGCGTGTGATGGGTCGCGATATCGAGATCGAATCCGACGAACAGCGCCTCCGCCCCCCGGGGAGCGAGGTCGAGCGCCTGTGGGCCGATAATACCCTCGCCCGCGAACTCTGCGGCTGGACCCCCGAGTACGCTGGCCTCGATGGCTTCGAGCGCGGGCTGAAGGCGACGGTGGACTGGTTCAGCAAGCCCGAAAACCTCTCCCGCTACAAAGCCGGCCTCTACAACATCTGATTGGACCGACCCCTGCAGACTCCCGTCCCCACCGATGACCGAAGCCCTGGCGCGCCCCGCCGGCCGACCCGCGTCTGCGTCGTCACGGGGAGCAGGGCCGAGTACGGGATTCTCTACTGGCTGTTGCACGACCTGCGGGCTGCGGCGGACCTCGAGCTCCAGCTTGTCGTCACCGGCATGCACCTCTCGCCGGAGTTTGGCCTGACGGTGCGCCAGATCGAGGCCGACGGCTTCGTCGTCGCCCGCCGCGTCGAGATGCTGTTGTCGTCAGACACCGCCGGTGGTGTCGCGAAGTCCATCGGCCTGGGTGTGATTGGCTTGTCCGACGCATTCGAGGCTTTGAAGCCCGACGTGGTCGTCGTCCTTGGCGATCGCTTCGAGATCCTCGCCGCAGCCCAGGCCTGCCTCGTCCACAATATTCCCCTCGCTCATATCGCCGGTGGCGACACCACCGAAGGCGCGTTCGACGAGTCCATCCGGCACGCCATCACGAAGATGGCCCACCTGCACTTCGTCACCACCGATGACGCCGGCCGCCGGGTGCGCCAGCTCGGCGAGGACCCGGCCCACATCCACGTCGTCGGCAGCCCTGGCCTTGACCACCTGCGACGCGAGCCGCTGCTCGACCGTGCAGCTCTCGAGGCATCCCTCGGCGCGCGCCTCGGCACCCACAACGTCCTCGTCACATTTCACCCGGTGACCCTCGAGCCCGGCGAGAGTACGCGTCAGTTCGACGAACTCTGCGCTGTCCTCGATGAGGTGATCGAGGGCCGCGACGGCATCGTTGGCGACGACACGATGCTGTGGTGCACCCGGCCCAATGCCGACACCGGAGGGCGTGCCCTCATCGCGGCCCTCGACACCTGGGCCGCGAAGCACCCCGAGAGGGTTCGGGTGCACACATCGCTGGGGCAGCGGCGCTACCTGAGCCTGATGTCCGTCTGCGACGTTGTTGTCGGCAACTCATCAAGCGGATTGTATGAGGCGCCGTCGTTCCAGTTGCCCACGGTGGACATCGGCGACCGCCAGCGGGGTCGCCTCGCGGCGCCATCCGTCATCCGTTGTCAGTCCGAGCGCGCTTCGATCCGCGCGGCCCTGCTTGAGGCCATGGCCCTCGACTGCAGTGCGGTGGTGAATCCGTATGGCGACGGCGCCGCGTCGGCCCGCATCATCGACGTACTGCGGAGGATGCCGCCGTCAGCGGCGCTGTTGAAGAAGCACTTTCACCTGCTGCCGGTGGCAGCGGGTGAGCCGGGAGGCGTCCATGGTTGAGTCCGCCAGCACGCTCGTGATCGCTGAGGCCGGCGTGAACCACAACGGTTCCCTCGACCTCGCCCTGCAGCTTGTCGACGTCGCCGCCGACGCCGGCGCGGACGTCGTGAAGTTCCAGACCTTCAAGGCCGAAAAGCTGGCGACGTCAAAGGCGACGAAGGCCGCCTACCAGGTCGAGAACACCGGCGAGGCGGGCTCCCAGCTTGAGATGTTGCGTCGGCTTGAGCTGTTGCCTGAGCACCACCACGCCCTCGTGGCCCGCTGTCGCGAGCGGCGCATACGCTTCATGTCGACGGCCTTCGACAGCGAGAGCCTCGCATTCCTCGGCACCCTCGGTATGCCGGCGGTGAAGATCCCCTCGGGGGACATCACGGCGGCGCCGCTGGTTTTGCAGGCGTCGCGGCTCGGGCTGCCGATCATCGTGTCCTCGGGCATGTCCACCCTGGGCGACATCGAGGCCGCCCTCGGTGTCATTGCGTTCGGCCTGACGTCACAAGCGGCGCCCACGTCGCGCCGCGACTTCGAGTCGGCCTTCGCGAGCAGCGCTGGCCAGGCTGCGCTGCGCGACCGCGTCACGCTCCTGCACTGCACGACGCAGTATCCCGCTCCCGCCGAGGCCGTGAACCTGCGGGCGATGGACACCATGGCGGCGGCGTTTGGCCTGCCGGTTGGCTACTCGGACCACACCGCGGGCATCGAGGTGTCCCTCGCCGCCGTCGCCCGTGGTGCCGTCGTCATCGAGAAGCACTTCACGCTGGACCGGAACCTTCCCGGACCGGACCACGCGGCGTCGTTGGAGCCCGGCGAACTGAAACAGCTCGTGGCGGGCATCCGCACCATCGAAGCTGCGCTGGGCAGCCCGCGCAAGCACGCGTCCCAGGCCGAGTTCCCAAATCTGCCCGTGGCCCGCCGCAGCCTGGTGGCGGCCCGTCCCATCCGCCGCGGCGAGGTCATCGTCGCCGACATGCTGTCGAGCAAACGCCCGGGCACGGGCGTGTCGCCACTCCTGTTGTGGGATCACGTGGGCCGTCCCGCCACCCGTGACTACGACATCGACGACGCCATCGATCCCTGAGGTCATTGCAGTGAAGCATTGGGAACAGACCCTCATTGGACCCCAGACGACCCTGCGCGATGCCCTTGCGGCCATCGACAAAGCGGGCTGCCAGATCGTGCTCGTCGTCGATGAGGCCCGTCATCTGCTGGGCACCTTGAGCGACGGCGACGCCCGTCGGGCCCTGCTGCGCGGGGTGGGCCTTGGCGACGCGGCCGAAGGCGCCATGCACAGGACACCCCGTCGGGCGAGGGCCGGCGAGCCCCGTGCGGCACTGCTGGCAACGATGAAGCAGCACGGCTTTCACCAGCTGCCAATCGTCGATGAGCACGACGTCGTCGTCGGGCTCATCGTCTTGGACGACCTCTTGACCCCAGAGGCCCGTGACACTGAGGTCATCGTGATGGCTGGGGGGCTCGGGTCACGACTGCGAGAGCTCACCCGCGACACGCCAAAGCCGATGCTCATGGTCGGGTCGCGGCCACTTCTCGAGACCATCGTCCTCAACTTCGCGAGCCAGGGCTTTCGGCGCTTCTCCTTCGCCGTGAACTACCGGGCTCAGCAAATCGAGTCCCACTTCGGCGACGGCTCGGCGTTCGGCGTCGAGATCCGCTACCTGCGCGAGGAGCAACGCCTCGGCACAGCAGGTGCCCTCGGCCTGCTGCTGACAACGCCGACGGCCCCGTTCCTCGTCACGAATGCCGACCTCCTCACCAAGGAGGACTTCGGCCAAATGGTGGACTTGCACGCGACAACGGGCGCCGCCGCCACCATGGGCGTGCGCGACTACGAGATGCAGGTGCCATTCGGCGTCGTGAACGAGGCCGAGGGGCGTGTGACCTCGATTGAGGAGAAGCCAACCCATCGCTTTCTCGTGAGCGCCGGTGTGGCGGTGCTTTCGCCCGAGGTCTTGCCCTTGATACCCAGGGGCGTGCCCTTCGACATGCCCCAGCTCTTCGACAGCATGTTGCACCAGGCCATGACGGTGCGGAGCCACCGCATCGACGGATATTGGATCGACATCGGCCGCCTCTCGGACTTCGAGCGGGCCAACGCTGACTTCGACAAAGTGTTTCGATGATTGCCGGCCGCCGCACCCTTGGCGTCATCACGGCCCGGGGAGGCTCGAAAGGCCTGCCCGGCAAGAACGTCATGCCCGCCGCCGGTCGCCCCCTCATCGCCTGGACCATCGACGCTGCTTTGGCCTGCCGGAGCATCGACCGGCTGGTGCTCTCCACCGACGACGACGTGATCGCGGATGTTGCCCGCCGTCACGGCTGCGACGTGCCCTTCCGGCGCCCTTTGGCCTTGGCCACGGACAGCGCCACCAGCATCGACGTCATCCTTCATGCCCTTGATGAGGTGCCGGGCTTCGAGATTGTCGTGCTCCTCCAGCCGACCTCGCCTCTGCGGACGGCCGCCGACATCGACGCGACCTGCGACCTCGTCGCCAGGGGCGCGCCGGCGTCGGTGTCGGTGGCCCCCGTCGAGCAGAGCCCGTATTGGATGTACCGCCTCGACGAGGCCCGTGGCCTCGAGCCCATTCTGCCGCTGCCTGCCGGAGTGACCAGGCGCCAGGAGCTTCCGCCCATATACGCCCTCAACGGCGCAGTGTACGCAGCGGACGTGGCATGGCTCAGCCGAACGCGCACGTTCGTGACCACAGAAACCGTCGCCCATGTGATGCCCATCGAGCGCTCAATCGACATCGACACCGCCGCCGACTTCGACGCATTGCTTCACATCATCGAGAGGGACCCCCGTGTCGCAGAAGTACCCCGCCCGACGTCTCATTGACCTCGCTCCCTTCCAGAAGGAGGTCCCCGACACGACCCGCTATGGCTTGCCCCTCGAGGTCGCCTACTGCCGTCGCTGTGTCATCTCGAACCAGCGGCCGAATTCCGCTGTCGAGTACGCGCACACGAAGGACAGCAAGAAAAAGACGATCCACTTCGACGACGAGGGGGTCTGCGACGCCTGCCGGATGGCTGAACAGAAGCACCAGACCATCGACTGGAGCGCCCGCGAGGCCCAGCTCAAGGAACTCTGCGACCGCCACCGCAAGGACGACGGCTCATATGATTGCGTTGTCCCTGGCTCGGGCGGCAAAGATAGCTTTTATGCTGCGCACATGCTTAAGTATAAGTATGGTATGCATCCGCTCACCGTCACATGGGCGCCGCATATTTATACTGAGTGGGGCTGGAAGAACTTCCAGTCATGGCTCCACGCAGGCTTCGATAACTTCTTGTGCACTCCGAATGGCCGGGTCCACCGCCTCGTGACGCGCCTCGCCGTCGAGAACCTCTTCCACCCCTTCCAGCCGTTCATTTTCGGCCAGAAGGCCCTCGCCCCCAAAATGGCGCTGCTGCACAAGATCCCCCTCGTTTTCTATGGCGAAAACGAGGCCGAGTACGGCAACCCCATCGCCGACACGCAGACCGCGAAGCGGGACTGGTCGTACTTCACGGCCCAGGACAAGTCGCAGATCTTCCTCGGCGGCACCTCCCTCAAGGACCTCCAGGAGGACTTCGGCATCGACCAGCATGAGCTGCAGCCCTATCTGCCCGCCAACCCCGAGCAGATCGAGGCCCAGAAGGTCGAGGTGCACTACCTCGGCTACTATCTGAAGTGGCATCCGCAGAGCTGCTACTACTACTCAGTGGAGCACGGCGGATTTCAGGCTTCACCGGAGCGCACGCCCGGCACCTACAGCAAGTACAACAGCATCGATGACCGAATCGATGACTTCCATTATTATACAACGCGGACCAAGTTCGGCATCGGTCGGGCCACCTACGACGCCGCTCAGGAGATCCGCTCCGGCGACATCACCCGCGAGGAGGGCGTGGCCCTCGTGCGCCGTTTCGACCACGAGTTCCCGGAGCGCTTCGCCGAGGAGATTTTCAAGTACCTGAGCGTTCCGGCGAGCGAATTCCCGAAGGCCTCGCAGATGTTCGAGCAACCGGTCATGGACCGCGCCTACTTCGACAACCTGGCGGACTCCTTCCGGTCGCCGCACCTGTGGAAGTACGTCGATGGCGGCTGGCAGCTGCGTCACCCCGTCACCGATGTGGAGTGAGTGATGGCCAACGTCCGCCTCATCGCTCGGCTCGACATCAAGGGCCCAAACCTCATCAAGGGCGTGCATCTTGAGGGGCTGCGCGTCGTTGGTGACCCCCAGGTGTTCGCCCGCCGCTACTACGAGCAGGGTGCCGACGAGCTCCTCTACATCGACATCGTCGCCAGCCTCTACGGTCGCAGCAAGCTCACCGAGATCGTGCGTCGCGCCGCCCAGGACGTCTTCGTGCCGATGACCGTCGGCGGCGGCGTCCGCACCGTCGACGACGTGCGCGAGCTGCTACGGGCGGGCGCCGACAAGGTCGCCATCAACACCGCCGCTGTGCGCCGACCCGAGCTCATTTCCGAGGTCGCGCGTCGCTTCGGCTCCCAATGCATGGTGCTCTCCATCGAGGCCAAGCGCCGCCCCGCAGGCGGCTGGGAACCTTACACCGACTGCGGCCGCGAGCACTCGGCCCTCGACGCCATCGAATGGGCGAAGCGCGGCGTCGAGCTGGGAGCCGGCGAGATCCTCGTGACCTCCATCGACCGCGAGGGGACTCGCAAGGGCTTCGACCTCGAGCTCATCAAGGCCATCGCCAATGCTGTGCCCGTGCCCGTCATAGCCAGCGGTGGCTACGGCGAGCCCGCGCACCTCATCGACGCCGTGCAAATCGGGGGCGCCAACGCCGTCGCCCTCGCCGACGCCCTCCACTACAACCGCACCACGCTCCCCGACGTCCGACGCGCAGCCGTCGCCGCGGGCATCCCGATGAGACAGGTCTAGGCCCATGCAGGTCACCATCGTCGACTACGGCATCGGCAACCTCTTCTCGGTCCAGCGGGCCCTCGAGCACTGTGGCGCGACGGTTCGGCTGTCGTCGGAGGCAGGCGCCATCGACGAGGCCGAGCGGCTTGTGCTGCCCGGCGTGGGTGCCTTCGCCGACGGCATGCGCGGCTTGCGGGACCAAGGGCTCATCGACCCCCTGCGCCGCTTCGCCGCTGCGGGCCGGCCCTTCCTTGGCATCTGCCTGGGCATGCAGATGCTCGCCACGGTCAGCGAGGAGTTCGGCGAGCACGCGGGGCTCGGCCTCATCCCCGGCCGGGTGGTGCCGGTCCCGTCGGTCACCACCGACGGACATCCGCAAAAGACCCCGCACATCGGCTGGAACGAGCTCGTGCCCGCGGTCGGCCGCGCCTCGTGGGAGGGCTCAGTGCTCGCGAGCACCCCCGAGGGGGCGGCAGTGTACCTCGTCCACTCGTACCATTTCCTCCCAGACGATCCGAAAGACGGTCTCGCCGACTGCATCTATGGCGGCCACCGCATCACTGCCGCGGTCCAGCGGGGGCACCTCATGGGGTGTCAGTTTCACCCCGAGAAGAGCGGGGCGACGGGGTTGGCGGTGCTCGACCGCTTCCTGGGCATCTGACGATGGCCTCGCGCCTGCTCCGCGCCGGGCTCATCTACACCTTCGCCAACGCGCTGGCGGCGGGGGTGCCCTTCCTGTTGTTGCCGATCCTCACCCGGGCCCTCACGCCAAGTGACTACGGTGACGTCATCAGCTTTTTTCTGCTGTCGTCGTTGAGCACGTCGGTGGCCGGCTTGAGCTTGCACGGCGCCGTCTCCGTCAAGTGGTTCACCCGGGGCGACAGCGACTTCCCCCGCTTCGTCGCCACCGCGGTTGCTGTCGTCATCGCCAGCACGACGCTGTGTGGGGGCCTCCTCCTCGGGCTCTCACAGGTCCTGCAGGCCTCGCTGCACCTGCCGTTCCATCTGTGGCCGGCGGCAGCCCTCTTCGCTGGCGCCAGCGTCCTTGTCCTGATGCGTACAGCCCTGTGGCAGAGCCAGGGCCAAGCCCTGCCGGCGGCGGTGCTGCAGGTGGCGGCGGCAACCCTCAACGTGGGCGCCTCCCTCGTCGGCGTCTTCCTGTTGGACTTGGGGGCCGAGGGCCGCATCCTCGGCGCGGTCACCGCAAGCCTCGTCTCGGCGACGGTGGCGGTGGCCTCGCTGCGCCGCAGCGGCGACCTGCGACCGGCGCTGTCCAGCGACGACGCCCGAGCCCTGCTGCGCTTCGGCGTGCCCCTCGTGCCCCACGCCCTCGCTGGCGCGCTGCTCGTCTCGGCGGACCGGCTCGCCGTGTCGTCCGCCCTCGGCGCCGAAGCCCTCGGCGTTTACGGCATCGCCGCCCAAATCGGGCAGGTCATGAACGTCCTCGCCGACGCCATCGTGAAGGCCGTGACGCCGTGGTTCTATGCCCAGCTCAAGGCCCCCTCAGCCCGAGGCCGCCTGCGGGTGGTCGGCATGACGCTGCTGCTGGGCCCCCTCTGGCTCGTTGTCGCCGTCGTCGGCTGGGGCTGTTTCACGGTGCTTGGCCCACTGATCCTCGATGCGCGCTATGCCGCCGCCATCGAGTTGTCCCTGTGGTTCTTGTGTGGCGGCGCCGTCGCCTCCAGCGCTCTCAACATCGCTGGGCTCTTCTTCTTCACCTCGAAGACCGAGTGGCTGAGCGTCGCGACCGTGACGTCGGCGTTGCTCGCGGTCGGGCTCTCGCGGACCATCGTGGGGCACTTCGGCGTCGCGGGCGGCGGTGCGGCGTTTGTGCTGGCCCAGGCCCTTCAGCTCGGGCTGTCTTGGGGCCTCTCGCTGCGGGTGTTTCCGATGCCGTGGCACCGACCGCTCTTGGCGATCCGCATCCTGCGACGGAGTATGGGCCGATGAAGCGCGGATGGGACCTGGTGCGGGGCATGCTCGTCCGCGGGCATATTGCCTATTGGCGTGCGCTCTACGCGACGTATCGCCGGCGCTACGCCATCGCCCCGGGCTTCCGTTTCAACGGCCACGGCATCCAACTCTACGGGGATGGTGAGATCGTGCTCGGCGATGACAGCTACATCGGCGAGCTCTCGAGCATCCAGGCGTCGCCGGGCCACCGGGTCCAGATTGGACGGCGGTGCCGACTCTCTCACAACCTGCGCCTCTACACCGAGACCTCCGACGCCGACTCGAACTTCATCGATGGTGACGGCGCCGCCATCCGCGGCGACATCGTGATCGGCGATGGGGTGTGGATCGGCGTCAACACGTTCATTGGCCCCGGCATCACCATTGGTGACGACGCCGTCGTCGGCGCCAACTCCGTCGTGACGAAGTCGATCCCGGCCCACGAGATCTGGGGGGGCGTGCCCGCCCGCTTCATCCGCGCCAAGGGTGGTGTGACCCGATGACGACCAACACGACCCGCGGCGACGGCTTCCGCTCCTCGGACGTCATGGCGACCATCGACGACCTCGAGCAGCGCTTCCCCGTCAACCGGTGGACCGTCGCCGGAATCCCCCTGTGGCCCCTTGTGCGGGTGCGCTGGTTTTTCGACGAGTGGAACCGCCACCACAGCCCAGGCGGGGCAGGTGGGGGCCTCACGCGCTCGCGCCTGAGCCGCCTCGCGGGCCTCGGCCAGCGTCACATCGACGGCGTCGTCACCGACCGCAAGGATCCCGGCGGTCGCCAGCCACCCGGGAGCGTCGACGTCGCCATGCTCTCCGATGGCGTCCTGCGCCGCCTCGGCGGGCAGTGGGTGCACCCACTGTGCGATCCCATCGTCGACCGCCTCAAGGCCAGGGGCCTGCGGGTCGGCGTCATGAGCCCGGCGGTGGGCGGCCAACTGCCCCGCGCCTGCCCTTCTGTCGTCGTGCAGCGCGATATTGACGCCGCCAACGCGCTGGGCGCTCTCGAGGCCCGCCTCCGCCCACCGGCGGCGGCTCTCGACGACGTCGACGCGGTGCGGAGCTTCGTGCGCGCCGCCGGCTCAGGCTTTGATGGCGCTGTCTTTTCGCGGAGTCACCTCATCTCGCTGGGCGCCCGTGTGGCCCGGCTCGCCGACGCCTGGGCGCGTCGACTTCGGACCTGGCGGCCTCGCCTTGCCTTCCAGGTCAGCTATTACGGTGTCGAGGGAATGGCGTTTGCCCTCGCCTGCCATCGCGCGGGAATCCCCGTCGTTGAGCTGCAGCACGGTGTCCAGGGCGGGCTCCACCCGGCCTACGCCCACCTCGTCGTCGACGCCGGCGCCCGCCATCCTCTCCTTCCCGATTGGTTCTGGGTCTGGTCGGCCTGGGAGCAAGACGTCATCACGTCGTGGGCGTCGCCGACGCGGCACCGCGTCGTCGTGGGCGGCAATCCCTGGCTGGCGGCTTGGCAGGAGACCCCGACGCCCGTCATGCGCGAAGCCATGGCGCGCGCCTCGTCGCTTCAGGCGCGAGCGGGGGGCAGGCCCATCATCCTCGTCACCCTGCAGCCGGGCTTGCGCGCCGACGAGCAGCTTGAGCCCGTGCGTCGATTGGCGGACCGCCTCGGTGATGGCCACGTTGTATGGATACGCCTTCATCCGGTGATGATCGCCGAGCGGGAGTCGATTAGACGTGCCTTCGGGGGCGTCGCTGTTGAACTCGACGAGCCGAGTGACCTGCCCCTGCCTGCGGTCCTGCCCGCCGCCGATGTGCATGTAACCCACAGCTCAAGCACCGTCATCGACGCGGTTGGCTTCGGTGTCAGGTCGGTTTTGTACTCGGGGTATGGCGCCGAGCTCTTTGAGCCGTTGGTCGCCCGCGGTCTTGCGGTCGCATCCAGCGACGACGAAGAGCTGGCCACCGCCGTTGTCAATGCCGCGGCTCGCGGTCGGGTACCAGTGCAGGGCGAGCACCTCATCGAGGGCGCCCTCGACGAGATCTTGGCGAGCCTTCCGGCCGCGCAGAAGGGAAGCGCTGCGTGATTGTCATCGTCGATTCACACATGGGGAACCCCGGTTCGATCCTCAACATGCTGAAGAAGATCGGCGTGCCGGCGAAGCTGAGCGCGGCCGACGACGACATCGCCGCCGCCAGCAAGCTCATTTTGCCCGGAGTCGGCGCCTTCGACGCGGGCATGGCGAACCTGGAGAAGGCGGGCGTCATCCCCCGCCTCACCGAGCGGGTACAGGCGGGTGTGCCGACGCTCGGCATTTGTCTGGGCATGCAGCTGCTGACAAAGCGGAGCGAAGAGGGCGAACGCCCGGGCCTCGGCTTCATCGATGCCGAGGTCGTGCGCTTCCGGCCGACCGATCCGATGCTGAAGGTGCCACACATGGGATGGAATACGGTGCGGACCGTACGGCGCACGCCTCTCGTCGACGACCTGCCCGAGGCCTCCCGCTTCTACTTCGTGCATTCGTTCTACACACGCTGCGCCAACGACGCCGACGTCGTGCTCACGGCCTCCTACGGCGGGTCGTTCTGCGCCGCCTTCCAGCATGGCAACGTCATGGGGGTGCAGTTCCACCCCGAGAAGAGCCATCGCTTTGGGATGGCTCTGTTGCGCAGCTTCGCAACAAAGGTGGTCTAGATGCTGCGGACGCGCGTCATCCCCTGTCTGCTCCTGCAGGACGGCGGCCTTGTGAAAACGGTGCGCTTCCAGGCGCCGACCTACATCGGCGACCCCGTCAACGCGATTCGCATTTTCAACGAAAAGGAGGTCGACGAGCTCATCTTTCTCGACATCCGCGCCACCCGCGAGGGGCGAGGCCCATCCCTGTCGACCATCGCCGACTTCGCCAGCGAGTGCTTCATGCCGGTGGGCTACGGCGGTGGCATCCGCACCCTCGATGAGGCACGGGCTGTGCTCGCCCTGGGTATCGAAAAGGTGATCATCAACAGCGCTGCCATCGCTCGCCCGGCGCTCATCTCCGAGCTGTCACGGGAGTTCGGGGCCCAGGCCGTCGTCGTGTCCATCGACGTGCGCAAGAAGCTCCTTGGGGGGTGGGAGGTGGTGAGCGACGGTGGGACGAAGAAGACGGGCTTCAAGCCCGTCGAGCACGCCAGGCGGATGGTCGAGCTTGGTGCCGGCGAGATATTCCTCAACGCCGTGGATCGCGATGGCGTCCGTGGTGGCCTCGATATCGCCCTCATCCGCGCCGTGAGCGACGCCGTCACGGTGCCCGTGATCGCCTGCGGCGGCGCCGGCACCCTCGAACACCTGCGCGAGGCCGTCGTCGATGGTGGCGCCTCGGCAGTGGCGGCAGGCAGCCTGTTCGTGTTTCACGGCAAACACCGCGCCGTCTTGATCACGTACCCCCGCCGCGACGAGCTGGAGCGGCTCCTGCCGTGAGCGACACCGCCGCGCCCGGAGACACGCGTGTGGCCGACGAGGCCAGGGCTCTCGCGCGTCGGCGCCGACGACAGCGGGGGCGCGGCTTTGTGCTTGTGCTCCTGTTGTCGCTCGGCATCGCCATCGGCGGGGCCGCATTTCTGTGGGCCGTCGGGATCGACGCCATCAACCTGCGCAACGACCTCCAGTTCTTCGCCGACTCGAGCACCTATCACGAGGTGGCCCGCGGCGACGTCATCGGTATCGACGGGTTCAACGACTTTATCGGCATCGCTGGAAACTTCCTTGGGCCCTTGCTCATTCTCAATGTCTGCGGGCAGAACTACTACGCCGTCCTCCTCTTCAATCTGCTGCTCTTCATCGCGTCCATTGCCATCATTTCCCGCGCCGTCGACGCGCCGCCGTTCAAGCTGGCTCTCCTCCTGTTGATGAACCCGATGACGCTCTCGAGCCTGTTGTCGGTCAACAAGGAAATCCTCTCGATGGTCGTGGTCGCCATCCTGCTGTCGGCCCTGCGACGGCGATCCGTCGCCCTGTGGCTCGCCGCAGGCGCCATCGCGCTTCTCGTGCGCTGGCAGCTCACCCTGGTGATTCTGGCCCTCTTCGTCATCGACAGCGGGGTGAATCCCTTCGCGCGTCGCCGGGGATGGACCCTTGTCGTGGTCGTTGTCGGCCTGTCGGTCACGTACTCGGCCCTCATCGAGGTGTTCTCGGGGATCCGCGCGGCCTTCGAACTCTCTGTCGAGGACTACGATGGCTCGGGCTTCTATGAGGGCCTCGTCGGCTGGCAGGATCGCGGCCTCTACTGGCTCGTGTTTCCAGCCAAGGCCATTCACCTGCTTTTCGGGCTTGGCCTGCGCTTCGATCGGCTGATCGCGCCAGTCAACCACTACAACGATGTCTGGCAGTTGCTGCACTCGACGATGACACTTGTCGCGTTTTTGCTCCTGTGGCGGCGAGGTCGGGCCCGGCTCGCGAATGACCTGGTGTTCGTCTCGGTCATCTATGTTGCGGTCTTCGCCCTCTCGCCCATCTATGCGCCCCGCTATTTCTACGCCGTCTTCGTCTTGTGGGCTGGTGCACTCGCCGCCCACAATGAGCTGCCGCATCTGCTCTCAAAGACTCCGACGACGGGCCGACCCGGCCGTCGTCGACGTCGGCGGTCCGTGACCGATCAGCGACGCCGGGATTCGGAAGCGTGAGTCTGTGACACGATGGCGCTCTGGGGGGCGAGCGCCTCGGGGGGCTATTTGGTCATTTGTCG
>Ga0247834_1001158_pt1 | contig 47270 bp, 44 predicted proteins | sample LaCruzMarch2015__8_FD_187118 | JGI IMG/M metagenome (GOLD analysis project Ga0247834, IMG submission 187118) | Freshwater microbial communities from meromictic Lake La Cruz, Castile-La Mancha, Spain - LaCruzMarch2015_12m | ecosystem: Environmental > Aquatic > Freshwater > Lake | place: Spain... | reverse complement strand
GCGTCGTGGTGGAAGCTGCTGTTGACCAGCGGGCCGTTGCCGTTGCGCTGGTAGGCGTTGATGACCTCGTCGATGACGCTGCCCCGGAAGTACTGGGCTTTCACGATGCCGCCGGGTCCGTTGTAGGTGGCCTCCAGGTGTTCGCCTTCGAGGTGGTAGTTTTGGGTGTCGGCGGGATTGGCGTTGGGGACTTTGCGGATGCGGTGGCCGGCCGCGTCGTAGGCGGTGATGGTTTTCAGGTTGCCGTTGTCGTCGGTGTCCGGTTTTAGCCAAAGCTACACCGTGTGTGACCTTTCTAAACATCGCCTTTGAAATTACTATTGCCCATTTTTCACATGAATCCTTACGGTCACCGTTTAACGTCATTTTCCCTTGATCGACGCAGGTCATCCGTTAAACGTCCGCCCGCATCGAAATAAGCGGCAGCTTCAGGCCCCACATAGACACCGGAGAAACGGAAATACTCGAAACGTTTTTTGATCGATTTCTTGAAGGCGTTGAAAATTGCAAGGGAATCCGGATGCACAGAGTTTGTGGATAGCCATCCCCGAAGAAAACCTTCTCCCCATTCTGCGCTTTTATAAAAACCGCAAGGGTCGAAAAAAATAAAGCGATAATCGGGGTTTCTACCACCCCAGTCCGGCATGAATCCATATTTTTCAGGAACTTGCCTGCTAGCCCAAAATTTGAATGGCAGTTCAACGTTAACGGGCAACACGAAAAACCTAGTCATACAAGAATTTGGCCATTTACAAAAATTAAAATCGGATACTTCTATAGGCGACTGGTAAACGGGAAAGTCCGGTTCAAGCCGCCATTCATTCACGGTGTATTTCAAATCCAGTTGAGATGAAACATCCGACAGGATAAGAGAATAATCATTTTTTGTTGCAAAATGATAGATGGAATGACCTCTAGACATAATTAAATTACCTTCATTTCGAATACACAGACTGCATCATATTGGTATTGGTTTTATTTGGGTAGAGCACGAAGCCGCCATTGGCCGACGAAGAACTCCAAAAATTAGGCGAATTCCAATTGATGGAACTTGTGTTGGGAACAATGTCGCTGCCGACCCCAACCGCGCCTACACCACCAGGTATTAGAAAATCAATTGCAAAATTGCCGACATCATTCCAAGTAATCCCCGTCCCCAAAATACCGCTACTGGCGTTAGCGCTACCCGCCGCAGTAGCACCGATAACGCCGCCGGTGATTTTTGAGACCATTTGGAATTCGCTATCAGGACGAAGATTTTGGATTTTAATACCCGCAGCAATTTCTCTGGCGACCGGTGTAATCCCATCGGCACGCGTGGTTACGGTGTTAATGATTAGCTCTTTCCCGGTTTGAATATTTTGCAGGACAACATCACCATAAGCGCCCCCTAATGCTCCACCACCTTTACCTGGAATTAGTTGTTCTGCCGTACCTCCTCCGCTTTTAAGTGCCCAGTTGCCAGTAGCAAGATATTCTTGTGCTATCTTCTCGTTCAGCGCCCGTGTTTCCGCAGACCCTAATCGGCCGCCTAATTTTACAATCCCGGAAATGATGCTAGAAAGCGGATCTAAGCCACTTGGATCATTCAAATTAACCGGATTATTATTAACATAGGCATAAAAGTTCACCCCCGCCCCGAAGCCCTTGGGGTCTTCGGAAATGAACCGCCCTATGACCGGGTCATAATAACGGGCGCGGTAGTAGTAGAAGCCGGTGCTGTCGTCGCGCTCGCGGCCGGTGTAGCGCAGGTCGTTGCCGATTTGGGCGGTCTGGGTGAGCGCCTTGCCGAAGGCGGTGTAGCTTTGCGCGGCGAGGACAGTGCCGCTGTGGCCGCTTTGCCCCAGCACGGACTGCAGGGCGTCGTGGTGGAAGCTGCTGTTGACCAGCGGGCCGTTGCCGTTGCGCTGGTAGGCGTTGATGACCTCGTCGATGACGCTGCCCCGGAAGTACTGGGCTTTCACGATGCCATCGGGGCCGTTGTAGGTGGCCTCCAGGTGTTCGCCTTCCAGATGGTAGTTTTGGGTGTCGGCGGGGTTGGCGTTGGGGGCTTTGCGGATGCGGTGGCCGGACGGGTCGTAGGCGAAGGCGGTGGCATCGGCCTTGAGTAAGTGGTCGCCCGCGTCCCAGGTGAAGGCGAGGTTGCGGGCCGAGGCCGCGTCGCCCGGCACGGTGATGCTTTTCAGGTTGCCGTTGTCGTCGTAAGCATATTGCTCGACAATGGGACCGGTGTCGCTGCCTTCCTTGATGCTGTACAAACGGTTGCCGACACCGCTGTAGTAATAGTGGGTCACGCCGTTTTGGGTGTGGGTCCTGCGGTTGCCGACGGCGTCGTAGCCGGGTAGGTCGGGCTGCTGTTTATGCCCGACGCTCCACCGTCCGACAATTGATGGACAATCGGCTTGATTACGGCCTCCCAGCTTCGGACGCTTAAATGTTGGGCAACGATACGGCTGTTGCCCGACCTACCCGGCTAAAAACCGGGAGGCGTTTTTGCCCATGGATAGCCTTTTACAGCCGCATCGTAACCGGCTTGAAAAAGCTGGCGCATATAGTCTGTGTCAAAATCTTCCTTATGCGGCGCATTGAATGCTGGCGGAATAAAAGCGAGGTTATAATCGAGACCGTCCCTTTGTGCGTTCAAATAAATTCGATACAAATCGCCGACGCCCTGATTACTAATCAGCGTTGAAATGGCTTTACCCGCGATGATCAAGGTTCGCCTTTCCACTTCCGACCACCCTGTATCCAGCCGTGCGTTGCGGATCACGTAAAGCTTGCGCTCGCGATCAATGCCCAACTTATGTGCATTTTCCTTCAATTTGAACGATGGAGGATAAACGAACACCTGTGAAACAGCACCGCCGTCAACATGCATCTCCTGGTATTTTTTTCCGTCGACTACCACATCAATCATCGACGGCGGGAATGCGCCCGGAATAGCCGCTGAAGTCATCATCAGCTTTCTGAATAAGTCCAGCGCCTGTGGATTGCCGCTAGCGGCTATCTTGGTCATGTTCCAGATGACCGGGCGGCGGCTATCGAGATTGGTACTCGCAACAAGCAAAACACGGCCTTTTTTATGTTCCTCAGCAACATCGTGCAGCATTTCTGCGGTGATGTGTTTCTGCAAGAGCTGCCACAACGGCTTATTATCGGCCAGCCCATCGTTGAGAACAGCCGCTAGCGGGCCGCGTGCTTCCAAAATGTCTTTAGAGGAAATATTAGTGTAAACATCCTTCAACTTGGCGTCGTATTCAGACCCCAGAAATGCAAACGGCGCGATCAGCGCGCCGGTGCTGATGCCCGTCACCAATCTAAATTCGGGGCGCGTACCAGCGGCGCTCCATCCGCAAAGCATACCCGCACCATAAGCACCGTCATCGCCGCCGCCGGAAATAGCCAGATAACTTACTGGTGGCAAAGGACCTTGCAGCCTCATTTTAGCCCGATAAGCCAAGTCTGATGCAACGGATTCCTTCGCATCCAGCATGAATTGCTTCATTACTAACTCGTTGCCGCCTTTTGCAAAAACGCCACCTATTGTATAGCGTATGCCCGGCATACCGGGAATTTCGGCCTGGACAACCTCGTTTTCAGGAACCGCCGGAAGCCTTCCGGGTATCGAACAGCCTTGAAGTAACACGGTTAAAACTAAAATCTGGAGCACAAAAACAATTGATATTTTCGAATAATTCATTTTTAGAAATCCGCTAAGTCAATAAAATCAAAATTGTTACTTCAAAAGGCTAATAAGTCCAGCACCTTCTGCCAACGCGATAAGATGCGCTGCATAGGATGTGCTGAGGTACGAAGCGCATATGTCGAGTGTGCAAACGCGAACGATGCGCCTCCTATCGTCGGCACATCCTACAATCTAATTAGCCACCATCAACAACTTACCAATCTTACAAAACAATTCGCAATGACAACCCAAACACCTTACGACGCAATGGGCGGTGAACAAGCCATTCTTAACTTGGTCGACCGCTTTTATTTTTACATGGATACCTTACCCGAAGCGGCAGGCATTCGAGCTATCCACCAGGCTGATCTTTCCTCCGCTAAAGACAAATTGTTCAAGTTTCTGTCAGGGTGGTTAGGTGGCCCTAATTTGTTTATTGAAGAATTCGGTCATCCATTAACCAGCAAAGCAACAACCCTAGAAGAACAAGCTAATACTATCGAATCGTCAAAAAATGAAGCCCGTAAAGAAATATCGGATATTTTTAATAAATATAAGAAATCGCTGAAAATAACAACTGGTCAACCAGAGGTTATTGATAGTAATGGACATACAGTAATGGTTAGTATGGAGGTTTTTGTAAAGTTAACCGACCCGAACCTATCACTGCAAATGGCGAGGGCAATGAATAAATATTTTACAAGCGTTACCAGATATACTTCTTATCTTGAGGCTTCGATTGCTGCTGGTGGAAACAAAGAAGCTTGGGACGAATTAGTTAAAAATGATTTGCAGGCAAAAATATCTTTTTTAGGTGACATACAGTCTATATCATTATTTGGCAATTTTGATTACTGGTTTTCTGTAAAAATAACAGAAGAAGAGGTATTTAAGATAACGTTTAGCGTCGACAAGAAAAATTTAAAGCTGAATCCTACGCCAACAATTAGGCTTGCTATCAAAAACTGTGTTAGAAAAAATGGAGAGAATATGTGTGTAGAAGTTACGCATTGAAGACAACGCGGAAAAACTTGTAACATGCATTTTGTAAAACTCGTAACACTCATTTTGTAGGGCGCATTAGCGAAAGTGTAATGCGCCGTATGTTTAGATTTCAAACATACGGCGCAATGTTTGTTGGTTATTTACGCTTACATTTGGTGTTTTTTTTCCGTACACGGTATTGCTGGGATTACGCTATGCTCCATCCCTGCCTGCGTTTCGGCTTTCAGATCAGCCATTTTCTTGCCCCATGATTTTTTCCAACGCTTGTTGCAACGGTTCCAAATTAGTTTGGACGGTTTCCCAAACCATTACCGTATCAACACCTAAGGAACATGAAATAATGTAGGCAATGGCACGCTAGACCTTTCAGGTTTTAAAAACCTGAAAGGTCTTAACTGACGAACTTATTCCATGCGCATTCCTAAGTATTCGTGCGCCAAGACATTACGCATTCAGGCTATTTCCCGCCAAGGCATGGTGGGTTGGCGTTTTAGCAATTCTTCTAAACCAAAATCTTTCAGTGCTTGACCGATATCTCCAGATTGCGGATGACAGCATCTTGAGTTTTTCTATCGACTAAAAACTGCGCTAAATCATAATCGGTAGTATACGTTTGGATTAGGCCGATGCTCTCCAAAGCAGCAGCAATAAAAACAAAGCGGTCTTTCACAACGGCACGGCTTCTTTGAGGATGCGATTGGACAGATGCTTGTTTAACGCCCGTTCACTGACCACATCGACTTTGCGTTGTAATGCCTCAGATAATGCCAAGCTTAAACCGACTTGATCTATTAATGTTGTTCCTGGCAGAAAATCCACCAGTAAATCAATGTCGCTGTCCTCACGCTCTTCGCCGCGACTGACTGAACCAAACACGCGTACGTTGACCGCGTGGTAATGCTTGGCTATATCAAGGATGGTTTGCCTTTGTTGCAGTAAGTCGCTGAATAAGTTTGGCATTGGCGATACCAGAAAACTATGGGTCTGCTCGTTAAAATAGTGGGCTAACTTCTTCTTTTAGTCAATAAAAGTTATAAGCTATTTTATAATTAAAAATCAATTAGATACGCTCACAGACACCTATCCTTAACCGCTTTCGCAACTAAGGAATGAGCATGAAATAAGTTAGTCAAGGCAGTTTTGCAGACACCACGACTACGCGTCCTCAAAGGACGGGCAGTCGTTATATTGCCTATAATATTTCATGCCCATTCCTAACCAAATTTTTCAGAAAAAATCCGTTCCATCGGTATGCCATGCCCTATGGCAATCTGGGTCGCGGCATTGACCAACAACGGCGGCCCGCATAAATAAAGGTCATAATTGCTAGGATGATTAAGCAAATACTGCTGTAGGGCATCGGCTGGCGTACCGCTAAAGCCATTCCAATTGGGCGAGGGTTGCCAGACACAAAGCGTGACCGCCAAGCTAGGCAATTTCCTCTGCAAACCTTGCAATTCATCAAGATAAAACAATTCGCTTTCATGGTTTACGCCGAACAGCAATTGTATTTGCCGATCTTCACCCCAATTCGCCATGCGCCGTAATATCGACAAGAACGGAGCCAGACCCGCACCTCCCGCAATGAAAATAACTGGGTTATAACTAGCAGTTTGCAGACCAAACACGCCGCAAGGTCCGTAAACGTCTAGCACTTGCCCCACTGCCGCTTGCCCGCTCAGGTAAGTTGAAAATTTCCCTTCCGGCTGCAAACGGATCAAAAATTCCAGTTCGCCTCGCCAATTGCCGGTGTTGGCTATCGAATAGGCCCGACGGATGCCAGTATCGGGAATTTCCAGCTCCATGCACTGGCCTGGCTCGAATTCGACCGAATTATCGGTGCTATCCTTCCAATTCAATTTGAGCAATACCGTGCGTTCGGCTAGGGTTTCCAAAACCGAAATCACCGCTTGCCGCGCCCCTAGTTTGCCAAACAAAATCTGGGCGTAATCGTAAGGTGCGGTAATCCGTAAATCGCTATGCGGAAACGTCCGGCACAATAACACCTCGCGTTTTGCCATGGCTTCATCGGACAACATGGTGGGGTTGTAACTGCCCAGCGTGTATTCACCTTCTTGGCAATGCCCCAGACACGCCCCGCAACCGCCATCTTTACATAAGGATGGCAAGACGAAAGAGGCTTGTTCGGCAGCACTGATAACATCGCTACTTTCGTCACAGGCAAAAATCAGTTCCTGTCCGTCACGGGTAATTAGGGTGATTTGATATTCGGACATTTTTGCTCCTTGTTTATGTTCGTTCGGAAGCTTCGGAGACTGTGAAAGATTTTTTCATATGGCCACGACCCGAAGAGTGTGTGGAGAAAATCTCAAGAAAACACCAATATGTAGAATTCGCTCAACTATAAATACTGAAAATTATTATTTAATTTTTTCGTGATGTTCGTGTTTTTCGTGGACAAATATTAATTCCATTGTATGGACGGTTTTGTACCCACAGTAGGCAGGTAGCGCAGGCTACAATTTGCTTACGCTAATAATTATCGTAAATAAAGTCAACACTACCACCACGGTCTTTTGCCCAAACCAAAAGACCATCAACGATAGGCAAAGCATTGACTCCGAAACCAAGCTTACAACGCGAGTTGGCTTTGGGTGAATAACGTGCGTTTGAGCCTAATCTACATCGAAGCATCACCAACAAAAATTTCTTTTGCGCTGTTGAATTTTTTTTAGGCCACCACATATCGTTATTGGGTACCCAATTAACTTTTTAGGCAGACTGTTATCCAACTACATTATCGGAGGTTATTATGGCTATTGTCCGTTATCAGCCCTGGGGCTTATTAAACCAATTACAAAAAGAACTAGAACGCAATTATCAAGGTGGCACAGGTGAAGGTTCGATTGCGACAGCAGAATGGGCGCCTGCTGTAGACATTAAAGAAGATGCTGGCAAATTCGTGCTGCATGCGGATATCCCCGGTGTCAAACCCGAAGAAATCGACATCAGCATGGAAAATGGTGTGTTAACCATCAAAGGTGAGAAAAAAACTGAAGCCACCACTGAACAAGATGGCTACAAGCGCGTCGAGCGGTCTTATGGCTCATTTTACAGACGCTTCAGCCTGCCGGATACGGCTAATGCTGAAGCGATCAGTGCAAAATCAAAGCATGGTGTTTTGGAGATTATCATCCCTAAACAAGAAGCGGTACAACCAAAAAAAATCAATGTTACCGCTGAAGAATGATTGCCTACGGAGCCTTCGGGCTCCGTTTTTATTGCTGGTTACCGTTCTAATAGAAGGAAATTAGCCTGATTGGACATCAAAATATGCGATAATGCCAATTCAACAAAGCGGTATCTTGCAGCATATCCCCTAGCCTGACTTCGGATTGCTGAAGCTTGGCCTTCCGCAAATAGCACAGGAAGTTGGAACCCTTCCTTTCACGATGTCACAGCACCTAACATGATCCCTGATTTTTTGGTTATCGGCGCACAAAAGTCCGGTACAACTTGGCTAGACCGAAATTTACGTATCCATCCAGAGATATGGTTACCTCCCGAAAAAGAAATCCATTTCTTTGATTTCCCGCCGTTAATCCCTTTCTTTTTCCTGCTCTTTGCCTACGAACGCCCCATTCGCCACTGGGCGAAAAACCGCATGCAGCGTGATTATCGAAAAGTGCTTGCCAAGCAACAATCGGTCTCATGGTATATTCGCTACTATTTTTTAGTACGTAGCGAACGCTGGTATATTTCCCTGTTTACTCCCAGTTTGGAGCAGATGGCAGGGGAAATTACCCCGCGTTACGCCATAATGAGCGAAAAGCACATTGCCAAAGTCCATGCCTTGCTGCCCAATGGCAAAATCATTTATTTGCTACGCAATCCCATTGACCGCTTGTGGTCAGATTTGGCCATGTTCCATAGCACCAGATTCGGTGCTAAAGGCTTGCACACGGTAACCGCCGAAGAAATTGAAAAATTTATCAAGAACACCAAACATCTGGCAAGCTCGCGCTACACTAACAATTTGTATCGCTGGGAAAAATTTTATCCGCCCGAACAGATTTTTATCGGCTTCCAGGATCAAATCCGTGATGCCCCCCAACAATTGATAAGAGACATATACAAATTTCTGGATGTGGATTTTTCAGAACGGCATATTTCCAGCATGATCCATCAGAAAATCAATTCCCATGATTATCCTGATATTCCACAACCGTTTGCCCATGCGCTAGCCAAACTGTTTTTGGCTGACATAGAAACCTTACATGCCCGTTTTAACAATACCTATACGGCACAATGGCTGGCCTCCACGCAAAAAGCCCTAGAAGATGGGGCTAGCTAAAAACGTAAGATATGCGTTAGCCTGAGGCTATTGGAAATATACACTTATTCCCGCAACTGCCCTTACCTATTTAACCAGGAGACAATCAGATGATGACAGTAACCCGTTTGGCAATTTTTACTGGCCTATGCTTGGCATTTTTAAACACTACTGCCGGCACTATCAAAAAAGGTGGCTGGACTGCCAATGACTGTGGTGACAAGCCAGAAGCCCCTGAGCTGGATTTCGAAACCATCAGCACCTATAACGAAAGCGCTAATGCCATGATTGCTTGGCAGAAAGAATCGGTAGTGTATTTGGAATGCCTGTCTAAGGAAGCAAACGCTGATATCAAGCAAATTACAGAAACCGTAAATGCCCAACAAAAAGAATTTAAGGAATTGGTTGAAAAAAGCAGTGCGGAAGCTGCCGAATATAAAGAAGAGGTTCTGAACAATAACAACCCGCCCCAACAATAATGCCCTGAATTTTGTTGCCCAGTATCGGCACCCCAGATTTACCCAAGCGCCAGCGCATCGGTTGCGGTACTTATCGGCTCAGGAAATTCCGCAACAAGTCATGCCCATGTTCCGTCAATATGGACTCAGGATGGAATTGCACCCCCTCAATATCCAGGGTTTTGTGCCGCACCCCCATAATGTCGTCGATAATTCCCGCTTCATTTTGCGTCCAAGCGGTTATTTCCAGACAATCCGGCAAACTGTCCTGAGCTATAACCAAAGAATGGTAGCGTGTGGCGGTAAATGGATTGTTCAAACCGCTAAACACACCAACATTATGATGGTAAACCAGCGACGTTTTGCCGTGCATGATGCTTTTGGCGTGGATAATGTCACCACCAAACGCATAACCAATGCTTTGATGCCCCAAGCACACGCCCAAAAGCGGAATTTTGCCAGCGAATTCTAGGATCGTCGCCACCGATACACCCGCTTCTTTAGGCGAACAAGGGCCGGGCGAGATGACGATTTTATCGGGCGACAAGGCGCGGATGTCGTCCACGCTGACTTGGTCGTTACGCACCACGGTGACATTCGCGCCCAATTCGCCAAAATACTGCACCAAGTTGTAAGTAAATGAATCGTAATTATCGATCATGACCACTTTTATTGCTAGCATACTGACTCCTTATAATCCGGCTTCCGCCATTGTGACCGCACGGAAAATGGCGCGTCCTTTGTTTAAGGTTTCTTCCCACTCGCAAGTCGGCACCGAATCGTAAACAATACCCGCCCCCGCTTGGATATGCAGGACATTGTCCTTAATCACAGCTGTTCTTATGGCAATTGCCGTGTCCAAATTGCCAGACCAGGAAATGTAGCCAACAGCCCCCGAATAAACGCCACGCTTGACAGGTTCCAATTCATCAATAATCTCCATCGCACGGATTTTTGGCGCACCGCTGACCGTTCCGGCTGGAAATGTCGCCGCCAACACATCGAATGCGGTTTGTCCGGCTTTCAGTGTGCCGGTGACATTGGAAACGATGTGCATGACGTGGGAATACCGCTCGACGATCATTTTCTCGGTCAATTGGACACTGCCGATTTCCGCCACCCGTCCGGTGTCGTTGCGGCCTAAATCAATCAACATCAAATGTTCGGCGATTTCTTTAGGATCGGCCAATAATTCTTTTTCCAAAGCCAAATCTTGTTCTGGACTAGCACCGCGGCGGCGGGTCCCGGCGATGGGACGCACGGTCACGGTATTATCTTCCAATCGGACCAAGATTTCTGGTGACGAACCTACCACCTGAAAATCGCCCAGATTCAGGTAAAACATATAAGGTGAAGGATTCAGGCAACGCAAGGCGCGGTACAAATTCAGCGGCGTGGCAGTATAGGGTATGGACATGCGTTGCGACAACACCACTTGCATGATGTCACCATCGGTGATGTATTCCTTGGCTTTGCGAACCGCATCTTCATAACCTTGCTGGGTAAAGCCGGAGATAAAATCCGCTTCCTTTATGGTTTTTGGTTTATGCAATTGTCCGGCATCAACATGTACCGAGCGTAATTTGACTGCCAATTCTTCCAACCTCGCCACAGCGAGGGTATAGGCGTCGTTTTCCGCGGGATTGGCATGGGTCAATAACAGCATTTTGCCGGACAAATTATCAAACACCAGCATGTCTTCGGATACCATCAGGAGAATATCCGGACACCCCAAAGGGTCAGGTTTGCTGTGCTGGCAGACGCGCGGCTCAATGTAAGCGATGGTTTCATAACCAAAATAGCCGACCAAGCCGCCGGAAAAACGGGGCAGTTTATCAATATCAGGCACTTGATAACTAGCTTTAAATTGTTCTATCCAAGCCAATGGGTTATCGCACTCCACCAATTCCTGCAACTCACCGCTGTGCTCAACGCGGATGGTTTTGCCTGTGATTTTGACTACGGTGTGGCAAGGCAAACCAATAATCGAATAACGCCCCCATTGCTCACCCCCATGCACTGATTCGAACAAATAAGAATAAATCCCATCCGCCAATTTTAGATACGCGCTTAAGGGCGTATCTAAATCAGCGAGGACTTCACGGCAGACCGGAATACGGTTGTAGCCTTGTTGGGCATAGTTATTGAATTGTTCTGGAGTCATGGTCGTTTGCACGGAAAATTTTTGCGGAAACCTAAGCACGGCTAAATGAAATGATAAAATTATAACCGATAGCGCTTGGATTTAAGCTGTACGATTGTATGAAATCAGCAAGCTTGCTCTGTTTTACTTTTTTTCTTGCCCCCATTTACTGAAACAGCCTTGTTTGTAAATGTTTTGCTAATGAATTTGTCATCTTTCCTAACTTGATATTTTCTAGTTATTTTTTCTGACTGTAGCCATAAATAGCTACTACTATGACAACAGCGTGACAATGGGCATATTAAGTTGCCTGATCAGCCAAATAAATATATTGTAAACGGTGGAATTATCTTGTAAGGTTAACTGCTTTAAAGCATTCTCTGCCGAGGTGGTGAAATTGGTAGACACGCTAGCTTCAGGTGCTAGTGGGCGTAAGCTCGTGAAGGTTCAAGTCCTTTTCTCGGTACCACAAGTTATTTAAACAGATGCAAAGAATTACAAAAACCCGCAATCCATTGGGCTTAGCGGGTTTTTTATTGTCCAACGAAAACTTTTACAATGCATTTAAAAAACTGACACGGGAAGAGGCATTAAGTTAAAGTCGTCGTCCCAGTATCATAAGCGGTGTCAAAATGGTTGATAATCTCAATAAAGGCGAGGTTTACAAGGCGGTAAAACCAAAACACCAACAGGTTGATCCGGCAGTACTTTACCAATCCCCCCCCACACTTGGCACTAGAGGTAGCAGTTTCGGGAACATCACGGACGTGGACGTTGAAGCGGCATGCACAAGCTGAATCACCGTCCACGTAAGACACTCAATTATTTATGCCCTGTGGGTACCAAACACCCCATGCCATGTTTTTTGCTCGAGCAGGGCAAGAGGCCGCGATACCTAGGATTGCACTCGGAGTTGAATCCACGGTTCAAAAATAAATCTGGCATTAAATTGTCAGGTGCGGGGTTACGAATCCCCTTCACTCAAAGGAAACGCTAAGGTATGGATATTTCGGGCATGCTTATTCATTGCCCATCGAATTAATTAACCCCGCAAATCCTTCACCACCCGCACCACTTCATTAGTATCGGCCACCGTTTCGACACTAAAGCCCAGTTTTTTCAACAGCGATAACATCGCTGTATTTGTTGCCAACACTTCGGCTTCAAAAAAAGACATGCCTTTATTTTTGGCGGTCTGCATCAACACGTTCAAGAGCCTTGTGCCTATGCCCAGACAATGGCAATCATCGGCGACAACCAACGCAAATTCCACCGAACGCCCGTCAGGATTTTTGATGTAACGTCCCACCCCCAGCTCATTGGGCATTTTGGTGTCTTCCGTTACCGCAACAAAAGCCATTTCGCGGTCATAATCTATTTGCGTGAAGCGCACGATCATTTCCGGTGTCAATTCTTGCAACGCCTGGTGGAAACGGAAATATTTGGTTTTTTCCGACAAACGGCTGACAAAGTTTTTCTCCATTGCGGCATCTTCGGGACGAATCGGGCGGATGGTGATATTGGTGCCGTTGGTTAGTTGATGCTGTTGTGACAATTCATGCGGGTAAGGGTGGATTGCCATGTGTGCATAGCGGGTCAACTGATGTGACACTTCGGCTTTGATGCGGGCATCGACAGCAATTGCGCCGTGTTCATCGACGATGAGCGGGTTGATGTCCAGCTCCAAAATTTCCGGCAATTCGCTGACCATCGTTGATACATTCAGCAATACATCAACCAAGGCTTTAATGTTGGCGGGCGGCAATTGCCGGAATGCGTTCAAATATTTGGCAGCTTTGGTTTTCGCCAGCATTTGCTCAACCATGTAGGTATTCAACGGCGGCAATGCGACCGCGCTATCTTTTAAGATTTCGACCATTGTGCCACCCAAGCCAACGCTGACGGCAGGGCCGAAAACGGGATCCCTGACTACGCCAATCATTATTTCCCGCCCGCTAGCCGATTTGAACATCGGTTCAACGGTCATGCCAACTTCTGTTATTTCGGGATATTTTTGTTTAATGGCGTTTTCCATTTCGGTAAAGTGGCGTGATATGTCCAGCACACTACCGATATTCAAGCGCACGCCACCAATATCCGATTTATGGCTAAATTCCGCCATGTTGATTTTCAGCACCACCGGAAAGCCCATCGTTTCAGCGGCGATCATCGCATCTTTGGCACTAGAGACTTTAATGGTTTGCGTCACGGGGATACGGAACGCCGCCAGTACGGCTTTAGCCTCCTGTGCGGTCAACACTTGGCGGCCTTCTGACAATACACGCTCGATGATCAAACGCGCCCCTGTCACATCCGGTGTTACTAGGCCGTTATTTGGCGAAGGGATTTGTTTGAGCAGAATTTGGTTTTGGGTGTAATTCGCCAAAAAGGAGAACGCATCGACCGCCACTTCGGGGGTGTTGAAATGGGCGACATTGGTATTGGCAAACAGGTTGCGGCCTTCCTGCACCCGCGCACCACCTGTCCAAGTCGCCAACACGGGTTTTTTGCTGTCCTTCGCGCCGGCAATAATGCTGAGTGCAACTTGGGTGGGGTTGGTCATCGCCTGCGGGGTCAGAATCAGCAGAATACCGTCGATGTTATCATCGGCAAGACAGACATCCAAAGCTTGTTGGTAACGCTCTGATGTGGCATCACCCAAAATATCAACCGGATTGGCGTGTGACCAATGCAACGGTAACACGGCATTTAAGGCGTTGATGCTGGTTTCGCTTAGTTCCGCCATTTTTACACCGACATCTTCGGCACGGTCGGTCGCCATTACGCCAGGGCCGCCTGCGTTGGTGATGATCGCCAAGCGGTTGTCATCCACCGAGTAATTGTTCGCCAAAATCCGCGCCGCCGAAAACAATTCGGTGATGCTATACGCCCTTACCACACCGGCGCGGGCAATCGCGGCATCGAACACATGGTCGCCACCTACCATTGCGCCGGTATGCGACATTGCTGCCTTGCAGCCTGCTTCATGGCGGCCTGATTTAATCAGGATGACGGGTTTGAGCCGAGCGGCCGCTTTCAGTCCGCTCAAAAAGCGGCGGGCATCGCGTATGCCTTCGACGTACATCAAAATGCCCGTGGTTTGGGTGTCGGTCGCCAGATAATCCAACACTTCACCAAAATCAATATCCGCCGCACCGCCCATCGACACGACCGTGGAAAAACCAATGTCTTGGGATTTTGCCCAATCCAAAATCGCCGTGCACACTGCACCAGACTGTGACAACAAGGCCAGATTGCCGTCTTTCACCGTGCCGTCACCAAATGTAGCATTCAAGTTTCCACTAGGACGGACAACGCCCAAGCAGTTGGGGCCGATGATGCGGATGCTGTAACGGTGGGCTATGTCCAACACGTCTTGTTGCAGGCGTTTGCCCTCGTCACCTAATTCACCAAATCCTGCGGTGATGATGATAATGGAGGTGACGCCTTTTTCACCGCATTGACGCACGATACTTGGCACGCTAGGTGCCGGAGTGGCGATGACGACCAGTTCCACATCTTCGGGGACGGACATCAAATCAGGATAGGCTTTTAAACCCAACAAGGTTTCGCGTTTATTATTGACGGGAAATAACCCGCCTTTAAATTCAGCTTCTTGCATATTCAGCAATAACCGGTAACCTACGCTGTCTTCTCGCTCGGATGCACCGACGATGGCGACAGTTTTAGGGGTAAAAAAGCGGCTTAAATAATGAGGGCCCATTGTTGCTCCGTAGTTAAAATATGAAATTGTTAAAAGGGTAGCATTTTTGTGATTTTGTACTGATTAAATTTGCGTTACATCAGGTCTAGCAAGCTAGCAAAAATGCCTCTTTGGGCTAAGTTATAGTGTTTGAATTGAAATAGCTGAGGTTACGCCGACATTTTCTGCCGTTAGGGAATAAATGATGATAAGTCGCTTTAAAAAAGCACCCGAACTTATTATCGAAGGTCTGGCCACCATCTGGTTGTGACTTCGGAGGGCTTGATCACTTTTGACATTGCTGCGGTGGCGGCGGCCTCCCTTCAAGTCCTTAAGCAATCGCTACAATGGCAATGGTTGGCACAAGATGCAAATGGAATAAGCCCTTTCACCGATTCGGGCAAACATCGTCAAAGAAGCAATGCTTGAAAAAAATCGCAGTGGTCAAGCAAACCAAAGATAGAAGCGAAAAGCCTCACGCTACGTCGTCACCGATGAATAAAACCAACAGCTTGTAATTAAGGTGTATTAATGCGACTGGGCTATCACTTGTAGGCAACCTTAGCCATTAGGACTAAAGATACTCGAATTGCTGCTGGCGGCATAAATTGATCTGGCTTACCAAACGTTTCATATGTGTCCGCACCCTAAACTTTATCTATATTCCAGCGGACACTTATGACACATAAATTATTGATTGTATCTAGGTATGAGACGGATGACGGTTACAATTTTGTCTGTTGCCGCCACGCCTGCACACTTAGGTCATCCATTAATCCCAAAGCAAATTTACGCGCCGTTAGCAAATGTAGTTCGGCTTCCTTAGATAGCCCTTCACCCAACTCAAATGTTTCACCTTTAATGCTCAACAAAAAACACGGTGGCGGGGTCTGTTTCTTTACCGTTTGGTACACTGCCATTACCGCCGATGGACTCATGGCGTGGGTGGTATAACTGTCATCCCTAGCCGGTACAAGTTCAACAAAATCAAAAGCCTTGGTGCAAGCCACCGACGCGTCGACAAACAAAACTAACTTACGGTTTTCCAAATCCAAGGCGTGTTCAATCTGCAATTGGAAATCTGATAAAATGTCAACCCAATGCAAAACAGCTTGTGCATTTTCTACAAGATATTCCAGCAATAATGGCCCTAAGGCATCATCACCCCGGCTTAAATTGCCGTAGCCAAAAATCAAAACAGGCTTAGTTTCAGACACGCTCGATTTCGCCGTTGCTGTGCTTGACCAATTTATCGATTAACGCACCGCCCGCGTCTATCAATTCCAATTGCAAGGGCATTTTACCCACGGCATGGGTAGCGCAGGACAAACAGGGATCATACGCGCGTATCGCCACTTCCAGATTATTCAATAGCGGTTCTGTCAATTCGCGTCCAGACAGATATTCGGCTGCGACTTGGCGAACTGACTCATTCATGCCCATATTGTTGCTGGTTGTTGAAACGATCAAATTGGCTTTGGTGACAATGTCGTTCTCATCGACTTGGTAATGATGGAACAAGGTTCCGCGCGGGGCTTCGATCACGCCAATGCCTTCGTAACGTTTTTCACCCTGAGTGACCAGTTCGCCGCCGAGTATGTCGGCATCATGCAAAAGTTCTTTTATGCTTTCCGCACAATGTAAAGTTTCAATCAACCGCGCCCAATGGAAAGCCAAAGTACTGTGCACCATCGCTTCAGGGCTGTGGGCCATAAACTCGACCCGCGCCGCTTCCGCCAACGGTGTGTTGATAAAATCACAATTGTTCACCCTCGCCAACGGCCCGACGCGATACCAGCCGTCCTCTTTACCTTGAGAGAGCAAATACGGGAATTTCATATACGTCCATGAACGCACTTCTTCATGGATCAAATCGTTATAATTGCAATAATCAAAATGGTCGGTGATGGTTTCACCTGCGGCATTTTTGGCACGGATGCCACCGTGGTATAGCTCCAAGGCGCCGTCTGGTTTTATCAAACCCAAGTAATTGCTGCGGATGGTCGCAAAATCATCATAATAAGGCAAATTGGCACAATGGACTTTCTTAATCAAAGCCACCGAATCAACAGACCATTTGATCATCTGGTCAATATCCGCCAACAAATAATCACGCTCTTCTTTGCTCAAGGCCTTGTTCATGCCGCCTGCAATCGCGCCTGTGCCATGCACCCGTTTGCCGGACACCATGCGGATCACTTCCTGGCCATATTTACGCAATTTCACACCTTGTACGCCAATATCAGGATAATCCGCCAACACCGCGATGATACTGCGCTTGCCGATGTCGCTTTCAAAACCGAACAATAAATCAGGGCTGGACAAATGGAAGAAATGCAGTGCATGGGATTGCAAAACTTGCCCGAAATGTAGCAAACGGCGAAGTTTATCGGCAGATTTTGGTAAATTTTCCGGGTCAACACCAACTAATTGGTCTATCGCCTTAGCCGCCGCCAAATGGTGGCTGACGGGGCAAATCCCGCATAACCGTTGGACTAAAACAGGCAATTCCCAATACGGGCGGCCTTGAATAAAACGTTCAAAGCCACGGAATTCTACGATATGCAAACGGGCTTGCTGGACTTTATTATTTTCATCCAGCAACAAGGTGACTTTGCCGTGGCCTTCCACGCGCGAGACAGGGTCGACAACGACACGTTTCAAACTGTCACGGTTTTCGGCGGTTTCTAAATGTTCGTACATGATAAGTTCTCACAGTAAATTGGTTGTTGTTAAATGTCTGATTGGGGCTAATCGTTCTATCCGTTTCGTGGAGCGACATACAATGGCCTAGAACTGAAGTTATAGCTAATCTCTAAACGGATCAATCATAATGCACCAACTCATAATCCAACTCCGGTTCCCGGCCTCCCAACAAATCTGTCAAAAATTTCCAAAACACATCGGCAGATGGTGGACAGCCAGGCAGGTAGTAATCAATTTTCACCACTTCATGAATTGGGCGGACTTTGTCCAGCAATAAGGGCAATTCAATGTCGTTGGGGATTTGGGGGTTTTCTACACCGAGGCCATCCAAATAAGCTTCGCTCAAACATTCTTCGAGAGGAATGAAGTTACGCATGGCAGGCAAGCCGCCATTGATGGCACATGCGCCAACCGCAACCAGAATTTTGCAGTTTTTTCGGAATTCGCGCAGGGTGTGGACATTTTCGGAATTGCACACGCCGCCTTCAATCAGGCCGATGTCGCAGTTGGTGCAATGTTCAATGTCGGTGATTGGCGAGCGGTCAAATTCGACAAGTTCGGCGATTTGCAATAGGCGTTCGTCCAAATCTAAAAACGACATGTGGCAGCCGAAGCAGCCTGCCAGTGAGGTGGTTGCAACCCGTATTTTATTCGCCATAATGTTGCTCCGTTTCGAGGCTTACTTCGTTTATTTCGTGATGGTCGTAAATGCGTTGGCCTATCGGTACTTGATAGCCAGTGCGTTTGATTAATATCGCGCCAGTTGGGCAGATATGCGCGGCTTTGTCGTGCATATCCATATTGGTGTCTTTCAGCAAGCCGCTTATCGAATTGACGATAAGTTGTTTGTTGATGCCACGCCCACTAATCGCAAACACATCTTTGCCGTCGAATTGCTGGCTGGCACGGACGCACAGGGTGCAGAAAATGCAACGGTTGTGGTCGATCATGACATCAGGGTGCGATGCGTCCACTTCGCGGTGAGGGTAAAACAGCGGAAAATGGTCGTCGAGCATGTTCAAATGGTAGGCGACCGCTTGTAATTGGCAGTTACCCGTTTTTTCACAAGACGGGCAGAAATGGTTGCCTTCGACAAATAGCATTTGGGTGATTTTTTGCCTGTCGTCGGTCAGCTCTTTGCTGTTGTTGATAACGTCTTGGCCTTCGGCGGCTGGAAAAGTACAGGCGGAACACACACGTCCGTTGACTTTGACCGTGCAGAGTTTGCAACTGCCGTGCGGAGTAAATTCCGGGTTATGGCAAAGATGCGGGATATAAACACCCGCCGCCGTAGCCGCTTGCATGATGGTTTGCCCGTCTTCAAACGGGATGGTTTTACCGTCTATGGTGATAGTTTTAGTCATGTTCTGCCTCTGTGGCTTTTAAGTGATTATTCAAGGCTGTTGAAAATTGTGCCAATACAGCCCCGCAATTATCGCGGCTACCTTCCGCCAAGTCGATGTCACGGTCATCCGCCATCGTGATTCGGGTGGTGAAATGCGGATCGCCTTCGGAATCTTTCGATTCGACTAAGCGCATAGCCTTGATTTGCGTGTAATGGTAATGCAAGCGCTCTGTTTTTAGTGGGTAACGTAAACTTAAGTGGATGCCATCGGTTTTCATTGATAAATTTACACCAGGTTTGCTAAAGGCGTAACTGCCGATGATACTGGCAATGGCCAGCAATCCGGTTGCCAGAGCACTATTTAGCACGGGTTCTAATGGGCCTTGGGTGAGAAATAGCCAAGTGAAAGCCAGCAGGACGGCAATCATGAAGCTTGTCAATAACCACATGGCAATGGGTAAATTATGCTTGAAATTCATGCTCATCATCGTTATGACGAAACTGGCAATCCCATCGGTTATTGCCAGCCGCCCGGTTATTTAACAAAAAATAAATCCAACAAATCACCATCCTCAGTGTAAAGGACGTATTCGCCATCGCCCATTTCAATGACAAATTTGCCCGGATTTTTAAAGCTTAGGGCATGTTGCCTTATCGCTTTTGGTAAAGAAGGCGCGTTAATGTCGATAACCAGATTATGTTGCCAGTCTTCGTTCATAATTGTCCACCTTGCCGTGTTCAATATTTGCTAACCCCATTACGCTTTGTCAGCCAATTTTTTGATAATTGATTTTGCCAAATGTTCGTTGATTTCATTATGGCGCGGTACGGGTTGTGATTGTTGGGTTTTGGGATTGGTGTACCAGTTATGTCGCCCGCCATTGCGGACGAGAATGCAGCCCATCTGTTCCAACAGCTTGATTAAATCCCGTCGTTTCAATTACGCGACTAAAAATTCTTCAATTTTACGGATATAAGGCACTTCGCCCGATTCAAGATCGGCCAGCAAATCTCTTAGATTTTCAACCAACTCTTCTTTTGTTGACCCTTGAGTTTGATAATCGGGATAAGCATTAAGAAAACCTATAAAAAAATCATCGGCTCGCCAAAAAGTAAATGGCATCGTTTTCATGCTATTTTGCCTCCTTGAAGACTATTCGTTGTCAATTTGCGCCAAATGCGCCCCCGCATCATTGCGGTTTGCCATGCGCCGCGCTGTTTCCAATGCGGCATCCAGATCAAAGCCTGGCTCGTAGCTGATTTTTTTCAATTGCGCCTGATACAGCTCTGGGTAACGCTCCAGGGTCGAGATAATGGGGTTGGCGGCCGTTTGCCCCAATCCACAATGGCTGTGGTTTTTGACCAAACGGCATAGCTCTTCAAGAGCCACCACGTCACCGGCCGAACCGTGGCCTTCGATGATTTTATCGAGCTGTTTTTTCAACAATGATGTGCCAACTCGGCAAGGTGTACAAAATCCACAGCTTTCATGCGCGAAAAAGTGCGTGAAGTTATTGACGATGTCGAGGATATTGCGGCTGTTATTAAAAATGATGAACGAACCACCCGTCGCCAAATCTTCAAACGCCACAGACCGGTGGAATTCTTCATTGGAGATAAATGTGCCGGATGGCCCACCGATTTGAACGCCTAGGACATCGTCTGCGCCACAACCATCGAGAATGCTTTGGACAGTGGTGCCGAACGGAACTTCGTAAATGCCAGGACGTTGGCAATCGCCGCAAATGCTGAGGATTTTTGTGCCTTTGGATTTGTCCGTGCCGATATTGGCGAACCAGTCGCCGCCCTGAACAGCAATTGCCGCCGCTGCCACAAAAGTCTCGACGTTGTTGACTACGGTCGGTTTGCCTAAATATCCCTGGGTCACGGGATAGGGTGGCCGGTTGCGCGGGATGCCCATTTTGCCTTCCAGCGATTCGATCAACGCCGATTCTTCACCGCAGATGTAAGCTCCAGCACCTAAGCAAATTTCAATATCAAAATCAAAACCTTGGCCTAAAATATTTTTACCAAGCAAGCCAGCTTGACGGCGCTGCTGCAAAACTGTTTCCAGCTTCCCAAGCAAGAACAAATATTCGCCACGTAAATATACATAGCCTTGCGCTGCGCCGATGATGGACGCGCATACCGTCATGCCTTCAAACACTTGATCTGCGTAGCGGTTTAGTAAAACTCGGTCTTTAAAAGTACCCGGTTCGCCTTCGTCAGCGTTGCAAACGACGTAACGCACGGTTTCCGATTCTTCAGAACAGAACCGCCATTTCATCGCCGTCTTAAAGCCCGCTCCTCCACGTCCACGTAAGCCGGATTGGTCGATTTCAGTTAATGTGGCTTTTGTGCCACGGGCAAACGTAGCTTGTAAAGCCAAACCAGATGCTACCGCTTGGCTAAGCAACAAATCGGTTTTTAACAAATTGTCGCTAACTGCGAACAATTCGGCAGGCCAGTCCGCCAAAGGCGTTTGTCCGTTAACCAATGTAGCAATCACATCGATTTTTGCTTTATCCAATTTAGTCAATGGCAAACCATTCACTAATCCGGCCGGGCCTTGATCGCACAATCCCGTACACGAGGTGTTATCTAAACTCACTACACCATCCGCCCGCACAGCACCAACAGCAACTTGTAAGCGTTCCGACAGATACGTCATCAGTGTGTGTTTGCCCAACATGTGGTCAGTGATTGAATCGCTGACCAAAATGTCATATTTGCCCCTAGGCTGCAAATGGAAGAAGCTATAAAACTCCACCACACCGATAATTTGGGTGCGTGGAATTTGTAAGCATTCTGCCAACTGTTCTATAGCCTCTTTGGGAATATGGAAATAATGGGATTGGACTGCCCTTAGCATGGCGATCAAATGCGTTGGCTGGTTGCCATGCTTTGCTGCAATATCTTGGATAAAATTTCTCATGGGTACGCTGCCTAAATTTAAAAGGTTACTGACTATTCTGATACGGGGGAAACTGGTTGCAATGGTTTTAATTTAACCGCATTTGTAAATCCGATATCCCCTAATAACAATCGGCTCTGAAAATAATAACGCCAGACTATTATCGGTTGATTAATTTATTTCTGTGCCCTAAAACTATTGCCCACGCCAAGCAATTGACCATCAAAGGTTTGCTTCACTGATACGAAAAAAACATAATGCACGTAAGCGCAAGCAAAAACAACGCGAAAAGAAGATTACACGCCAACAAAGCACGATACAAACATTCCTAATTCCCGCTACCGTATTGTTTTATAAACGAATCACTTTGATAATCCCAATAAAAAACATATCAATAATTTTGATAAACACGCCGAATTTTAATCCCGGCAAGGCATTGAAATAAAGATAATTGTCATCGATGCCAATTTTGCAACATGTAGAATAAATTGCCACCACCCTCCAATGACCGAAAAATCCTTAAACACTTTGCTCTTCTTTATGGATTGCCGGGGGATTTGCATTTTTGTTTCCAAATGCTTGCCAGGATGAGAATGGCAAATCCCGTTGCCCTATCGACAGCAAGCAACGATAAAGCCAATTACAGGTAAGAGCGCACAAATCCCAAACTACAATATTTCTGTTACAAAGCCTCAAATTCCGAACTCTATTAGCCTGTATTCCTGGTATTTTTCAGAAAATGGCAATTTTTCAATAACCCCGCTAATTCTTGCCTAAACGCAGCTCAGTTTCCAATACTAATTGGGTGGTTTGCAACACGGTATCAGGATTTAAACTCATTGAATCAATGCCGATTTCCACCAAATATTCCGCCATTTCAGGATAGTCCGACGGTGCTTGTCCGCATAAGCCGCAATGCCTGTGATTGCGATGCGCGCCAGTCACGGCTAGGCGGATCATTTCCTTAACGCCCGCATCACGCTCGTCAAAATCAGCGGCGACGATAGCGGAATCTCGGTCTACTCCTAGCGTCAATTGTGTTAAGTCGTTCGAACCTATCGAAAAACCGTCAAAATGCTTAGAAAATTCATCAATCAGGATGACGTTGTTGGGGATTTCACACATGACGTAAATTTCCAAGCCGTTGTCGCCCCGTTTCAAGCCGAGTTCCGCCATGTAATCCAATACCCGTTTAGCTTCGTCGATACGGCGGCAGAACGGGATCATTAGGACTACGTTCGTCAGTCCCATATCCTCACGTACCCGTTTCATCGCCGCACATTCCAAAGCAAAGCCTTCGGCATAAGCAGGATGGCTGTAGCGGGACGCACCACGGAAGCCGATCATCGGATTTTCTTCATCAAATTCAAACCAGCGTCCACCTAGCAAGGTAGCGTATTCGTTGGTTTTGAAATCTGACATCCGCACGACGACGGGCTTGGGATAAAACGCCGCCGCAATCGTCGCCACGCCTTCTGACAAGCGCTGGATGAAAAAATCAGCGGCGGTGGCATGGTTGCGCGTCAGTTCAGTCAGTTGTTCCAGTTCATCGGCATCTTGCACCCGTTCTGGATGCAGCAAGGCCATCGGATGCGCCTTGATGTATTCCGTAATAATGAATTCCATCCGTGCCAAACCCACGCCGTCATTCGGCAAGAAACTGGTCTTGAAAGCCAATTCGGGATTGCCGATATTCAACATGATCTTGGTTTTTGGGCGTTGCAAACCCGACAAATCGGTGGTTTGGATTTCAAACCCCAGCGACCCTTCGTACACTTTGCCGTTGTCGCCTTCCGCACAGGAAACGGTCACAGGAGTATTGTTTTTGATGGTGGTCGTGGCATTGTCGCAACCAATGACCGCCGGAACGCCCAGCTCGCGCGAGATAATCGCCGCATGGCACGTCCGTCCGCCGCGATTGGTGACGATTGCGGAAGCGATTTTCATCACGGGCTCCCAATCGGGTGTGGTCATGTCGGCAACCAGCACATCACCTGCCTTAAAGCTGCCGAGTTGGTTGACATGCCCGATAATCCGCGCCGTTCCGGTGGCGATTTTGCTGCCGACCGCGTGGCCTGTCACAATCGCTTTGCCTTGGCCTTTCAGCACATATTGCTCCAAGACCATACCGCTTAATTGTGACACCACGGTTTCAGGCCGCGCCTGCACGATGTAGAGCTTGCCGTCGAGGCCATCTTTCGCCCATTCCATGTCCATCGGTTTGGCGTGTCCGGCCTTGTCGCTGTAATGCTGTTCGATTTTCAGCGCGTAATCGGCAAGCGTCAGAATATCGGCATCGTCCAAACAAAATCGTCCGCGTTCTTCTTCCGAGGTGACGATATTGCGGGTCGGTTCGCGGGTGCGCCCGTCGCTATAGACCATTTTGATTTTTTTCGCGCCCAAAGTGCGTTTCAGCACGGCGCGGTGGCCTAGTCGGAAGGTGGGTTTATGGACGTAAAATTCATCGGGATCAACTGCGCCTTGCACGACGTTTTCGCCCAAGCCGTATGCACCCGTAATAAATACGACATCGCTGAAACCGGATTCGGTATCCAGCGAAAACATCACGCCGCTGGCATCCAAATCCGAGCGCACCATTTTCATAATGCCGATGGACAAGGCTAATTTGAAATGGTCGAAACCTTGGTCGATACGATAGTGGATGGCGCGGTCGGTGAACAAGCTGGCAAAACAGCGTTTGCAGGCTTCCAGTAAGGCTTGCTCGCCACGAATGTTCAGGTAAGTGTCTTGTTGTCCGGCAAAACTGGCGGTTGGTAAATCTTCGGCAGTTGCCGAACTACGCACCGCAACGCTTAAATCCTCGCCGTATTGTTGTTGTAATTGAGCATAGGCGGCGAGAATTTGCGTGACCAAATCGGCAGGCAATGGCGCGGCGTAAATAATCTCGCGGGCTTGCAAGGCGCGTTTCGCGAGGTCGTTGACATCGTCAGGATTTAAGGCATCCAAAGCCTGATGCAAACCCGTCCAGGCATCGGCCTTGTCCAGCACATAACGGTACGCCTCGGCGGTGATGGCAAAACCGTTGGGGATTAAAATACCTTGCGGCGTGAGTTCTTGGTACATTTCCCCCAGTGATGCATTTTTGCCGCCGACGAGGGGGATGTCGTCTATGGATAGTTCGTTGAACCAGCGGATGTAGTTGTTCGTAGTCATTTTGGGTCTCCTTTTTTTATTGTTATGGAGAAATTTTGGCTAGACCCTTTTTAATCAATCTAGCCAATAATAAACTTATATTTTACGCGGGTATATTACCAGTTACTTAAGGATTACGCATGAACATAAAATTAGCCGATTTAATTGATGCGATGGATTTTGTCAGTGTCCAGCTTTATAACAATAAAGCTTTTTTGCATAAAATCACGGGCAAGATTTATTGGCAATCTGAAGAGGATTTCGGCGATGAAGCCTTGCCGGAAGATATTGGCGATGAAAATTATTTGGAGATTCCCAGCAATCACGACTTGGATTTGGGCAAGCCTTTGGTGATGGAATTTGTCTATGAATTTTTGCCGGATGCGGCAAGCGAAGTGCAAGCCATTTTCAGGAAAAAAGGCGCGTATTCGAAGTATAAATCGCTGTTAGATAACCATGATTTGTTAGACCAATGGCATCAATATCAAGCCGATGCCCAAGAGCGGGCGATACGGGAATGGTGCGAAGAGAATGGCGTTGAATTGGACAGCTGATTTTTGGCTGGGTTACCAAGCTATTGATTAATCATATGCGTTGCCAATTGTTGCAAGGCATTGCGGAGATTAGTTTCCAGTGTGGCATCCATTGGTATATCGGCTATCGCCTTATTCATGCACAACATCCATTGATCGCGTTCAGATTCGCCAATCGCAAACGGTAGATGTCGGGCACGCAACATAGGATGACCGAATTCTTCAATAAACAAATTAGGGCCACCTAACCAGCCTGACAGAAACTTGAACAATTTGTCTTTAGCGGAGGAAAGATCAGCCTTATGAATAGCGCGAATGCCAGCCGCTTCGGATAAGGTATCCATGTAAAAATAAAAGCGGTCGACCAAGGTAAGAATGGCTTGTTCGCCACCCATTGCGCCGTAAGGTGTTTGGGTTGTCATTGCGAATTGTTTTGTAAGATTGGTAAGTTGTTGATGGTGGCTAATTAGATTGTAGGATGTGCCGACGAAAGGAGGCGCATCGTTAGCATTCACACTCGACAGATGCGCTTCTTACCTCAGCACATCCTATACAGCGCAACTTATCGCGTTAGAAATAACTTTTGACAATTGCAGTGCCAAGCTGAGAACCAAGGACAGGAGGTACGGCATTTCCTACTTGGGTAAATTGACGCGCTACCGAACCTTTAAAAATGTAATCATCTGGGAAAGTTTGAATTCGTGCGCTTTCTCTTACGGAAATAGTCCTTGGAAAATAAGGATGCAGGTGAGAGCGTCCGCCGCCAGAACTACCACCAGCAATGACGGTTTTTGATGGAAGTAGCGGGTCTAATCTATCAACTCGGCCTAATTTGTCACGTTCTCCATAGTTCAGCATCATATATCTCAAAACTGAACCCGCAGAATGTTCACGGGTGATATGATTTTCAATACCTTCCATTGATATATTAAAGACTTGTCCAACAGATAAAGAATTATGGGTTGGCTTTGGTGGCTGAAATTCCTTATTTACCCGATTACCCAATATAAATAAACGAATTCTTTGTTGCGGCACAAAATACGCATCAGCTTTTAAAATTAATGGTTGATTGACAAGATAACCACAAGCTTCAAGTTCTCTATAAGCTTTTTCTAATTGTTCTCCATTGTCTACGTCAATTAGACCTGGTACATTTTCAATAAGAAAAGCACGTGGCTTGAAGTGCTTAATCAGCGCTATGTACTCAAAAAATAAATTTCCATTTGTTTCATGTGCAAATCCAACACGTTTAAAATTATCCCCGTCTTTACTAAACCGTTGGTTTGCGGCGATTGAAAATGGTTGGCATGGAGGCCCCCCAACAAACAAGCCATCAAATTTTTTCTGATTACCCGTACGGCTTGAAACAAGCTCAATCATTTCATCGGTTTTTGATACGTCTCCTGCTTGAACATCCCATTTTGGTCTATTGAATTTGATTGTTTCACAAAATAGTGGGTTTTTTTCTATCAATAGAGAATGTGAAAATCCCGCTGCTTCAAGGCCCAAATCAAGCCCACCTGCACCAGAAAAAAAGCTAATTACAGGAATATTGTTAGGTCGTTCACTAAAGTCTTCGAGTGTAAAATAGCGATTATCTCTAAGTGGAGGCCGATAATTATTGAAATAAATTAAATCATCATACGTTAATCCAGCAGATTTTAAGGTTGATACTAGAGACTTACCACTATTGATGCACTGATTAATTAGGTCAATCTGATGTTTAACTTTCTTGTCAAGGAATACCACATCGTTGAAAAGGTCTGTTGGACTTGGTTCATGCAAAATTTTATGAATTTTACTCACGTTAAAATAATCTCTTGTTTGGCTTTATCGTATACAAATCGCGCCTCGTCATAGTCCTTAAAGTCTCTAAGTCCACTTTGCTTAAGCCATTTGCTATAAAATTTATGTGTGGCTCTATGGCATGAAGGGCAAATACCCACAATATCTTTGATTGATGTCTTTCCAGCATCTACTCTAATAGGCGAGCTTAATGGCAACAAATGATGTAACTCAATGATGCGGTCAGCCCAAGGGTATCGTTTTTCTGTGTCCATAAAACACATGTCACAAATATGCGGATTAGAAAAGTTTGAAAAGTAAAACTCCTTCAGCTTTGCGCTTCTTTCTGTCCTCAAATGTGTCACACGAATTTTACTACCCTCTGTAAATTCAGTGTCGATTACATTAACTTGGCTGATCGTCAAATCACCCAAAGCTGTACTTTGGAAATGAGAACCCAAATTCAATACTTCTGCACCTGCGTCAGGTTGTCGTGAATTCAAATGAGGTGCAAGCAATTTCTCAATTTGAAATGCTTCCTTGTTATTAGTAACTTCCAAATATAGGTTTGGATTATTCCATTTGAGAAAGGAAAACTGGCTTATAAATCTTGTCAGCTCACGTGTTTGTCGTAAATCCCCATGAAAACTTTGAGGCGTTAATTTTGAATAAAAACTTAAAGGCTCGAGACCAGTAACGTCATTTGCTATCAGATAACTTCCAATTTCATCTACCGTCAGATTAGTTTTTCCTTTTTCTAAGTACCCTGATAGTAAAAATTTAACTATGGCTACAACCGGAAAAATCTGTGGGTCTTTGGTATTGTAACCATCAAAAACTGGCGAAGGATAATAGAAATGGGTGGCAAAGTGCCCCATATAATCGTCAATATCTATTTCTTTTAAGTCAGAGGCTAAAGCCTTACATAAATCTGTACACATAATTGTTCCAGCTACCTCGGTTGCAAGTAGCAAACAACCAAATACTCGTTTGTAATTACGCCATACTGTGTAATTTGTCGGAGCAAATGGACGAGGACTGTACTTTAACAATGCTTGCCGAAGAATATCGTTATCAACAGTTGGCTTTTGAATACCGTCAATTTTTTCTAAAGCTAGAGCGAGCCTTTTAATCTCATCGAACTGAAAGTAGTCAAGCCTACCTTGGTCAAATCGCCATAATCCCATCAAGTAATCTCACGCTTAATTAATTTTTAGCCCAGTAAACCCATTGCCGTTCCGCAAAAAATGTTCAAAACAGCTTGCACACTCTTGTATCTAAGCTCGTAGGTTGGGGTGAACTTATGAACCCCAACAACTGAAACATCCGCCTTTGCGTTGGGGATTGTTCCTCACCCCAACCTACAAAACTGAGTTTAGTTTTAATTGAGTCTTAAGTCGAGGCAGAAACCTTACCACAACACCCCAGCCGGACAAGAATAGTTATCCAACACCTGCACATAATTCGCCCGTTCGTAGGCAGTGGGATCAATGGCGTGTTGTTGGCTGACGCTGCCTTTGAGTTGCTGTATGGATTCGTATTCATGCTCGACCAGCCAGTTTTCCAGTTCCGTTAGCAAGTCGCGTAAACGTTCCGGGCCGTGCATCAATAGCACACTGCACAATTGCACGATGTCCGCGCCTGCCAGTAAGGCTTTGACGATTTCCGGCGTTTGCTGAAAACCGCCTGTGACTGCCAGCGACAGCTTGACACGCCCGTACATTAACGCCGTCCAGCGTATGCGTAGCAAGGCTTCGGCGGGGGTGGACAGCTCCAGTTTGGGTACAACTTGCAGTGTTTCCAGGTCAATATCGGGCTGGTAAAAGCGGTTGAACAGCACGATGCCATCGGCTCCGGCTTGCTCCAAGCGTTTGGCAAAATGGATGGGCGAGCTGAATTGTGAGGACAGTTTCAGCGCAATCGGCAGGCGGATATGGCTTTTGAGTTCTTGCAATATGTGCAGATAACGGTTTTTCACCGTCGCGCTGTCTTCGTTAAGGTCGGCGGCGAGATGGTAGATATTCAACTCCAAAGCATCCGCGCCCGCATCTTGCATGGCGAGGCCGTAATCCAACCAACCGCTGGTGGACGTGCCGTTCAGGCTAGCGATGATGGGAATTGCCAGTCGGGTTTTGAGTTGGGATAGATGCTCAAGATACTGGTTTTGGTAGGTTTTTGGGTTGTCCACTGCAGGATGGAAGGAATCCGCCTCGCCGTGGCCTATCGCTTGCTGGAAAAAGAACCGTGTCATGTGTTGGGTTTCGTTTTCGATTTTTTCTTCGAATAGCGAATACATGACGATGGCGGCTGCACCCGCATCTTCCAACCGTAACGCGCTGCTGAGGTCTTTGCTGAGCGGTGAGGCGGAGGGGACTAGCGGGTTTTTTAGCGTTAAGCCTAAATAATTTGTTGTTAAATCAACCATGATGGTCTCCCAAAATGTAGGTTGGGTTGCGCTGTTTGCAACCCAACGGGATTGGTTGCGGGGTGTTGGGTTGCGAAAAACATGCAACCCAACCTACATTGCTTATCTTTAAAAGATATCCCAAGTAGGATTACGCTTCGCCTGCCGCTTGGTCTCTTCAGCTAATTCAGGTGCTACTTCGCTAAACCGCGCAAAGCCAGCCGGGTAGGTTGGGCATGCTGTTTATGCCCGACGCTCCACCGTCCAACAATTGACAGGCAACCGTTTTCATTGCAACTTCCCATCATCGGACGCTTAAATGTCGGGCAACGATACGGCTGTTGCCCGACCTACCTTGGTTCTGCGATATTTTATGTTTGATCTACGTTTTGTCCCTTTTTATGTCCTGCACGGGGATGCTGGCTATGCAATACCGTCGCACTAAAACGCCGGGGGGCACTTATTTTTTTACCGTGGTGACGTTCCGGCGGCGGCGATTCCTTTGTGAACCGGACAATGTCGAACTGTTGCGTACGGCATTCCGAACCGTTAAATCAATCCGTCCGTTTACCATTGATGCCTTTGTTTTGCTGCCGGATCATTTGCATTGTCTTTGGACGTTGCCGCCGGGTGATAAGGATTATTCCCTGCGCTGGGGCGAGATCAAAAAATATTTCACGATCCATTGCCCTGACCGCTATAAATTACCGACCACCGCATCCCAACAACGCAAACGGGCGCAAACCATTTGGCAACCGCGCTTCTGGGAACACCAAATCCGTGATGATCTGGACTTCGAAAAACATTGCGATTACATCCATTGGAATCCGGTGAAACACGATTGGGTGTCCCGTGTCGGGGATTGGCCTTATTCGAGCTTCCATCGTTTTGTCCGTCTGGGCATCTATCCGCCCGATTGGACGGGAATCCCGGAAAACCCTGGCGATAATAACTTTGGTGAATGAATCTTTCAGACGCTTGTGACTCGGACACGGTTGGTCGCGCTACCTATTCCACCGTCTGATGATTGATAGGCAATCGGTCTTGACTGCATCGGACACTTGAATGTCGGGCAACGATACCGCTGTTGCCCGACCTACCCGGCTAACCCTAGGTATTCCTCGTTTTTAAATATATTTGTCAAGCAAATTTTGTAACGCAAGCTTATCCAATTGTTGGTTATCGACTTTCAGAAAGGCCACGCCATCCGCAAAATTCAAGGTGACTTCCGCTATGCCTGTTATGTCCAGCATCGCATCCCCCAATTCGTTAGCCTTTGCTTCATCAAGATGGCTTAAGGAAATCAGCATATTGGCGAGGTAACGCGGAGGGGTCATGCGAGATGCAACCAATATCCAAGTTAAAGCGGCGGCGGCGCAAAATAAAAACACCGCTGTTGCTGGAATGGGTTTGTATCAAGAATAGGAATATTAGGAGAACCTTTCCGCAACATTTCAATTGCTCGTTAGTGTTTCAAAATGTTAAGTCGTGTTTCGTGGGTGAAATGACTTTTCTAAGATAAAAAACCAAAAATAAGAAATATCACATCGCCACGTGGTGCAATCTCCCCTATTCTCCAGTCTCTATCAGAAAGCAATTCCACCAAGCACACATTAATCTGGAGTTTCCTATGGCTACTTATACGAAAAAGGGTGCCAGAAATACCGATGATTTAATTTGCCAACAGCATACAGGCTTAAGAACCAACATTTACATACCGTTGGACATTATTGTCGGCACTGAAGGTAATGATGTTTTAAGGGGCATAAACGGACAAAAAAACAGGGTTAATGGGCTGGGAGGTGATGACCAAATCTATGGCGGCGATATCGCTGATATTCTGAATGGCGGCGGGGGTTCAGATGTTCTATTTGGAAATGCAGGAAACGACACCCTCAAGGGTGGTGCTGGCAATGACTTCATTAGGGGCGAAGAGGGTGATGATACCTTGCGAGGGGGTAAAAGCGATGACGAACTCGTTGGCGGTACAGGTGACGACATTTTTGTGTTCGCCGAAGGCGATGATGCCGATGAAATTGTCAACGAATACAACACCGACGATATGGATACCGTCAAATTTACCGACGTGGCTGCAACCGAGATCACAAAAGTCTCGCGTCATCTAGAAAACATGACACTCCATTACGGTACTAGCGATCAACTGACCATCAAAAGTTATTTTTACTTTAACGGCATCAACATCGACCAGCTCCAATTTAGTGAAGGTGTGGTATGGACTTTCGCCGACATCAAACCCAAAGCCATACAAGGCACGGCGGATGCACATCCCTGTGTTCTGGATGTCGGCAATCCCTGCCGACATGACGACTTAATCTGCATTTTCAGCATACTATAGACGCTAAGTTGGCGCATATGGGTTTCAAACCCCGTCCCGCATTTGCTTATTCCTGAGTCTGTGTTCTTAACGATAGGCAGTGACCGTAGGGCTAACATTACCGGACATATACTGTGAACGGTCAAGTTTTCGGTTTTTGGAGCTTAGGTCTCTTGCCCGCTAATTGCGGGCAGGAGACCTAAGGATTTGGCTAAAAATAACTTCCCTGAACCATTCTTGAAACCCTAGACCTGACAGGTTTCAAAAACCTGTCAGGTCTAAATATCGGGAATTTATTAATGGCCAAATCCTAAGCTCCTTGACAAGCCACGTTTGCCATAAAAAAGATAATTTTTAGTGTTAGGCATAGGGGATTTTCGCGATGGCAAAACGCCACCCCCCCCTAAAACCTGCATAATTCCACTGCTGGAACGGGCTTGAAACCCGTTCCATAAGGTTTTCAGTGCCTATAAGACTATTGAATCGTTAAAAATAAGCGAATCCATAAGCAAATACTAAGGCCATTAAAAATGCAAAATCAGTAACTTAAGTTAGTTTTCCCTGTTAATGTGGTGTATTAGCCTTTATAATCTTTGGTTAAACTCCAAACTGTGGGCAAGAAAATGGCTATTAAAGACTATATGCAAACGCTTGGACGTAACGCCAAGCAAGCCGGGCGGGAACTTAGCCGGACGGAATCGGGGAAAAAAAACAGTGCTTTGTTGGAAATTGCCAACGCGATTGAAAACAGCCGTGATTTGTTGGCAATAGAAAATCAAAAAGATTTGGTGGCAGGCCAGCAAAATGGTTTGGATTCGGCGGCACTGGATCGGTTGGCATTAACGCCGAAAGCGATCAACGCCATGATTGAAGGGCTAAAGCAAGTTGCCGCTTTACCTGATCCGGTTGGGGAGATCACCGATTTAAGCTACCGACCCAGTGGCATCCAAGTCGGGCAAATGCGGGTGCCTTTGGGGGTGATCGGCATCATTTACGAATCACGCCCCAATGTGACGGTTGACGCGGCGGCGTTATGTTTAAAATCCGGCAATGCCTGTATTTTGCGCGGCGGTTCGGAAGCCATCCATTCCAACCAGGCAATTGCTGCTTGTATTGCCCAAGGCTTGCAAGCGGCGGATTTGCCCGTCACTGCCGTGCAAATCGTCGCCACCGCTGACCGCGCGGCTGTTGGCGAACTTATCACGATGAACCAATATGTCGATATTATCGTTCCACGAGGTGGCAAGGGTTTGATCGAGCGTATTGCTAAGGAGTCGACGATTCCAACGATCAAACATTTGGATGGTATCTGCCATGTCTATATTGACGGTCAGGCCGACATCGACAAAGCAGTGCGGATTGCCGACAATGCCAAAACCCATCGTTACGGCGTTTGCAATGCGATGGAAACCTTGCTGGTGGCGGAAAGCATCGCCCACCGCGTACTGCCCTTATTGGCGACAATTTATTTAGAAAAAGGCGTGGAGTTGCGCGGCTGCCTAAAAACCTGCTCGTTGCTACCCAAATGCAAACGCGCCTCTGAGGAAGATTGGCACACCGAGTACCTCGCGCCGATTTTGTCTATCCGCATTGTTGACGGCATCGACCAAGCGATTGAGCATATCAACCGTTATAGCTCGCAACACACCGAAGCGATAGTGACCGAAAATTACACCTTGGCGCGGCGTTTTTTGCGTGAGGTGGATTCCAGTTCGGTGATGGTGAACGCCTCGACGCGTTTTGCCGATGGCTTTGAATACGGTTTGGGCGCGGAAATCGGCATCAGCACCGATAAACTGCACGCCCGTGGCCCGGTCGGGCTGAAAGGGCTGACGTCGTTAAAATTCATCGTCCTAGGAGACGGGCATATCCGGCAGTAATGATTGCCCCATAAGTTCGCACACAGTAGGATGAAATTACTGTGCGCGAACTTATGGGGTACACATAAATATAATCAATAGGTTATTAATTGTTTCATCAGTAATCGCCGGAACAATTTTGAAATTTAAGACGCGATTACTTATGAATCATTAATTTATGATCGGTATTTTGGGCGGGACGTTTGATCCCATACATTACGGGCACTTGCGTTGCGCCGTTGAAGCCAAAGAAATTTTCGGCCTCGACCACGTCCGCTTAATTCCCAGTGCCAAGCCGCCGCATCGGAAACTGCCTAATGTCTCGCCGCTGATGCGGGCACAGATGGTTGAATTGGCAATAATAAACCATACGGGATTGGTTTGTGACCGTCGTGAACTTGAACGTCATCTACTGATGCCAACTAGCCAGTCTTTTATGGTGGATACATTGGCGTCTTTGCGTAGTGATTTTCCAAATCAGCCGTTGTTGCTGTTTATCGGCAACGATGCCTTTAACCAATTGCCCCGCTGGCATTGTTGGCAACAACTTTTTGATTACGCGCATATAGTGGTCATGACCCGGCCAGGTTTTAACATGCCAGTGCTTAATGACTTTTTTCAAACTCGGTTTACACTGGATATTGGCTGTTTGGGCGAATGTTTAACAGGGAAATTGGCTTTTCAAGCAGTGACCGCGTTGGACATTTCGGCGACAGCCATTCGTGCGGGCATCGCCAAGCAACAAGATCAGAGTTTTTTGTTGCCCGATGGCGTTATTAAATACATCAACCAACACCACCTTTACCAATCGCCTAGATAATTCAGGCAACAAAACAATTATATTCAAGCCATTTCATTTAAAAGGTAGTTAATGCAAACAGAAGAATTATTGAACATTGTCCAAACCGTTTTGGACGAGCGTAAAGGGCAGTTCATTACATCGATAGATGTCAAAGACAAAACCAGCATCACCGATTATATGGTGTTGGTCACGGGCACATCCGACAGGCATCTTAAATCTTTGTGTGACCATGTCGCCCAAGCTGTGAAGGAGCAAGGTGGCAAGCCTTTGGGCATGGAAGGGGATTTGGGTTCGGATTGGATTTTATTGGATTTGGGTGATGTGATTGTCCACGCCATGACCGCCCAAACCCGCGAGTTTTATCAGTTGGAAAAACTCTGGTCGGTCGATGCGCCGAGAGAAAAGATGTTTGCGGTTAAATAAATTGTCGGTTGGGCAAGCTTTTTTGCCCGCCACCACTACTCATCAATACCCAATTCCTTGATCTTGCGGGTCAGGGTGTTGCGTCCATAACCCAGCAAAATTGCCGCTTCATGGCGTTTGCCGTGGGTAAAATTCAACGCCGATTTGATCAAGATGGCTTCCACGGCAGGGATGGTCTGTTTGGCGACCTCGTGTTCTTTGCTGAGCAATTGCTGATCCACCCAAGACCTTAACAAAGACTCCCAATCAGAACCCGTGCTATGTTTTTCGGCAGGTGTACTGAGTAATTCAGGCGGCAGATCGTGCAGATGGATTTCCCTGCCCGTTGCCATAACAGTTAGCCAACGGCAAATGTTTTCCAATTGCCTGACGTTGCCTGGCCATTCCAAGGTGCTTAAAAACGCTTCCGCATCAGGTTTTAGGGTTTTGATTTCAGTAGCTAATTCTTGCCCGGCTTGATTCAAAAAATGCCGAAGTAATAAAGGTATGTCTTGTTTGCGGTCGCGTAATGGTGGGATATGGATACGGATGACGTTCAGGCGGTGGAACAAATCTTCGCGGAAACGGCCTTGCTGCACCAGCACTTCCAGGTTTTGGTGCGTGGCGGCAATGATGCGTACATCAACTTTTATAGACGCATGGCCGCCGACCGGATAAAACTCACCGTCCGCCAAAACCCTCAGCAAACGGGTTTGTAATTCTGCAGGCATGTCACCGATTTCATCAAGAAACAAGGTCCCGCCATTGGCCTGTTCAAAACGCCCTGAACGTCGCGACGCCGCGCCAGTGAACGCGCCTTTTTCATGGCCGAACAATTCCGATTCCATCAAATCTTTAGGGATTGCTGCCATATTCAGTGCGATAAACGGATTTTTAGCCCGTGGACTGTGCCTATGCAAGGCTTTGGCGACCAGTTCTTTACCGGTGCCGGACTCACCGTTAATCAACACGGTGATATGCGATTTTGCCAGCCGCCCGATAGCGCGGAACACCTCCTGCATAGCGGGGGCAGCGCCGATGATTTCCGGTGTGGCTTCCAAAGTGGTTTGTTCTTCGACATTGGAATGTTGTTGCCGCCCGTGGATACACGCACGATGGGCAAGGTCAACCACTTCTTTAATGTCAAACGGTTTGGGCAGATACTCAAACGCACCGCCATGAAAAGCCGACACGGCGCTTTCTAAATCAGAGTGCGCGGTCATGACTATCACCGGCAGCTTAGGGTGGCTGAGTTGGACTTTTTGCAATAGCTCCAAACCGTCCATGCCGGGCATCCGAATATCGGTGATCAAGGCATCCGGTGTGCTATGTTCCAGCGCTCCCAATAATTCTTTCGCGCCGGAAAAGCTCCGGGTATTGATGGCGGCTTTTTGTAAGGCCTTTTCAACGACCCAGCGGATGGATTTGTCGTCGTCAATGATCCAGACGGTGTCGGGTTTAATCATTACCGTTCTCCACGGGTAAAAAGACTGAAAATACGGTGTTTCCAGGTTCGCTATTGCATTCAATAATACCGTTGTGCTGGTTGATCAATGATTGGGCAATGGACAAACCTAGTCCGGTGCCTTCTGCGCGGCCTGTGATCATGGGGTAAAAAATTTGGTTGATCATGTCAGCGTCTATACCTGGGCCGTCATCAATAATGTCAATTTTGGCGGCTAATTTGTAATGTTTACGGCCTATGGTCATGTGCCGGTGGATGCGGGTTTTGATGACAATATGGCCTTTGCCTTCGGTGGCCTGCACGGCGTTGCGGGTGATGTTCAAAATCGCTTGGATCAGTAAGTCCTTATCGCCGAGGATATTCGGAATGCTGGGGTCGTAGTCGTTTTTAATGGCTAAGTTGGCACTGGATTCGACATGCACCAACTGCCTGACCCGCTCCAAAACTTCATGGATATTCAGCGTCTTTTTATTGGGCAGTTTGTTCGGGCCGAGCATTTTATCCATTAGGCCTTGCAGCCGGTCAGATTCAGCAATGATAATCTGCGTGTATTCTTTCAGTTCAGGATCGTGCAATTCCAAATCCAGTAATTGTGCCGCCCCGCGCAAACCGCCCAAAGGGTTTTTGATTTCATGCGCCAAACCGCGCACCAATAATCTTGCAGCGTTTTGTTGGGTCAACAAACGTTCTTCTTTGGAAATCCGCAAATGTGTGTCAACTTGATAAAGTTCCAATAGAATTTCAACGGTATGATCATGTAATAGCGGTGTTGCACTCAAATTGACCGTTACATTTTGACCCATCCGTCCCAGTGTCAATGAGCGTTCTACTAAAGGCTCTTCCATTGCCAAGCATTGTTTCAAATTAAGCAGAAGTGCCGGATCGGATGATTTAAACAAATCACAGGCATATTGATCAACCAGATGGTGTGCGCTGTCCGCGAGCAACATTTCCCCGGCCGTGTTGATGTAAATAAGGGTTAAGTCACGGTTAAATAGCAGTATGGCAGTGTTCACATGGTCGAGTATGCGTTTGTACATGAGGTGATGCTAAGCCCTTTTGAGTTACTATATTAATTAAGCAATTATTAGACCAATAATTGTAGGATTAGATACGCGGGTATGAGTAAGGTATTGTCTGATGCAGCCCGCGTTTATTTGAGCCAGTATAACCGACCCTGCAAAAACATCACCAAATTGGTGCGATTTCATCATGCCAATTCGGTGCGTAGTGCATATGAATCCAAGAAAAACTTCTGCAACCAGGAAACACGGGGCGCATTGTGCACGAAATGAAAAAGCATGTAGTTTCAAATCGAGACCGAATTGTAGGCCAACTCCCAAAAGGTGGGTAGCCAGATCAACACAATGTTTTGAATTCTTTCGTGCTTTTCGCTTCGCGCTCTTATGGTTGTGGATTGGCTGCGGGTAACAAGTTAAGCGGCTTGATCAATAAAAACGCCCCTATTCAGGGCGTTATTGATAGAGGAATGTTATAAGCGCGAAGTGAACTGGCTGCACTAAATTAGGACGTATAAACCAGCCATAAGTCGTTTGACATTTTAAAATCACCTGACCTCCTTTAGCAAAGCACCTAAGGGCATATATGGGCTGGGGAGGATTTTAAAAAAAAGAAAAAGGCTATGCACGGTCACCCATCGAAAAGAAACTAGAGGTTTTAATAAAACCCTTTAATGTCTACAGAAAATCAGAACGTCTCAAGATAAAGAGACTGTGAAAGTATTGCAACATGCTCTAAGAATTAATAATTGTCCACGACAGACACGAAAATAACGAAAAATAAATATTTATTTTCAATAACTTATAGTTTAGTTAATTTTACACTTTCGTGTTTTTTCGTGATTTTCGCTTCGCGCTCTTCGGGTCGTGGACATAAAATAATTCTTTCACAGTCTCTAAAGCCAGGGTTTTGGCGATCTGTTGCAAGTCTACCAGTTGCGAAAAATGGCGAGGTGCGAAGAGCATATCACCTTGGCCTAGGCATATGCTTTGAATGTCTACTTTTTGTTTTTCATGAGATGAAGAACGGGCATCCTGCCCGCAACTGAAGGGAAAGATACCCGCGTTCCAAAAAATCGAAAAGGTGGCTGTACAGAGAAAAGCTGGGGGCATTCCCAAAGTTTTGAAGTGCTTTGTCAAATAACCCACAAAAAAATCAAGCTGCCAAAGGCTCTGTTTGGGCATCCACGAACTGTAGCACCAAGCAGGCCAATAAACCTGCCAAACTAACTTGGTCACGCGCGTCCACCGCTTGCACCGGAAAATCGTAACCGAGTTGCTTCAGGTGTTCACGGTATTTATTAAGGTTGGTCGACTTAGCGGCATCGCAGTGGGTAATGCCTATCGCCAGATGTAGCCTTGCCAGATTAGGTTTGTACAACTGCAAGTAATACCCCAATTCTTCTAACGGATCCGAATCGGTGTCGTCGATTAGCAGCAACATTCCCCAAGCGTTTTCACATAGCATTTGGCCCATAAAATCAAAACGCTTTTGCCCGGGTGTGCCGTATAAAAAGACTTTCAATTGTTCGCTTAAGCGAATTTCGCCATAATCCATCGCCACGGTGGTGGTCGATTTTTTGCGCGTCACCGAATCGCTAGGGCGGGTGTCGGTGGTGATGGGGGCAAAATCACTCAATGACGCAATCGCCGTGGTTTTGCCAGAACCAATGCTGCCGGCAATGACAATTTTCACACGGCCTTTGGCGGCTACAGGCAAACTGCTAAACATTGATGCCAACAGCTGGCGCGCATCGGATTTTTTGGCGACAACTTTTAAGGCGGCGTCGCCAGTTTCAATCAATTCCTGTGCCGCACAAGCAGTGTAAAAACTGTTGATCTCAAAACGTGAACGGCCTGTATCGGCAACCAATTCATCCAAAGTCGCTGGTTTGGCACAAAGCGCATCGGCAAGAGGCCGAAATTCTTTGCCATAATAATCAAGCCGCAAGTGTTCCGGGAACTGCTTCAGCAATACCGGGCTATCCTTGGGGTCTGCACCTTCCAGCAGTCTCCCGTTTGCGCCAGCCAGTGCGGAAAACCACAGCAACTCATTGATCATGAAGCGTTTGTACTTTTTAACATTAATGTCTTGGTAAAGGCTGTCTTCTTCCAAAAATAAGTAACTGGACAAACGCGATGAAAATTTCACGTAGCTGATAGATTCCAAAATCTGTCTATCATCGACTTCGGTAACGCTAATCTCCGAGCGTCGCGCCACCGCCATAGGCAACAACTGGTCTATGGGCGCATTCAAGTAAAATACATTTTCAACTGGCAGCAAGTACACATCAGGGCAATCGGCATACTTTAAGATACGCGGGATTCGGTCTGACTGTGCCTGTTTGACCAAACCAAACAAGTGCGCATCCGGGAAAAATGTCCCTTGTGCCTCAGGCGCTTGGCGGGAGAAATGCGCGTGTAGACGTGCGAATAAATGGACGGCTGCCAACAATCCAGGCACACTGCCCTGCTTTGCAAACGGCAAGCACCAATCAGCGAACACGGAAAATTTTTGGTTTACCATTGCAATTAAACGATTAGAAGGAAACTTTTCCCCCAGCGTCGTATAAACGCGTAAATCCTGCTCTGAATTGATCCAAACTAAAGCCAAGTTTGCTTGGTTTTGGCTAGCCAATTCAAAGCTTGCCCCTAAACAGCCGATGATTTTGGACAGCAATGCATGGATGGCAGCCAGTTGGCTTTCATTGGCTGACACGGCAATGACGGCTAAACGTAATGAAGACATAGCTTCCTCCTTGGAATTGTACGAAGTTCTGGCCCGCGTTGCGGATGCTGACGGGCTGAAATATAAATTTCCCGCAATTTATGCCATAGCAATATGGCGATGTGTCGGTACGGGCACACGCGCACAAAAAATACTGACGGTTTGATTAGCGGCAAAGGACATAAACTGACAATTGCCTGCCGTTTGCTGGCTAACATCGCAAAGCGGTAGGGTTTGGCTTAAACCACAACCGCACTTGGTATAAGTTTGGTTTGCAGTGACATCCACGGGCATTGCTGCTTTTTTAATCGGCTGCATAACTGCCATTACCATTATTACTGGAAAAAAAAAGCCAAATACTCAAAAGTCCAAGCCTCACCAAAACTGCGGTTCATCAGCTTGATGCCCGGTGAATGGCTTTGGTGATGATGTTTGTAAGCATTCAGGGAGGCAAGGTGCTGGTGGGCATCCGCATCAGCGAAAGTTTCAGACTGGGCCAACAAATCGGGCATGTATTGGCGCAGCAATGTCAGGTGTAAGTCCGACAGCGCTGCCAAATCCCCGTCATCACGGGGGCGAATGAAAATATCTTGACCGGAACGGCAGGCCAAGTACCAATCTGGCATCTCATCGGCTTGTTGCAATTGCGGATAGCGCGCCCGTTCGGTGACCAGAAAATCTTTCACTCTGTCTGCACAAGACATCGGCCGCAAACAGACTACATCTAAAACACCGACAATGGGCTGGTTGCCAAACACCACCTGTTCCAAACAATAAACTGGTAACGCCCGATGGGGAGACGGAAAAAAGAACAAGGTCAGCACGTTAATTTTCGCAGCAAAAATATGTGCTGTGCGTAGCTCGCCAACATCGGCGACCGCCCAGCGGCTGGTTAGCATCGTCAGTTCCCCGTCCGCTTTCTTGCGCACGGCTTCGGAAAAATGCCTCGGGACAGGCACAGGGACAGAGCCTAAATCCGCAAACGCCGATACACTTTCGCTCAATAATTCGGTAAAACGCATATCATCAGCACTCGGTAAAAAAACTAACCAACATTTAGCAATAACTATGAAAAATTTTCGCTCAAACGATTTGCCTTTTCCTACGCCTAGCAAGCATCTGGCCTAAACCGTCAATTCGGGGAATTCGGCAAGCAGGCCTTGCAAGATTGCCATCCGTTGCCCGGCATCAGCGACAGCGCGCAATTTGTGGCTACACAACTTGAATCCTCCCCAACGCCCTTGACCTAGGCAATGCTGCCCAGCCAACAGCTTCGCCAAGGTGGGCAAGCTGGCATCAGGCAGATCGGCACTGTCCCACAGGATAGAAAAATCGGTCATATTTTCATAAGCTGGCGCAAACAAAGCCGCGTCGGACAAGTTGACCAGCACCACCGCCTTTTTAGACGGACTGCGGTCATGGGGCAACAATGCCAATGCGTTCAGCACATCACTTAGCTGCGCTGGTTTAACTGGCGCCAGCACCATAGGTGCGGCAATCCCTGAGTAACGCTGGCTTAGCTGATGCACATGCCGGCCTGGCTGCAACAAACCCAGCAAGCTGTCGCGTGTTTCGTTAAACGGCGCAAGGGCATAGCCTAAATGCGACTGCGTGGCTAGTTCCACCAACATAGTCGTTTTAGGCTCCGACAAACCCAAAGCCTGTTCCAGGCAATACACCGACCAAATATGTGCATAAAACACACAATGCACAGGACGCTCAGGTGGAGGGGTGTCTGGACGTTGCATCCTTTCGATGATACTGGTCAGCTTCATACGGCAATCCGGTTTTTCAATAAAGTCAAAATCATAGGGTTTTGGTTGTCGCAGCCCATACCAATCAGCCAATCATGTCGGAAAACTACCGAAAACTGAGTGATACCGCACGGAAACTCCGCTGCAACTTCCGGCTGCAGACGCTTGTCGCAGCCATAGACGGTGGATTCACCACATAGCCAGTAAAATCGGCCATTGTTAAGCATAATCTGCCGAACCCGTCCGTCCAATAAGTGCTTTTGAGGTTGGCCTTGTTTACGCCAACTCCATAAAGCGTGGGACTTGTCGCCCGTCAATTCCAAGGTCACCACCAGAAAATATCCAGATTTGTGGCCGATGGCGATAATCGTCCCGGTTAATTCCCATTGTTTCAGCGGCTTAGTGTTAGCGTCACGCCAGACTAAGGTATTCTTGGCTACGCCTTCCGTAGTCAAAAAGCTCCCATCTTCCATAATGTCCAAATGCGGGCCGAATAAATAATTCGGTAAGCTAAACCTCGCCACTTTTTTATCATTAGCCCCGCTATAGAAATAAAAATACGTGTTTCCCCATAACAGCCGACCATACCCAAAGTGCCAACGCAGCACTTGTTGCAGCCCCTCGTGGACCAATGTTGCTTCATCGCTGCCAAGTGCCACAATCTGGATACGCGACGGTGTGGCATAGGCAAAACAATCATCGCCGAGAATGTTTATGGGTTGCTGCGTTAAAAACGTTTGCAGTACCCGGTGCGGCTGTTGTAGATCAACAATATCCATAAAATGCTGGTAAACCAAACCTACCCGCGGTTGCCCCCTTTCGCAAAAGCTATGCAGTGCCAGTAAACCGTCAACCGAAGTGGCGGGATCAATAATTTCCTGAACACCGCCCAAGGCAACGGCGATTTTGTTCAACATCACCAACGTCAGTTTCGCGTCAGCCCAGCGTAGAGCAGGATTTTTCACTAACAAATGGTCGATAAAATCGCGAAGCTCCGGTGGTTTTATCGCTTCAAGCGAGGGTACCAGCGACAAGTTGGCTTCGGTCAATTCTTCCAATGTGCCGGAAAAAGGCCGATGACCCACGCTCATTTCGAAAGCCAAGACACCCAAACTGTACAAATCGCTGTTAAAAAAAAACTTGTTTTTCAAGCGTTCCGGGGCAATGTAAGCGGGTGTTCCGGTGCTATGCCAGCCTTCTTGGGCTTCGCGCAAAAAACACGCCGCACCAAAATCAATCAACACAAATTGCTCTTGGCCTAGTTCCGCACTTGGACGCCGCATGATGTTGTCGGGCTTGATGTCGCAATGGATGCGGTTTTGTCCATGCAAATACACTAACGCTTCCAGCAAATCCCGCAAGCAAGTGATGATTGTTTGGGTAGAAAGGGTTTGCCGTTCCAGCAAATCGGTCAAACTGCCACCGGAAACATATTCATAGACAATACAAGCAATGCCGTCTGCCCTATAAAACGAGTCCAGGCAACTCACCAAATTCGGGTGGCTTAATCCAAATGCCGCGCCAATCTCACGCAAATACGCTCCTTTGGCGTCCGGTTTGAAACATTTAATGATGACATCTGCCAAAGCCTCACGGTCGTAAGCAAGCAGCAAAAAGCTGTTCGAACCTTCACTGACTATATCCCGGAGCAGATAACGATCCGGGAACAGCCCGTTATCCGGCAAATCGCAATCTGGCCAAGACTTCATCGGGGGTCAGTTCCTGTAGATCCAGTTTTGTCAACTCAATGACCCTTGCCGCGCCGCTAATGACAAATTCGCTAGCGGTTTTGCCGCTGGAGTTAAACGCAATTTGTACGCATTGCAGGTCTTGGCCGCTAATTTCGGCAAACAGGCTTTGCAACATACCAGCTACCATATAATCTACTGGCTTTAGCACCTCAGCCAAGGTCTGTGCAAACATGCTATTGACTAGAGTGGCGCGGATTATGCCGTGGTTTTCGGCGTCGGCTAGCGAAAAACGCATTTTCCCCCAGCCGTGATTGGCGAAGTAACATTCCAACAAGGCGATGTAGCTGTCCACGCCCAACTCACCCAAGGCGACGCTTCCTAGCGCAAGCACTTCTTTTTCCAATGACAACGCCACCCGTTTGCCCCATACCAATCCGCAATTTTTTAAAATCAACGACCAAGCGTCTCAGGCCTGATAGGTAAGGGTGTCATAAATCGCGCGGATCAGATCGGAAGAAAGGTAAATGACACGGACATCAGTATTACCGATGACGGTACCCTCTGCCAAATCAAAGCGCTGGGCGGTTTCACCAAATATCTTCTGTAAAATTTGTGTGCTCAATTGCTGCACAGCGTGGTTTGGTTCGGTAACTGGGTTCATAGTCGCTCGCTTATTCAGAAGCCAAAATATCTACGGCAAGTTGTAAATGGGGTTCGATCAACGAAAAGGCTTGTGGCGAAAGCACGTTTTGGTAGTTTTTTAACAACCGCGAATAAGTTTCGTAAATTGCCCGCCGCCGTTTCGGCAAGGTATCGGCATAAGCGGTAATTTCTGGGTAAGGCGGTATGGTTTTCGGATCAGCCCCTACGCGTTCTTCGCGGGCAGGGAATGAAAACGCCTGCAAAATAGTTTTTAGCCACAATAGAAATTTGTCGCGAAACCAACCCGGTTCGTCAATTAACATACTGTGCGTGGCGTAAACGCTCACATAACTTACATCTTGAATGCATTTGACCTTGGAAAACTCGTGGTGTTTGGAAAACGGATACAGAAAGAATACTTGCTTGATAGTCTCAGTGACCACCGCTTGCTCATGGGCGATGATTTCTTTCGCAGCGTCAACCTGTGCCGCGTAATTGGGCAATAAAGCCAAATACCGCTCAAATTCGGATTCACTAAAATGGCGGCTCTTGGCAATACGGAACAACTCGTCGATTTGTGGGTTGTCACGTAACCTGCCGGGGGAAGTTTCAAGAAGTGCGCTCATGATGTTTTCCTATAAAAATTGACTGGTGTATTGATTTACCACGGTAAAGTTGAAAAAAATCGCCTAGCGCCACTACTGGCAGTTGTCGGTTTTTTGGCATGTTGTTGTGCGGCTTGGATGGCGGTTTGCGTGGCTAAGGCAGCCAGCATTGATAAGTCAACATCTTCACTTCCTAAAAAAGCCGATGCTTCGGCCGCCGCCCCAATCGGGTGATTATGCCAAGGAAGCTTAGGGAAATAATCCCCGCTTAGTTGATTGATTACCGTCGATAAATTCGTATCGCTTAATGGGATATGCCCGTCTTGCCAAGGCAGGTTTTCGAAAAACATTGCCGCAGTTAATCCGCTAGGCGATTTGCTGTCGTCTTTATGCGTGATAAGTCCAAACAACTCATCTGTAGGACTTGTTACTTGATTAACTGCCGCAGTGACCACGTTTACCGAGGCAATTTGGCCAACATCCGGCATCTGTTCTAGCTCGGAAACACGCATTATGGCTTTGTCAGCTAAAACATCAGCGGTTACAGTGATTGCCGGTACTAAAGATTCATCCGGCAATGCCGTGGTTTCTGCCGATTTAGCTACAGGTTCTGTCAACAACGCTGCTAGTGAATTTTCAGTATCAACGCCAGACACCGCCGCTGCCAATATGGCCAGTGCAGATTTAAGATTCGCTAACTGTAGCGGCGAGTAGACAATTCCGAACTCGGCCATATTTATCACCCTAGTTTCGCCAAAATTTCATTCGCGGTCGCACCTTCTTTAGACCAGAATTCGACCGAGTTCATCAATTTGTTCGAGCCGACCAGAAATTTGCAGACGGTATTACCCATGGCATAGCATTGAATTTCAATACAACCACGTTCTTCACGGTCATAAAACGAAAATACTCCAGCAAATAATCCTGCGTACATGTGGCATACCGGTTTGCCCGCCAAGGCCATAGACTGCGCCACCGCCGAATTGCGCAGTTCTATGACGTTCAAGCCTTTGCTTTGCAGGGATTCGTTGTCTTTGTCACCCAAAGTCAAGCGCCAGCCACCAAAGCCTTGCACGGTCAAAGGCCACCACCAAGTCTCCATCACAAACATTTTGTTCATTTGCCAAATGTCGCGCTTGCCGCAGCCGTATTCATGGCGCATTTTTTCGTTAAAGCGCTTCATGTCATGCAATGCCCATTTCTGGCCACATTCGTACATCAACAGCCCAGAGGAATCGCCGATTTCTTCTTCAATCCCCAAATGCAAGCCATTGATGAAAGATTCATTAACTTTTACGGCACGTTCACCATCATGGGAGTAAATCGCGCCCTTTTCTTCATCAACCTTAAAAAACTCATCGGGGACATAGTAATTATGGAAGCCTTTGAATCCACCGTCTGTGAGATCAATCGTCATAGTTCCACCGTTATATTGGTACTAGGGAACGCCTAAGCGTTGGTATATTTCACTTTGTCAATATCAAAATTCATATCTGCCATTTTTTCAATAATGGCGCGGATGATGATTTTATTCGCAGGTACTAGCACATCACCGGTTATAGGATGCAAAATAGGAACTTGGGTACGTTGCCCGACCAATTTTTCCAAGGATTCAAAAGAATCCACATACAAACCTTCGGGAAATGCCACCTCGACACCATCACCGATTAATTTGGCTTGGCAAGATAAGCGGCTATTTGGCCTAGCTCCGGTCACAATACTGTTGACTTTACACAGCCAGTAGCGTTTTTGTGCTTCGCCCTTCCTGCCATTTATTGGCTGCGCCTTTATTAATGCGTGGTTTTGACGGCTTGGGTGTTTTAGGTTTGTAGTAGTTGAC
>Ga0247834_1001155_pt1 | contig 47342 bp, 32 predicted proteins | sample LaCruzMarch2015__8_FD_187118 | JGI IMG/M metagenome (GOLD analysis project Ga0247834, IMG submission 187118) | Freshwater microbial communities from meromictic Lake La Cruz, Castile-La Mancha, Spain - LaCruzMarch2015_12m | ecosystem: Environmental > Aquatic > Freshwater > Lake | place: Spain... | reverse complement strand
CGTCGTGGCGCGTGCTCAACCAGATGTCGTACTGGCTCGCGCAGCAGATGATCGACTTCCTCGACAACCGCGAGGAGCTCATCAACGACGAGCTGCCTCTCAAACGCACCTTCGCGCAAAAACTCGGCATCTTTCAGGGCGAGACCACCACCGACGACGGCCTGGGCGTGCGCCAGTACCAGGTCCGCGACGCCCTCGGTGCCAACCCCACCAACACCGGCGGCCTCTCGACCATCGACGAGGCCATCGGGCTCCATTTCCTGGACCTCACCACCGACGACGCCCGCAACGGCTGGTGGGACGACAAGACCACCGGGCAGGAGCTGCGCCGCCTTGACCTTTCTATGCGCGCGAAGTGGGCCGGCGTCGATGGCGAAGGCGTCACCGGCGCGTTCGTCGAGCAGATCGCGCGCAACCGCGCGGTGCTCTTTCGTCAGGTGACGCAGCGCTTGAACGAGGTCATTGAGGAGTTCTGTGAGCGCAGCGATGTCGGTCCCCATCGCATCGCGGTCGTCATGCGCCGGTTGTGCGCCGAGATCCTCAACTCGGAGGTCTTCTGGATCAAGGAGATGGAGAAGGTCGCCGAGCAGGCCCGTGCCGACGCTTCGATGTGGGAGGCCGACTGGGGGAAGTGGTCGAAGCTCGCCGCCGAGTCCGACGGCCGCTTCACCGGCCTCGGCAAAGGAGGTTGGCAGGAGCAATGCCAGAAGGCGCAGGAGGCGGCGAACAACCTGTGGACGGCGGTCGCCCGTCGTCGCATCGCGCAAGACGCGGCGGGGCTCCTGCGGGAGGTCGTCACGTACGTGCAGAGCGAGGGTATCGACAAGCAAGACGCCCTCGCCATGCGGCTTGCCGACATCCGCCGCAGCTTCGAGAAGTTCAACCAGGAGTATGCGCGCCCACGTCCGTCCCCGGTGTTTACGGTCGTCGATGACAGCGAAGCGGAAAACCAGGCGACCCTTGCCGCGCTCAAGATGGCGTACCTCGGCACGACGGCGGACAAGCAGAAAGCGGCGTTGCGGCACTTGTTCGATCGTACCCGCGCCCACCTCAAGATCCGCACGAACCGCGAGCTGCGCGAGCGCGTGGAGACCCAGAAAGAGAAGTTCATCCGCGACTTCCGCTACTGCTGCTGGCTCGCGCTGCGCGGCGCGCAAGGCAAGACCGACTGGTTTGGCGAGGTGAAAGACGCGCTCATCGAGCGCCAGTCCATCAACGACTACCTCCTCAAGCGCTACGGAGCGCCCAACGCGAAGGAGATCGCAGAGCTAGCGCAGGAGGCCTACAAGAAGGCGCTCCCGTGGGTGAAGGTCCACGAGGAGGTCGCGCTGCGCGGCGTGCAGCGCGACTGCTACGTCGTGCTCCCGACATCGACACCGCAGAACGCCGCCGTCGGTGAAGCCTTCTTTGCCGCCGTGAAGGCCGCCGCCACATCGACTTCGGGCATGAACGTCAACAAAGTCGAGGGCGCCGACGCGAGCGAGTTCCTCATCTACGTCGAGACTTCGGGCCTCATCCCCGCGAGCATCTCGTCGCTCCACAGTGCCACGGGCATGGCGGCGTCGTACCGGCAGCTGGCCGACACCCGCAAGCAGCAAAACATCAAGTCGTTCCTCCACCTCGACCGAGACGTCGTGCGCTTCCCGAACCTCGTGCCCATGAAGCCCGCGGAATCGGAGCGCGTGCTCGCTGCCTGGCGACTCTACCTCTTGGGCGTGCTTGTCGGCGTCATCAAGACGAAGCGCAATGTGCTGCGTAGCGATCCGACGGAGCAGACGACCCACCCGATCTTCATGTTCGCCTATGAGGGGCCGGGGTCGAACGAGGTGATCGAGCTCGGGCAGTGGCAGTCAGCGATCCGCGAGATCACCGACAACGCTGGCCTCCAACAGAAGCTCACAGACATGGTGAACCGCCAATATGTCGACCAGGCAGCGGCCCGCTACGAACGCCTCCTCGCTCTCGTGCTTTACTATCGGTTGTGTGTCTTTCCGCTGAAGAAGGCGAAGCAGGATGAAGGGCACGACCAACAGCCGCGCGCGACGCTCGCCTACATGGCCCTCGAGCAGATTGAGCAGGAGCTGCTGAGTTCGTGGAAGTCGTCGAAGCAGGCCTCCGACGCCGACATCAGCGACCTGATGGGGGAGGGCGGCGCCGTGTCGCAGCTCCTTTGGGGCATCAAGGAATTTACGCTTCACGCCGGCCAAGAAGACGACAGCGCTGCGTTGTGCCGGGGCCTCGCTGACACTGACTACAGCGAGACCCCGCCCAAGCGCGGCTATGAGGAGGACACCGAGGTCGCCCGACGACAGAAGCTGCGCGATCTCTCCTACGAGCTGCTGCCACGTCACCTGCAGGCAAACCCTGCGCTGCGGGAACAGTCGCTCTACTACCCGTGGCTGCGCCTCGCGCCGCGTTTCGCGTTCTTCATGCCGTCGATGCATCAGGGTGCTGCGCCCGACCCCGCCGATCCCCAGCGTCGCGAGAAGCTTGTCGAACTCTCGGTGCGCGAAGCTATCGAGCGCCTCACCTCGTCGCCGAAGGACTCCAACGAGCGCTGCGGGGCGAAGTTCTGGTGGCACCCGGTCGGCCGCACGAAGGGCGAGTACGTCGACTGGCACAAGGTGCCGGGCCTCAAGGACGCCTACGTCGCGGCGGGCGGCGTCATCGACACCTCCCCGTGCGCGCCGTCGTTGCCGCCCTTGCCTGCGTCGTTGTCCTCTTCGACGGTCGGAACTTTGACCTATGCGGGACCCACGGGCACCGGGCTCTCGCTCTCGCCGATCGAGATCGTGCAGCGCATCCGCGCCCACGAGGCGGGGCCGCACCACGTCCTCATGAATCAGGCGTGGACCCCCGCCGCGGAGCACCCAGAGGTGAAGCCGCTGCTCACGCAGTCGATGCCGCCGCTGCCGTCGACCTCGACGACGCCGTCGTTTCCGCCGCTACCGGCGACCTCGCCACCCGTGGCAGCGGCGCCGAGGTTCCACTTCGTCGCGCCACCGACCATGACGACGCCGGCGGAGCTTGACGTCCCCGCCATCGTGGCCGCCATCCGGTCGCAGCCGGGCAGCAACCACCTCGTGCTCGTGGCGGGTGCGTGGGCTCCCGCCGTGACGGTGCCAGAGGTCGCTGTCGCGTTGGCCCCGAGCCTGCCGCCCATTCCCGGTACGTTGCCGCCCGTGCCCACCGCGCAGTCGGCAGTGTCGCCGTCGTTGCCCCCGGTGCCGTCATCGTCGTGGCCCTTTGCGGGTGGCGGGATCACCACGTGGCAATCCATGACTGGCGAGCAGATCGTGCAGGCCGTGCTGGCCATCGCTCCGGGCGCCGACGCCCACGTCGTTGTGAACGGTGTCGCCACGAAGGTGATGGATGTGCCGGAACTCGCGGCGGCCATCACCGCGCGTCGTCGGTGAGGGCGACATGCTCACCCTGAGCGCCGGTGGAAACACGAACCTTGGCGACGTGGCCATGGTGGGGCTCGGTGTGAGATGGTCGCCTGTGCGGCTCGGCGACGTCGACATCGATATGTCGGCGTTCGTCGTCGGCAAGGACGGCAAGGTCCGCGGCGACGACGACTTCATTTTTTACAACAACCTCGAAGGCTGTGGCGGTGCGATCCGCCTCGGCGGCGAGCGCGGCAAGAACACGCTTGTCATGAACCTCGACAATCTCCCGGCGGACGTGGATCGCATCGCCGTCACTCTTTCCATCGACGGGAAGCGCTCCTTCGCCGACGTCGAGAGTGTCGACGTCATCGTTCCCCAGGTGTGCTCATTTCAGCCCACGACGAAGGGCATGAAAGAGGCAGCCCTCATCCTGGTGGAGATCTACCGTCGCGGTGACGGGTGGAAGCTCCGGGCGGTGGGGCAGGGCTTCAACGGCGGGCTTGCGCCGCTCGCGCTTCACTTCGGTGTCGACGTCGCCGGCGACGCAGCGGCGCCACCGCCACTGCCAGCGCGTTTGGCCGCGTCGTCGCCACCACCGTTGCCGCCGCCTGCTCGACCACACTCCTCGCCACCGCCGCTCCCGCCACCGCTTCCGCCACCGCCGCCGCGCCCTTCACCGCGGCCCCGCTCGCCGGTGCCGCCGCCAACCACGCCCGCTGATGCACCGGGACTGCTCCAGGCGCCGGCGATGCCGGCGCCCCCCCCACCGGCCGCACCTCCGCCGCCGACGGTGGCGCACGCGTTCGCCGACGCCGGCCCCGACACCGAAGCGAAGCCCAGGGTCGCGTCGGTGCGCACGAACCCCGGCGTTGGCGATGCGAGCGGCGAAGCTCCGGCGGAGCGCGTGGAGGCCGTGCGTCGGGCGTTGTGTCAGCCCGCGAGCTACGAGCGTCAGCGTATCGAGAAGTCGAACGAGCTGGTGCTCCATGCGTTTGAGGGTCGGGCCAACCGGGATCGCCGGGTCCTCGTCGGTGACCGAGAGTTCGCCGGCGCGCCCACGGACCCGGTGCAGATTGCGGAGCGCGGCGAGAGCGGACTCCCGGTGCTCCAGCTCACCGACGAGCTTGACCCCATGACCATCGTTTGCGTCTGCTACTTCGCCCCACGGGGTGGCCGATGACGGCGAGCCCGCGGGTCGTGTGTGAGTGCAACTACGATCTTACGACCCCGTGGGATCGCTTCTGCGCCGGCTGCGGTCGCTCCCTCACCGGCGACGGCAAGCTCGTGGTTATTCCTGCGGGGCAGAAGGTAGACAACCGCGACAAGGTTTCGTTTCGAATCGCGAATAATTCTCCGGTCTCGGTGAACGTGAAGATCCCCCACGTCGCCGCCGACTCGACGCGCCTTCCCCCGCGCTGGCTCGCCTACGACATCGCCAGCGGCGGTGCGCAGGAGTTCGAACTCTCGCCAGGCGTGTCCCGGATCGTGTCGTTCGGTATCCGCCGCGACGTCATCGAGGAGATGCTGCGCGAGCCGGGTGGCCGGACACGCGCCACAGGCCACGGCGTCGGCGCCGTCGCCGTCGCCTACGAGCTCCGCGTCTTCACCGACGCCGACTATCGCAAGCAAGATCACACGGTCACGCTCTCGCTCCTGGGTCAGGCGGACCTCCGCCCCGAGGCTATCGAGTTTCCCTCGGTATGGCTCACGAACCCTGGCACCCTCCGGCTCCCGATGCGGCTCTTCAACGCGTCGGGCGAAGAGATGTTCATCGAGCAACTCAAGACGTACGTTTACAGCGATGACGCCAGCGCCGAAGCGAAGCAACGCGAGGTCGTCGACGCTCTCTTCCCCGAATCGGCGTTCGCGGCCTTTCGTAACCGCCCGTTGCCGCCTGGGGAGTTCGTCGACGTCGCCGTAGAGACCAAGCCCATCCGCGACGTCCTCGAGAAGCTCACCCGCGAGAAGGGCCCGCGCTTCGCCGACCCCTACGAGAAGCGCCGCAACAGCCACTGGATCGAGCGTTGGCCGGAGCTCATGCGCCTGCGCTTCGTCGTCGAAGCAACCCTCAACACCCGCGGTCCCGACGCCGTGCCGCCGGTGCGCTCCCTCATCGTGATCGCCCTCGTGCGCCCGCCGCTCCTGCGCGACCGCACCCCAGAAGACCAGCTTTGGCAGCGGGTGGGGGGCGGCGCCTGCGTGAACGGCGTGTTCCGCGTGGAGGACGGTGAGGTCATCGATCTCGTCGCCGACCTGGCGAACGACTCGGCCATGCCGGTGGTGTTGAAGCGCGTCGTCGTCAACCGCCCCTGGCTCACCGTCGTGAGCGCCCACGAGGACCGAGTGCTCGCGCCGGGGGATGCACTCACCCTGCAGGTAAAGGTCGACCTCGCCATGCGCGACGCGTCGGAGTTGCGCGACGCCCACGTATCGGCGCAGGTGCACGTGGAAACCTGGCCGCCGACGCCGGTGCAGCGGATTGACGACGTGCACATCGAGGCACCCTCGACCATCGTGCTGCCGGGCTGCCTCGGCATCGACTTCGGCACGAGCAACTGCGCCGTGTGCTTCATGCCCGACGGCGACCTCCCGGATGGTCACAGCGGCGTGCGGCCCGAGCCGGTCTCCCTGCCCCTCGAGCAGATCCTCGATGACGTCTTCGACACGATGCCCTCGGTGATTTGGCGCCGCCGTGTGGACGAGCCGGGGGCACCCGATCCAGAGTTCATGTTCGGTCGGGACGCCGAAGCGTCAGAGGTGCAGCGACCGTCGAATGCGGTGCGCGGCATCAAGCGTATCCTCACCAAGAATGGCGCCTTCGAGTTCAAGCTCGTCACCGACGACGCCAACAACCCCATCAAGACCTACGCCGCGAAGGACCTCGCGTCGCGCATGCTCGTGCACATCGTGCACCAGATCCGCGCACGCTCGGTGTCGTGGCCCCCGCTGCGAAAGCGCCTGCGCGTCATCACTGGTGACGACATGGGGACCGGCTTTCCCTCCCTCGAAGAAATCCAGAACGCGACGTCGTTCCGCTTCGCGAAGGCGGTCTTCACGCACCCCGTCGATGTGAGCGACGACCTCAAGCGGACCTTGTACGAGTGCGCCATCGCCGCCGGCCTCGCCGACGAGATCATAGACGGCGAGCGTCGCCGCCTCGACTACGAGTCGTTCGCGCGCACGCGGCTCATAGACGAGTCGTCGGCGGCCATCAGCGCCTTCGTTTTCTCGCACCAGGAGCGCTTGCGGCAGCCCGTGAGCCGCATCCTTTGCCTCGACGTCGGCGGCGGCACCACCGACATCTCCGCCATCGAGTACCGGCCCGTGGTGCGCATGAAGGAGGGCGATAAGATCGTTACGCGCCCCGCGCTCGACCTGGTCTTTCGCCGCGGCTTGAATGATTTCGCCGGCATCGATATCGACCGCGCCATCGTCATGCGCTGCTTCTTGCCGCGCATGAACGAAAAGCTACGCGAGCCCACGAAAGGTGCGCAGATCGACGGGGCGCTCCTCGAAGCAGCGCTGCGCGGCGACTCCGCGAACGTCCTCGCCCAGAGCGTGCGGCACGTCGTCGACGAGGGTCAGGTCGGCGCGGCAGTGGAGCTTTTGGGCGAGGCCGCTCGCGTGCTCGTTCGGGAGGCGGAGCGGGTGAAGATCCATGCGGGCCACACGCCGCAAGGAACCCTCGCGTGCCGCTTGGCGGCCGGGGCAATCCCGCCTCTCGTCCTCGAGGGAACTTTGCGCGTCGATCCCGCAAGCCGCGTCGACCTTCACATTGAGGTGCCCCTCGCCGAAGTATGTGAGCTCATTCGCGAGCTCGTGCGGGCCCGGCTGCCGGTGCTCGATGAGGCGGTGCGCAAGGCGCGCTGGGGCTTCGCTGGCGTCGATCTCTTGATGTTCACCGGTCAAACGTGTCGGGCGCCGGCCCTGCAGGAGGTGGTGCTCCACCACGTGCAGCAGGCTCGCGGTGGCTCACTGCCGATCCTGGTGCTGCCGTCGTCGTCGGCGCCGGCCGGCGTCGCCGCCGACGTCATCCCGTTCGACCCGAAGATGTGCGTGCCCGCGGGGGCGGCGCTCCGCGGCTACAAGGCAGCCGGCAAGCGCGTGGACCGCTTGCAGCTTCGGCTTCGGGCCCAAGCGACGACCTCGGTGCACGCGGGGAGCGACGTCGTGCGCCGCGGCGATCCGCTGCCGGCCTTCTGCGAGGCGGTGGTGCACGTGGACGGCGAGCGCTTCGTCGTCGTCGACATCGGCGACCACCAGAGCGTGATCACGGTGCCTGGCGAGGTCCACACCGATCGCCTCACCATCGTCGTCGATGAGGCCGAAGCCCACTGGCTCGTATGGACGGCCGCCAGCGGCACAGCCGCCGGCGACGTGCCCCTCGCCGTGAGTGAGGCCCTCGCGCGCTTGCCCGAGGAGTTCCGCGCCGCAGCCAGCGTGGTCGGCCCAATTGTCACCTGGATCCACCGCGTCGACGTATCGGGTGGGCCGTGACGCCCGAGGCACTCCTTGTCGTCGCGCTCGTGGCCGTAGTCGCCGTCGTGGCGTGGCGCCTGTCCAAGAGAGCGCTGCCCATGTCGCCATCGCCGCCACCATCGTCGCCGTCGCCAACGTCGCCAACGTCTTCAACTTCGCCGATATCATCGCCATCGGCGCCTTCGTCGTCGCCGTCGTCGGACACACCCATGCCGGCGCTCGCGGTCGTCACCAGCGAGGTGCTCGAGTCTGTGTTGCCGGAGTCGGCGTATACCCTTGAGCAGTCGCCGACCGCTGAGCCGTCGCCGCCAGCCACCCCGACGCCCGCATTGGACACGTCCTGGGCGCCGCGCACGGGCCAGGGTGGTCCCTACGCCGACGCGTTGGTGCTTTTCGATCGCGCCCACCAATGGTTCGCCCGTTCGATGCAAGAGCCCTACATCCTCGCGGGATTCCCCGAGTGTGCCGGCGATGTCGACCACGACGACTACTTCATCACGCTCCTCGTACAGCTCTCCGACCACGGCGGGACGACGTACACGACGGCAGCGAGCGATCAGGTGCTGGTCACGACCTTCGAGGCGTGGCTCGAGCTCTTCTGCACGAACGTGCTCGATGTGTTCGCACAACGATGCTCAGCGCTCCTCGAGCGCGGCGCCGACGGCGACGCCGAAGCACAAGCGGTGGGCACCATCTACCTCGAGGTATTGCGCACGCTCCTGCCGGAGGCGTTGGCCGTCGTCGGCTACGCCCCTGTCGCTGCATTCCCATGCTGCGGCATGAAGCCCAACACGGAGACGATGCGCGTCGTCGGTAACGCCTTTCGCCCGTCCCACGCAGGGGAGGTTGTCGGTGTGCGCCAATATGGCCTGATGAAGGGGCGGAAGCTCGTGCGTCAGGCCCTTGTGACGGTGGGGTAGAAGATGGCGAGCCAGCACGAGCGCACCCAGATCGAGAACGGCCCCTCAGGGTGGCGCCGGCCGCCAATGCGGTGTCCGCGGTGCTTGGAGGTTCTCCACCCCGACCACCAGCCTCCCCGCGACCTCGAGCGCTACGCCAGCCGCTGTCAGCAGTGCCGCACCGTCGTGCGCTTCGTGTGCGAGTCGATCTTGCCGCCACCCCCCGCCGACCGCGTGTACCCCGCCATTTGGGTGCCGGCGCTCATGGAAGACCGACGGAGCCGGATCACGCCTCGCGCGTTGTGGGAGCCGTGCGAGAGCGGGTGGCAGTCCCTCGGTGGCAACGGCGCGCGCAACTTTGGCTACGTCGACCCCACCGGCACGCTCTGCGCGTACCCTGCACCGAACGAGGCCGTGCGCATCGCCCGACGGTGGACCATCACGGTGACGACGGGCGATCCGCAGATCGCCGTCCTCTACGCCCACGGGGAGCTCTGGTCAGTGAGCCGCGGCGGGCGCGTGCATGTGTTCCACGGGCAAACCCCGCGGGGCGTGCCGCGCGGCGTCGACCTCGGTCAAACGCCGCCCGCCGACGACAGCGACGAGAGCGCCCCCGCCCGCAGTGTCGACGCTGTTCCCACGACTCCGCCGCCGCAGCTCGGGCGTGGCTTCGAAGTGCGAGGGGTGAACGGCAGCTTCACGGTGGAGTCGCCGCCAGTGGTGCGCGGAGATTGGTGGTTCTTCGTCGGCAACGGCGCCGACGGCTGCTTCATCTACCGAAACCCGCGGCTGCGCGATCCTTCCGAGTGGCCCAAGATCCCAGTGCGGCTGCCGCCAGGATGGGTGTGGCACGGCGCGCCCTTCGCCGTGGACGGCCGCACGGAAGGGCCGGCGTTTGCGGGCCTCGCCAGTTTCAACGGTGACATCGTGCTTTTCGTGTTCCAGGTCCCCGCCGAGGCGACGGACGCGACCATCGCGCCCCACGCGGTGAGCGTACCGATGCCCGACGCCATCAACGTGCCGGTGCAAGTGCCGCTCACGACGACGAGCGCCGCCGACGATCTCGCGTCGCAGCTCCGCGGCCACCTCGTCTGGATCGATCGCCGGGGCGTGGTGTGGACCACCGACACGGCGCCGCCGCCGCCGCAATGGCGCTCAGTGCCGGTCGCGAACGCCCTCGGTGCGCTCGCTGGCGCTCGCGGGTCGCTGCCCCCCGTGCCTGGCTTTCCTCCGGTTCCGGGCACACTCCCGCCGGTGCCAGGTCTTCCGGCAGCTTCGGGTTCGCTCCCGCCGGTGCCAGGTCTTCCGCCGGTGCCAGGTCTTCCGCCGGTGCCAGGTCTTCCGCCAGTGCCAGGGCTCTCCACAGGTGGGTCGACCTCATCGCCGCCCGTTGCCGCCGACCTCACGCTCCACGAGATGTTCTCTGACTGTCTCTCCATCACGGTGGAGCCGTTTGCGTTACCCCACGGGCCGCCGGGATCGGGGGGCATTCGGCTGTGGAGCATTCAGCGCGAAGCCCACACGGCGCCGCCGCAGGTCCTCGTGCGGTCACTCTGCCTTGAGGGTGGGCCACTCGCCGAGCGGAGCTGGACCAACCTGCCCATGGGGCCTGCGGTGCAGAGCGTGGCGCAGACCCCCGAGGGCAAAGGTCCGCTCCATGTGTCGACGCTGCCCATCTACGTGGCGCCGACGTCGACGACGGCGCTGCGTCACACGCACCTCGCGCGGCTCGTCGTTGTGGCCTCGCACAGCGAGGTTGATGTCTACCAGCGCGATAATCTAAAGGCCCTGCTCAAGCCGCCGATGGAGGCGCGGCGCGCCGAGGACACCCTCGCCTGCCCGCCCATCGTGGCGCCCTTTGGCATCGTCGTTTGCTGGAGGACGCGCCTTGAAGTGTGGTCATGCGACGTGCAGGGGCAGTTCACGAGCGACTACTTCCCCGGCAATCGCTGGCTCGGCGCTGAGGTCGACGCTGATAGCGCCGAACTCCTCATTCGTACCGAAACCGTGGGTGGGGCCCGGGTCTTCCCGGCGGCAGTGAGCAACCGCCTGTGGATACCCACCGACCGTGGTCAGCTCGTCTGCCTCGACCTGCTCCCCGAGCGTCTCTTGCTGGCTGAGGGTTCTTCATGAAGTACGCCTTTTTCGCTGTCGCCCTGCTCTCCTGTGTGAGCGCCACAAGCCACGCCACTGACGCGTGTCCCGAGATCGTCGCCGTAGACCCGTTTGCGGCGCAGCCGAACCTCGTCGATCTGCAGGAGTCGTCGCTGTCGGCGCCATTGCAGACGAACGTGGGTCCGTCTGGTGACCGTCCGCTTCCGCACGTGTGGCTCATCGACCACTCGGGGAGCATGTACGCCGACTACCAGGTGTCGCCGAAGGATGGTCGGCCCTACTACATCGAGACGAGCGAGTTCCGTGACTTCGTCGTTCAGGATGTGGGCGCCAACTTCAAAGACGGCACCGACAGCGCCGCCGTCGTAGCCTTCAACGAGTACGCATATGCGTGGAACGGTGTGTCAGCGACAAGGATCGACAGCGACGCGAGCTACAAGGCGCTCAAGGTCGGCACTCGCGCCGACCTTGCGGCCCGGCTCGCGACCTTGCCGCCGCCGCCTTATGGCAAGCCAGCGGCAGGCCTGCCGGCGCCGCTGCCGGGGGCGAAGGACTGCGGCCAGTCGGGGGCGGCGACGAACTGCAGCAAGATGCTTGCGGGGCTCGACGGCGCGCGGGCGCTCCTCGACACCGAGGGCGGCGAGGGCATCATCTGGCTCGTCACTGACAACATCTACGAGCCCGGCACCGGTGGTGCTGGGCTCGCCGCTGCAGAGCTCGATCAGAACCGCCGCTTCTATGAGGCGCTCAGAGACACGAGCGCCTTCCGCGTCGTCGTCGCCTACCCGATCGTGCGCGGGGCGCGGGGAGCTTGGCTGCAGTCGACGTCACTCTTCGTCTACGGCATCTACTACGACAAAGACGGGAGCCGTCGGACGCCGGTGGCCGAGGTGCGACGCCTGCTTGGCGATGGCACCGCTGGGGTGCTCCTCTCCGACGAGCAGACGAAGAGGATGGCCGACTACGCCACGGTGCAGAGCCCATCGCGCGGGCGTCCATTTCGTCTGAAGCCACTCGACCAGGACGTGGTGCGCATCTCCGCTACCGCCGACGTGAAGCAGCTCGGCGGCAAGAAGGAGATGGGGCAGAAAGTGAAGCTGCTGGCGAAGCTGCGGGCCCAGAACGTCCTCGACCATCGGCACATCAAGTCCGTCACATTCCGTGTGAAGAACGGCAAGTGGATTGGCTACGAACCTGAGCAGCGCGCTGGGGTACCGATGGCCTCCATCACAACAGTGTGCCCAGGCGCGTTCGACGGCCAAGAGATCACGGTGAATGACATCAAGCCCGGCGAGGCGAAGGAGCTGGAGGTGGAACTTGAGATGCCACCAGTGGACTACACGATCTTGTCGGCAAGAGATCTACTTCAGATCGCGTTCAACGACCACGTGATCATGGGGGGCGTGCTCCAGGCAGAGCTTGTGGGCGTTGAGAGCGAGACCTCGATCAGCCCCGCCAATTTCATGGGGACCTATGGGGCGTCGTCTCTGCCCGACGTGTTCCGCAACCCCAAGAGCGTGAACTACACGGGCCAGTTTCTCGGGAAGACTGCAAAAATCGAGAACCCCGGCACCGTCGTCATGCTGCTGCTTCTAGCGGTGGCCTTCGTCGTGCTCATCCTCGTCTTGCTCAGCGGGTTCATGCTCACGAGCGTAAGCCGGCGCTTCGTCGTTGACGGCGCCGACTGCGGCGCCATTTCTATCCCGCGGCTGCGGAGCGTGCCGCTTCGGCGCGGACAAGAGTCGATCGCGCGCGCGACGCTCTCATTTGCCGGGACGGTGAACGTGCGCGGGGCGGGTGGCTACGTCGCTCGTCGAGATGGGCAGGGCTGGTCTGTTGCGAAGACCGGCGGGCCGACCATCAAGGTCGAACTGAAGCGCACGAAGCGTTGAAGTGTTGGGGACGGCGGCCAACGCAGGAGCCTTAGTACGGGGACCACTGGATCGCTACAGGCGCAGCACGAGCTCCTCGAGGCGGGTTTCGTACGCGTAGACCATGCGCTCGGCCTCCTCGAGGTCGATCCTAGAGGCCGACATGAGCGCGGCCGCCCGCTCGCCGAACGTAGCCAGCGCCTTGCCGACAACCAGCCCTCTGCGCTTCGCCTCCTCCGTCTTTCTTTGCGCCGTCGCCCAACGGTCCTTGAGCGACCATAGCTTGTCGAGAGGTCGCCCGTTGGCCGCGATCGCTCGATCGAGCGAGGTGCTGAGCGTGTTGCAGTCCCTTTGCCACACGGTGAACGCTGCGCGGGCGTCGTCGACGCGCCCTTCCAGAAGCGTAGTGGTAAGGTTGTGAAGGCGCTCTGAGATGGCCTTGGTGCTCTCGGGCGCGATGAGGCCCGCTGGACGGTCGATGCTCGCGTCGCACCGCTTCATCAGCTCGAGGCACTGCGTTCGCTTCGTCTTCACCGTTTCCAGGACGACGTGGCTTCGCTTCAGCTCAGCGATGATCGCACCGAGCGCCTCCGCCTCGCGACGCCACTCGATGAGGCCGTTCCGCGCGGCCGCCCAGCGTCCGCCTGTCATCTCCCATTCGAGCTTCGCGAGGCTGTTCGCCAGCGGCCTCGTCAACGCGGCGTCGTCCCGTCTGAGGTCAGATCGCGCTTGTGCGCCCAGCATCGCAAGGTTCTTCGCTGCGGCGTCGAGGTCGGTGCGCACGGTGCTGCGACCGCGCTCGAGCTCTTGCACCCTGGCCTTCGCGTTGACGATGTAGGGGCGCAGTTCCTGTTGGAGCTGGATCGTCGTTGTCATCGACAGCGGGTCGCGCTTGCGACGATCGTCGATCACCGCGAATGCGGCAGCGAGCTCCGCGAGCTCAGTCGAGCGGGTCGACTGGCACGCCGCCTCCCTGGCCTGCAGCCCCTCGATCTGAACCGTGGTCCCCTCGAGCTCCTCGTGGAGCGCCGTCGTGTGCCGCTGCAGCTCGACGAAGACATTGCGCGCCGACTCGAAGGATCGCGCCATCGTCGTCTTCAGCTCTGCCGGTCTGGCCTCGGTTGTGCGCTCGCCGCTGGCGAACAGGCCGCGTTGATCGAATGGAACCTCGTGGGTCTCGAGTACGATGGCGGCGCTCAGGAGCCTCTCAATCTCCTCGACGACCTTGCCCTTGCCGAAGCGCGGCAGTTTGTCCCGCTTCTCCTTCGCCGCCTTGTAGACGGCCTCGAGCGCGACGAGCCCGGTCCAGAGCTTCTCAACAGTGGAGAGCGCGCCAAAAACTGTCTGTTTCGTCAGCCCCGCGAGCTCATCAGCGTGTGCCTTCTCCTTCATGATGCGGAACATCATCATGTCTTCGAACTCGAGCAGGTTTGCCTGAATGGCGTCGAGCTCGGCGCGCCACTGCGCCAAGACCCGGTCCACTGCTTCGACAGGCATGAGTCCTCCGCGGGGGCGAGCGACCAAGCTTCCCACGACGGCGCTTCGAGTCCAGCGAGGCGTCACGACGCCGTTGAACGCGCGCGACAGGGAGCTCACGATGCCACGAAGTGGCTTCGTGCGCGAACCTGTCTCGGCGCGCTTCGCGACGAGCTTTGCGCGTGCTGTGTTCGTGCTCGACCGGGCGAGCGGGGCGGGCGGGGCGACCGGGGGCCAGGCTTGGCAGTGGGGGCAACCACTCCGCTGGCCCCGCTGGCCCCGCCCGCCCCGTTGGCCCCGCTGGCCCCGCTGGCCCCGCTGGCACCGCTGGCCCCGCTGGCCCCGCTGGCCCCGCTGGCCCCGCTGGCCCCGGCCGCCCCGCTGGCCCCGGCCGCCCCGCTGGCCCCGTTGGCCCCGACTCATTCTGTGGGGCGAGGGGCCGCCCATTTGCTGTCGTCCGCGCCAGGGGGGACCGCAAAGCCCGGCGCAACGTCCGCGCCAGCAATGCCCGGCGCAACTGCCGGGCCAGCAATGCCCGCGGGGGCCTCACGGCCCATCTTCTCCTCGTACAGGTCGCGAGGAACGAAGATGAAGTGCCGGTTGTCCTTGAACAACCTGAACACCCATTCGCGCGTCCCCACCTTCGCAAGGACGAACGCGTCTGCTTTGCGTGGGTCGTACCGGGCTTCGCGGGTGATGTGGTTCGCGAGGGCCTGCGCGTCATTGAACTTGAGTACCTCGCTGAAGGCGCCGTCCCTCGCCATGGTCGATAGAAATTGGGCCAATCGAGCACAGGCGAACAACGTCGGCAGGGGACCGTCCTTCTTCTCGCGGCCCTCGTACAGCTTGGCCGTGTGCTGGTGTTCGGTGGCGGCGCGCTCGGTGACGTAGGCGGCAAATGCGGCCCAGATGTCCTCGAGGTCAGCCCCCCGAACCGTTGCGAGGTCAACACCAAGGAGACGGGCCAGCGCAACCTGCAGGACAGGGCGTGAGTCGGTGGCGGACTGCTGCGTGTAGTACGTCTGTGGCTCGGTCTCGACGAGACGCTTCAGCGCAGCCACGATTTGGGTGGCGTGCTTGAGGACGATGGAGCTGGTCTCCCCCAGTGCGGTCTCGTCGCCGACCGTCGATGCAGATATCGTGACGGTCCGCCGTGCCAGTTCCACGCGTGACGAGATGCCCTCGAGAGCGTCGACGACGTAAACGAAGCCATTGGGCAACGTGACCTCATCGCGGCCAATGGCTCGTGCCGGCACATCGGAACTTCCAGTGAGCCGCACCAGGAGGTTGTCGACCTGACGATCCCGCCCGCGCTTCCCGGCCTCCTTGATGCGGGCATAGAGCTTGCCCGCGCCTGCCGCGAACGTTCGCTTTCGCTCGCTGTCGCTATCGATGGAGACCTCAAATCCTGCACGTTCCCCGCTTGAGACGACCGCAGAATGGGTGTCGATCGCGAGGCCGATGAGGAAGTCTTTGCCGGCCCCAGACGGCCCAGTGACAAGGTAGATCCCTTGTTGGCCTGGAGCGAGCCGTCGCACCAATGGTGCCGCGATGAGCATGATGTAGCGGCGCACATCGCCCTCGTCGACGAGGGGCAGCCGCCCCGCCCGGAAGAGTCCTAGAAAAAAGGTGACAACGTCGAAGTCGGTGTCTGGCAGAGTCGGGACGACGTCACCAATGATGAGGCTGTGAAGGTCGCTGTCGACGTCGAAATGGGTCTCGGCGTACGCGGCGGGGAACGGTTCGACGTTGAGCAGGGGGACCCCCAACGCCGCAAGTGCTTGGGGATCGCCACTCTCGGCGAGGCTGAAGCGGCTCTGCGCATAGGGGAGCTGGGCGAACACTGCGGTCCCTGGCTCAACGGTCATCGCCGTCGTCGCGTGCCAAAGATGCGTGCTCCGTTTGAAGTTGCAGAGCTGACGGAGGCCAATGGCACGAGGCGCGTCCTGCTCACCGAGCAGTCGAACTTGATGACGTCGGCGGTCGAAGAAGGGCCGAACTGGGCCGACGTCAGGGTCGACGCCGTCGAGGCGGGCGCGCATGAGGCGAACGGCGGGCTTGAGGGCGGCGGCGAGGGGCCACTCCTCTGTCACGCAGTCACGGGCAAGTGCGACGGCTGCAGCGGCGACGAGAACCGTCTGCGCGAGCCTTCGGCGTTCGGCGCCATTGTCAGGAACGTCGCGGAGGCGCTGCTCCAGGATGCGGACCGCCGCCCACGTCAGTGGCAGAGCCTGACGCCGTTCGCCTGCGACGGTTACATCCGCGGCTACCGTGACAGCAGCACGGCCACGTGCGAGCGCCAGCAGCTGGCCCTCGGTCCATGCACGTTGACGGGAGACGCTGCCGTGGGCTCCGTGGCAGGACACGCTGATGCGCCCCTCCCGTCGATACACGTAGCAGCACGGCTCGTCGTGGCCGATGTTCTCGGGACAGTTGGCGAATGCTGCGGACGTACCCTCCGCAGGCACAGCAAGGCCACGTCGCTGCAGGTGGGCCTCAATCTCGTCCCGCTCCGACGATGACAGGTGCGTCCGCATCTGGATCGAGTCGGTCAGGCATTGTGGAAGCATCGGAGACCAATTCCCAATGGCGATCGGTGCCACCGACACCGGCACCACGTGGTGGTCGCTCCAGATCGTGGTCCCATCCACGAGGCTGCCACGAACAACAGGCAGCCGATGGCCATGACACAGGGCCACCGCCTCGAGGTCGGCACCCGGAACGCCGAGCGCCACTCGGGCGGCGAAGGCATGGGCAAGTACGTCGGGCGCTGCACCATCGAAGACGTACAGCAGCTTCGTGCCGCTATGAGCGCGGTACCAAAACGCCGGGAGCTCAAGACCATTGTCGACGATGACGGCCATGAAGTCGTGGTGCGAAGTGTCGACGTCGACGACGACGCCGTGGACGGATTCGTGTCCGTCCCTGGCCATCGAATTTCGTCGTTGAAGCCAGAACAACGCGTCGACATGACCGGCATTCGCCAGGGCCCCGCCGACGGCACGAAGAAACGTCCCCAGGCGCGTCATTGGAACGACAGCCTGGACGACCAAGGTGCCCGCCTTCAACCCGATGGCGACCGGGCACGGGTGCTCGCCGACGACGGCGGGAAATGACCGCTGCAGCCTCTCCACGATGCTCGTCCAGCTTTCCCCTGGGGTGGCGTCGACGTCGGCTTCCACTTCTGATGGCGGAGGCAGTTGCGGTGCTGGGGAAGTGGTACGGCCAACAGGATCGAGCTCAAAGACTGAATCAGACACACGTCATCCCTCGGTGCTTGTCGCACCGTTTGAGTGAGGGGATGACGGCGTTGCGCCGTCGCGACGCCCGTAAGGGCGCTCGCCTGCACCTGCTATTTGCAGGCCCTGTGGCTGGAACGCGCACCGACCAAATGGCTTTCCAATGGGCTTGAAGACACCAGCGATGTGATCATAACGATCGAGGGTGCTCACACAAGTCAGGCGTGGCCGGCGTGCAGGAAGGGTCGGCATCCAAGAGCTGGAGTGACGGGATCCGGGCATGGCGCGCACGGCCCGACGGGCCTCGCCGTCACCGTGGTCGTTCCGTATCAAGCAATCTGCCATGGGCTCGGTACGTCCGATCGGCGGCAGCCAGCGTCAGGACGCGGTGATTGAGATTTCGGCGGACGCCTTGGGCCGACTTTTCCACTCAGCCCGGCGACCTTTCGCTTCGGAGCTAGAGCGCTCCAGAAGGAAAGAGCCATGCCGAAGCAGGATGATGACCACCGCTCGAACCAGTTGAACCCCAACAACGACGCCTACTGGGAGTCGCGCGGATACGAAGATCGCCCAGACGATTGGGAGGAACGCGTCTCGGAAGTCGATGAGAAGACCAACGATTGATCGAGATCTGATCAAGTGGCCCGGCGGCCCACGGTCGCCGGGTCCCTCGGGGAGGACTGATGACCTTGTTCGCACCACCCACCAGTGGCGTTCTGCTTGGCGTCCTCGTCGACACCCTGTCCCTTCGGCAAACCAAGCGCCTCAAGTCGTCGACGGCGCGTGACTACTTCAGCGGCAAGGCCGTCAAGGACGACACCCTGCGTGAGGTCGTCGAGGACTTCGTCGCCGGCCTCCTTGAGGCCGACCTGTTCGATTGGCCCGCCGACGGCCCACCGCGCGCCGTTGTCGTCGCCGGCGTCCTCGCCTCCGCGGTCGCGTGGGATGGGCTCGTTGGGCGCTACCGCTCCGGCGCTCTGCCCGTCCCGGACTCACCCATTGCTGGGCGGGCTTTTGCCCGCCTCGCCGTTGTTGACCTGGCGCTGCGACTCGGGGCGCTGCGGCGCCGCTGCGGCCTCGGCCCGGCGGCCGTCCCTCCGGCTGACGATGCACCCGGCCTCTTTCTGCGGCGTCTACTGCATGACCGCAGGTTGACCCGCGACGCCTTCGCCGAACTGGCGCGTGTTTCAACGACGACCGTCGACAGTTGGTGCGACGCCCACGTCTCGATCGCCGCAGAGAACATTCTCGATGTGGCGTGCGCGATCGAGCCGACCGACGAGGAACGGCGAACCCAGCTCGTGAGGGGCCTCCGAGGGCACTATGCGGTGTGGCAGCTGCGGCGCGCCCTTGTCTTTCTGGGCGACGACTTCCTCGCAGACGCGCTTCCGGCGCTGGTCCGCATCGGCAACGTCGTGAACGAGAGCCTGGGCCAGAGCAGACTTGCCGAGCCGGAGCGCACCAGGGCCTTCGAGGCAACGGTGATACTGGGACGGTGCCTCGAATCCACGCGCTTCCTCCGCCGTCACGCATCGCGCACCGAAGCTGACGCGCACTGGCACGCGGCTCTCATCGCCGAGGACCTGCGGTACGTCGAGGGCCACGCCCAGTGGCTCGCCGCGTCCATCGAGTTCCGCGCGCAGGCTCACGAATTCGGCTTCCCTAATGGCATTGATGGAGACCTGCTCGACGCCGTCGCGGACGCGCCGCCACTGGGGCTCGCCAAGCCGGAAACGCCGCCGCGCGGCGGCCATCGGTTCGTGATCTCGGGTGACGCCTCGTTCAAGGCGAGCAACCGCGCGGCGTTGTCACACGCCGCCGAGCTCGTCGGAGACCACCGCCTGGCCGTCGAGGAGTTGCGGCGCGCCGTCGAGCACGAGCCCACCAAGGCGCTCTGGCACTTCAAGCTTGGGGCGCTCCTCGGCCAGCGTGGTGATGCCGACGCAGGCATCGCCGAGTGCCGCATCGCGGCGGCGCTCGAGCCTGCCTGGGACCTGCCGGCGGTCGAGGTCGGGATCATCTTGCTCGACGCCCAACGCCCTCGTGAGGCCCTCGACGCTCTCCTTGAGGCGCGTCGCCAGGATCCCCGCCCATCGGCGCTCCTGCTCTACCACCTCGGGCTCGCGCACTTCTGTGCCCGCGAAGTCGAAGCCGCCCTCGGATGCTTTCGTTCTGCCCTGGAGCAGCAACCCGAGTACCCGCTGTGTATGAACATGGCGGCCGAGGCCCTCTTCACCCGCGCCGAGAGCCTCGCAGGCGACGAGCGGCGCCGGACCAAGGAGGAGGCGCTCCGCTTCGCCAAGGCCGCGGCCCTCCGCGGGGTGGGGCGCGCGCTTGAGCGGTGGCGCCGCTGACACCCCTCGTTGGCAGCTTCACGTCAGGTTCGGGGTCCGCCGACGAAAGTGGGCGACAGCATCGACTGTAGGAGAAGCAGCGCAAAGCCGGAATGCTTGGAACCAAGTGAGCAACAGCAAACGGGTGGGTCCCTTTCGAACCGAGAGGCGCGCCTCATGGCTGCCTGAGGCCCCGTGCCCGGGCAGAGAAATAGTTCGGACCCCGGTGGCACCAAACCCCATTGGAGTCCCAACTCGGGGTATCCTGCGGCCCGTTTCCAGACGTGCACCGGACTCCCACATGAATTTCCAGACGCTCCTCGTCGCCGCCCTCATTGCCGCTCAGGCCCCCGGAGCGCCGCCGACAGCGCCAGACGGAGAGGCGCCCACACCGCCAGCCGCCGCCGTAGAAGCGCCCAGTGACGCGCCAGCCACGCCTCCGATACTGGCGCCCCCGCAGCCGCCACCGCCCAGGCCGACAACCTCGTCGGTGGCGTTGGCGTCGGAAGAGCGGGGCATCGGGATCGCGGTCCTAAACCTCCAGACGTCTGGAGAAATCCCAAAGGACCTGTCTTCAGCTCTTTCGGGCCTCGTGGCCGCCCGCCTCGACCGCGCCGGCGTCTTTCGCATCGTCAGCGAAGACGACGTCAAGCGCATGGTGGACTTCGATCAAATGAAGACGGCGCTGACGTGCGACGATCAAGCAAGCTGCCTCGCCGACATCGGCGCTGCCCTTGGCGTGCCCTTTATGCTCACAGGGACGGTTGCCAAGCTGGGCTCCAGCTACACCTTGGCCCTGACCCTGGTCGAGATCGACAAGGCCCGCGTCGAGAAGCGCACCTCGGTGGTCTTTTCCGATGTCGACACGCTCTTGGCGGGCCTCGACACCGAGGTGGAACGGGCGGTGCGATCGCTGCTCTACAAAGAGCAAGGCAGCCTGCTCGTCCTGGCCACCGAGGAAGGCGCCACCGTCTCAGTGGACGGCAACGCCTTGGGCACAAGCCCGCTGCCGGTGACGGCGGTGGCGTCGGGGCCCCATCGCGTCACAGTCAACAAAGACGGCTTCATTCAGTTCGCCCTCGACGTGGTGGTGCGCCCCAAAGAGCAAACAAGCATCGACGCTTTGCTGCGCCCCTCACCCGAGTTCCTGGCCGCCTACAAGGCCCGCGCCGGCGGCCAGCGCACGGCGGCTTGGGGCACGTCCATCGGCGGCGTGGCGTCGACGCTGGTGAGCGGCGCCGGCGTCGGCTGGTTTTTCGTTCGCCGCGAAGGCTTGCGGACCGCCAAAGGCGTGGGCCCCGCCGACGACGTCGGCGTCAACGGCGCCGAATACGCCGAGCTCGCCGGGGCCTTCTGGGGTGGCATCGGCGCCGCAGTCGTCGGCGCCGGCCTCGTCGCCACGTCAGCGATGTTGTTTTCGATGGGAGAAGACCCCGACCGCTACGACGCCCTAGCGGCCCCAGCAACGGTGGGAGCGTCGCGATGAAGCGGGCTCTCGCCATCTCGGCGGCGCTCTCGAGTGCCATTGGGGCTGGGTGCTTGCCTGGCGTCTTTCTGGAAGAGGCGCCTGGCGGCGCCAACACCGTCGACAGTTTCTGTCCGGCAAGCAACCGCACGGCGACAGGCCAAGTGGTGATCGCCAGCATCGCCGACCTCCAACGTATGGAGGGTTGCGTCGCGGTCGAGGGTGACCTCTTGGTTGAGGCCTCGGGAGATTCGCTAGCGGCGCTTTTTTCCCTGGAGCGCGTGACGGGGCTCCTGCTTCTGCGCGCCGAGGGCGTCGAAGACGTCGAGCTCCCTGCGCTGCGCGAGGTCGGCATCCTACAGGTCCAAGGCGTCCCCGAATCGGTCACGAGGCAGATCTCGATCCCGCAGCTCACCACCGCCAACCTCATCGACCTCACGTTTCCGCCTTCGAGCCTTGAGGCCGTTTCTCTTCCCTCGCTTCGCGGCTTTGACGCGCCGGTGGAGGTTCCTTCTGTCTGCGCCCTCGGGCAGGCAGGCTGTTCCAACGGTCTGTTTCTTCGGGTTCTTCCTTCCCTGACGACCATCAACCTCGACGCCCTCACCATCGGCACCGTCGCCCTGCTCTTCGATACCGGCACGGAGCCAAGTGCTCTCGAAACGCTGTCGCTGCCCGCCCTCGAAATAGGCACCGTTATCGCGGCACCGCTCGCCATTCTGGACCGCCAAGGTCAGCCAGACGTCGACGATCCGTTGCCTGGCCCCTTGCTTGATGTCCGCGCCGGTTCTGTTTCAAGGCGCGTGGATCTCAGCGGGGTGCGAGAAGTGGGCGCTGTCATTGGCGGGCCGGCGACGATCACAGCGCCAGCGCTGGTGCAGGGCGACATCAGCCTGGTTTCGCTGAACGGGCTCAGGCGTCTAGAGATGCCGTCCTTGGAGCGAAGCCCCTTTTTCATGGCGGTGAACCTCCCGACGCTTGAGCGTTTGGAAGTGGTCCAGCCAGAGAGTCAACCCAACGCCGAACCGTCCCTTATTGTTGCTGGCTGTTCGACGTTGACCTCACTGACAATCACCCCCCACGGGAATGTCACTCAGCAAGCCGTCAGTGTTCACCTCGAAGCGCTCCCGCTTTTGACGTCTCTGTCGACCCCTGTGGTCGGAAGCTTCGCGCGCCTGCAGGCCATCGACGTCGGATTGACGTCCCTCGCCCTCGTCCAAGCGCCAAGCCTCGACAACGTATGGCAGGTTAACCTCGAGCTCGTGGACCTTCCAGCGCTGAACCGCGTCGACCTCACAGGCAAAGCTCTCACGCTGGCGGGTCACCTCGAGAACCTGCCGTCTTTTGAGGCGTTCTCGGTGGCGTCGACGCAACCCCAGTTAGATCTGATTGACGATCTTTTCGTCGCTGCGTGCCCAGCGCTGGAGGCCTGTCGACTCCGTGCCATGATCGTGGACTCCTGCAGGAGAGGGACCCCAGAGATTGACGTCGCGTTTCACTGCGCCGGCGTCGACGTCGTCGGCGACTCGTGCGCGGCCTTCGGAACGTGTGTAGACGGCGGCGGGTTCGACCCCCCTGACGGCTTCCCAGTGACCGCCCGCGCTGAGCATAAGGGTGAGGACTCGAACGTCTGTGTTGCCGGCGCCTTCTCCCAACTGATTGAGATCTCCATCGAAGTCACCGGGGCAGATTTCGGTGAACCGGCCTCGATCGGCAACGCCGACGTGCAGCTGTCCATCGATGGGGGCGCATCTACCTTCTGCAGCAACTCGCCATCGATTATCCAGTCGGGTGGACTTGCGCTTGTCACTTGCCCGTATTGCATCGCCGGCACCGAGATACCTGACGACTTTGACGTCGCCGTGCAGGTCACCGACGCGGTGGGCGCCGTGTCAGAGGCGGTCTGCGCCGAGCCCACATGAGCGAGCCCAGCCGCTCTGTCTTCAACTCGTCGCGGCGCGCTGAGGACACCGCGCTCGACCAAGTCTTGCCGCGTGTGCCGTATCGGCAGTGGGTCTTCAAAAGGTCTCCGATTTGAGCGGCCGCAGGAGGACTGAGGGGGGACTGGCGACTTCTGAGCGGGCTTCTTGCGGCGCTTCGTCCTATCGTGCCGCCAATGTCGTTCTTTGCGTTTCCGGTGGCGTTTCTTCTGTTGGCCGCTACGCCCGAGCAGCTGGCGCCGCAGCCGACCGGGCTGCGAATCGCCGTGCTCGATCTGGCGCCGGCGACGCCGGCCGACGAGGGTTTGGCGTCGGCTGTGACAGGGGCATTGATCGAGACCCTCGCGGGGCTGCCCCAGCTGCCAAAGGGAAGCACGGTGGTCGCCCAGCGGGAGCTGCAGGCGTTGATTGGGCATCAGGCCTTTGCCCAGCTTCTGGGCTGCGCCGATGAGCGCTGCAGCGCCGACCTGAGCAAGGTGGTCGTCGCCGATCGCGTGGTCGCAGGACGCGTCGGGGTCGTCGGCGGCCAAGGCCTCTTGTTCTTGTCCTTGATCGACGTCAAAGCCGGCGCGGTTCTGGCCCGCAGCTCCCGCGTGCTGGCCCTCGATGCGAAGAAGCTGATCAACGAGACGGCCGCCGCTGTCGGAAACGCCATGCTGCAGCCCCCTGGCCGCGAGGTGCTGCGGCTGTCGGCGTTGTCGCTCCTCGATCCGGTCGCCGCCCGCGCCACCGGCGACGCCCCTTTGCAGGACCTGCGGCTCGCGGTGCTCTTCGATGAGTTCGGCGAAGACGGCCAGCCCCTGCGCATGCGCCCTGTCGAGACGTGCGCTCAGAAGCAGCTTATCGACGCCGGCGCCATCGTCGTCGCCCCCGCCGTCGTACAGCGCCTCAAGGGCGTGGCGGCACCGCGGTCCCTCATCGAGGGTCGCGTGCCCGAGGAGTTCGGCACCGACGAGGTCGACGCCCTCGTGATCGGACTCGTGGAGTACCGCGCCGGCGCCGGCTTCGGTGGCGCCACCAGCGTCGAGGCAGACCTCTCGCTGCAGCTCATGAAGATCGACACCGGCGACGTCCTCGCCAGCGAGCAGAAGCAGGCGCGCCACCCTGGCCACACCTTCAACGCCGCCCAGAAGGCGGCGGCGGAGCGGCTCTGCACGTGGGTCGGGCCGCAGCTGCAGAGCGCCATGCAGAAGCGTGCGAGCCGCGGCATCCGCGTCGTCGTCGAGGTCGAGGGCGCCACCGCCGACGAGGCCGGCGCCATCGCGACGATGCTCGAGAAGGGCTCGCGGGTGGCGCGCATCAAGGTGAAGAGCGTGACGGCGAAGGGCGCGGTGCTCGACGCGGTCCTACACGGCGGCGACGGCCTCACCCTCGCCCTCGAACTGCCGCACTTTGCCATCGGGCGCCCGGTCATGAAGGCCAGCGCCGGTCAGATTACCCTCGGGCAGGCCCGCCCTGTTGATGACCCTGCCACCATTCCCTCGACATCTGTGGGGGTGAGCCGATGACCACGAGCCATCACTCTTGGGCATTTCTCTTGGCGGCGGTAATGGGGTCGGCCTGCCTCCCAGGGGTCTTTCTTGCAGAGGGGGGGGACGACAGTGGCAGTGTCGACAGCTTCTGTGCTGGCGACGACGGGACCTTCGTCGGCAACGTCACCGCTGGGAACGACTTCGACCTCGCCCCGCTCCAAGGCTGCCGCACCATCGAGGGGCGCCTTGTCTTACAGGGTGTGCAGGGCACCAGCGCCCTCGCTGATCTCGAGCGTGTGATTGGCAGCCTAGCCATCGAGGGCAACAACGCACTGACGATCATCGACCTGCCGGTCCTGCGGCTCGTCAACGAGAGCTTCACCATTGGGGCCAACGATGCGTTGACCGCCGTCGACCTACCTCGGCTTACGACCGTTGGTGGGGCTCTCTCCATCAGCACCAACGGTGCGCTGACAAGCATCTCACTGCCTGCGTTGACTGGGCAGGGGACCATCGACATCCAGCTGAACGGTGCTCTGACGACCTGCATCGGCCCGCTCATCGTCGAGGTCGGCGACTGCGTCCAGCCGTAGGCTCGTCCATGTTCCGCTGAGCCCCACATTCGATGCCGCACTGGGCGTGGCCATCGAGTCTCATTGATGCCCCAAACGCACGAGAACCTGCCTCAATCGGTGCCTGTAGGTCAGGGCGATCGTGTGGGCAAACTCGCCCACCTGTTTGGCCAAGGCGGCAGATGGGGAAGCCGGGCCAAGCCGGGCCAAGCCGGGCCACGACATTACGAGGCGATGGCGCCTGCGACGTCCTGCAAAGCCATTGCGCCTGCCGCTCTGCCGTAGACTCGACCATGCTCGTGAGACCGGCCGGCGCGCACGCGGCCATCGTCGGCCGTTAGGCCGCGTCCTACTGGACGCAGTCGCCGACGTTCACAATCAGGGCACCCGTACACGTCGTCAGGGCCGGGTTGCCGACTATGTCGAGCGTACCACCAAACGTTGCGCCCACACTCTCAAGCACGGGCAAGTTCAGGGTCACAAGTTGGGTGACGCTATCAATGCCCATGCCGCCGCCGACCGTGCGAAGCGACGGGAAGTCCAGCGTCGTCATTGCGCCGCTGTTGATCACAAATCCAAGGGCAACAGTCTCTAGTGCCCCAAGGTCAACAACGGCAACGACTGGGTTGCCGGTGATGCCGAGTCCAGCATCGTGCACTGTCCGCAGCACGGGGAATCGCACTTCCTCTGCTGCCGAGCAGGCCCCCACAAAAAGGCCACCACAGTCAGCAAGGGCGGGGAAGGCAATGCTTGTTGCAGTCGTGGCGGTGACTGTAACGCTGCCCCCAACGCTGACGAGTGTCGGAACAGAGATCGTCGGCATGAAGCCCCGAATATCGAGGGTGCCGGTGACGGTTTGGACCGTGAAACCTTCAAGCGCCGCTGCGCCGATGAGGACAAGGTCACCCTCGACGACGCAGACGCCTGACATCGCGGCTGCGTCTAGCGAGTTCTCAATCGTGACGTTCCCCCGGACGGTCGTGCACGGTTCGCCTTCTCCCTCTCCCTCTCCCTCTCCCTCTCCCTCGCCAGCGGGGCCTTGAGGGCCTTGGGGACCCTCGGGACCTTGAGGTCCAGCGGGGCCAGCGGGGCCTTCGCAACCAAGCAGGGCAATCAAGGCAAGCGATGGGAAGAGTTGGGAGCGCATGCGCGGACCCTAACCCGGTCTGGCGGTCAGGCAGATGGTAGTCTCGGCTGTCGCTCAGGCCCTCGGGAGCGACCGGGGCTTGTGCGACGTCAGGAGGCTCGATGGCAGAGTGGACCAAGGACGAGATTGGAGCCGCGCTCATGACTGGACTCGAAACCAGGCTACCTGACGACGCCCCAATGGCACCGGCGACTCACGCCAAGCCTCGTCGGGCCACCTCTCCGGCCAGCCCCTGAACAAAGCGCAGCTTTCGGCTCACGGCGCGTCGGCCCTTGAACGGCGTGATGGCCCCCCGTACCCGCAGGTAGGTCATGAACGTTTCCGCGAAGTCCTCGGCGACGGCAGTGGCGGCGTAGGCCGTAAGACGCAATCGCCCTCGTCCTGCGCGGTGTTGTCGTCGTAGCGGGCGCCGAATGCTCGCCGAAAAGCCGCGCTTCTTCGGACCAACTGGGGATGCTCGACGGCGAAGGCGTGCCCGAGCTCGTGCCGCAGGATATCGCGGAGGGACGACGGGGTCGCGCCTCGAAGGGGAGCCAGCATGCGAGACATTGACGTGAGTGGCACGTAGATCGTGCGTGGCGTGAACCCAAGGGCCCGGCCCAACGCCGTCGGGTCCTCGACGTAGAGCCCTTCATAGGCAAGCACCAACGGGCCGATGTCGATCTTTTGGACGACAACTGGCACCTCGAAGAGGCGTTGCGTCAGGAGGCCGACGGCGTGGAGTTCGCCGACGACATGGTTGAGGGCCCGGTCAACGGTTGCGTGGGTGATGGTCTTGGTCATCGGGTGCTCCTCTCGGGGACTCAAACGGTTGCTGTCCCCCCGCATCCGCGGAGTCCCCTTGGACATCACGGTTTGGTCGGTTTCCTCCCTGTCTCTGCCTGAGGTGTTCCCGGGCTCATGTGCCTTGGCCGGCGGCGAGGCGCCGCCCCAGCAGGACGACGAGTAGCGGCAGGTAGGGTTCCAGTGCCGTAAGGACCTTCGTCAGCGCGGCCAACACTCGCTCGGCCGCAGCGGCGATGCGCTCGACGAAGGAAGCGACGGTGTCGAGGATGCCTCGAACCCAGTCGTGTACGGCCTTCAGGAGAACCGGGGCCTGCTTGCGCCAGTCGTCCCATGAGAGATTGGGGTCTTGGGCGAGCCGGTCGAGAAGCCGCAGCGTGCTGCCAACCTTCCGGTCGGCTCTCGTCGTCCACGCGTTTACGGGTGTGTCGCGGTAGCGCTTGATATCGGCCTTCGAGAGCCCCGTTTTCGTCGCGTAGAAGTCCTTCAGCTGAGCTTTGTTCATTGTTCACCTCCCCCGTTCGTTCTTGTTCTTTCTGACAGGCGACACGGCCGCGCCTTTGCCGACCCAGCGCTTCTTGAAATCAGGCCACCTGACGACGACACCCATCGAGTCCAGCGGCGACGGGTCAGCAAGATAGATGCGGCCTCTGCCATAGCCGTAAACGCAGGCCCAGTGCTCTTCGTCGTCGAGCAAAACGAGCACCGGACGCCCATCGTCGATAGCCCGCCTGATGTCCCTCTTCTTGCCATCCTTCATGGGCTTCGGCGTCAGCCCCCGTGCACGAAACAGCCTCGTCATTGCCTGTATGCCGGTGCCATCAGCGTCGGTGCCGAGCAGTTTGATGGTGCGCTCGATGGACCGCGCCTTACCGAAGTAGCGAAGGATCATGAACGCGGACTGCGCGCCACAAGAGAAGTCGTCGAGTTGCACGACGCGTTCGAAGCCATCGAGAACAACGTCGTTGTCGCGGCCGCGAACAACGTGCTCAGCGTGTTGCGTGTGGCGGGCGAGAGCGTCTGCGAAAGGCTTCAGCATGGCAGGCGGCTTCACTTCGACGTCGACGCCGGCTGCGCAGCCGTTGCCGTCTCTCGGCCATCGCCGGCGCGGTCAGCGAGATCACGAAAGCGCGACCGCAGCTCGTCGATGGCCGCTTCTGCTGCCGCGATGACCTCGGGTGGTCCGCCACCGCTCGCCAAGACGGCAACGTTCTTCCGCCTTTCGCGGATGATCCATTGGAGTTCACTCAGCTCTCCAGCGAAGTCACTTCCTGGCGCGGCCTGTTGGAGTTCAAGGCTCGCGACGTGCGCTTGAGCCGTCTGAACTGCGGATTCGGCGGCGAGTATCGCCGGCGAACCGGGGGCGGTTGCTTGCAACGACGCCAAATATGTCGTGCGCTCCTGGAGCGTCCGAACTGCCGTCGCAACCTCCGCCGCGAGCTGTCGCTGGCGCGCTTGAAAGGTCGCGGCGTGACGCTGTACCCGCTGCTCAGCCAGGACCTCAGGGTCCGCATCGCTCAGTGCCACGTCGGCCAGCCGGAGGCGCCGACCAAGGCGAACGAGAGGCCAGCACGCGCCGAGCGAGAGCACGGGCACAATCAGGCCGAAGTCGGGCACCCAATCGGCGCCCGTGACCGTCCATAGGACCGCTGCCACAGCGCCGATCCCTGCGCCGCGGAGGGCAAACCTCGAGACGCGGCTGTAGCCTTCCGTGGTCTCTTTCGGCGTGTCGCCTGTCGAAAGCGTGCGCCGATTGAGTGCCACCCCACCGACGATCGAACTGATGGCCAGCAGCACCCCGAGAGCTCCTGCGGCGTTCATTGGGAAGGCCTTTCGTTCGTAGCCCCCCACCGCAGAAACCGCCTCGCCGCGGACCTCTGCCTCGCTCATGGGCCTCGGCAGCTTCATCCATGCAGACACGACATCGTCCTCTGAGAGGCCTCGCCGCCTCGCCGCGGCTTCTGCATTGCGTCGATTTGCTTCGGCCTGCCGGAGCATCTCGGCGTCAGCGAGGACATAGTCGGACGACCTGGCGTTGAAGTGCGACGGCATGATGACCCCGCCCGCAGCAGGCACCTGTTCTGCCACCCCCCGCCAGAACACGACGTCTCGAGAGTAGGCGTTCAGCGTGACGTGGCTCGGGCCGCAACGCACCGCAGCGGGCGCCAGGACAATCGCCGCCACGATCAGTCGGACGCCGAGGAGGAACCGGCTCGTCGGGAGGGACGACGGCAACTTGCGGACGACGACAATGAGAACGAGCAGAACGAGAACTGGCAGCAGGAGCAGCGTGGTCGAATCCATGGGGGAGCCTAGCTCGAAACATGCCCCTCTGGTCATCCGATGGGATGCCGCCCTGGCCCTGGCTCCGTCTGAGGCAGCAGAGCGGTATGACCTCATGAAGCGCGAACCGCCGGACATTGAGAAGATCGCCAGGGGCCGCATCAAACAGCTCCGCAAGGAACAAGGCCTCACCCAAGAGGAGCTGGCCGAGCGCGCCGACCTCACGGCCGAGGCGGTCACCCGCGTGGAGCGTGGTGCCAGAACGCCCACCCTCAAGACCCTCGGAAAACTTGCCCACGGCCTCGGCGTCTCGCCGGGTGAGTTGGTGGACGTCGAGGCAACGGACCCGCCCAAGCTCAGCCGCCACCTCGCCAAGATCGTGTCGAAGCTGGAGGACGAAGATCCGTCGGTGCAGGAGAGCGCGGCCGAACTCGTCGTCACGTTTTTGCGAGGCGTGTCCAGGATTGGCGACGCACGCCCCTAGGATCCCTCCCTGCGGCGAACGACGCTGCTTTTTTGGGCCCTGCACCTCGACAAAACGAAAAAGTGTGGGGTTCCCGGAACCCCACACTTCGACCCCACACTTGCCCGTGAGAATGCGTAATCGCGAGTGGTGGCCTGTGACGTAAAAGCCTGAAATCCCTCAACTGGACGCGCGCCAAATGGGCCTGGATTTTCTTCACACGGTAGGAGTCACAGGTTCGAATCCTGTCGCGCCCACCAAGAAGTCACAGATAACCCAGCGGAAACGCTGGGTTTTTTGTTTGGGCAGCGCTGGCAGGGCTGGGCAGGACTGCGCTGTTTTGCCGGCCCCCCCTCACGCCAGCCGGGGCTCGCCGTCGGCCAGGAAGGCCCGGCGGGGCCCGCGGCGCAGCACCAGCTGCCGCCCGTCGGCCTCTTCCACCACGAGGGGGCAGGCGCGGGTCTCGCGGCGAACAAGGGCCAGGGAGCGAATCAGGCTGGTGGTCACGGGATCGGTGTCCCCCAGGGGCGGCATCGGCAGGCGATCGGGCCAGGCGTCGTCGAGGAGGGCCTCGTGTCGCATGACCCCGAGGTGGGCCTTGGTGCCCGCCGTCAGCCAGACGGTCTCGTCGAGAAAGAACAGCAGGGTCAGGGCCCGACGCAGGGCGACGACGTCACCGCCAAGCTGGGAGAGGGCCCGGGTGGTGTCGTGGTTGTCGAGGAAGGCCAGCCGGTACGACGGCGGAAACGCGCCGCTGCGGTGGCGGGCGACGACGAGGCGCTCCACCAGGGTGGGGGCGTCGATGCTGCCGCGGGCAAAGGCGAGCAGGGCGTCGCGGAGGCGGAAGTCGGTGACGACGTCGCAGCCGTCGTCGCCCGCACGGCGCCACACGTCGTCGCCGACCACTTCGCCGAGCAACAGGGCCTCGGGGTTGTGGGCGCGGACCCGGGCCCGGGCTCGCCGCCAGAAGACATCGGGGGCGTCGTCCATGGCGTCGAAGCGCACGCCGTCGACGCCGCAGGCCAGCAGCACGTCGATGGCCGCCAGGGCATGGTCGGCGGCGGGCCCCCGCAGGTCGAGCCAGGGCAACTCGGGGCAGCGGTAGTAGTGCTCGAAGGTCGAGGCATCACGACGTCGGACCGGGAACGAGCGCAGCCGGAACCACGACGCATACGGCGAACGCTCCTGGTGCAGCAACACATCCTGGAAGGCCGCGTGCAGCTCGTTGACATGGGTGAGCGAGGCGTCGACGACGACGCGCAGGCTCCGGGTGTGGGCGGCGTCGACGAGGCGGCGCAGGGCATCGCTGCCCCCCAGGCGGTCGTCGACGACGAGGGGGTCGATGGCGTCGTAGCGGTGGGGGGTGTGGGACTGATGCAGCGGCGTCAGCACAATGGCGTCGACGCCGAGGTCGTGCAGCCAGGGCAGGGCTTCGCTGACGCCGTCGAGGTCGCCGCCGTAGAAGATGCCGGGGCTCGATGGGCCTGGCCGCGGGCGCGCCCGGCGGTCGGGCGGCGACGACGAGCCGCGGTGCCAGCGGTCCAGAAAGATCCCGTAGAGGACGGCGCCCTCCAGCCAGGCAGGCGGTGCGCTGACCGGGGGCGGTGGCAGGGGAAAACGGATCGGGTCGTCGTCGAAGCCCACGCTGACGGCGTCACCGACGGCGCCGCTGGCCCGCAACAACACCCGATCCGCCACGGTGGCGACGACCACCAGGGGCAGGGTCTGGGTGCCGCTGTCGCCCTCAAGCAGGACCGCACGGGGGCGCGGCCCATCGTTGATGGCCTCGGCGACCACGGTGAGCTGGTTGCCGGCCCGGTGGAGGTGACGCCGGTCAGGGGCGAAGAACACGCCGTCGTCGGGTCCCGTTGGCCGGCCGCCGACGACGATGACGGTGTTTTCGACGCCTTCGACGCGGTCGATGTGGTTGGCGGTGGCGACATCGGGCAGCAGCCGCCAGCGTTCGGCCGTGGTGTGTGGGGCGATGCGCAGCTTGCAGCGGTAGACGCCGGGCGCCAGCTCGACGTCGAGGACGTAGGCCCCCGGCTGTTCCTCGTGCATCGGCAGGCCCCGGTCCCAGGGCCAGGGCCGCCCATCGATGCGGGCAGCGTCGCCCACCAGATCGATGCGCAACCCCGGCGCGTCGGTGACCGCGATCCGCACCGTCGTCGTCGTCGCCGTCGTCATCGCCGTCGTCGTCGTGCCCTTCGTGGGCGTCGTCATGGGGCCCTTCATGACGGGGTCACCAAGACCGGGGGCCGGGGTCGGCCTCGCAGGTGGCTGGTCCCGGGCCGCAGGGGCGCACGGCCCGGTTGGCGCGGCGGACGTCGACGCAGGCCGGGCTGTTCCAGATGGCGGCCATGTCGTCACGCAGCAGGTTGCCGGCCACCGGATGGTGGAAACTCACGGGACGCACATCGCCGTTGGGCTCGATGCAGGCCTGCTCATAGGGCAGGCGACAGGTGTTGATGGTGGTGCGGTTGGCGAGGTCGTCACCGGCGGCGAAGGCGGCGTTGCTCGTTCCGGGGCGCAGTTGGCAGCGCCAGATGCGCCGGGGGCGGGTGTGGTCGACGACGACGACCCCCAGGGCGACTGCCCGCTGTTGGGCCCGGGCCACCGCCACGGCCATTTGGCGGGGGGCGGCCACGAGGGCTCCGGCAACGTCGTCGAGGGCGAAGACCTCTTCGAGCTTGAGCCAATCGAGGCCGGCGTCGGCGACAAATTCCACCAGGCCGTCGAGGGCCGGCACATTCAGCGTGGTGACCACCGTCGAGATGCCGATGCGCACGTCGAGGCTCTGCTCCCGACGCAGGCGCACAAACGCGCGCAGTCTCTCCGTGAGCACGGCGGCCTGGCTGCCGATGCGCACCACGTCGTTGTCGGCGGCGGTCAAGCCCTCCAGGGAGATGGCCAACGACGAGACGCCGGCGGCCACGAGCTCGACAAAGCGGGCCTCGGTGAGGGCCATGCCGTTGCTCAACAGGTGCACCACCGTCGGCCGTTCGCCCCGTGCCGCCCGCAGGGTCGAGAGCAGGGTCTTGAAGCCCGGTTGCAGCAGCGGCTCGCCGGCGTGGCTCAGGCCGACGTAGCGGGTCCGGGACAGGCTGGGGCGGAGGGCGTCGATGACGTCGTCAGCCATGATTCGGGCGGTGCCGTTGGCGGTCTTGGTGGGCGCCCCCGTGATGCAGTGGACGCAGCGCAGGTTGCAGCGCTCGCCGAGGTTGACGAGCAGGCGCAGGGGCAGGGGACTGACATCGCCGCCGGCGCGAAAGGCGCTGTCCATGGCGTCGCTGGCGCCGTCATCGACCGCACTGTCGACGGCGCTGTTGTCGACCACGCGCAGCGTGCCCGTCATCGGCGGGCCAGCACTGCAAAGAGGTCGCCGGTGGTGTCGTTGAACCAGTGGTAGGGGCGCGTGTCGCGGACCTCGAGGTTGGCGTCGGCGGCGAGGGCGTGAATGGACCCCATCGAAAAGTGCCGCACGGGCAGGCGTGCCGGCTGGGGGCTGCGGGCCTCCTCGTCAAAGCGCGAGGCCGACACCGGGTGGGGGCGGGGCTGGTCCATGCCGTCGACGTAGCGGGTGACGACGTGGACGTCGAAGGGCGTGCCCGTGAAGGGCAGGGCCAGCAGCAGGTGCCCGCCGGGCGCCAACCATCCCGCCAGGGTCTGGGTCATGCGGACGGCGTCGGCGCGGGCGAGGTGCCCCAGCACTTGAATGGCCTGCACAAACGCGAACCGACCCACGAGCCCGGCACCGGTGCCAGCAAGGGGATCGAGCACGAAGAAACCATTGGATTCGGCTGATGGTGTTGGCGAGAAGTTCTGATTATTCAGATTGTTGGGGGTGGGATTGAGGCGGCGATCGGACCCGGCCGTCAGACCGGCATGTCGCGCCGCCGCCTGCAGACGCCCGGCATCGCGGTCGATGAAGAAGGCCTCGGCAAACCGCTCCCGCAGGGGGGCGACGAAGGCGCCAAGGCCGCAGCCGACGTCGAGGGCGGGCCCTGCCTGGGGAGAGTGTGGGGAATGACCCAGGCCGTCGAGCAGTGTGTTCCAACACCGCGCTTCGTCGTCCCGCTTGGCGAAGGAGAACACGCCGTCCTCCATCTGGTTGTCGGTGTCGGGATACGTCGTCGTCGTCGATCCAGCGGACGCGACCGCCAGGGCCTCAGAGGTCGTCGTCGGGATCACGGCTGATGTTTGTCAGGCTTGGGGCGGGGCTGGAAGTGGGCCCGCCACCGTGCGAAACCCCGGGGGCCGCTTGCCATCTGGAGGCCCCATGTCGACATTCCGCATCCTGCCCAGCACCACACTTCGCATCGCCGACCTCAAGGACAAGTCCAAAGAGGCGCTGGCGAAGCAATATGACGCCGGCAACAAGGGCTACCTGACGACGAACGAGGCCTACTCCCTCTACGCCGACCAGAGCCAGGATGCGATGCCCGCCAGCATCGCCGACGTCGTCAAGCTCCTCGGTGGCGCCCAGCATCCGATGACCATGCACCACCTCGATGGCAGCGAAGTGCTGGCCCTCCCCTGGCACCTGCACGACTGGAAGGGCGACTGGAGCGTCGCTGGCCTTGGCGCCGGCAACGTGCGCGTCGGCGGCTTCTACAATTGGGAACGGCCCACAGACCCCGCCGCCGCCGGCATCCTCATCGACCTGAACCTCGTCGACATTGGCAAGGTCGAGCAGACCATCCTGTCGGCGTCCCTGGTGGTGGGGCCCCTGGGTTTTTCTCCCGAAGCTGGCAGCGCCTTGCCCGAAGAGGCCGTCGAGCTCCCCCTGACCCTTGCCACCCAGGACGCCCACACCACCTGGACCCGGGCCGGCACCGAGCAGGTCCCCGAGAGCAAGTACCTGGCGGCCACCGTCGACCTCGACGATCTGCGGGCCCTCGCCGACGGCAAAGGCGTGAGCTTCTACGTCCGCCTCGAGACCACCTCGGGCACCCGCTTCATCAACCGCAACGGCGTCGCCGGCGAGAACTTCGACATCACCGACGCCGAGCTGAAGCGGTACGGCGGGCTCTGAGTCGTCGCGTCGATGATTCGCCTGCGGGCCCACCTGCGCCTCTTCGCCACCGTCGCCAACGACGGTGAGCGTCAGCGGTGGCTGGAGGCCGTGGTTGCCGAACGGGCTGTCCCCTTGAGTGATGCCCTGCACCTGGTGCTGCGGGCCCTCGCCCGGGGCCCGGTGGAAGGCAGCGCCGAGCTGATGGAGCGCATCCACCAGCTCGACAGCGCCGACGGTGGTGCGGCCACTGTCCAGCGGGGGCCCGTGCACGGCGCCCTCTCGGTGCTCAAGGGCCTCGACCTGCTGGATGTCGGCGAGGGCCCCACGACGTCGTCAACATCGTCAACGACATCGGCCACGACGTCGTTGTGGGACCGGCTGGCCACCAACACTCCCGCGCTGCCGGTGATTGATCAGGTGGAGCTCACCAACCACTGCCCCATGAGATGCATCATGTGTCCCACGGGCACGGGGCGCATGACGCGACCGCGCGGGTTCATGGACGAGGGCTTGTTTGCCCGCATCGTCGACGAAGCAGCCGCTGGACCCCGCACCAAGCCACTGACCCTGCACAACCTCGGCGAGAGCCTGCTGCATCCGGGGCTGCCGGCCTTTGTTGCCCTGGCGACGAGCCGGGGGCTGACGACGGAGCTGTCGGCAAACCCCGGGCACCTGAGCCCCGAGCGCTACCAGGCCCTCGAAGAGGCCGGTCTCGGGCGGTTGGTCCTCGACGTCGACGGCCTCGATCAACAGACCCTCGAGAGCATCCGGGGCCCCGGGGCCCGCGGTGACCGGGCCTTTGGCTGGCTCGACGCGCTGCTGGACCATCGTCGACGACACCCACGCCAGCATCCGCACATCGTGCTGCAGATGATTCGCCAACGAAAAAACGCCCACCAGCACGAGGCCTTCGTCGAGCGATACGGGGCCATGGGTATCGAGGGTGTCGACGCCTACCTCAAGGAGGTCGACGCCAACACGGTGGAGACGGGGGCTCCTGGTGGCCTGCCCATCTTTGTCGAGCATCGCCCGCGCCGACCCTATCTATGCCGCGCGCCCTGGCGCAGCGTGGTGGTCCTCGTCGACGGCAGCGTCGTGCCCTGTTGCCACGATGAGAACGGTTGGGTCGTGCTGGGCAATCTCACGTCGCAGTCCCTGGGCGAGATCTGGAACGGCCACGAGGTGGCGGCCCTGCGGGAGCGCCTGCGCACCAACAGCCTGATGGCCGACGAGCCTTGCGCCACCTGCGCCCACCGCGCCGACCGCTACCCCTTGCCCGAGCTCGACGACGTGGCTGTCGAGCCCCTCCATTGGTGACGCCATGATCCGCAAGACGCCGCCCCCGACGACGCCGCCCCCGACGACGACGACGACGACGACGACGACGACGACGACGACGACGATGGCACCCGGTGCTGCGCCTGGCGGTGTCTCGGCCGCCGGTGCACGCCCCCGGGTCAAGACCCGGGCCGCCGAAGGCGGGCCCCAACCGGGCATGCCGACGAGCCTGTTTGACCCGGCCTGGAATGACCCCGTCACCGCAGCCCGCGTGGCCTGGATGCTGTCGCGTCGGGCGCCCGCCCCCGATCCCGCGGTCCGTCTCGAGGCGGCGCCCACGACCCACGCCGCCCACAGCGACGAACGCACCTTCATCTTTCCCGGCGTCCTGGGTGGCGACGTCGGCGTGCGCTTCAAAGGCGGTTCGTACGGTGAACTCCACCGTCGCTATTCGTTTGGCGCCCACACCGCCAACTTCCACGCCCAGTCCGTGGCGTTTGGCGTCGACGAGGGCGGCGGCTTCTTTCTGACGGCCACCGTGGGCCGCTTCGACGGACCCTGGGGCAACGAGGGTTTGCTCGGTGCCACGTTCATGGCGGGTGACGACGCCATCGGTGCCGTGGTCTGGCGGCACGTCCTCGATCCGGTGGGCGATCACAAGCTGGTGCTCTCGGGTCAGGACGACCGGATCGCCGCCCGCTTTGAGGCCATCGACCGGGTCCGCGTGGTCTTTCTTGCGCGCACGGGCGTGGTCGCCGCCGTCGACGCTGAAGCCCGGCCCAGACTCTCCCGGGCCCGGCGCTTTGTGTTGGAGGGTGAGCTGAACGCTGCGCTGCAGCTGGTCGGGGCCGAGCGTGCCCTCCGCCTGCACAAGCTGGTCAGCGGGCTCCATGACGACGACATCGCGGCCCTGGCGGCCGTTGGTGGCGCCGCCGCCCGGCCGGCCTTGCTCGTCGAACTGCGCGGGCTTGTGGAGCGTGTCCCGTGACCGACAGCGCGAGCGACGACGTCGCCACCGACCTCCATTCCCACTCGATTTTTTCCGATGGGCGGCAGACCCCGGAGGAGGTCATCGGCGAACGGGTCCGCAAGCACCTGCAGGTTGTGGCGCTGTCGGACCACGACGTGCTGACGGGTGTCCATCGCGCCGCCGTCGTCGCCGGGGCCCACGGGCTGGTGTTGGTGCCCGCGATGGAGGCCACCTCGACCATCGCCTTTGGCACCGAGCAGGCCGAGCAGATTCATGTGCTCGCCTATTGGCCCCCGTCGTTTGTGCAGGACGGTCGCCTCGAGAAGACCCGCCTGTGGCAGCGCGGCGAGCGGGTGCAGGCAGCCTGGAAGGACTACGTCCTCGACTTCTTCGCCCGCCAGCCTGCCGATGTGCGTGAGGCCTGCGACGTCGACGCCCTGGGGCGCCTGGCGCCGGCGGCGTTCCCCGGCTTGCAGCCCCTCATTGATCGGGTCGTCGCTCGTCACCAGCCGACGTACCGGCACCTGCAGCTTGATCATGTGCATTTCTGGGAGGACCGCAGCCTGTTTGGCTGGAGCCCGGAACAGCTCATCGAGGAGATTCGCGCCGACGGGGCCCGTGACGTCGTCGCCCACCCCAACCGGGTGCGCGACAAGGCCCGCATGGACGACGTGCTCGGCCTCGCCAGCGGCGTCGAGGCCTACACATCCCGACATCGCGCCGACGTCGCCGCCCGCTTTCGTGCGTTCGCCGAAGCCACCGGCAAGCACTGGACGGCGTCATCCGACAGGTTTGCGGGGGTGTGTCGTCAGACCCACCTGCCGGGATCGTTTCATCGAGGCTCAAGGCGCTGGTTCGTGCGACCGATGTGAAAGCCATGGCCGCTTTCAGCACGTCCCCCCACCGCGTCTGGACCCGCGCCGCCCTCGCGCTCTGGGCCGGGGTCTGCGTGCTGGGTGGCGGGGCGCTGCTGGCGTTTCACCTCGTGTCCCTGCCGGTCCCGCCGGTGGACGACCCGGTGCTGCAGGCGGCGTTGGCGGCGCAGTCGTACTGCTGCTCACCCACACGCCAACGCCGCGGCATTTGTTCCATGGCCATCTCGATGGGCAGGACGTCGTCGGTTGGAGCTGAGCTACCTGATGATCCCCGACGGCGGCGGGCTCCTCGTGACCTTCTCGGACGTGACCAGCGTGCTGCGCGCCGCCAACGCCGAAGCATCGCGCCAGGAGATGGCCGCCATCGTCGAACGTTTGATGCACGACCGCCAGTCGGTGGCGGACTTCGTGTTGGAAGCCGACGAGCTCGTCGCCCAGCTCGCTGATGGCCGCTTCGAAAACGCCATCCATGCCCGACGCCTGGCGCACACCCTCAAGGGCAACGCCGCCTTCTTCGGCCTGCGTCGCCTGGCCGATGCCGCCCATGAATACGAAGCGGCCGTCACCGACGATGGCGGCACCGTCGACGCGACGCCCATACCTCTGGAAGGAAACCTGCGATCGGGTGCGGCCGTTTCTTGGCGAGGACGGACAACTGCAGGTCTCCATGGCCGACCTGGCGTGCCTGCGCGAAGTCGTCCGCTCAGGCGCCTCCACCGAAGCCATCCTGGACATGGTTGAAAGCTTCAGCGCCGAGCCCGCCAGCAGCCGCCTCCAACGGCTCGGTGAGCAGGTGCGGTCCGTGGCCCAGCGACTTGGCAAGACCGTCGACGTCAAAACCGACGCCAGCGAACGACTGCGTGTCCCGGCCGGCCTGCGGGCGTTCTGGCCGGCAGCCATCCACCTGCTGCGCAACGCGGTCGACCACGGGATCGAGGACGGCGCCCTGCGGGTGGGCAAGAACAAGGACCCCGTTGGCCGGGTCACGATCAGCGCTGCGCGTCGCGGCGACACCTTCGTGCTCAACGTCGAGGACGACGGCGCTGGCATCAACTGGGAGGCCCTGCGGAAGAAGGCCACCGAGCTGGGCCTGCCCCACCGCACGGAAGACGACCTGGTCGAAGCGCTGTTTGCCGACGGTGTCACCACCCGCGACGAAGCCACCGACGTCTCGGGTCGTGGGGTGGGCATGGCCGCCGTGCGCGCGGCAGTCGACGAACAACATGGTCGCATCGAGGTGCGCTCCGTGAAGGGGGCCGGCACCCGCTTCACAGTGACGTTTCCCATCGCGTCATCCGTTGAGGTGGTGGCCCATGCCTGACATCGGCAGGGACGCAGGTGTGACATGTGCGGAAGACACTCACACGAGCTGTGCCCATGTCGGTGGGGCATCCGGGTGCGCCAGATGTCCTGGTGTGGGACCGGGCGACGCCGGGCGGGCCCTCCACTACACTGACCGACATGGCTGACGCGCTTTGCCTGCCGAGCACGCCGATGGCGACGTCGCCCCTTCGTCGGGAGGGGCTGCAAGAGATGGCCATGGAACTCGCCCTCGACGCCGAACGGGACCGGCGGCGGGTGACCCGCGCCATCGGCGTCGGCATTGGCGTGGGGCTGGCGGCGACCACCGTTGGCTTGTGCATCGGCGTGGGCGGCCTTGGGGCCTGGCTGTTGCCGGTGGGCTTGCTGGCGACGGCCCTCGGGCTCAGCACCGCCATGTTCTCTCTCGCGTTGCTGTCGGCAGGTCTGGATGGCGTGGTGCGCATGGGCTGGCGGGCGACGGCACGGCGCCATGGCCTCGACGCGGCGATGGCCGATCAAGTCCTCGAAGATGCCCGCAGCCGGCTCTACGAAGAAGAACGCTCCCGGCTGGAGCGCCTGTATCCGACGTCCATGGGCCCCGAGCGCCATTGGTGAATGCACGATGATCAACGACACCGGTGCCAATCGTCGACGACACCGGCGCGTTGACGTGCCCCTGCTGGTGCAGGTGCGCTACGCGGCCACCGAGGCGCCGCGCACGGTCTATGCGCTCAACGTCTCGGAGCGCGGCCTGTTTGTCGACGTCGACCACCAAAAACCCATCGGCACGCGGGTCTTCATCCAGATCACCACCCGTGACGGGCGGGAGCGGGTGCGCGGCGAGGGGCGGGTCGTGCGCCGCGAAGGCGAGGGCGTCGGCATCGAACTCGGGGCGTTTGATGCGGCCTCGTCGCTCGTCTTGCAGCGCATCATCGACGAGGCCGACGGCGCCGGCGCCTGACCCACGGGGCGTGGCCTTCCGCTTCGGCCATGGGCGTGCTCCACTGGGGCCATGACCCGCGTCAAAGAAGCCGATTTCGTTGCCCGTCACGCCTTTCAGCGCTTGAGCACCACCGAGGTGCGGGCCGATCCCACCCTGGCCCAGGCTGGCGTGGCGTCTGCTGACGTCGACAACAATGGCGAAATCGCCGGCGCTCCCGAGCTGTCGTCGCTGTACAAGAAGCTGGTCGCCCTCGACGTCGGCGCGACCCCGGCCGGTGGCGTCGACCTCGACGCGCCCTCGGTGAAGCCCATCTACTCGGCCCTGGCGGTGCGCTTCAGCCAACAGGTCGGCGTCGAAGTGCCCCTTGGCACCAAATCCCTGGCTGCCGTCCCGGAGCTGTCGGCGGTGGCCGCCGGAGCCGCCACCATCGCCCGCAAAGACGGCGTTCGCCAGCTGGGCATGGGTTCGGTGCAAGACGCCCTCAACGTCGTCGCTGGGGCCGCCGAGCGCGCCACCGGTCAACCGTCCCTGGTGCGGGTCAACCTGGGCGCCAACAACGTCAACCGCGGGCTCTTTGGCCCCGGCAGCGAAGGCGCCATCAAGCGCTTCCAACAGCAGGAGGGCCTGCCGGCGACGGGCGCCGTCGACGTCCACACCCTGACGGCCCTTGACGCCGCCCTCGCCGCCGCCCGCGGCACCCCGACCCCCGTCGTCACGCCAACGCCGACCCCGGTCGTGACACCGCCGCCGCCGTCGTCGACGGCCAATGCCCGCTTCGTTGACGCCGCCTTCCAGGGCATCAGCACCGGCACGGCCGTGATGCGACCCGGTGACCGGGGGCCCGCCGTCGTCGCCGTGCAGCAAGCCCTCCTCGACATGGGCTTTCCCATGATGTCCCTGAAAAACGACGTCGGCGTCTCCGGCGTCGACGGCGCCTTCGGCGGGCAGACCACCACGGCCATCCAGAATTTCCAGGTCCATGCGCGCAAGACCCGCCCCGGGGTCCAGGTCAGCGGCGTCGTCGACAAGGCGACCCTGGCGGCACTGCACGCCCTCGCGCCGGCCCCCGGCGCCAAGGCCTGGGACGCCGGTCAGCCCAACCAGGCACCCCCGGCCTTCTGGAACGGTGATCGCAGCAAGCCCCTGCGCGTCGTCGTCGCCAAGGACGAGCACCGCACGTTCCTCTACGACCGCCAGGGCAGCTGCGTCGGCATCTTCGCCAACGCCCACGGCAGCGCCGGCAACGGCACCCAAAGCGGTCTCAAGAAGGTGCGCACCCGCCTCGACGAAGCCTCAGCCAAGGCCACGGGGCAGCAGCTGTGGGGCGATACCCGTGCGTTCGGCAAGCGGATCGTCGACTTGTCCTGGGCCACGGGCACGTCGTCGGGGGAAGAGCTCCACGGCTCCTACGACTACCGGGGCATGGGCAAGAACGTCAGCCACGGCTGCGTGCGCCACTACAACGAAGACATCGTCACCATCTTCGGCCAGCTCGCCGTCGGCGAGTTCGTGGCCATCTGCAACGGCGTCGACGACCCCATGCTCGCCGCTCCCAGGCCCTGAGCCCGGAACTGCCTGAGCTGCGACAGCAAGCGGTCTTGCTGCTCGCGGCCCTTCGCGGTCACGAATCAGTGATCATCCGGGATGATGCGCTGACGGGCGACACGGCGAATGCGGCGCATGCGGCGAATGCTGGCCAAAGAAGAGCTCGAGCTGCGACCGGGAGACCGGGCCGCCCATCGGTCGATCGGCCGGTCAGCCCCCGCCCGCCACCCGCCCGGCACCCAGGTGTGTGAGACTGCCCGTCTCAACACTTCTTTGGCGCCAGCCAAAGAAGCTCAAGACTTCCCTGGAGGCCCTATGCGCCGTCCCCTGGCTTGCCTGGTGCTGTTCGTGTTGGCGTCGTCGTGCACGGAGCCCCCGGCTGGCGATGGCGTCACTGGCGAAGGGGAAGGCGAGGGCGAAGGGGAGGGCGAGCCACCCCGGCCCACCCCGACGGCGACGGTCACCGCCGCGCCCCGCTTTGCGGTCCCCGCTGACGGCGTCAGCGCCATCACCCTCACGGTCCAGCTGGCAGGCTTGGACATCGCTGGTCGGTCCGTCGTGCTGCGCACCGTCGAAGCCGGACCGCTGGAGTTGCCGGCCGCCGTGAGCGACGCCACCGGCCGGGTGGTCTTTGCCCAGACCTCGACCATTGATGGCACGTTTGGCATCGAGGTCAGCGTCGACGACGTGGTGCTGGCGCTCGACACCGAGCCCGAGCCGCTGGTGTTTTCGGCGTGCCGCTCCCTCGAAGAAACCTTCTTGCGCGAGACCTGGCCCCTGGCGTTGTCCCGCTGCGTCGGCTGCCACAACGAGTTCGGCTATGGCCCGGCGTTGGGCGCCCGTTTTGTCCTGCCGTTTCCCGGCGGCGACGACTTCGCCAGCCGCAGCATCGCGGCCATCCGCTTGACCATCGCCGCCACCGCCACCGACAGCCGTGACGTCGTCATTGCCGACCTGACCGATGCGCAACGGACCGCCCTGCGGGTCAGCGAGTCCGATGGACCCACCCTGCCATTGCTGTTGGCCAACCCCATCCTCGCCGACGTCACCGGCCACTCGGGTGGCATCGTCATGACCCCTGCCGAACAAGAAGAAATCGCCCGGTTCCGCTCGTTTGTGGCGCGCCTGCAGGGAGCCGCCGACACCTGCGGGGCCGGCAGCGAACACGGGCTCCCTGGCGAGGACCTCCTCGCCCAGACCGTTCCGCTCCCCCTCACGGAGGTCTTCAAACGCGCCCAGTTGTCCCTCACGGGCCAAAACGCGTCCACCACCGTCCTCGACACCATCGTCGACGAGGCGAGCCTTGGGCTCGCGGTGGACACACTCCTGGAAAGCACCCGCGCTGAGGAGAGGCTTGGCGAAATCTGGAACGATTGGCTGCTCACCGACGCCAAGGCCGGCGACGGCGCCAGCTACCTGGGGACCTCGTTCCCGCGACGCACCTTCTTCGAGCCCCTGCAATCCGAGGGCGCCCGCGGCGTCAACTCCTGTGACGACGGGGCACCAGGGGCGTGCTGCCGCATTGCCGAAGACCCCCTCAACCTCGACGCCAACGACGCCAACGACGTGCCCCCCAAGCCCGAAAACGTCGCCTGTATCCAGAAGCGCAACGAACTTCGCCAGATGGCGGGCCGGGAGCCCATCGAGATCTTGAAGCGCATCTGGCGCGACGGCTTGCCGGCCGAAACGATGCTGACGGGGGACTGGACGGTGGTGAACCCCGCCCTCGCCGAGTCCTACGGCCTCCTCGCCGACAACCACCGCACCTTCGTCGACGGCGTGACCACGGCCTTCAACGCCAGCACCGCCGACGACGCCACCGAACGGCGACGGGTGCAGATCCCCAATGGCGCGAAGAACGCCATCACCCAACGAAACGCCTCGCTGGGTGCCTGGCCCCATCAGGGCTTGCTCACGACGCCAGCGTTTCTGAGCCGCTTTCCAAACACCGTCTCCAATCGCGAGCGCACCCGGGCCCGCCTCATCTTCGAGAACTTCCTCGGCATCCCCGTGATGAAGCTGGCGGCCTTCGCCACCCCCGAGATTCCCCCCGGGCAGAGCCTCGAAAACCTCACCTGGGACACCCAGCCCTGCGTGGTCTGTCACACCGTCATCGACCCCGTCGCCGGCGCCTTCAATGTCTTCACCGGCAATGGCGCGTCCATCACGGCCCGCCGGCAATGTCGTGCCGACGGCATGCGCGCGCCTGGCTTTGGCTTCGTCGCCCTGCCTGGCAGTGGTGACCCCGGGGAAGGTGAGCCCCGCTCGGCCCTTGACGACGCCAGCGACTGCCCCGAGACCCCCGATGGCACCGGCGCCGGCGCCCTCGACACCCGTGGCCCCGAGCGCCTGGCCTGGCTCGCCGATCGCGTCGTCGAGCACCCCCGCTTCGCGTACGCCGTCGTTGTGCCCTTGTACGAGGGCCTCATTGGCCAGAAGCTCATCGCCGCCCCCGACAGCCTCATCGACCCCGACTTCGACGCCAAAGCCCGCGCCTTCGTCGCCCAGCAGCGCGAGCTGGCGGGGTTGGTGGCGGCGTTTCGCGCCGGCGGCGGGCGCTTCCAGGCCGTCGTCAAAGCCATCCTGCTTGGACCATCGTTTCGCGCCGACACCACCGCCGCCGCGCTTGTCGCCGACGCCGACAGCGCACGGGCCCTCGAACTCCTCGGCATTGGCCACAAGGGCAAGCTGCTGACGCCCGAGCTTCTCGCCCGCCGCATCGAGTTGCTGACGGGGCTGCCATGGACCCGCGCCCGCAACCCCGACCAGCCCGAGCAGTTGTCGTCGGGGGGCCAGTACAACGTCTTCTTCGGCGGCATCGACAGCGAGACCGTGACGGTGCGCTCCCGCGACCCCGTCGCCATCCGGGCAGCGGTGGCCCGTCGACTGGGCAACGAGTTCAGTTGCGTCCTCGTGCCCCAGGAATTCGCCATCGTCGCCCCGGCGTCGCGGCGCTTGTTCCGCAACATCGACGTCAACGAGACCCCGCTGCTCGGAGACGGCACCATCGACGCTGCCGTCGAGACAAAGGCCCTGACCCAGATTCGTCGGCTCCACTCAATCTTGTGGAACGAGGCCACCGTCGACGAAGACGAAGTCCAGGCCAGCTACGCCCTCTTCCTCGCCGCCCTGCGCGAGATGCAGGCCCCCGCCGACGGCAGCACCACCCCCGCCGCCATCGGCAGCACCTGCCAGGCCATCAGCAAGTTCGTGGCGACCACCGATGGCGTGCGCCCACCCTTTCCGGCGGCGGGGACGGTGCTCATCAACGACGTCGAACACCGGCGGGTGGCCGCGGACCCCGCGTTCACCGTCCGGGCCTGGATGGCCGTCACCAGCGCCATCCTCGCCGACGCCCGCTTCCTCTTTGAATGATCCAGACGGAGCACCCCATGCAACGCCGTACGTTCCTTCAAGCTGCCGCCGCCAGCACCGCCAGCCTCGTCATTTTGCGCCATGCGCGGGCCCAGGCGACGACGGCGCCGCCGCTGTTCATCAGCATCGAGGCCAACCAGGCCTGGGACACCACGACGTCGATCGACCCCCACGGCAACCCGGCGTTCTCGCTGTACCGCGCCCAGGACATCCAGCAGGTCGCTGGCCTGCGGGTGGCGCCGTTTGACGTGGCCGGCGGGCAGCTTGGGTTTCGGGTCCGCAAGCTCCGGGAGGGCGGCGCCGATCTCGTCGACTTCTTCGGCACCTACGGGGCGTTTGTGCGCGTCATCAATGGCGTGGATCACCGGACGGTGAGTCACGACATCGGGCCCCGGCACGCGTTCTCGGGGACGTTGCGCGAGGGCTTTCCCGCCCTGGGGGCCCTGGTGGCCGCCGTTCAGGGGCCCAACCGTCCGCTGGCATTTCTGTCGACGGGGGGCTTCGACGATACCCAGGGCATCGTCACGTTGACCCGCAGCGGCAAGCAGAGCCTCATTCATGAGCTGGCGCGGCCAAATACCAGCGCCGGGCTTTCAACCAACGCCACGTTCTTCACGCCTGGCGTCGACGGCCTGGTGCAGCAGGCCCAGCTCGCTCGCGATGCCCGTCGGGCCAGCCTGCTGCGCACCCGGGGTGCCCTCAGCAAAAGCCTGCGCAGCCATGAGGCCCTGCAGGTGGCCCGCAGCGCCCAGGACAGCTTCCTCGAGTTGGCCAACGTCCTCGACGCCTCGCCTGCCACCAACGACGCCAATGCCTTGATCGCGGCCGCCGGCCTCGTGCTGGCCGCCATGCGCAGCGACCCCGCGGCCTGCACCTCGGCCCACTTGAGCTTCGGCAACTTCGACACCCACAGCGCCCATGATGACCTCGCCACCGGCCACCGCAGCCGCATGCGCGACCTGTTGGAGGGCATCGGTCACCTCATCGAGGAGATCGAGAACAACCCCCAGAACCAGGTGCTCCGCGACCGCGGCGTCCTCGTCTACGTGTCGTCGGACTTTGGCCGCACGGCCTACAATGGCGGCGAAGACGACGAGGGCACCCGCGGCAAAGACCATTGGCCCGTGACGTCGGCGATGCTCATTGGCCTCGGGGCCATGCGGGCCCGGGTGGGGGGCGGCACGGCCATCGGTTTGACCACGCCATTCATCGACGGCGCCCTGCAGCCCGGGCTGCGCGCTTTTCCCGTGCGGCTCGACGGCGCCGGCAACCTCGTCACGGGGGCCAACGTCACCGACAGCGGCGCCGACCTGTTCGCGCTGACGGCCACCGAGGTGAACGCGGCGCTGCGGCAGGCGTTGCGCCTCGACGAAGAAGTCGCCCCCGCCGGCAGCCTCAAGCTGGTGGACCGCTTCACCTTGCCCGAGGTGAACCCCCGCTTCGCGGCGGTGCTGGCCGAAGGGCGCAATCCCCTGCTCAAGGATGCCTGAAGGCCACCCTCAGGCCTGCGACGGCGTCTGTCGCAGGATCTCGACGAGGAAGTCCCAGAACCGCTGCACCGACGCGATGTCGACCTGCTCGTCGGGGGAGTGGGGGAAGCGGATCGTGGGGCCGATGGAGAGGGCGTCCATGTGCGGGTAGACCGCGCGGATGAGGCCGCACTCGAGGCCGCCGTGGGTGGCGGTGACATGGGCCGGCGTGTTGAACATCCCGGCGTAGATGGCCTGCAGCTTCGAAAGCACTGGCGACGACGGGTCTGGTTGCCAGCCCGGGTAGCCCCCCGAGATGGTGACGGTGGCGCCGGCGAGCTCAAACACCGCCCGCAGCATGTTGGCGACGTCGTCCTTCTTGGAATCCACCGAGCTGCGCAGCATGTTGGTGACCGCGATGCTGCCGCCGCCGGCGACGACGATGGCCAGGTTGGTCGACGTCTCGGTGACGGTGCTCATGCCGGGCACCATCGCAAACACCCCGTGGGGGCAGGCCACGAGGGCCGCCAACAGCTGGGCCGTCACAGTCGGGCTCATAGTTCGCGCGGGGACGGGCACCGATTCGATGGCGACCTCCAGGCCGGGATCGGCGGCGCGCAGCTCGGCCGTATGCGACCGCCAGGG
>Ga0247834_1001154_pt1 | contig 47356 bp, 70 predicted proteins | sample LaCruzMarch2015__8_FD_187118 | JGI IMG/M metagenome (GOLD analysis project Ga0247834, IMG submission 187118) | Freshwater microbial communities from meromictic Lake La Cruz, Castile-La Mancha, Spain - LaCruzMarch2015_12m | ecosystem: Environmental > Aquatic > Freshwater > Lake | place: Spain... | reverse complement strand
GCGAATACTGGCAATATAAAGATAGGTTACAGAAAAGAATTTCTTAATGGTAACATAGTGCTTGGGCGCGAGCGCAAACTTATATTTCCAAATGATGTAGAACACAAATCATATTTCGCAATTGTTGAACTTGGAGATATTATTGCTTCACATAATGAGGTAACATTTGCAATTTCAAAAGGCTATCCTTACGATGCAAACGGTAAAAGTGTAAACGATAGGAATTATAGTGCTGTAATGCGATTAAAAAAATTGCTTATTGAGTGCAATATAATTTCTGAAAATGAAGTATCTGCTTTCTTTTCAGATTTCTCACTTACCGAAACTGGAAAAATATTGTATGAAACATTACTTATCAGTATTATTCTAAATCCTATTGCAATAGAGATTAGTCAAAACGCAGGTGTCAAGTCAGCAACTAACGCAATAGTGAATGCTATAATTCCTTTGATTAAAAACAAAAAAAGTGCAGCAGGTAGCTTAGTTGAAGAGGTGAATAATGCTTTACTTATACAGAATGAAATGGTAAGCAGCAACTATAAAAAGTTGAGCGAGTTCATTACTGAAAATACAATGTTTAAGGAAGATGCAAGCTACAAAAATGAAAAAGCATTTATCATTAATTGGTATCTCAATCAAAGGGTAAATGATTTCAAAACAGCAATGCTGAAATACAACAACTCAATAGAAAGCAATGAAGGGGGCAGTTTATTTGGCGATTCATTAACACCAGACGAAATATTTAAAACAATTTTTACGGATAATGTAGATTCCGAGATTATTAAATCAATTGGTACGTTCAATAAGCACCAAGAAAAGATAGTAGTCGCGACAACGGAAACCCAAAAAGAAACATTTTCCAAAAAGGAAAAAGAAAAACTAATTTTACGACTACAAAAAGCAGCAAAATACTTATGATAACACCAAACGATATAAACAGGGCAATCCGTCAATATAAAAATGGCGGTGCAGTAATGCCAGAAGATGTTAAGCTAGACCTTGCAGAATTTCAAGAAGAACTTAAAAGAAATGATTTGTCTATTGAAGATAGAACGTCTTTTGAAAGTGCTGTAAACAATATTCGAAGCAAATATTCTACTGAAACAGTAATTGACGAAATAGACGAAATAGATTTTGAAGATAGGTCAATTGAATATTTGACAAATGGAAATTGGTTTAAGCAGCATCCAGAAAAACTACTTGGTGAAATAAAGATTGACAAAGATATGCGAGGGAATGAAATACAAGTTTTGAAAGGTACATTAGCAGACCTTAACAAAATTGTATTGGATTCAGATTTAAAACAACTGCAAAAAAATACTAATGTAGGTGTTAGCGCAATCAAAGATACAATAGAGGAAAATGTAAATAAGTCAGCAATAGGAGAATTTCTTGAAACTATAATTGAGCAATCAAATAAAAACATCGGTAAAAAGGCGGTTCGTAAAAAGAAAAACGAAGAAAAAAATACTAGTTCAGATTTCACACCGAAAGAACTTAATATACGCTCTTATAAAAAAGTATTTAGACAAGAGAATAAAAACATATCGGAAGAAGAGTTAAAAGCGTATGTATGGTATAAAGAACAAATTAAGCAGCGACTAAGCCTAGATTGGTATAAACTAGCTTTTGGTGAAGAACAGCCATACAAAACTATTGATGAAGTTCAAATTAAAAAGTGGGTAAACGATAGTGTTTTATTTTATTTTAATGGTCAGTTGTTACCGCTTCCTTTATATGTAAGTGGAAATATATATGAGAAAATAAAGAGAATTGTTAGAAAGTTAGATGTTGGCGGTGAAGATATTGATTACATTGTCAATACATACGGCTACAAAGCATTAGAAGAGCATTTAAGAGTATTAAACGCTGCATTCGATAATGTATATAAAAGCAAATTAATAATAACAGGTAGTGCTGATGCAAATTCATTGATTTTAAAACCTACTTCAAAATTTGCTAAATCACTTATGATTAAAAATATCGTAAGTATTGATGAATTTAAGTGGTGGGCAAGTGGTAAGAAAGATACTGTTGGAAAACCAGATTTTTATAAAATTGATGGTAGAGAATATCAAAAATCAAAGTTTGAATCTTTATCACTAACTGATGCTTTTTGTTTATGGCTTATTACTAATAGAAACAAATTAGAGTTCAAAGGAAATATTACTTACAATGATATAATTTATTTTTATATAGATAAGAGAACTAAAACAACACCTTCATACATGAGCGAAAAACAAGCAGCAGAGTTCAAAAAAAACTTGCTTGTTACTAAGGCAAATTCAGCAATGGAAGGAAATAGACTTTTTCTTATTTTCCTTCAAGAAGAACTAGACTTAAATCAAAAGGTTTCAATAGAATCAAAATGGAACTCTTCTTTCAATAATTACTTAATGCCAGATTACGAGAAAATACCAGTTGCATTCAATGTTACTTATAATTTCTTTGGCGAAGAACCATTTGTAATACAAAAAGAAAAACGAGAAGCAGTATCATTCTTATTTAATGAAGGTAGTGGTTGTTTAGCTTACGATGTTGGTGTTGGTAAAAGTATATCTGCAATATTCGCTATTGAGCAATTTATTACAGCAGGTTACGCAAAACGTCCATTTTTAGTTGTACCTAACCAAACATATAAACAATGGCTTTCTGAAATTAAAAATGCAATGCCGCAACGTAAAGTCAATGGCTTGTATAATCTTAGCGATGATTACAGACAAGAGATTTTAGATGAAAACAATAATATCAGAATGGTAGATGAGGGTTCTGTAACCGTTTTAACTTATGAAGGATTTTTGCAACTTGGTTTCAATGAACAAACCCAAGCACAATTAATGAATAGCTTAACAGCTATACTTACTCAATCAAACGAAAAAACAGATAAATCAGATAAAGATAGGGCTAGAGAAATAGAAAAATTTGAAGGTTATATTGGTAAGGGTTTGAAAGGAACTAATATTGAAATTGAATCACTTGGTTTTGATTTGGTTTGTTTTGATGAAGCACACGCATTGAAAAACCTATTTACAGAAGTAAAGGGTGAGCAAGTTGAGGGCGAAAAATATGCAAAAAAACAATATTCCATAAAAGGAGGTTCTCAATCTATGGTTGCTGTAAAAGGGTTTATGATTTCTAATTATATATTAAGAAATAACAATTACAGGAATGTATTTTTGTTGACAGCTACACCATTTACTAATTCTCCTTTAGAGGTTTACTCCATGCTATCATTAATGGCTTACCACCATTTAGAAAAACTTGGTATATTATCTATTACTGATTTCTTTGATAATTTTATTGACGTTAATACAGAATTAACTATCAATCATAAAATGAAGCCACAATACAAGCAAATTGTAAAAGGGTTTCAAAATTTACCTGCTTTACAAAAAATAATATTTAGATTTTTCAATTTTAAAAGCGGTGAAAGTGTAGGGGTAGAACGTCCTAATAAGTACGTTATACCATACGTTAAAACCTTAGTCAATGGTGTTATTGTAAAACTACCAGAAGAGCAGCAAGTTACTTGTAATATAGAAATGAATAATGTTCAGAAATCTTATATGAGTGAAATTATTGCTTATGCAGAAGGTAAAGGTGAACTTAATACAGCAAATGTTAATAGCGACTATGATGGAGAAGATGAAGATGATAGTAGTTCACAAGATTCCGATGCAATGGATATTGATGAAAGCAATCTATCAGAAAAGGATAAAGGGGGTGTGAGAGCAATTAAGTCAATGAATTATAATAGAAACGTTGCACTATCTCCTTATTTGTATAAATACAATTCATTAGGCGCACCTACATATCTTAGCTACATTAATACAAGTCCTAAGTTAAAATATGTAATGGAATGTGTTAAGTCCGTAAAAAAATATCATGAAGAACATGGTGAACCAATTTCTGGTCAAGTAATCTATATGGATAGGGGATTAAAATATTTTAATTTAATTAGAGATTATTTAATTTATGAAGTTGGATTTGCTAAACATGAAGTAGGTATTATTTTTGGGGGAATGACTGTTGACAAAAAGCGTAAAGTACAAGACGCTTTTAATGGAGAAAAATATAATGAGAAATTAAAAGAAAGCGAGAGTATAACTGATGCTGAAAGGATAAAAGTATTAATAGGTAGTTCTTCTATTAAAGAAGGTATGAATCTTCAAAAGAAATCAACTGTATTGTACAATTGTTTTGTTGACTGGAATCCAACTGATGCTTTGCAATTACAAGGTAGAATTTGGCGACAAAAGAATCAATTTGCAAATGTGCGAATTGTGAATCCATTGGTTATTGATAGTATTGATATTTTCATGTTTCAAAAGTTAGAAGAGAAAACTGCTCGTATAAATGACCTTTTGACTGTAAATGGTAAAAGCGCATTAAAGGTTGAGGAATTAGATACAGAAGAAATAAAATTTGCTTTAATAAAAGACCCTAGAATTATAGCAATGCTAGAAGTTGAAATTAAGGGGGTAAAGTTACAAGACGACATTAATTCAATAAAAGTAATAAATGAAAGACTTGAAAATTATCTTAATGCTTTGTCTAGAATGAAAGGATATGAAGAGAATGTGGATAAAATGTTGAATGAATTTGCTCCGAATAAAATACAATTGGATTTAACATCAAAAATTAATTATTTAATAAATGTATTTAAATCAGATTATCCTAAAGATGGTGAAGGTAGGGTAATGGTAGGTAGATATGAAAGAGAAGATTTTAAGTCAGACCCTAAAAATAAAGATGTTGAAATTAGCCCTTATGAAACACCTTATAAACCTTTTTGGTTTGCCTATATTGTAGATTACAAAAGACTTGTTGACAAAGAAGATAAAGACTTGTTAAGCGTTAGAAATATTGAAAGGTCTAATGTTAAAGATTATATTGAAAGCAGCAAAGGTAAATTAGAAGTTATTGAGAGTGAAATTAAATATTTAAAGTCAGATGAATATGTTGAGAAAAGAAGCGGGGAGATTGAAAAGAAAAGACTTGAAGAAAAATATGAAGTAAAATCAATTCCAACTTTAGTTTCTGAATTTGAGAGATTGAACTATTTGCTAAGTATTAAAATGGTTAAGAAAGCAAAAGAAAAAAAGCAATTTGTTTATGATAAAACAATTTTCCTAGATGCAAATGGTAAGAGAGTAATAGACCCTACTGAAATCAAAATGCTTAATGATGGTGTAAAAACATTACCACAAACGAAAGACCAAAACATTGACGAGAATGGTAAATATACAGACGATAGATTATTATTGCACTATGAAATTATAAATAATATTAAGCGTAATCTTAATTGCATTGAATCTGATTCACCAATAGCGATATTAACTGGCGGTTCTCCTGCATCTGGTAAAACTACATTCCTTAAAACGTTTGCACCTTATTTACTTAGCAATGAGATAATGAAAATTGATGCTGATGAAATTCGTGCTAAACTACCAGAATATGAAGGTTGGAATAGTGCTGTAACTGTTCAAGAAACAAGGGATATTATAAGTTTATTGTTAACCGATTCTGAAATTGGAGTTCCATGTAAGTTTGATATAATTTATGATGGTACAATGAATAGAGTTAAAAACTATTTGCCACTTATAGGTTTGCTGCATAGATTAGGATATAAAGTATTTATTATTTATATGGATAATGTACCTTACGATGTAGTTAAAGAAAGAATGTTAAATAGATATCAAAGTGATGGTAGATTTGTACCTATTGACGTTATTGACGATTTCTTCTCAAAAGGGAATCAAGCATTAAACGAATTGAAATCTTTAGTTGACGGTTATATGGTAGTAGATGGTAGTTCTAATAAGTATGAAATTATTGATGAGGGTGGTATGAAGTTACCAACAAATAGAAACTACCAACAACTTGGTAAGCGGATTAGAACTGCAACAGTAATTGATAAATTAATTAAGGCAACAAAAATATTGACAAATGGCTAAGTACACGATAACACCTAGTTTTCATACCAATAAAAGGATAAACATTTGGAATGTTAAACCCAATGATAAACTTGAATATCCAGAATATAAAAAACTAGAAAGCAAGATTAAAACAATTGGCGGTTACTATTCGCGCTTTAGCCGTGCATTTGTGTTTGAAAAAGAACCAAGTGTAGAAATGTTAAATGAAGCGTTTGGAGAAACAGCAACGTTATCAGAACAAGCTAAACAAGCTGGTGTTTCTGAAAATAAGATTGCATTGATTGATTTAACAGGAAGTGGCGGGTTCAAATCTATTGATAGGAGAACTTTAAGAAAAGAATACGATTCAAGAAAGTTGTTAGTTGCTAGAACTAGTTATTTTGATGGAATGTACGATACAACGAGAAGTATTCCAGAAAGTGAACAAAAATTTAGTGATAGAGATGCAGGATTTGAACAAGAATTTAATTATTCAAGAAACCCTTATGTTTCTGGTAATACAATAAGGTTTGGCGACTACAAGGCAAAGTATAAAGAAGATATTGTTCAACCCATTAGGATTAAGTCTAATCAAAGTTCTATAAATTATTATGTAGATGTTGACTACAAGGAAGCAGTTAATCAAGATGATAAATATAAATTAGATAGGATTGATAGTGATAGCAAAGAACATGAAAAAGGTGATAGGGTAATAGTTGCTATGTATGGAAACAAGTATTGTGGATATATTACCGATAAGAAAATAAGTAGGTATCAAATTAGAAGTTGGGTGTATGGTGGAGATAGGAAAGAAAATATTGAGGAAAGAGAAGATGTGAGATACGATGTAACTCTCGATAACGGTGTTATAAACAGCATGGCTCAATTTAAAATAGATAGAGATAATGAATGTGATGAAATGAGTGCTGATGCTGTATATAAGGACGGAAAACATATTTTAGCTGAACAATTTTGGAATACAGAAATAGTCAGAGATATTAACAGTATAAATTCGTTAAGGCGACAAAAATCTGCTCGTAAAAAAGCAGAATACGCTCAACAAGACCAAAAATATATTGATAGAAGCGAAGCAACCTTAATGAGAAACTTTCAATTATGGTTAGGTTGGGAGCAAAAGAACATGGAATATTCTCGACAAATTACTGGAGAGAGCGAAGAAGAGCAAAAATTTAGAATAGAAAAATGGATGCAAACCTTTAATGTACTACCAATTAGGTTAATAAGACCGAAAAGTGTATTAATAAATAAATTAATTCGAGCAAATAACTTACTTTTGAACTAAATTAAAATGAAGATGGTAAATACTACATCAAATGCAAGTGGCAAACAATCTTATCCAATGTGGGAAGAGGGGGTTGCCGATTCATTAGCAGATAAACTTGGAATATCATATAGCGATGCGCAAGGTATAATTCTATCAAATGAATTTTACATGGCTCAAGCATGGGCTAAAGGAATGAATGAAGAACAAACTGCTGATTTCATTGATAAAAAAAGTACATCAATGGCTAAAGGCGGTTCGCTCAAAAACTCAAATGTAAACGTAACAAACGAAATGAGGGGCGAAGATTCAGATGAATACGGAACGTTTGAAATTTATAAGGATGGGGGAAATATTGAAGTTAGTGTAATTAATAGCAACAGACAATATAGTGAGAAAAAATATGATTGGATTTTAGGGGATAAAGATAAAGATGGTATTGCTAATGCAGATGATATTAAACCGCTAGACAAAAAAATAAATGAGAGTATAGACGAACCAACTATTACTACTGGAATTAAAAGTTTAATATTATTAAAGAAATCATTGGATAGTACAATGTATTCATTCATTGACGAACTTAAAGATATTGCACCAAACAAAAGCAAGATTTATGCTCGTACCAAAACACCTTACAGCGTACTTGACAAATTAGTTAAAAAAAGACTTAAAACAATTACAGATTTAATTGGTACAACAGTAGTAACCAATGATAAAAAGGAATTGGATAAGGTAAAAACATTTGTAGAATCGGGTAAGATGGGTAAGGTTATTGAGTTGGAAGATATGTATAAAAATCCAAAAGGCGGGTATCGTGCTTATCACTTTTTAATTGAGCGCAATGGAATGTCTTTGGAATTGCAATTAAAAACCAAACGTCAAAAAGCAATTAATGAATTAAGCCACGAACCATATAAGTTAGGTAAAATTAATTCTCAACTATTATTAAAAATGACAGAAGTCGCGAATCGAGCAGATGAAGGAGATAAGACAGCTATAAAGGAATATAATGATTTTATGAAGCAGCCAGATATTGAGAACGTATTTTATGCAGAAAAGGGTGGTTACATGGCTAAAGGTGGCGGTATTGACAAAACTTTAATCTCTAGCATTCCAAAAAGACATAGGGCTGATAGAAAGTACACTCATTTTGCAGTAGGAAAATCTGATAATAAAATATTGAATGGTTGGGATTACAGTAAATACGATTCAGCAGAATTGAACGCTGATAAATACCATTATTTTTATTATGATATGAATGATATGGACGTATCTAAAAACGATTATACCATAAAAAAAGCCCAGACACTTATTCGAGAAGGTATAAACCCATTCGATTTTAATAATTGGAAAAATTTAGATTTTAGCAATGATAAAATGGCTCATGGTGGGGAAATTGAAGTAGGAGATTGGGTTGCTGCAAGAAAAGGAAATGCAAGAGGTCAAGTTTATGATATTGATGCTATTGGTATTAAATTACAGGATAAATATGGCAATCAAGGTAATACTCGTTACCTTAAAAGTCAATTAAAGCATAGTTCTAAGCCTAGATATGAAGATGGTGGAACGATGGAAGGAAATGAAGTTCTTTCGTTTTTCAATAATATTGACTATTCTAAATTGCCACCTGCATTTTCAGATTATATCAAAAAGGAAATATTGACCGATGATGATTTGCAGTATCTTTCTCCACGTGAACCTATCTTTTTAGAGATTAAAAGCAAGGTAGAAGGTTATTCTGGCAAACCAACAACTCAAACAACTACGCAAGCACCAACTGAAAGAGGACAAAGCGAAGATGTAAAAAAATACATGGCTGAAATTGCTGATATTCAATTCTTAATTGACATTGAAACAGATGAAAGTCAAATTGCAATATATAAGCAAGAAATAGAAGACTTGCAGACACTAATTGAACTTGAATCATAAAATTTAAAAAATGGCACTTACACAAGAAATGATTGACAAGCTGCGTAAAATAGCAGCAGAAAGCACAAACGAATTGGCTCGAAACGGAGCAAAAGCAAAATTACAAGCAGAAGGTGTTTCACTTACTGAATCGAAACCAGAAAAAGTAATGGTTGCACCAAAGCCAAAAGCAGAACGCAAAAAGCGTGAGCCAAAAGCAAAGGTAGTTAGCACCAACGAAAAACGTGAATCTCCAGATAAGGACAAAGATTACAAAACCTATTGTGATGAATTAATTTCTAAGGCAGATGAACGCAAGGCAAAGGCTAAAGCGGCTGCTGCTAAACGTGCTAATGAACCTAAAAAGACACAAGCAACTAAGAACGTAGAGGCGGTAGATAAAACTGCTGAAAGGGTTGAAAAGAACGTAGAGAAGCGTGTTAAGAAAGGTGATGTAAGTGTAGCAGAAATTGATAAGATAATTGCTGAATATGAAACTGCATTGACTAAGTTAAGGGCGTTACGCGAAAAGGCAACAAGCAAAATGCGTAAAGGCGGTGGCGTAGATGCGGAGGAAGTTGAGCATATCTTAATGAGAGCGCAAGGCGTTAAAGAACACCATTGCGGTTGTAATGATAAAAAGATGGCTAATGGTGGTAATGTATCTTCTGAAATAGCAAAAATAAAATCATCACTTATTTCAAGAGCGAAATCTAAAGGAATATCTGAAAATTTTGGACAAAATGAAGTTCGTAAACTTGAAGATAAGTACGGATATACAAAAGAAGTACAAGCATTTGACGACTGGGCAATGAATTACGATGGAGGTTCAATGGCTACTGGCGGTGGTGTTGGCAAATATGATGTTGGAGATACATTAGTAGATGGAGTTGGTAATCGACTTACCATAACCGCTATAAGCAAAGAAAAAGGATATAAGGTTATTAGCAAAGATAGTCCTATGGGTGCTTGGTATAGCAAAGAAGGATTAGATAGATTTAACAAACCCCAAATGGCTAAAGGCGGCAAACTTGTAATAAGGAATGGCAGAGAATATCCAACTGGCAGCGCATGGAAGATTGAGCATAGTAAAAGAAACAAAGGTGAAAAGTGGGAGCAATATGCAGAAGGCGGTGGAGTTAACTACAAAAAAAATTGGGAAGTAGTTTACATTACTTTAAAAGGTAAAATGGGTAAAAAAACAATTACACTTGGTCGTATGTCTGACAAAGAAGATGTAAAGCAAGCACTTAGACGAATGGACTTAAATATTCGTGAGGTAACATCAATCAAAGAGGTTAAATAAACAATTAAATAAACATAAAACTATGCAATACGCTTATCAAAAATTAATGGAGCAGCACGAATTAACATATTCAGAACTGCCAGAAGATGCAAAGACAGGAATTGACGTTATTAAAGACGTTGAAAAGGCTATTAAAATGGCGCAGGGTAGAGGAAGTGCAATCAGCGAAAAGACTTACAACAAGTTAAAAATAAATGATAAATTTATTGTTGGTGAAATTCTCGACTACGTTAATGATAACGATAATGACGATGACGATGAAGTACCATTTGATGCAAACGAAATAAAAGACGAACTAGTGGAAAATAGCGGTAAGGAATTAGACCCAAAAGGTTTAGAAGTAGATGAAGAGTTGAAAAACTTATTTGCTCAAAACAAATTAAAATTATCTATTGATGGACTTAAAAACTACGCTCCGAACTGTTACCGTGTTATATTCGATGCTTACGACCCAGACGAAGATAATGGTATTGAAACATCTTATTATTCACTAATTGAAAAAGCGGATAACTTTTATCACATTTCTAAAAAATAAAAAATGATAGCAAAATTTGAAACAGCCGTAGGTGGCACAAAAAAAGGAGGTAACACATTACTTTTGCTTGCTGCATTAGCAATAGGCGGGTATTTTGTTTACCAGTATGTTATTAAGCCTAAACAAGCAAATAACGAAGATAAAAATCAATAGACATGGCAATAGTAGGTATTAACATAAAGCAGAATAAACAGATAACAGTATTATTTGCAATATTAGGAGTTGTTTCTGCTGTTTTAGGAGGTTTTCTATTTTACCAAAAAATTAAACATGACAAATCTCAACGCGAATTAGCTTTAATTGAGCGCGAACTGAAACAATTACAATTGGCAGAATTAAAAAAGAAAAACGGTAAAACCGAATAATTAATTTATTATATTTGTACCGATAATTATTGGTAGTAATTATTGGTTTCATAAAGATTAGATTTGAGGGAAAGCGCACTTGCGATAGGTGCGTTTTTTTTATTCTATAACTTCAAGGATGTTCGCCATAGTGTACCAACGGTCATGCTTGAAACGCGAAGAAAGAAAGAATTTAATACCTATCCAGCTTCCTACTGCGTATCTTTCCTTTATCTCATTAAATAGTTCCTTTTTAGCAACTAGATTAACCTTTCGATTAGTTTCATGTCCTACTGATAGTGTTATATTACAAAACGTATCAGAATCATTAAGTTCGTCTATAATACCTTTAATCTGGTTAAAATATATTTGTTTATCTGACTTTATCACCTTTCTAAAATAAGTTAAACCATAGCTTTTTTAAAGCAAACAGTTTTTTTCAAAATTAAGTAATAATAACAATTAAACTTATTTATTTATTTTGTACATTTCGGGAGTTAATTTTGTACAATGAATGTCGGATAATGAAAAATTAGGAGTGTTGCTAAAAAACATACAGCAAGGCTTAAAAAGGTATAGTGTAAATGAGTTAAATGAAGCGATTGTCAAGGCGATAGGAGATAAAAATAGCAAGGCTGAATCAATCAAATATGTATTAACTATTGTTTGCAACGAATATAACATTTCTGAATATGCTTTAAAAAATATGAAGAAAAGGGGGCAAATTACCCAAGCAAAGGAAATAGCATATTGTTTATTGTACTATAATTTAGGTTTAAAAATACGCGAAATATCAAATGATATTTTTGATAACTGCCATACGTCTGTGGCTATTGGCATTAAGAAATACAATGAATCAGATATTTTTCACCCAACGGATAAAGAATTTATTGAAAAGTATGATAGGCTTAAAGCCAAATTAATAAAGTTTATTGAAAAGGATAAAAACAAAATAGTATGAAAATATATACACGAAGAGGCAAAAGGAATTACAAAGAACAAAAAATGATTAATGAGTTGAGCGATGCTATTTCTAAAAAGATGGAAAAATACCCAACCTTTGAATCAAAGATAGTTCCTGCGAGCAATGAAAGCGAATTAAGGGCAATGTATAATAAGTATGTTGTAGAAGATATAGAATTTACCGAAACAAAAACAAATCAAACAAACCAAACACAAACAACAATGGCTAAGAAAAAATCAGAGGATATAGAAGACGTAGAATTTGAAGATAATTTAACCGATAGTAAAGGTTTATCACCTTTTGAGGATGATGATAATGATAATAAATTTGTTGACCCTTTTAACCGTGAAAATCCTATTGTTCGTGATTATGTAATGGGGAAAGATGCACTAGGACGTGAGCGTGTAAACAGCGAAGATGCAAAGACTTCATTTGACGAACCAACATCATTTAAAGAGGCGTTTGAAATTCCGACTTACGATGAAGAGGGTAAGGAGGAAATTAAAGAACCTGCTGCTAAAAAATCTCAACCTAAAGCAGAAAAACGCGAAAAGCAAGAACCTTTCAATCCGTCTTTTGACGAAATGAGTAATGCTAAGAAAAAGCGTAATACTAAAAAGTTTGCAAAATACATTGTAGAGGCTGTTTGTATGCTATTAGAAAAAGGTATTGTTTGGTATGTAACCAAAGATATTACAGAAGCTAAATTAGCGGAATATGAATTAAATGGTGAAATGGATTTATCTATACTTATCACCTTAGAAAATGGGCAAGAAGTAACTATAAAACAATTCTTTCTTAATCTAAGTTTAGCTGCTAAGGAAGCATCTACATTTACTGATACAGAAAAGGCTGATATAACCGATTCATTATTTGAAGTAATGATGGAGAAAGGAATTGCGCCAACAGCTACCCAAGAATTAATGCTTGTAGGAGGTACTGCTGTAATTGGAAAAGTATTATCTGGACTTGGAATTAAATCACAAATTAATAATGTATTAGGTCAACTTCGCATAATGAATGACCCGAATGCTCAAAGAGAAGTTTATAACGAACCTGCACCACAACAAGCACCATCAGCCCCCGTGAGTAATGAACAAGTTATTCCAAATCAAACTAACTTTGACGACATTGATACGGTTACAGATGCGTACAATGAAAGTGAATTAGAACAAGTATTAGAAACTATTGAATAATGAAAGAACCCGTAAATAAGAAGGAACGCGAAGCTGGCATGATGGCTATTACTGGCATACAAGGTGTCGGTAAAACCTATCTAAATATGCACATCATTAAAGAGTATGTAAAAGACAAATTCTATAATAAAGTGCGAGGTCGCAAGTGCCTAATTATGGACACTAACGGGGAATACACTAAGGAGCAATTTAAAAAAAATGATATTGACGGTGTTGACCCTAAAACTATTGCTGTAAAAGATATTCCTGCATGGTGTAGAACCGAAGGTGCGGAATGTAGGCGAATAGATGCTAAAAACATTTCAATTGATGAGAAGATTGCAATTGTAGAATTTATCATTGCTCAATACCGTAATGGTATGTTTGTATTAGAGGATATTAACACATATATCTTAAATATGACACACATGAAAGATATTGTAGGAGGTTTAGTAAATTTGCGCCATCGCGCAGTTGACGTTCTTATAAGCTACCAGTCGGCAAGACCAGTTGAACCTAGAATTTGGCAAAATGCTAGATGGGTAAGAATGCACTACCAAGCGGATAATGTAAATGATATTAAAGGGAAACTACCAAATCCAACAATGTACAAGATTGCTCAAATCATTGTTAATAACCGCTATTTCAATGGAGATAAACGATTCTATGTTTATATACATAATTTTGCTAATAAAATCGAAGGGGCTTTTACTAAAACAGAGTTTAAAACGGCTTGTAGCCAATATTTAAGTTCCAACAAAAAGTACATTAAAGAACACGCTGATATGACTAACTCAAAAAACATGGACGAAGTACGAGAACATTTAGCAAAACAATATTTTGAAATGTATTACGGGAATAGCAATAAATAGTATGTAAATAGAATTAATTAGTATGGTATTTTTGTGGATATTATTAGGAATATTAGCCATTGCGTTAATATTTCTTAGAGATGATTGGGAATTGTTTATTAACGATATAGGGGAATCTTTTAATGATGCTTTTATTTATGGTATTTTACATATAATAGTATTCATTTTTTATGCTCCATTAACAATACCTTTCTCAATCAAATATTTTATTGATAAATGGAAATAGAACTATTAACATTGTTGAATAATATTAGGCTGCATGAGAATTTAAAAGAATGTTACCTTGTAAAGCTGTACTACTTAAATAGCAATTCGGTAGGGTTAGAAGAAAATGAATTAAATGAATTGAAGTTGAAAAGACTTTTAATTATTAAGGAATTAGAGGATATTACATATTCTTTAGCATATTTGTATGTTGAATATGATAAGGCTTACAATGAAATGATTGATTTTAGAACAAAGCAATGATTGATTTTAAAACAAAATTAAGTATGAATAATGACAACACAAACGGAGCAGGAAATTGATTCAATTGGAGTTTGCATTGTAACTAATAACAATGAAGCAGAAACCATATTTTGCCTTGAAAATTTAATTAAAAATACAGGCGGTAACTGTACTCTCTATATTTATGATTATCAAAGTAATTCTGATTTTGTTACCTACCTAGAAAACTTTTGCAAAGGTAAAAAAGCCCATTTCAAACATTTTAGCGAAAAGATAAAATTAGCTGCTATCTATAATGTTTTTCTCCAGAATGTTACTGAAAAATATGTTGCTATATTGAGCATTAATAATTTAGTTGACGTTGACTGGATTACCGAACTGCTATATCACTATAAAAATATTAGCAAATCTGGTTGTATAGGTATTAAATCTCAACAAGACGATGTTAAATTAACTAGTGCATTATTTCATAACATTTTAAAAGATGAAGATGAAATGCGTACAATTTATATAAAGGATATTAATTTTATTGATACACCAATTTTTTTTGAGAAATCAAAGATTGAAGAGGTTGGATTGTTAGATGAAACTTTAGGAAACTTTGGGTACGAATTAAGTGAATTTTGTTTCCGTTTCATATCAAACGGCTATCAAAACTATTATATTAAAAACACTATCTCCATAAAAACATACTTGGAGAATCAATTTTTGGTTGCTCACAAAACAAAGGCAGGACTTACTGAAATCAAAACTAAAATAAACACAATCATTAAAAACAAAATTTTAAATCAATAGCATGGAAAACGTAGAAAAAACAATGAAAGCATCCAAAATATTATGCGAATTGCTTGTATATGGAGTGGAATCTGATAAAGGAAAGATTAAAAGAATGTTAGATAAATTGCAACGCTTAATTGATAAGTCAAAAACAAATCAATCTAGGGTACGAGCATTATGGTACATTGATAGTGGAGAAAAAACTATTGAAGAAAAAAAGAAATGGCTAATAGATAATTCAAATTGTATATTTTATGTTTTTATGCCAGAAGATTATAAAATTGCAGATAATTACATAAGTAACATTATGCTTGGTGTTAATATGTTTGATAATAGCCTAAAATTAATGCGTAGTGAAGGTGTTGTAATGAAAAAACATATTAAAAAGCAGGATGAAGTAGAATTTGAAGAAATTAAACCAACAGCACCATTAGAAATATTAGACTAACATGGAAACACCTTACCTTGACACCTTAAAAGGAAATTTAGAAAATCAAATAAACCTTTTAGCACATCTTGAAAAAAGAATTGAATATCTTGAAGCAGAAATTGAAAACTGCCCATCCGAGCATTATCACATAAACGAAGCGCGAATTAACATCATTAAAACCAAATCAGAAATTGATACTTTAAAAAGTATAGTTAAAGAAAAATCTGATTATTATGAAAAGTTTGCGGCAAATTTTGAGTATGAATATGCTGAAATGGAGGGGAAATATGCAAAAATTATGGAGAATGCTTATTTACGTGCAGCTAAATTACCTAAGTTGAAATTGTTTTTAAATAACGCTAATAAAAAACAAATAGAAACAGACAAAGAAGCAAAACTATACTTTTACAAAAAGGTTAAAGAATATATGCAACAATGAGCGATTTTAAAAAGGTACTTGTTGCTTGCCCTACGGCAGCAGCTAAAAATTATTGTTTCAAAGAATGGATTGATAATGTAATGAATTTTACTTATCCAAATTTTGATATTCGATTATTTGACAATACAGACGATAATGGCGCAAACGCTAATTATCTTAATGAATATGTAAAGACTGAATATGTAAATAAAGTTAATAAGTTTTTTGCTGAAAATACATTAGTAAAACACAATATTAAATCTACCTCAATAATTGCAAAAATGTGTGTTTCTCACAATGATTGTAGAACTTATGCTTTGGATAATGAGTATGATTATTTGCTGCACTTAGAAAGCGATATATTCCCACCTTTAGACGTTATTGAGAGATTGATGTTTAGGCAAAAAAATATTGTAGCTGGATTGTATTGGATTGGAGAAGGATTGTATAGAAAAGCTATGGTAACAGAAAGTATTAAACTTTCAGATTATTGTTATTCAGCACATTATTTGACACCAGATATAGGTGAAATTAGATTGTTAAATGGAGAATTGCAATTAGCTTCCCAAGTTGGTTTAGGCTGTGTTTTAATATCGAAAAAAGCATTAGAAAGAGTTCCATTTCGTTATGAGGTTGATGGAAAATGTCATCCAGACACATATTGGTCGCAGGATTGTGCTGAAATGAATATTCCAATACATTTAGATAGTTCGGTTGTATGCAGACACGAAAATAGAATCTGGGGGTTTTATGGTTTAGATTTTACTTAAAATGAAAACAGCAGTAGTATTCCTATCCAAACAACCGTCTAAAGAAACACTAGAGTTTGCAGACGAGGTTTATAAAAAAAGCAAGTTTGATGTATTTGTTATCGTGGACGATTCTAAGTATGTATTACCCTTTAAAAGCGATAATTTTAAAGCATTAACAGTAGATGAAGATGAATGTAAATATCATGGTTATTATGGGTGTAACATTGCTAAAGGATATACTCACATTGAAAAAGATATAATAGCTTGGGATAAGTTTTTATTTATTTTTTGCGAGGTGTTAATAAGCTATGAATATGTTTGGGTTTTTGAAGATGATGTCTTTATACCATTTGTAAATACCATTGCTCGACTTCATAATAACTATTCTAAATACGATTTAGTTACTCCTAACAACTTTGCTAAAACTGATAATATAATGGACTGGCATTGGAAAAGCATAATGGAAGCAATTAAACCGCCTTATCATTATTCAATGGTGTGTGGAATGGGTATTTCTAGGAGATTATTAAATAAAATTAAAGAATACAAAAAGGAAAACGGAAAACTATTTCATATAGAAGCGATGTTTAACACTATTGCCATGCAAAGTAACTTAGATGTAAAAGACCCGTTAGAATTAAAAAGTATAGTGTGGATGGGTGAATGGGGTATAGACCAATTTTTAATGTTGCCTAACAGCGTTTTTCATCCTAAAAAAGAAACATCGGAACACCCAGAATATCGAAAGCGTATTTTAGAGTACAGCAAAAACGGTTATAAGCCTAATAATATGCTTCCAAAATTCATAATTGATGCTATGTAATTAGTTTAACTTGCACATAACTTGTACAAACCTAGAGTACGTCAGACGAGGATTCTAGGTTTTTTTTTTGCTTTTTGTACAAGATAACATATTAACTTATAGAAAATAGCCTTAATATATTTGTTGAATAAATAATTAAAATCTGAAAAAGATGTTTACGAAAGAAACTGGAAAACAATTTATTGTTGTGCTTGCTGCCATTATGGTAGGATTAGCCGTTCACCAAGTAGTAGTTGCTCCAAGACTTGTAAAAAAGTCGCCAGCTACAAAATAAGCGAGGTATTGTTTAACTCGTAATTGCTCTATTGAAAATACTATCGCCTTTATGGTTATTTAGTATGTAGTAAAGGTTGCAATTCAAGGGGCTTGCCCTTAAAGACAAACGGATAATTCACTAGATAACTAACCCGTTGACCAATGCAGAAAGCAAAGGCAACACAACTCTTAAAAAAATGAACAACGTAGAAAAAGAACTACATGGTTACATTAATGGTACAGAGCGTATGTCTGGATTTGACGATTACGAAGGTAATATGTCATATTTTGACGATGGAGATGATAACGCATTCGATTATATGGATGGCGATAATATGTCTTACGCTGCTGGCGCACCTTCACAAACAATGGTGTCTGACCCTTATGTAATACAATATGTTAACACATCAACCGTAGCGACTACGGCTTTTATTTTCGGTTATAACGATTTCTTTGGACAAGGTACTACAACTGGCGGTTTTGGAAACCCAACTGCTGTTGTTATTACTAACTTACAAGGAGGTACTTATGGTCGTTTAATCGCACAGTCAAACAACAAAAACTTCAAAATTGGTAAATTCCGTTTCCAATCGACTAATCCTGCGCAGTTACAAGTTTCTATAAGCATCAACCACGTTGACGCGAATGGTAAATCAATGATAACTCCGTTGAACTTGTCAATTATGCGTGACGCCTATCAGCAACAGTCTGATATTATTGATGTTACAAAAGTAATCACGGTGGATGCCAATACTTTTCTTTCATTCCAATTGCAAGCAAGTTCAACTTTGGTAATTTCAATGTTCCCAGTTGCAATCTTGTCTGGTAAGGCAGAATTGAATGGTGGTGCTTATTTGAACAACGCTCGCGCTCCGCGCTTGTCTGGTAAAAATGTTGCTCCAGTAATTATCCAAACTACGCAAGACGTAAGAGGAATTACAAAAGGCTAATAACTCGTAATAATACCATGAAGGGGCAAGGCTATTCTAATTGCCTTGCCCTTTTTTAATTTATACAATAAAGTAAATGAGGCGCAATAAACCTACTAAAAAAGAGATAACATTAATGACTTTGCTTGCTAATGAGGCAACGGCAAATTCACGTAAGTTATTAAAAAAGTACAACAAAGCAGATGCTAAAGATTGTGCTGACTTGGAGGTAAAATTAGCACAACTATACTTTGGTACGCCCGACAAATTGGCTATCGAAAAAGATTTTGCGGAAATACACCCGCACAAAGATTGGATTTTAAAAAGAACAAAAGTAGAAGAGGTGGAGATACCAAAACCAGTAGAGGTTGAACAACCAAAATCTAATACAGAAGGTGATTGCGGAAATCCAAATTGCCCTGTACACGGAAAATGCTGTACAACTAGCAATGCGGAAGGTATGCCAACAAATCCATATTATAGAACGGACGAGCAAAAAGAGATAATTCGTAAACAAAACGAAGAGTATGTAAAAAACAATCCTTTGTTAGCAGCATTCCCAATTTTAGGTTTGGTGGCAATAACAGGTGTACTTATATTTGCTTTAACTTCAATCAATAAAAACAAATCTTAGTATGATACAGGCAATAGTTATTCAAAATACAAATTATCTAATTCCTAATAAGGAGCATAAGAATTTTACCGATTCAAGCGAAGAGGCAAGAGTAGGTACAATTGTTTTGGGTGATTTTAAAAACATTAATGGACTTCGTAAAGGAAAGCCGTTTGAATATCGTTTGTTTATCTCTAAAAATGGAAAAATATTGTACGCAAATTCTGTAAAAGCAGAAAACGTACCCTCTGAAATACTTTCTAGTGCCGACAACTTGCAATCCACGTCTTTAGCAGAATTTAATTCTACTGATAACTTTGATTTAATAGCAAATTTAGCCGTTTTAGCTGGTGGCATTGCGGGTTACTATTACGGTAAAAAGCAAAACGAAGCTGGAAAAAATCTAATTAAATATATAGCGGTAGGTGCGGTAGGTGCTTACGGCATCTATTGGATAATAGGAAAAAACAAAACTACCATAAAACAACCAAGCAAATAGAAAAAATGACTGCAACAATAGTAACATTAGGTAACAGAACTACTCCTACACCAACTTCATTTGAAGAGGCTTTTGGCGAATTTAGCGAAGCGAGAGGTCGTGGACGTGCAAGAAGACAAAAACGTAGAATGGAGCGAATTGAAAATCGCAAGACAAGGCGTACTGCTCGTCAACAAGGACGTTTAGAAAAGAAAAGAAGTCGTGTTGAAGCGAGAACTCAACGTAGAAGTATGCGAGCGGATAATCGTGAAGCAAGAAGAGCGCAAAAAGCAGAGGGTAGGTTAGGTCGCCAACGTGCTGAATTGGAACAAGAACGCGAGTTTGCACCAGAAGATGAACCAGAAACAACTGATTCTGGAAGCGGTACAAGCGCATCTAGCGAAGAGTATTATGCGCCACAAAGTCAAGGTGGGTATGCAGAAGAAAGTGGATATGCACCACAAGGCGGTTATGATGATGGAGGTTATGCAGAAGAGCAAGGTGGTTATGATGAAGGTGGATATGCAGATGAAGGTGGATATGCAGAAGAAAGTGGATATGAAGATGAAGGTGGATATGATGAAGAAAGCGATGGCTTTGACGGTGAATCTTATGAATTTGACGCATCTAGTGAAATGATTGATGCTCCGTATTCTGATAAGGTTAATGAAAACGTAGCAGATGCCGCACAAAGAATTGAGTGGAATTTAGAATTAGCATCCAGATTAAACGAAAAACAAAAGGAAAATCCTAGTCCAAAAATAGCCGAAGCACTTAATAATTGTAAAGCTAGAGTTAGTGAATTAAACTCACAGCTTAATGGATATTGCAATTTTGAGGGAGATTTTGTTTCTGATGCAGATGGTAACAAACAATTTCAAGCAACATCTAACGAACAAATATCATCTGGTAGAAAAAGACGCAATGCTAGTGAAGTTAGAAAGGCTAGAAGAATAGCAAGAGCAAAGCGTAATGCTATTAGGAAGAAACAAAACCGTTCAGAGGTTGGAATGTATCAAGGAAGACAGTCAAGACCTAGATTAACACCAGTTTCAGCAGAATTAAACGCTCAAATGGGTTCAAACAGTATTGTAGTTCCAGCTAAAGAATTAGGTTCTAATTACACAGGTATTATTGGACTTGACGATGCAATGGCTTACGATGCGAGCGCAACTGAAATTAAATTAGGAGTAGATGGGAATAAAACATCAAAAATTCCATTTAAAGCTATTGCTATCGGTGTTGCTGTTGGTGCTTTAGGAATATTCTTATTACGTAAATACAAAGTAATTTAATTAGTATTCTAATGAATTACGATTTTTATAGCAACTTTAGTTCAAGCGTAGAAAATTACGACCTTGAAAGTGCGAATAAATGTTTAATGACCGAGTTGGGAAACATTTTAGTTCGTAGTAAAGGTGATTTTGTAGATATGCTTAATGAAAGTGGCGTTTATGCGGATAAAAACATGAGCGACACTCAACTCATTAATTTGTTTATTAACAATGCAAAAAGCAATAAAAAACTATTGTTGGGTGCATCTTTGCTAACAAACATTCATAACAAGCAAATGGGTTTTGATGGTGAGGATGAAATAAGCGATGAAGGAGTAAAGTCAAGCTATGCGGTAATGAACTCATTTTTCAATGGTGAATCGTATGACGATATTGATGAAGAAACGTCTAACTTTTTACCAATTGGCTTAATACTAAAAGGAGCGAAAAAACTAATTGGTAAACGTAACGAAGGTAAAGGTGCAGATGCAGAAACGGCAAAACAGCAAATGTTAATGCAAGCTAAATTACAGAGAGAAGCGGAAGCAGCTAAGAAAAAAAAAAGACAAAACGCTTGGTTAATTGGAGGCGGTGCTGTTTTATTGTTAGGGATAATCACAATTGTAATTATAAAAATGAGAAAATAAAATATGGAAGCAAAAACCAAAAAAACATTAATTATTGTAGGAGCGTCAACATTGATAGGTTTCTTAGGCGATGTAATTATGTACTCTTTAGCAACATCAAAAGGACAAAATTTCAAAGTTGATTTTCCAAAAGGAAAAGCATTAGCACAAGTAGTTATTGTTGGATTTATAACAGGTGTTATTGTAGATTACGCAGTAAATGTAATTATTGAAAGTCAAAAATCTGAATCAGAAAAAAGTTTAGATAAAATTGCAAAAGAAGATTTAAAGAAAATTGAAGCGGGAACTTTGCAAGGGAAATTAGCAAATAAAATAATTTGGATGTAAATGAAAGATTTGTTAATCACATTGGCAATAATTGGACTTGGCGTATATGTATATCGAGGGTATAATGAAGCTAAAAGGCAAAAAGTAAATTTACAGAAATAATGGCATTAAAAAGTTACTTAATAACACACGATGTAAAGTCGCCCTATATAGTGGCAACGGGTTTACCACATAATCCACAGGAAGTAAGATTAAAACTTTTCCGTAAAGGTCAAGTTGTTAAGGGTGAATTGAAACACGCAAATAACAAACCTGCATTTTTGTTGGTTAACGGTGTTTGTGTTATTGGATTAGACGTAGTTAAAGAATTGGTTACTAAAGAAATTAGTAGCAACGCAAGTGGTACAAAATCTTCTGCTGCAAAAGTATTAGATAATACGGTTGGTTTATCTAAAGATAACTCAAACCCAAAGGTAAGATATATTGATGCAATGATTATTGGGGCTATTCTTGGTGTTGCTGGTGTATTTATAGCCGAAAAACAAGGTTGGATAGCTGAACCAGATAAAAAATATAAATTATATGGTGCTATTGGCGGTGCTATCGTAGGGTATTACTTTATGTATCGTAAAAAGACACAAAAACCAAAATTTAAACTTACAAAAACTGACGAATAAAATTTATAATTATGAAAATAATAACAAAATATCCAATAATAGCTACTAATTCAACGGCACAAAGCGATGCGGTATATCGTAGCACATATTCTGGGGCAGACGGTATTGTAGGTGGTACAATGGAAGTTTCGACCGAATATCCTATTATTTATACTAACTCAAACGCACAATCGGTTGGCGAATATAGAAGCACTTATTCTGCTGCTATTGGAGATAATTTATTTACAACTGCCTCTGGTAGAGCAAGACGTAAAAAGCGTAGAGAAGAAAGACAAAAATCTGGTACTACATTTGGCGACAAGGTTAAAAAAATAGGTCAATTTCCGTTAGTACAAGGCTTGTTAGGAAATGTGTTGGGCGGTGGTGCTGGTGCTGCTGATGCTAGTACATTGCCACCAATGGAAGAACCACCAAAAAAGGGTATGAGCAAAGGTTTGAAAATAGGACTTATTGTTGGCGGTGTTGCTATATTAGGACTTGGTGCTTTTTTACTATTGCGTAAAAAGAAATAATATGAATGTTGTAACTACTAATCCAATTATTTACGATTCTGACTTAATAGACCAAGACTACGATAACGCATACGGTAAAAGGTCGGTAAACCGAACTCAAACCTATGAAAACGCTTACGGTAGAAGGGCTGTAAATCGTAGAGGCATTCGTAAGAGTGGACGACCAAAAAGAACGTTTTTAAATCGTGCTGTTGGCTTTATACCCGTAGTTGCGGGCGCAAGATATCTTAAAAGAAAAAGAGAAGAAAGACAAGATAAACAAAGTCAAAAACAATCTCGACCTTCTCAATCTGAACCAAGACAGTCAAGACCACCGATTTCACAAGCTGGAAAATATCAAGGAAAACAACAAAAACCATCTGGCAGACCATCTGGCAGACCTGCTGGCAAACCTAATACATTAGTAAACCAACAAAATATTGCAGAAGCACCTATTCTTGCGCCAACTACATTACCCGAAAAAAAATCTAATAACAAAAAAATAGCTTTAATAGTAGGCGGTGTTTTATTATTGGGCGTAGCAGCATATATTTACACCAAACGAAAAAAATAATGTTCAAACAACAATACGATTCTAATAATAGGAAATTCAGTATTTTAGTGAATATTACTTGCCCAACAAGCAAGAAGATTCGTGTTTGGGCAGAAGATTTAGGGAAACCTAATAGTAAGTATGTGGATAGGGAAATTATTGTACAAGGTAAACGAAGTATTTACTTTAGTTTTCCCGCTTCTCCAAAAACATTATTTATAGGTGCTTTGAATTGTGAGAACCCAAAAGATTCTGATTTTCAAGTTACTTTAATCGAAACTAAGTTACGCGACTACAATGTTTGGTTAGATTCAGATACGGAACAATTTTTAAAGTTAGCTACTAATTTTTCCCAAGTTTGTGGTTACGAAAATGCAACACCAAAGGGTAGAATATATACCAATGATGCAGGAAAATTTAGAATAAAATATTTTGATAATATTAGAGATTTCAAAAGCAGTAAAATAATAAACACACCCGCGAGGATAGGACACCAAACTGGTATTATTGAGATTTCTAAAGCTAAATATGATAAGTACACTATTCCTATGCGTATGATGATATTATTGCATGAATTTTCTCACAAATATAAAAACCCAAAAATCGGTTTAAAAATTAGTGATGAAGTTGGTGCTGATATTAATGCTTTGTACATTTATCTCGGATTAGGCTACTCTAAAATTGATGCTATTTGTGTTTATGCTAATGTATTTTTAAAGGCACAAACGCAAAGCAATATTGAAAGAATGCGTAAAATTTGCGACTATATTAATAAGTTTGAAAATCAAGAATTTGCTTACAGAAATTAAAGAATATGTTTGATAACGAAATAGAAGATACAGAGGAATATTATTCGCCATTAGATGTGTTGAATGAAGAGGACTATGATTCCGAAGATTCAAACATTGATGGAGAAGGTTCTATTGTAGAGTGTTCTAATTGTAATCATTCGTGGGATATTGCAGATAGTTCTCCAAAAGATACTTATGTATGCCATAAATGCAATTATGATAATTCCGAATATGATAATTCTGAATATGTTTCAAGTTTTGATGATTCCGTATTTGATATGGACTTTTCAGAAATTAAAGGTAAAGATTTCAAACAATCATTTGGTAAGGTTAATCGTAAGATAGCGGCAAAACCCGTTAAGCGTAAAGCATTAAAGCCAAAATTAGCGGTATCTAAAGGTGCAAGACCTACTGCAAGACCAATGTTAAAAAGAAATGTAAAAGGAATTGCAAAACCCGCTACAATGCCAAGTGGTAAAGCTATTTCTCGTCCAGCTTCTTCTCCGTCTTTTAAAGCAAGTGCAAGACCTAGTAAACCGTTAAGTAATAAGATACCAGTTAAAGAGGGTAGATATAATCTTAAAAGCAACAAGCAAAGAAAGATTGCAAAAGTTCTTGTTCCTAATGACCAAAAAGTTATAATTCAAGGTGCTAGTAAATTTATTTTAAGTCAAAAATCAAAAGACGAAGGAATTAAAAATATTCAATATTATAAAGGCAAAAAGTTGAAGCCTTTAGTATTAATTATTAATAATCCAGACCCAACTGATTTTACATTTGAGTTGTTTAATCCATCTATGCCGTTGGATTATTTATATTCAACGTCTAACAATTTGAATAATCGTATAACTGTTGCGGGTGGCGAAATAAGTTATTCAGACGTTTTATTTAATATGCTTGCTAATCCTATTTTGGCGATTAATTGCCAAATAACAACGGCAGGAGCGCAAGTTTCAAACCAAAACAATCAGCCGCTTTTTATTAAAAACAAAAGTGTTGAGGGCGTACAAACTATTTTTCCAGTAAATTTAGATTTGCAAATTGATAATATGCAGATATTGAACGATATTATTTATTTCAATATACATGATTCAATTAACAGGGCATTTATTCCAGACGGCATGGACGTTATAAATTATAAAGTTTTATCTGGAATGACCGTTACAGTTACATTTTGGTACACCCAAGTTTCGTTAAAGAAATTCTTTTATGAAGAGGCTAGAACATCTAAATCATTGTTATAAGAAATGGCACTAAACGCAACTATATTTCCTAATATATCTCGCATTGTTGCGGGAACAGCAGTATTATTTCCAAATGATAGCATATTATTATGCAATACAACTTCTGCACCCGTTAGTATGACTTTGTTGGAGATTCCTTCGGGTTATTTTCAAACAACTTGGAAGTTATATATATTAGATAATTCAAATAATGCGGCTACAAATAACATTACAATAAATGCACCTAGCGGTTATAAAATTAACAATGCTAATTCGGTTGTTATTAATGTAAATGGTGGCGGGTGTGTTGTTACAATTAGTTCTGATACAACATACTTAGGTACATTAAATTATTCTGCGGGCGGTAGTTCGGTAGCGGCATCAAATACTGGAGGTACTATTGTTGCAAATTGCACAAATTTTAAGTTTGATACATCAAATTTTACGGTAACTAACCCAAGTGGAACTATTGCGGGTGTCGCTATGGCTGATACGGGTTGGGTAAATCTTAATGGATTTGGTTATTACACGGGAACAGCGGCTTCTTTTATACCGCAAGTTAGAGTTATTGGTAAGCAAGTAATGTTTAGAGGAACGGTATATGTTCCATTAGCCAACGGAAGTGGGGTGTTAGTTCCTTTTGGGTCAATAGATGCTTACAATTCACAAAATGCTTTTGCTAGTACATATCAAGGCGTAGGAGGTGGTTGTACCGTAAGTAATGATGGTTCACTTACATTTAATCAAAATACTTCAATTATACCAACATCAGTTTTACCTGCATTAACGCAATTAGATAACGTTTACGGTACTAATTGGATAGTCGCTGCAAGACAAATTGACGTAACAGCTAGTTATGGAACGGCATATACATCTACTATTAGAGTGTTTATAACAACAGATAAGAAACTTGTTGTTTCTACATTGTACGACCTAGAATGTTCTACTACGAAACCACTTGGTTATCTTGGAAATAGTTTATTATCATTGCTCAATACAAATGTAGGAGTTGACGAGTTTTTAGTTAATTATAGAAATTCAAACGCCTACATTCAAAGAGGACAAGGCATAGGTTATCAATTTACAGTTTTTTCTGGAATATCATTTACTGTAACCGCTGCAAATGCTACAAATGGTGCTGTTTATTCGCAAGGAGGAAACAATTTTACTGTAACAGTAACTATTGTGGGTGGATTAGTTTTAACAACTACTAGCACGGCACTTCCAAGTGCAACAAGTGGAACTTTAACAAAAGTTTCGGGTGGTGGTGATGCTACAATAACTTATACTGCGTATCAAACAATTGGGTGCAATGCAACAGAAAATGCTCTTTATGATATAGGTTCTACATCATTTACCGTAAGAAACTCTATCACAAACACAACGATATTAAATATGTCGGCAGATGATTTAACTGCTGTTCCCGCATCTGGAACATTAGTAAAATCTACGGGTGATGGCGATTCAGTTATAGCTTACAGTTTAGTTTCCGCTATAAATGGAAATATGCAATATACAACTCAACAACTTCAAGGAAATTTACCGTCTAATCCATCAATTGTTACAGGGGGGCAATCTCCACTTAGTTTAGACGCAACGAACCCTTATCAATTAGGAGGTTTTGCATTTAGACTAGACGGTTTAACAGCTTATTTAACATAAATAAAAATATAAAATGAAAGCATCAACAGGAGAAGAAATAACTGAAAATTCCACACCTAATCTTGACGATTGGGGATGGGATAAATTTTGGCTACCAAACGATTGGATAAATTGGCATAAAGTAATGAAAGCCAAAAAAGGAAAAGCATTTGCAGACACTACATTTTTAACGTGGTGGAATAAACAAACTATGTTTGCTAATATGTTTGACGCTCGAACATTTAATATGCAATTTAGAACGTTTTTAAAAAATGAAAACTTGCTAGATGCCGTATCAAATGTTTTAACAAAACCTTTAGGAATGGCAACAGACTTAGTTTCTTCTGCAAGTAATATTGGTTCTAATCTTGGCACGGGGGCAGAAAAAACTGCAAAAGTTTTAAGAATAGTTATTCCTGTCGCCATTGTTGTTGCGGCATTAGGATTAACAATGTATGCTTATAAAAAATTCATAAAATAATAAACTATGACAAAAGGAACTAAAAAGGTAATTTTCTTTGGCACGGTAGCAGCTATATTAGGAACTGGTTTGTATCTATATATTCGCTATAAAAAGAATCAACAAATTGAAATTCAAGCAAACGGCAAACGTGCTTATTTTATAAAGGATGGATTTATTTATTTTGTTGGAACTAAGAAAGAAAGCTACGCTAAGAAAAATGGCGAATGGGCTGGAATAATAGTTGAATCATACAAAGAAGACAAAAGTTATTGGTTAGCAAACAATACAAAGGGGCAACCAATTTTGTTAAAGAAATCAGACGTTAAAATAGATTAAAACATTGGTGCAAGGTGCATCATATTAATAAACAAACAATCAATTACAAACAATTAAAAATTAATTACAATGAAAAACGCAAATGTTCAAAAAGCAATGAAAGTTGTTACAATCGGTGGGTCAGCTATTTTAGTATTAAACGCTGCAATGGCATTAGTTAATGCAAAACCATTAAGTTTAAAATCGGCTGCAATGCCAATAGTTACTATCTTAGTTGGTATAGCTGCATTCAATTATGCAATCGGTTCAACCGTAGTAGTAGAGAGAAAATAATTAATTAACTTTAAAAAAGAAAAATCATGTACAACAAAGCAATTTCAACGGTAAAAGCTAATCCAATTGGATTCGTAGCAGGAGCAGGTCTAACTTATTTCGGTATGAAAAAATACACATCAAATTCTAAAATGTGGGTAACTATATTAGGAACATTAGTAGGTGGAGTAGTAGGTTCTTACGCTCAAGGAATGTTAGTAGCTAGTAAAGGTGCAAAGGCATCAGCAGCAGCAGCAACAAAAAAATAATCTGAACGGACATGGACGCTAAAGGAAAAAAAAGAATCGTTATATGGGTGTCTGTTTCTGCGCTACTTGGCGTATGTGGATATTTTGCATACATTAAACTCATTAAGCCAAAACTTGATGAAATGAAGGCAAAGAAAGCAGCAGAAGAAGCGGCAAAAGCGGCAGCATCTTTAGGCTCAACACCTGCACCAACTAGCGGTTCAACACCTTCGCGTGACTTTAATACTTCTGCTCCTTTGTATCGAGATGATGTAATGAAATTCCAAGATTGGATGGACGCAAATCGCCCTAATTGGGTTGGAGCAACAAACGCTGCATTAAGCAATGGTAGGCAATTGAATAAAGGTGAAGGATATGGAAATTTTGGTAGTTCAACTACTAAAGCATATAATAAATATCGCACAGATTGGTTAGCATCATTGAATGTAGCACCACCAAAACCACCAACTGCACCAATAACTGGTTTTAACGCAATAGGGAAAAACGTATATGTAAACCCTCGTCTTGCTTATGCAATGATATGGTCAGAACCTAAAATTGTATCAAGTTTTGGAAGTACATTTGTCGGTCAAATAAACCAACCTAATATAATTGGAAAAGTAACAAATGCAACTATGGCAGATGGTTTTATGTGGTACAAAGTTGATTTATTAACACCACCCTCTAAGTCAACTTCGGGTTATGGTCAAGGAAATCCTTATTTAAGAACTGGGTGGATACCTGCTTTATCAACTGAAATTAAATAACTATGAAAACGGGAACTAAAATAGCATTAGTGTTAACGGGCATCGCGGTTGTTGGTGTAGGTGGTTATTTCATTTATAAAAGTATGAAAAAATCACGCGAAGAAAAGGCTGAAAAAGAATTGGCAAATAAACCATCACAAAAACCTTTATCAATTCCGTCTTTAGGGCAGCAACTTTATAGCGACCCTATGCTTAATCCATTTCAAGATATGTTATCATTAACAATGTTTCAGAATTGGGTAATAGGCACTAAAAAAGACAGGGCTATTCTTGGTTCAACTGGAGCAGACGGCAAATGGGGTAAAAATAGTGCTGCTGCATGGGCTAAATACGGAAAAGAGTACGATTCATTAAGTAAAAGATAATTGAAATGGCTGTTAGTAGAGATAAATTTGCATCTGTAACCAAACTTGTAATTGATAAATTAGAGGGTGGGTATTATAACCCCGCTTGGCATAATAAGGGAAGTCAATACGCAAGTAGTGGAGAAACTATGTTTGGTATTGACAGAAAAGCGGGTGGCACACTTAATACTACGCCAGCAGGTAAGCAATTTTGGGCTTTAATAGACAAAACCAAAACACAAAATGTTTGGAAATGGAATTACTTAGGCGGTTCAATTGCACCACAGTTAAAAGAATATGTAGTTGACATTATGTACCCTACCTATGAAACTTATGCAAAGCGTTATTTAGATGCTAAAACAAAAGAAATCGTAGATAGCGATAATAGGTTGTTATTTCATTTCATTTATGCTGCATGGAATGGTGAAGGTTGGTTTAAAAAGTTTGCAAACGATATGGACAAAGCTGTTCAAAATGGTACAACTAATACAGACAAACTTGTTCAAGTCGCCTTAGATTCAAGAATAAAAGAAGGACTACAAATAGGAAGCAAACCTAATTCTTTAATTAAACAAGGCGGTGAAAAAATTGCTGGTTTTATACAAAGTTTAAAAAATGTTGAAACTGTAATATCGGAAACATTAAAAAAAAAACCCTTGCTAACAATAATGATAACTGTAATAACAGTAATTAGTATTTACGCATTAATAAAAACACTTAAAAACAAATAAAATGGCACTAAGAACACGAATTATAAGACTAGAATCACCTTCGGCAACTCAAAATGTTAGGAATAATATGAGAGATGATATTTTTATGCCGTTGACGGGCGACTTTACGTTTGCACAAACGTTAGCACCACAAACACCAACGGCAACAACGCCAACACCAACGGCAACAACGTCAACAATAACTTCTACAACTACTTCAACTGCTCCAAAAGGTAATTTTTTTACTAAATTATTTGGCACTAAAGAAGAGAGGCAAGCAAAACGTGAAAAAAGACGTAAAAATCGTGCTGAACGTAAGGCGGCTCGTAGATTGCGTAAATCGGTGAAGCAAACACAAATAGAAACCAAAGCAAAAGAACGTGCTTTAGCATTAGGTAAATCGCAAGCAGAGGCGCAAGCGGCAGCAGACGCAGTAGGAGCGCAGCAAAAAGCGAGAGAAGAACAACTAATTGCCCAAGCAGAAGAAAAAGCTAAAGCAGATGCACTTGCTAAAGGATTGCCACTACAAACGGCAGAAGATTTAGCAAATGCGGCAGGTGAAAAAATAGAGCAACAAATGTTTGGCGGTTATGGTGATACACCACCAAAACCTTCATTTTGGAGTTCAATGAGTATGGGTGCTAAAGTTGGTTTAATTGGCGGTGGCGTAGTTGTATTAGGTTTAATAACTTGGGGTATTATTGCAGCAAATAAAAAATAATATATGGCTCAAATATCTTTTTGGACGTATGTTTTAAATAATGGTTCAATTACGCTCGATAGTAGTTTTGGGCTTAAAAATATTTCTATTGAATTAATTAGTGGTACGGGTACTTTTACGGGTCAAATGTTTGCGGGTGGAATATCTAGTATTCCCGTGAGTTTGTATGTAAATAAGCCCGTTAATTTTACAACGAATAGCATTAATACTATTGCAGGACTTACTATTACAACAACTGGAGTAGTAAATATTATTGCATTTTAATAAAATATTAACCTAATTATGTTTGGAACAATTGGATTTGGATTTAGTGCAACATCGGGCGGTGGAGGTGGTTTAGCTTCTATTTCTGCTGATAATGGCTTATCTACAACTACCGTTTCCAATACTCAATTAGGCTCAACATCTAATTCTGGCTCACCATTATTACACAATACATTTATTAATCTTGATACTTATACATTATTTATAAATGGTGGGAGTACGGCTATATTTGATGTTTCATTAAATGACCCAAAAGTAGCATCTTCAATAATAGCAGATATCACATCAATTGTAATATCTACTGACGACCTTTTAAGTAATTATAGAAGCGGTTTAGATATTACATCTGATTCTGGTGGTTCTGGGTATTTTCGATGGTTAAGTAGTACAAGTGGTTTATTAACGGGTTTTTATTATTTATCAAATTCTTTAGGTTGGACTGTAAATGACGGTACAACGCAATTTGATTATGTGTTACCGCCCGCACCTTATGTAGCTAATAGTGTTTTAGCGGATATTTCGGGTAATGGAATTTTAAGCTGGACACCAATAAGTACAGGAACGGTTACTTCCGTTTCGGCTTCCGTACCTTCCGCACTATTGGTAACGGTAACTAATCCAACTACTATACCAGATATTGCTATTACTGCGGTAGGTTTATCTACTCAATATATTAGAGGCGATGGGCAATTAGCTAACTTTCCGACATCAAGCGGTGGAGGTGCTTCTGTTAGTTATTATTTGAATGGTTCAATAAGTCAAGGAACTTTTGGTGGAGTGGCATTTAGAGAAATGAGTAGAACTCCTATTTTTGGAGTAGGGACTGATTTTACTATAAACGCAAATGGGTATATCCAATCTTTTATTACCGATGCCAATGACCCAAATCAATTAGCAATTCCTGCTGGAAATTGGAACTTTGAAATGTACTTTAGTGCATCAAGTGGGGGAGGTAGTCCTTCATTTTATGTAGAATTATACAAATGGGATGGAACAACATTAACATTGATTGCAACAAGTTCTGCAACCCCAGAGAATATTACTGGTGGAACAGCAATTGATTTATATACAACATCATTAGCAATACCAAGCACCGTTCTTACTGCAACAGATAGACTTGCAGTTAGAGTTTATGTAACTCATAGCGGAAAAACAATTACATTGCATACAGAAGATAGCCATTTGTGTCAAATAATTACAACTTTTTCAACTGGCTTAACTGCATTAAACGGCTTAACCGAGCAGGTTCAATTATTAGCAACGGGTATAAGTGGAACTGACTTCGCAATAAATTCAACTAGCAGCACTCATACATTCAATCTACCAACGGCAAGTGCAAGTAATAGAGGCGCATTAAGCACGGGTGATTGGGCTATATTTAGCGGAAAGCAAAATGCTATAACACTCACAACAACAGGAACAAGTGGTGCTGCAACATTGGTTGGAGCGACATTAAACATTCCACAATATAGTGGCGGTGGCGGTGGAATAACGGCATTAACGGGTGATGTAACTGCATCTGGAACGGGTTCTGTTGTTGCTACATTAGCCGCTAATTTAAAAGTAGGTTCGTTTGGTGTAACAATAGACGGAGTAACTACTGTTATTCAAGTAGGACAAATTGGTTATGTGGTAATGCCTTATGCGGGTACAATAACGGGTTGGAGTATAACCGCTAACATATCTGGTAGTGTATCATTTGACGTTTGGAAAGCGGCAAGTGCAATACCAACGGTAGCAAATACAATAGTGGCGGGTAGTTTTCCAGCATTAAGTTCAAGTCAATTTATTACTTCAACAACAATGACGGGTTGGACACTTACTTTTGCAGCAGGTGATGTATTTGGATTTTATGTAAATTCGGCAAGCACAATAAAAAACGCAACATTAACTTTAAGATGCACTAAATCATAAAAATATGGAATATACAATAATAGCAACAAGAACAGAGGCGGGAACGTATTTTACAAACGTAGAATTTAACTTAATAGATTTTACAGAAACCGTTGAAATTCCGCATAACTTTCCAGAAACGGACACACCAGAAATATTTAAAGCAAAGGTTGAGCAAAATATTAAAAATGTAGCTGATTCTATTTTAGCAAGAGAAGAAAAGACAAAAGCTATTGCAGAGGTTGAAAGTATAATTGAAATTGGAATACCTAAACAATTAGACTAATATGCCAGATAAGTATTGGGTAGGAGGTACGGACACATGGAATGCTACGGCAGGAACTAAATGGGCATTAACTTCGGGTGGTGCAGGTGGTCAACCTATACCTACTACTGCTGATAATGTATTTTTTGATGTCCTTTCGGGAATAAATACAATTACAACTTCAACATCTAGCACTTGTTTAGCAATAAATTTTACGGGATTTATAGGCACTTTTAACATGGCAGCTAATTGGAGTGCTGCGGGTTCGGTAACATTTGTAAATACAATGACATTAACGGGTACGGCAACTTTAACTAAAGTGTTAAGTAATGCGGTTAGTTATATTTGTAATGGATTAACTTTTACTGGTTCAATAAATATAGGGCTTGTAAGTGGTACTATTTTATATGATGATTGGACTATTTTAGGTTCATGGACAAGCACGGCAACTGCATTAGGAATAGGTGGTACAACTGGAACAAAAACAATTACAGTTGGGGGTAGTGTTTCCGCAACTTCTTGTTCTTCTGGAAATAATATAACATTTCTTATGAATGGCACAGGTAGTTTAGTTGGCAATTTTACAGCTACAACTATAAATATTGCAGGAACTATAACACAATCGGGAACAATTACATTTAATGGTTCAACATTTACTTTTACAAGCGGAAGTTATGTTGCATCAAATATAAGATTTGGTACTGGTAATACTACATTTAATAATGTTTCGACATTAACATTTACAACACTTCAAAATTTTGGTGGAAATCCAACCATAACTTTAAATTCAGATTTAAGTTGTTCTGACATATCTTTTGTTGTAACAACAACTATAAATAGTGCTTCAAATAAATTATTAATAACAGGTTCTATTGGAAACAATATTAATCTTGTTGGTAGTGGAACGGCTACAATTGAAATGACGGGTTCAACACCCGCAACTATTGGTAATGGTACAATACAAAATAATTTTATTATAAATAAATCTGGTGGCGCAAATGTTACCATAACTGGTAATTTAACATTAGGGGCTAATGGAAGATTTTTAACAATGAATACAAATACATTATTTGGTAGCACATTGGTAGGAATTGTTGGCACTACATTTACTATAAATAATGCAAGTGGAAGTTCTTTTAATGACTTAACGATAAGCACGGCTAGTTCTACAATAACTTTAAATAATCAAATAACAGTTAACGGAAGTTTAAATCTTTCTGGAACAACAACATTTGCGGGTGCTTATGGATTTACTTGTACTAATTTTAGTTGTACTGTGGCAAATTCGGCAATTACATTACAAAACATAAATGCAAATCCATTGGCTCAATATGTTATAAATGGTGTATTGACACTAATAGGTACATTAGCGCAAAGAATAACATTACAAGCGGCTGATTCGGCAATATTTAACGGCACAATAACACCCGTTAATCAATTAAACTATATATCGGGTACTGCACCTTCAATTGGAATGACTGTTTCTCAATCTACGGGTATATCTCCTACGGGATTGATAGGTTTATTGCCAAATAGACCCGTAATAACGGCAGGTGTTTCTCCAACATTCACAATTTCACCATCTGCAACAACAACAATTGGTGTTTCATTTGCAATAAGGGCTGGCTTTAAAGCAATATTTACACTAACTAATGGTACGGGAACGCAAAATGTGGCTTATGTTACTACGCAGGATATTGATTCAAACAACGGACAAACAATATTATCATTTGGTTCAAATGCAGATACTACATCGGTAAATACAGCATTATTTAGAACATTAAATTGGGCTTCATTGGTTGCTCCATCTAGTTCAAGTTATTTCACATTCGTTAATTAATAAAAAAATGAAAAGCACAAAAATAAAAATCGCAGCAGCAATAGCAGGTATATTATTATTAGGATATACGGCTTATCGCATTTACAAGTACCAACAATTAAAGTCTGGAAATAAAACTAAGGACGATAGAAAAATAAAAATCATAAATTCGTAACTATGAATCGCAAACAAATATTAGTTGGGGCGGGAATAGCCCTTGCAACAACTTTTGGAATATTAGCATATCAATTCTCCAGATTAATGAAATATACCCTTAAAATAAAGGGTATTGATAGGCTTTCGGCTAACATGAATAAAGTTAGTTTTGATGCTTACCTTAGTTTTACTAACAATAGCGACTTGCAAATTGCATTAGCATATCAAAACTACAAGGTTTATTTGAATGACAAATTGATAACCAATATTGATTCTAAAACACCGCAAGTTATATTGCCAAAAACATCTTCTACATTAAAGGTTTCTGTGGATTTAAGCCCGTCTGATTTATTAAAAAATCTAGGTTCTGCTTCTGTTCAAAATATATTAAATATTAAGCAACAAAACTTAAAAATTGTAACTAAGATGGGTGTTAAGTATTTAGGGCTTGTAATTCCTATTAATACAACTATTGAGGATAAAATAATTAATTGGATAACACCAACTACAAAATAATTGTATTTTTGACGTTAAACTAAAAAATTAAAAGAATGAATATGTTTGCAAGTTTAATGGGCGGTTTAGTCAATACCGAAAAAATTACCCACGATACAATTCAAAATACGTTAGAAAATATTGCAGAAGAACTGGACTGTAATTATACTGATTTTTTCATTATGATAAAGCCTTCGGACGAAGATTTTAATATGAAATTTTACATTTACCATACTCCAAAAAATTCAGCCCCTAAATTTGTAAGACAAATAAGTTTAAAGGAAGTATTGGGTGGAGAACAAGAATAAAATATTAAGGTGCATTAACGATAAGAGCAACTTAATAGGTTGCTTTTTTTATTTTACTTGGTTAGCAACGCCAAATCCTATTATTGCGCCAAATAGAATATTAAAGCCCCTTGTTTGATACCATTTCTTATTTTCACGAATATAAATGTTCTCTAAATTAGTAACATTCATGTAGGGGTTATCTATGTGCAATCTAACTACGTGGTCTTTTTTCCTAAATAAACGGTTAAATAAGCCATTACGGAGTGTATCTCCTACTGCATAAGTAAATGTACCAAACGTATTGAATGAATCTATTACAAGCGTTCCTTTGAGATTTATGTTTCCATTAAGCGAAAACCATTTATCTTTTTTAGTAAATTGTTGCGGTAACTTCATATATAAAGATGAATCAAACATAATTGGTTCGGCTAATTGAATCTCGGTTTTAATTTTTGTCTTATATACGATTTTAACTATTTCTTTTGGGTTTTTCAATTTAATAATATTCAAAGCCATTATTTTTCTATTCGCATCTTCTAAATTAACCTGCATTGAATAGATTTTGCTAGAATCTTTTTGATGTGTAACACTAATTTGAGTATATTTTTTATTAATATAAATATAATCATTAGTGAGGTCAGCAACCGTTTGACATGACCTTAACATAAACATAAGTAAAAGTAATATTGTTACGATATAAATTGTACGTTCAATTTTTTGCATATATAACTTTTTTTTGTGGTTTTTATAGGCTTCACAAAACAACCCCGAAACCCTACTATTAAAATGAAACATACTATAATAAAATAAAATAATCTTATATTGCCTTGCACACTTTATTGTTTAAAATGGTGTTAAATTTAAGCCAATAGTTATCAAATAAACAACGTTCCGAAAGATTGTACATTAATATTTGTTTTGCCGTTGTTAACGGCATATTTCTTTCTTCTACATAGTGCAATAGCACATTTACTAGTCTTTCATCTAATTCATGTCTAAATTGATTTTCCATATTGGTTAAATTTGCCGTGCAGCCTTTTTTAGCAATTTGTGTATAGCCTCATCTAAATTAATAACCGTCTGGTTAATCATTTTTAACAACTCTACATTATCTGAATTTTCTTCTGATTTATCCAACAGTAAATTAACAAGTCCTGCAATAGAAGTCATCGGTTGTCTAATTTCATGCGATAACATAAACCTAAAATCTTCTAATAATAACTTTTGCTTTTCGTGTTCGTGCGAAGTTATGGAAGTAACATCAATAATCTGAAAACCTACAAAATGCAAACTATTAAGAATTGAATAAACGTTAAATAAATTCCATCGACTTGAACCATTTTTTTGTTTTGTTTGGAAATAAACTCTAACTGGAACTAAAGGTGTTGATTTAGCTTTTTCAATAGCGGAAACCAAACCATCTAAATCTGTTTCTTCTACAATTACATCTGATATTTTTTTTGGTTGTATATGGCTAGTATATTCTTTAAATAGGTCGTTTTTTGACACTATCAATCCGTCTTTATCGGTAACGGTGTAAAGTATATCTAAGGAATTTGAAAGTATATATTTAACAGACATCTGTAATTAATTAAAATATCATTCTGCAATAACAGTTCTGTTATAATTTGATAGTTGCAAATATAATAATTTATGCACAAATTATATCATTCCACAATTTATACCATGAATTAAACTTGTAAGAGCGAATGATATAACCAATAGTAACCCATACTATAACGTTAAATGAAGCTATATCAAATATCATTTGTGTTTTAGTTGGTACATTAGCAATATATTGTGAATGAGTAAAATATTGCGGCACAAATGGTTTTGCAGCAGGAAATATAGCGGTGCTAGGTTTAATACTATCAAATGAATTTTTGGGAAATTTTTTTGTTTCAAAAATAACATTTGGTGCTGTTTCTGAATTATTATCTAAGGTGTAGTAGATTCCATTAATATCTAAATAAATATCTTGACAAGTTTTATCTTTAGGATTTTCGCATTCAAATACCTTCCAATAACTTTTAGAATGATAAACTGGATTTGACGAAACAATGTAAGTCGTATCAATTATACCGTGATAGTGATTCGGACATTTGATTCCACCATCGCAATATTTAATTACTTTTAAAGTATCTGATATACTACTATTTATCGCTGTTTCCATTTTCATTTTTTTTATAATTCCCCACATACTTAAATAGGTCAATAAGGTCTATTGTGTTAGTTATAAACCCACCCGCAACTAACAATATAATACCAAATATAGCTTTTTCTTGAGTAATTCGGTCAAAATACCATAAGTACAAAGTAAATAAGATAGCTGCGCTCCCTATTGTTTCTTTCCAATTCTTTAAAATTGAAAGCAATATTCTAATCCAACGTGGCAATCTTGGTTCTGGCATATTAATTTAATTTCCAATATAATACATAAAATTATTTGAAGTAACACTTCTACCTAATAAATCATATTGTGGTCTTGATTTTACGGCATCAAAAGGTACATCACAAAAAACAATATCAGATACTTTAACATTTCCATTCAAATCTTCTTCTCTAACTGCAAAGTAATTGATTCCACCCTTACTAAAAGGTATGCAAACCTTGTAATCTAATTCAGTTGAAGATGTTTCTTGAATGGGTTTAACAGTTCCTATTGCTATCCAGTTTTGAGCATCAGTAGATGTTAATATATCAAATTTTTTAGTTCCGCTATTTGAGCAAGTAAGCCATTGAACCTTTATCGTACCTTCGGAATAATAAGCATAAATACCACACCAATCTACTGAAAGCCCCCCTGCAAGGACGGTATAAGGGCAAAAGTTATCTATTAATCCCGTTGTAATATCGTAGCAAACAGTAACAGTATCAGTACCCGCACCAATCATTGAACCTATTTCATACATAATACATTGTGAGTTAAACTGCCTTACATTAGATACAAAGGCGGGTAAACCAGATGGTGAAGAGTAACTAAATGCGGCAACTTGCGTTTGGTTCGTTTGAACAACTTTAACACAAATGGTAGTATCTCTAATAGGTTGAGAGATACATTGATTTTGGAAATACAAACCAAAAAACGAAGGCAAAGCTAAATAAGGTCTAGCAAATCTAGTTGTTTCGCATTGTGCTTTTGAAGCAAACGAAACTATAAGGCATAAAAAAAGCATGAATGTTCTCATGCCTTTTTTACGATATTAAATGTGTAGTGTTACAAATGTTAATTTTCAGTTTTTACAACTTCTTCTTTAGAAATTCCAATGGTAGATTCATCAATAACATAAAGTTTTTTTAACATATCAATCATTTCTGCAAAATTTTCTTCCGAAACAATAAATTTAAACTCGGAATAATCTGGTGTTTGAATTAATTCAGAAGTGTCTTTAATATTATATTTTGCTTTTTCAACCACAAAAATAAGTTCGTGATGTCGAAGCATCGTATCTGCTTCATTAATTGATTCTTTCTTTTTTTTAAAATACAAAATATTTGTACGAATACTAACTAGTTTGTCCATGATTTTTACATTAAAATTTTACGTCAAAATTAGCATTTCATTTATTATTTGAATACTATGTTGTTTAAAATATTATCCTAATTGCACATATCCATCTTTAACTTGCCCACTATCAAATTTATTTCTCAACTGCGCTAGTGTATTTCCAAAATTCATTTCAAAGTGTGGCTTGTCTTTAAAAGATGTCCAATCACCGCCCCAAGAAAATCCAAGTGATTTACCTATGGTTGCTATTTTATTCCAATCGGTATTCCAATCTGCATTACCATTTACGATAGGAACAACATCTATTGCAGTACCGAAATTATGCGAACTTTGACCTGCTTTGGCGTTTGTAACAATGCTTCCTGCTTTGGTTCTACCTTGAGCATATAGAGCGTCTTGTTCTGCATAGGTTCTAAAACCAGATGTAATTCTCAATTTTATTCCTTGCTTTTCTGCCTTATTTATAAACTCTCTAGCCTTATCTCTTACTTTTGGGTGCAGCGTATTAATTTTTGCTTCGCTAATCAAATCCCATACTTTTTCTTTGGAGTATTCCATAATTGGTTTTCTTTTAGTAAATATTAATGCTATTAATCCTAATAAAGATAATGTACCTATTGCCCATTTGTGTTCTATTTTCATCTTTAAATTACAATTTAGGCAAATGTAACGAATTTTCGGTTTAAAGTCTGTTTTGGCTCGCTTGCCGAAGGTTTTTATCGGGTAGCAGGGAGTTGTACGCCATTAGCCTACCCACAAGCTCGTTTGAGCAGTTTCGGTTTTAAAGCGTTTGTTTCCTCGTTCAAAGTATGTAGGATCAATTTCACAGCCCCAAAAATCAAAGCCCATTTCCCACGCTGCAATTCTACTACTTTGGCTTCCCATGTGTGAGTCAAATATTTTTTGCCCTTTTTCTGCGTAATGCTGCAAAATCCATTTGTATAGTTTTTTAGGCTTTTGGCATATATGTATTCTGCCCTCGCTCGTATTTCTAACATGCCTAAATATTTTGGCGTTTTTATCAAATGAAGTCCAAGCCATTTCACAGTCTGCAAGTGTGTCCATTTGTGCTACTTTATCCCAAATTATAAAGCATCTACTCGGGTAAAGCATGTCTATAAAGTAATTGCCACCCCACACTATTTGGTTTTTGCTTATTCGCCTTAGTTGTGTAAAATAAAAGCCATCAGGTTTACCGCCTAAAAAACCATCTTCTTTTTTATATTTTGCAGCCCATGTACCTCCGTTTGAAATTTTGTCGTTTAGTCCAAAGTCAGGGTCAACTATTGCAAGGTCAAAAAAATTATCTTCTATTTCAACCATGTAGTCTAAGCAATCCCCTAAAAAAACCTCACTAATGGGCTTTGATTCGCTCAATAACGGCGTACAACATGCGGTCATACGCAAAACGGGGTTTCCGTTCTCGTTGGATAGTGTATCTGTTTGCAAAGTGTCGTTCATCGTTTAAAATTTATCTGTTAATAATCCCCGTTCAGCGCATACCGCCAACGTTATGCGATATCCAGTATCTCTACATCTTCGCATTTCGCAACATATTGAGCAATCTCACTATCTAATCCGTATGCCTCTACAAAGTGTTCCAATTCCCATCCTGTTACTTGACAAGTATCAATTAGAAATCTATAAACAGTCCAAAGCAAGGCATACTCATTGTAATCCTTCTTAGAACATCGCATAACAGCAGTCTTGCGTAATGCGGGGGTTCGTGGTTTTTTTTTAGTCTGTGCCATTTTTTAAAGTTTTGTGGTTTAATAAAGATTAGTGCATTTTAAGCCCGCACTAACGCAAGGCTGCGAAAACGTTATCGGTCAGTGCTACCATTCCGCTTCGGTTTGACAGGCTTGTATTTATTCTGCGACCAATGAAGCATTGCATCAACTTGACATAAATATTCAATATATGCCTTTCTACTATTGTTCTGCAATTTTGCTTTAGCTTCCAATGCCGCAATAGTTTTTTCATCTAAGTTTATTTCTATTCTCATCCTAAGTGTTTTTCAGTTCCCTCGATTTCAGTCCAACCACGAATAGTCTTTCTGCATTTTATAATATGATAGTTAGCAAGTTGTTCACCAACCATTGAAGCAAGTGCTTTGGCGTGTCTAATAGCCATACTTTCGCTATCAAACCATTGAATAAGCACAGAGTCAATCTCTGTTAAGTCCTCCTTAATGTAACCCGATTTATACAGGTATGTTCTTTTTCTTTCTGTCATTGTTTTAATTATTATACAACAAAGATACGTATAATTTACGTAACCACCAAATAAAGTTATTAACAAAATAAACCGCACCGAACCGATAACAGCACATACACGCTATTTTACCACTCTCAATCCAACGCTCACAGCGTGTATCTGCAAAACGTTAGGTGTAATTGCTATCATTCCGTTTCAAATAAAGTTCCGTGAGAAAAACTTTTATTAAAATTTCCCACCGCACAGTTTAAAATATACAATCCGATTTCAGGATTAACCATATTTCTTACTAATTGCATCCTTTCAAATCTGTTGTCTTTTGAACGGTTTTCAGGAACATCTTTTATCACATCAAATATTGTCATATCTATACCTCTTTCTTTTAATAAATCATCAGAAGCCGACCTTGTTATATCAATGTTTTTAAACTCTTTTTCCTGTATTTGAAAGTTAGTCCAAAAAGGATGCCTTCCTAAAATTACTGTTGGTTTAATCAATGGCACATAATATGGGTTCACATTTTCAACTATAAATTTTCCCTTAAACCAACTTTTCAATAATACTATTTCTTGGTAGAGTTTAAAATCTATGTATTGCTTTTGCTTTTTAGTAAAGCACATCTTTGAATGTGTTGGGCAAGGTGGTGAACTCCATATTATGTCAAAGTTTTCAAAGTTCTCTAACAAATATTGGTGGGCATCCCTAACAATCATTTTGTCATTTGTAAATTGATTAGTATAAACCTTTGCAATATGCTCATTATATTCTACTGCTGTAACCTCGTAATCATCGCCCCACAACATTCTATTTCCACCAATTCCAGCATATAGATTTAATATTTTCTTTTTTCCTTCGCTCATTTTAATAAAAGTTTTTAATTGGTTTTTAAATAAACATTTTCGGTAAATAACCGCAACTACACATAACACGTGCTATAAGCAAGTTTGCCAATAACATTTTTCGGTAACTTGAACATTTCTGCAAGGCAAACCTGCTCATAGCACCATCCGTTAGTGTCAAGTTTATTGAGCAGAAAACGTGACATTTCGCTTATTATCATAATTTTCACATGGTTAATTTATTGTACTTAAATTCCCGTGTAAATCTTCTCTTAACACATATTGTTCAAAAGACATTTGCATCTGTAAGTGAGCATATTTATATTTAAACTCTGTATATATTGAATCTGTTAATTCTCCAGCGTTTCTTAGTTCCTTGTAATCATCTAAAAAAACCCACAAATGTTTATTGTGATTCATCTTATTCCACATAGCACATTCCGCACCCCCGTAATACTTCGGAAGTTCTAATAACCCGCAACTTTCATTTAAAAAATCCATTTTATAAGCACAAATAGAGTTTGTAACCGCAGTTCTTACAACTCGCACAGAATACCCATTTATGATTGATTGATAATATCCAGTTCTTTCGGTTAACTCTCTATAAGAATCATCATTTTGCAATGAAGCGCATTCTACATTTTCAGAATCTAAAACATCAAACAAAGCCTTATTCCATCCATTAGTTATAGGAAACGAATCGCCATCGTAAGTAACAACCTTATTTGTTTTTCCTTCAATAAAATCTAATAGGTATTTATATCCAAGCGGAGAACCAATATTTTCACCTAAATTGAGGTAAGTAAAACCTAAGTCTTGACAAACCTTATATACAAAACCATTATCTTTAATTAATGGGTAGTTGTTATCTAAAAGAACAACCTGCATTGGCGTATCTTTTATTGTTTTAGCTAACTGTTCGTAAGACCTTTTTACAGTAGCTTCGTTATGGTATGAGATTGTTATTATCATATTATTAATTATTAAAAGTCAATTCTGTTAGTCAATTTTAATTCGCCCAATTGAGCCGTGTTTGTAAAATGCTTGTTCTATTTCTGGTAGTAAATAATGCTTTCTTAAAGTAGCCCCACCATGTCCTACTTTAGCACCTATCTTACGCAATGCGACATTAAATACTTTCGCCCTTTGCTTCTCTTCGGTTTTGCCTATCCTATTCAATTCCATTACCATCATTCTATTTGAGTTGAAACCTCGAATATCTTTACTTTTAGCATCAAAATTAGAAAGATACCTATTTACCCTATCTGGCTTAATTCTAAATCCATCTTCGGTAGTAAATACAAACTCATTACGTTTAGATAGTAACTCCCTTATCATTTTAGCGGCTATTGCATCTACAAATGACTTCTCATGCTCAACTCCACTCTTACCAATATAATCAAGTGTAACTCTATTACCATCTACTGTAATGTGCTTATTCTTAAATTGAGTAACTCCAAAATGACCATTACTAGCACTTTCACCATTTCCAACACGCTCGCTGGTATATAGCATAATGCGTACAACTAATGCAGTTAGTCTATCCTTTTCATTTGGACAAAACAAATCCTGCTTAATCTTTCTTTTGAGCCTATCAATATTAAATTTCAGATTGTAAATTGATTCCCTCTTAGATTTCAAACGCTGTTTGAGTTCCTGTTCCATTATTTGATATTATGTTTAAATGTGCAAATTCGCCAAAATTAGTTAATGCAGCGTTATTATGTTTTGACACCCTTTCAAAATCTTCATCATCTACCATTGCAAATTTATTCTGCGTAAGTTTAATCAGTTTCATACTAAAATTTATTAATTATATTTTGTGAATGTTTGCTCGAACACCAGTTTCTTGATGGTGGCGTTCTTTGTAGTTATTACCCCTTAAATGTGGGTTATCCTCTTGCAGTTTCCTTCGCGCCCTGCTAATGTTATCGTAGCTAGGTAATATACCATTGCTAATGATAGTCAATAGTTCCATAGCACTCATTGAATCTACTTTTTCTTTTGTCAATATTTTATACCAAATATTGCATACAAGTTTATCATCCGAATCCCGTGAAGTGAAGTTTTGCAAAAGCATACTTTCTACTGCCGTCTTTATATTCTTAATTTTGTCTATGCGTTCCATGTCAATTAGTTATTAGTAACGTATTCGTCCATTTCAACAACGTACTTAATCAATAGTTCGTCCTTTTCCTCGATAAGATATTGCTCAATAGCATCAATAATTGTTTCCGCAATGTAGGTCTTACCAGAAATCATTTTTTTGTCTTGGGCTAAGTAATAGCCAATGTGAAATCGTTTCATTCTTATTTTGTTTAGTTTTTAAGGTGTGAGTATTCAATAAAATCAATTGCAGCAGATAAGTGTCCTTCTCTATAACTTATTACATCATTAATTATTCGTATATCCAATTTTTTTTGGAGTGTAGCTATACATATAACGTCAACTAAATAAATAGCAGATGTATTACGCAATGATATAATGGTATGATAAGCAACAATAAGGTTTGGTATTATCACAGGTTTAATTGTTTCGATTCTTTCTTCTACAATTTGAAACTTAGGCATATTAATCATTTGTTCCATAGCTTTTAATGGTTTCAGCAAAATCTTCTTTATCCCTTTCATAACATTCAAACAACTCTTCGTATGTAAGGTCTGAATTGTGCAAGCCCGTGTGTAGGACATATATAAGGAAGTCAATTGCTAGTTTTTTAGTTTTTTCTTGGTACATAATAAAGTGAATATAAACCACTAAAGTAAGTAATTTATATTCACTCAATAAATTATCCTAATGATTCAAAAAATTTATCAGTAATTTTATCAAACGTTAAGCCCATTAAAATTACGCTTTGCAAGTTGCCCTTTACTATTTCCAGCTTTTCAATCTCTAATTCTGGGCTATCTCCTTGCTCAAAATAACTATCTGGCGTTCCTTCGTAATATGTACCCTCTACCAATATTGTAACTGGTTCTGTAAAGTTTTCGCTAAAAGTCAGTTCAACCGACACATTTTTATATCTTGACATAGCTTAACCAAATATAATTTCTGAAAAGAATACCGTTTGCAAAATCACATCAGCCGTTACAGCATCGTCCTCTTCATCAATCATAGCTTGTAAATGATTAAGCTGTGTATTTTTTACTCTATCGTGTACGTCCTGCAAATTAATACTCCGTGTCATATCTCCTTCTCCTTCTACATCTAGCATAGTTAATCTATTTCCATCACGTAATATTTGCATTAATACTTCCTCATAACAAGGATAACTTAATTTTTCTTTAGCTTCCTTATATTCGGTTGCTTCGTAGTCTAAACCTAGACCGTAATATTGCATTTCTTGTAATCCATTGCATAAAGCATTAAAAAAATACTCTTCGCTTTCTTGATTTGTTAATTTGATTTCCATGTTTTTAAGATTTAAAGGTTTGATTGAAATATTGCTTTTAAGATTGCTTTTAAAGGGTCAGAATGATTTCCTACATAATTATTTTCTTCTGTAATTAGATAAACGTTGTATTCTATTGGTTTGCCTTGCGGTTTCTCAACACCAATTATGAATGATTTGTACTCTACCTCTTCAATTTTTAACTGCTTAATTGTTAATTCTTCAAATTCTTCGATAGTCATAGTTTTTGGCTTCATTGTTATATAGATTAAGGATTAAATTATTTGAATAAATCGTAGCACCAAACAGGCGTTTTTTCACCTACATAAGCACCTTGAATGTTGAATGAGAAATGCTCCTAAGCATCCTCTTCATTCATATCTCTACATAGTACCTCTATTACTTTTTTAACAGAATAGATTATCACAAACTTGTCGTAGTCAACTCCAATGATAGCCTCGTCTAAACCATCCGCTATAAGGAACTGTTCGTCCTCAAAAGCATTTATAATTTTACCTAGCATCCCGTAAATGTATCTGATTGTGATAAGAAATATTGCTCCATAGTATTTTCAAAAATATCTAATGT
>Ga0247834_1001149_pt1 | contig 47495 bp, 34 predicted proteins | sample LaCruzMarch2015__8_FD_187118 | JGI IMG/M metagenome (GOLD analysis project Ga0247834, IMG submission 187118) | Freshwater microbial communities from meromictic Lake La Cruz, Castile-La Mancha, Spain - LaCruzMarch2015_12m | ecosystem: Environmental > Aquatic > Freshwater > Lake | place: Spain... | reverse complement strand
AGCTTCTTCGGCGCCAGCCGAAGAAGCATCAAAGCTTCTTCGGCGCCAGCCGAAGAAGCATCAAAGCTTCTTCGGCGCCAGCCGAAGAAGCATCAAAGCTTCTTCGGCGCCAGCCGAAGAAGCATCAAAGCTTCTTCGGCGCCAGCCGAAGAAGCATCAGCGGCTGCGGCTGACGGCCTTGGGGTCGAGGCCTTCGCGCACCAGCAACGCCTTGCCGCGCTGCTCGATGAAGCCCCGGCGCTGGAACTCGCTGAGGGCCCGGCTGACGGTCTCTCGCGAGGTGCCGATGCGGGACGCGATGTGCTGCTGGGTGGGGATCTTGCGCAAGAGGTGGCCCTCGGGAGCGCCGTCCCCCTCTTCTTCGCAGCGTTCGAGCAGGTAGCGGGCCACCCGGCCGTAGACGTCGAGGAGGGCCAGATTCCCGATGCTCTCGTCGGCGCGCCGCAGCCGCACACAGACCTCGGTCATCACGTTGATGGCGATGGTCGGGTAGGAGCGCAGGGCCTGCAGGAACTCACGACGGCCCAGCCGCAGCAGCAAGCTGTCGGTCAGGCAGGCGACGTTGGCGGAGCGGGGCTCGCCGTCCACCAGGGACATCTCGCCGAAGAAGGAGCCTGGCCCCAGGGTCGACAGGATGATCTCCCGACCATTGTCGCTCCACAGCGAGACCTTCACCTCGCCCTCGGCCACGATGTAGAGGGCATCGCCGGGGTCTGTGGCCGAGACGATGACCGTCTCGCGTGGGAAGTGCTTCTCGGTGAGCAGCAACGACAGACGCGAGAGGTCGTCGTCGGAGAGGCCGGCGAACAGCGGCACATCCTTCAGCAGCTCGGCCACCGCCTTGGCTCGCGGGTTCACCGTCGTCGACGTCATGGGCTTCCTCCAGAATCGGGCGACGCTAACCGCCCTCCCCCCCGATGGTCAACCTTGGCGCCCCAGTGCGGCGGCAGGCCCCGGGCGGCGACGGGCCGAAGACGACCAAGACCGTCCGGACGCCACCTTCGGCGCCGGCCCAAGCACCGGCCCGTCGCCGCGCGCGCCGAAGAAACGTCAAACCTTCTTCGGCGCCAGCCGAAGAAACGTCAAAACTTCTTCGGCGCCAGCCGAAGAAACGTCACAACTTCTTCGGCGCCAGCCGAAGAAACGTCAAAACTTTGCGTCGTCCGTCGACGTTGGCGATGATGGGGCGGGAGGCTTCATGGAAAAATCACTGGCGATGGTCTTGGCTGGCGGCGAGGGCAAGCGGCTCTTCCCCCTGACCCGCGAACGCAGCAAGCCGGCCGTCTACTTTGGTGGCCGCTACCGCCTCATCGACTTTGCCCTGTCGAACCTCGTCAACTCGGGCTTTCACCAGATCAAGGTCATCACCCAGTACCGGGGCACGTCGCTGGTCCGCCACTTGACCCGGGCCTGGCCGTTGGCGTCGGCCCTCCTCGACCAGTACATCGAGTGCGCGCCGGCGGCCATGAACCGCGGCCCCACCTGGTTTCGGGGCACCGCCGACGCCATCTACCAAAACATCGACCTGCTGCGGGAAGTGCGCCCCGACGACGTCCTCATCTGGGGCGCCGACCACATCTACAAGATGGATGTCAGCGTCATGATGGACTTCCATCACCAGGTGAACGCCGACATCACCATCGCCACCCTGCCCGTGCCCCGGGAAGAGGCCCACGCCTTCGGCTGCGTCCACGTCGACGAGACCGGCCGCATCATCGGCTTCGTCGAGAAGCCCAAGGACCCACCGGGCATCCCCGGCCGCGAGCACCTGACGCTGGTGTCGATGGGCAACTACATCTTCAAGACCCGTGTCCTCGTCGACGAGCTCAAGGCCGACGCCGAGGCCGAACAGACGAGCCACGACTTCGGCAAGGACATCCTGTCGACGGCGCCAGGCCGCCTGAACGTCTTCGCCTACGACTTCGCCAGCCACCTCTGCCGTGGCGAGGACGAGAGCGCCCGCGGCTACTGGCGCGACGTCGGCACCCTCGACAGCTACTTCGCCGCCTCCATGGACCTCATCAGCGTGTCGCCCCAGCTGAACCTCTACAACGCCGAGTGGCCCATCCGCGGCAGCAGCGGCCCCCTGGGCCCGGCCAAGTTCGTCTTCTCCGACTTCGGCGGCGGTCGCGTCGGCATGGCCATCGACTCCATCATCGGCGGCGGCAGCATCATCTCGGGTGGTCGGGTGGAGCGCAGCATCATCAGCCCCAACGTGCGCGTGAACTCCTACTCGTCCATCACCGACAGCGTCATCTTCCCCGACGTCGACATCGGCCGCGGCGCCCGCCTGCACCGCTGCATCGTCGACAAGGGCGTCAAGATTCCCCCGGGGGAGCGCATCGGCGAGGACCTCGAAAAAGACCGCCAGCGCTTCAGCGTCAGCGACAGCGGCATCGTCGTCGTCGCCCGCGACGCCTTCGGCCAGATCGACGAATTCGATATCTGACGGACCCCATGGTCGCGCCGAAAAAAAGAGAAAAGAGATGCGCCGCTGAAGCACACCTCAGCGGCGCATTGCCGTTCGGAGCCGGAGGTCAGAAGGCCATGCGCAGCGAGACGCCGACGTCGATGAAGTCGTTGGCGAGGGTCAAGCCGTCGACAAGTTGGGGCACGAAGGGCACCGGCGGGATGTCGAGACCGATCTTGAACTCGCCAACGCTGCCCCAGTGGCCGGCGACGAAGCCGTTGACCGTGAGGTATTGCAGGACCGTGTACTGGACGTCGAAGCGTGTCAGGAACGAGAGGTCCGACAGGTTGCCCAGGGTGCTGATGGTCAGGTTCAGATCGTTGAAGCTGAAGGGGGCCGGCGCGCTCACATAGAAGGCCGCGTAGTGCTGGCCCGTGTACAGGGGCACGTAGGCATTGTTCAGAAACAGGAACGGATACAGCGTGGCCGAGGTGTAGCCCGCCTGGTTGTAGAAGTACTCGGCCCCCAGGGCGATGAGGTCGGTGTCGCTGTACTTGATCTGGGTCTCGACGCCGACGACGCCCTCGAAGTACCAGTTGTCTTCGGTGTCGACCTCGGTGGGCAGCTCAAGGGTCTCGAAGTCCAGGTTCCCCTCAAAGAGGCGCCGCGACAGGCCACGGCTCAGCACGCCTTCGGCTTTGACGTCGAACAGCCAGATGCCCGCCGAGATGTCGGCCCCGAAGCGCAGGGGGGCGTTGTCCTTGACGAACGAACTGAGGGCCAGCTCCGCAGGACCAAAGACGAACTCGGCCCGGGCCGCGAGGCCGGTGTCTTTGACGACGTCGACGCCGCCGATGATGCCAATCAGGTAGAGGTTCCAGCCGAGGGCCTCCATCGGGAAGTGCAGCTTGACGAGGTCGACGCCCACCCGCTGGTCGAAGAAGTCGACGGAGTTGCGGACCTCCTGGTTCACGAAGTCCGTGGGGTTCCAGAAGCGCCCGGTGCCCCAGCGAATGCGCTGCCGCCCCGCCGTGACGTAGACCACCTGCCCGAGGTCGAACTTGGTCCAGGCCTGGGCCAGCTGGAGCGAGAATGGCTGCTGCTCGACGCCGAACACGTTCTTCTCACCGGGGAGCACCGTGTAGTCGAAGTTGAAGCGCAGCTGGGCGTAGGCCCGCACGCGATCATTGGGGCGCACGTCGGCGAACGCATCAAGGAGCGACGGGCCGGTGATGGTGCCCTCGCCGAGGGACGAGCCGTCCCGGAAGCTGCCGTTCATGCGCAGGAACAGGGACCCGCCCACAGCCAGGGAGGATTCCAGGCTCTCCAGCAGCCCGGGGGTCATGGCCGAGGTCGACGACGACGACGACGACGACGACGATGACGACGACGACGGCGCGGAGGGGTCGCTGCCGAACATGTCGGCCTCGCGATCGTTGCCGGCCGGCGGTGCTGCCCCATCCGCCGTCGGCACCGTCGGAGACGCCTCCGTCGACGGCTCACCGAACATGTCGGCCTCACGGTCAGCGGCTCCAGACGTCGGCTGAACGTCGGCCGAAGGAGTCGGCTCACGTTCAGCCGCGGAACTCTGCATTGCCAAGACGGCAGTCACGGCCAGCCAGGTATTCATGAAATCTCCAGGCCCGGGACCAGACCTCGATGGGGCGTCAGGCGTCGTTTGGGTCGGTGAGGGCGGTGCATGGACCGACCGTCATCCGCGGGACTTGGACTCCAGCCAGGCCTTGGTGAAGAGGTTCGGATCCAGGGGTCGCAGGTCGGTCTCGCTGAAGACAATGGTGCTGCTGGTGCCCTTCTCAACCTCGTCAAAGATGCGGATCTCGCCAGGGAAGTAGACGTCGGCCTTCTTCGACTCCGAGTAGAGCTTCGACCACTTGGGGTAGTAGGTGGTGCGCAGCAGCTTCCCCGACAACGCCATGTCCTGGCGCTTGAGGATGTTGCCCGTGGTCTTGTCGATGAAGATGTCGACCATCGGAAACGCGACGTCGACGCCGTCTTTGGCCTTCAACGAGAGGTGGTGCACCTCGAGCTTGCCGAGCTTCTCTTCGGCGACATAGCTCGGCGTGTACTCGACGGCGAGGCGGCTCTCGTCGAAGTCCTGGCGATTGGAGCTGGTGCCACCAATGCGCTCCCGCTCGGTGCGGCGCTCCCACTTGCCCACGGTGGGGTCGTAGAAGAACAGGTTCTTGTCCAGGCGCAGGTAGCCCTTGCCGGCTTCGGTCTTTGGCTGGGTGAACAACAACATCAGCTTGTCGTCGGCGTCACGCCGAAAGAACGTGATGACGAAGGCGGTGTCGGCCTTGCCCCGCTCCTTCTGCTCCAGATACGCCACCGACCGATAGTCGCCCTGGTTCTGCTGGCGTTCGTCGATGACCTTGAGCATGCCCTGCAGCTCGGCGTCGGTGGGGGCGGCCCGGCCTGCCGTCGACAGGAGGGCGACCACCGACAACGCCAACATCAGGCCACGAGCAGCAAACGACTGAAACTGGCTTTGCATGGGAACTCCGGTTGATTCGGTTGATTCGAAGGGTGGGACCAGGATCATTCAGCGGACTGCATGGCGGTGACCGGGGCCACCCGAGCGGCGCGCAGGGCCGGAAAGAACGCGGCCCCTGCCGACACCAGGGTCAGCGTGAAGACCGCCACCACGATGTCGATGATGCGGGGCACCAGGTGCAGGGTGTCGGACAGCAACACCACCCGCATGGCTTCGACGTCGACCCGGATGGTCGCGGCGTCGATGGCCGAGGCCAGCAGGCCGCCAAAGATGGCTCCCGTTCCCGAGGCCAGGAAGCCCAGGATGGTGGCCTCGATGAAGAACATCGCCAGGATCTTCGAGCGCTCCATACCGATGGCCCGCAGGGTGCCGATCTCCTTGGTGCGTTCCCGCACGGCGATGGTCATGGTGTTGGAGATGCCGACGACGATGACGACCGCCAGCAGCATCACCAGGGCCAGGCTCACGCCGCGCAGGCCGTCGATGATCTTGACCAGGAAACTGGCCTCGTCCTCCCAGGTGGTGACGTCGAGCTTGGCTCCCGTCCAGTCCTCCTGGGGCACCGTCTGCAGCAGCTTGATGAAGAACGGCTGACCGTCATGCTCCAGCTGGGCGTAGCCGAGCTTGGCGAAGCCCGCCCGCAGCTTGTTCATGGCGGCGGTGCTGTCGTCGATGTTGCGCAGGTACACCTGCACCGCGCCGGAGACGTCGGGCTTGAACTGGTACAGCTCGATGACCAACGACTTGGGGACAAACGTCGCGAACGACGACAGCAGGCCGAGGTCTCGCACGACGGCGACGACGGTGGCTTCGGCGGTGTTCGACTGGCCCTTGAGGGTCTCGGTGCGCAGGGTCACCTGGTCGCCGACGACGACCTTGAGGCGCTTGGCCTGGGTCGCGAACAGCATGATCGAGTTCGGCTTCTGCAGGTCCTTCAGGTTGCCAAAGACCGCCTCGGGATCGGCTGGCTTCTCGATGTAGTCCTTGGCGGGGGCCAGCGTGAGGATCGAGAAGAGGTCACCCTCGTCCTCGACCTCGATGCCGTTGAGGCCCGACTGCACGGTGCCCTGGTCGGAGATGATCTTCCCCCAGCCACGCATGCGATCGATGACGCGGACGGCGTCGTCCCCGAGGATCTCCTTGGTTTCCTTCTTGAGCTGGGCGACGTTCAACACCACCGTCTGGGAGTCCGTCGGCGTGGCCTTGTAGTAGCCGCCGACGTTGACGTGACCAGACGAGATGCTGGTGACCGCCCGAATCAGGTTGTCGGTGACGCCGGCGGTCAGGGCCAGCAGCATCACAAACAGCAGGGTGACCAGGAACAGGGCCGTCCCCAGAAACAAGGTTCGTCGACGTGAGGCGAGCAGGTTGTTGAGGGCAATGCGCAGGATCAACATGGCGTCACTCCTTGCCTTGCATGGCCACAACGGGCTGCACGGCGACGGCGAGGCGCGCCGGGTAGAGGGTGGCAAAGACGGCAACGATCATGGTGGCGACGAGGCCGGCGATGACGTTGAAGATGGTCACGGTCGGGTAGAGCCGCGGCCCGCCGAAGATGACCTGGAACAGGTCGGCCGGAGCGGGAATCCCCACCTGGCGCAGCCACAGGACAAACAGGATCCCGACGCCGGCACCCAGAGCGCCCGCCATGCTGCCGAGGACGGCGGTCTCGAAGATCACCATGGCGTTCACGAAGCCCTTCTGGGCGCCGATGGCACGCAAGGTGCCGAATTCACTGACTCTTTCAAGGGTGGCCATCACCAGCGAGTTGTTGAGGATGACGATGGTGACCAGAAACAGGATGCCGATGGCGGCGAGCAACACCGCTCGAACCACCAGGGTGATTTGCCCGATGATCCCCGTCGCCTGCTGCCAGTCGGCAACCTGCAGGCCCAGCGGCTTGGCGATCTCGCGGATGGTGGCCATGGTCTCCTTGGCCTTCGAAGGGTCCTTCATCAAGACACCGACGGAGATGACCATCCCCTTGTTCACCTCGGTCTGGTCGAAGGTGAAGAGTTCCTTGCGGTCCACCTTGCCGACGGCGATGTCGTCGGCGGCGGTTTCCTTCACCACCGGCGCGGCAACAACCTTCACGTCGACGCTGTCGGCATCGCCAAACAAGGCCGCTTCAGCGTCGTCGCGGTTGACCTCGACGATGCCCGTGGCCTTGCGCATGTCGGCCAGCTCGGCATCGAGGGCCGCCGTGCGTTGGCCGTAGAGTTCGCGAAAGGTCACGAGGTCGGTCAGGGACAAGGCACCGGCGAGGTCGTTCCCCTCGAGGCCGTCGATGACATAGATGCCGTAGACCTTGGTGTTGATCGAGCGCAAATAGCCCGACTTGGTGAAGGCACTCATGGTGATCGTGTCGCCAACCTGGAACGGATACAGCTGAATGTGCGGCGCGATGACGTCGTAAAAGAGCTGGTAGCGGCGGGCAAAGGTGGCGTCGTCGATGGTCAGGAACTCTGCCAGCAGGGCTTCGTTGAGGGCCGTGCCCGCAGGCTTGCCGAGTTCCTTGGCGAGGGCGGCGCCGACGGGACCAATCTGGTCGGGGGGCAACAGGTAGATGATGCGGGGCGAGGCCCGGCGGGCCTTGCCAAGGGTCTCCTGCAGCACCGTCGACGACGCAATTGTCTGCCCTCGAGCGATTTCCCGCTCGACGGTGTCGAGGTTCATGGCCACCGCCATCTTCAAGCGCCGGTCCAGGAAGCTCTTGCCCACGAGCAGCCCCCGGGTGTTGGGGGGGACCATCTCGCCCTGAACGACCTTGAGCCGCTTGAAGGTGGAGGAGAATGCCTGCAGGTCCGTGCCCACCAGGCGGAAGATGAACTGGTTGCCCTGCTCACCCAGGGGCGCGACCTTGGTGTCGAGCCAATCGAGGGTCGCCACCGGGTCGGCCTTGAAGTCAACGTCCCACAGCGTCGACGACGATGCCCGGTCGAGGATCGTGGCGGTATCGTCGGCGTTGGTCTTTTCGGCAGTGACGTTGGCCTGCTTCTTCTGCTGTTCGAGCAGGACCGCGATGATGCCGCGCAGGCGTTCAACGAGAGGGGCCATCGTGCCCTGGTCACCCTTCTGCACGGCGGTGCGCAGGGCGTTGAGGGTGCGGTCGAGGTCACCGGGCGAGCCAACCACGGCATTGGTCAGGCCGACCGGGACGACGCCAGCGACGTTGTCGACGCCCTCGATGGCGCTCTTGACCTTCTCGTAGGACTCGACTTCGCCGAGGTCTTCGCTGCCAAGGCCGATGCCGCCAAAAAGCGACAGGGAGTCTTTCGCCGTCGCCGAATAGAGCTGGAGGTCGCCCGAGATGGACTGGACGATGGTCGAACGGGTGGACCGCTCGACGGAGTCGAGCAGCGCCAGGCTGACGGTGACGAGGAAGGCGCCGAAGGCCATCAGGCCACCGACGATGAGGGTCTTGCTGCGATGGGCCCGCAGGGACTGCAGACCCAGGTGCACCAGGAGACGAACGATGTCTTTCATGGTGGCAGCCTCAGTGAGCGGCGGCAGAAACTGCCGCAGTCGCGGCAGAAACTGCCGAAGTCGCGGCAGCGGCTGCCGCAGAAGGTGATGTCGACGTCGGTACGCGCTTCTCGCCGTGGTCGACGATGCGACCGTCGAGGACGCGCACGATGCGGCTGGCGAGGTTCATGACGGCTTGATCGTGGGTGGAGAACACGAAGGTCGTGCCCTCCTGTTGGTTGAGCTCCTTCATGAGTTCCAGAATCGAGGCGCCCGTCACGGAGTCCAGATTGGCGGTGGGCTCGTCGGCGAGGACCAACTTCGGATTGCTGACGAGGGCGCGGGCGATGGCCACCCGTTGGCGCTGACCACCGGAGAGTTCATTGGGCCGGTGCTTGAGGTATTTGCCGAGGCCCACCCGCTCGATGATCTTCTCGACGCGACGGGCGCGCTCGGGCCCGTCGATGCCCCCCCGCAACAAGAGCGGCAGCTCGACGTTCTGAAACACCGTCAACACCGGCACCAGATTGAAGCTCTGAAAGATGAAGCCAAGCTTCTCGAGGCGAAGCCTGGTGAGGTCCTTGTCCGACAACGTCGACGTCACGACCCCGTCAAACGCCACGTCGCCCTGGGTGGGGACGTCGACACAGCCAATCAAGTTGAGCAGGGTGGTTTTGCCGCTGCCCGAAGGACCGGCGATGGTGGTGAACTCCCCACGCTCAATGACGAGGTCGATGCCATGCAGGGCGCGAACGGTGAGCTTGCCGAGCGGGTAGTCTTTCACCACCCCGCGGACCTCGATGATGCCGGTCATGTCGACTCCTTCGTCTGTTTCGTCTGTTTCGTCTTCGAGCGTGGGCTCAAGGGCTTGGATGCCTGGACCGCGGCATGGGCCGCAGTCGTGGGCGATGAAGATGCTGCCTTTGGGGACTCGGAGCCACCGTGGCTGCGCGGGCACGACGGCAACGCGGCCTTCAAGTGGACGGTGAGTTCAGCCACGGCCTCGCCGACGGCCACGCTCAGGAGCTTCATGGTGCGCTCCGACAGCGGCGCCACCGAGGCCCGCAGATCGGCGAAGCGCAGGCGCATCATCTGGGACAGCAACGCCGTCCCCGCCGACGTCAGGGCCACCCGACGAACGCGGCGGTCGGCAGCGTCGTCCTGGCGCTCAAGGAGCCCCTGCTCCACCAGCCGTTGCAGCAAATGGCTCATGGCGCTCGTCGACAGGCCGGTCTGCTCCGACAGCGCCGTCATGGTCTGCTTGCCTTCGAAGCCCACCACATGCAGCACGGTCATCATGGCCATGGTGAGGTTGTGGGTATGGGACAGGTGCAGGGTTTCCCGCATGCTCTCGCCCCGGGCCGCCTGCATCGACAGCCCCATCCACGCCATCATCTTCGACGCCAGCGCATCCGTCGTCGGCGGCGCCTCATCATGTTCCGTGGGTGGTGGGACTTTCCGGCTCATAGAATGTTCCTATCCATCGGAACATCTGACCGCAAGGAACATCAGACACTTCGCCCAACCACCTGAATCTTCAACGATATGCCGCTGCCAGCAGGAACGAGAACGCGTTGCTCGCGCCGTGATAGGCGACGGCGCCAGTGATGGAGCCAGAGCGCCGGGTCAGGGCCGAGAACACGAAGGCCGGGAAGAATGGCCCCAGGCGGGCGGGATTGTACTCGCCGAGGAAGTGCCCGAGGGCGAACAACGCCGACGCAAGCACCACGGTTCGGCCCAGTGGCAGCCCCAAGAACGTCCTCCTGGTGGGCCACAGTCGCTCAAGGCGGGTTTCGAGAAAGCCGCGATAGAACAGCTCCTCGGGCAACGCGATGAGCAGGGTGTTCTTGAGCCATACCACGACGAGGTCATCGGGCACCCGCCACATGCGCCACGGATGCCCCAGCAGCTCCTGCCAGACATGGTGTGACAGCGCGAAGATGGGAAACGTGATGAGGGCGACGACGACGGCGGCGCGGAGGTCGCGACCCAACGCTGCCGGGCGCAGGGTGGCACCACGCCCATAGTGGGCCAACCAGCGGCTGAACGGGCCCGGTCGGTGGCCCCTCCCTCGTCGACGACGCCCGAACACGACACGCCGACGCAGGGCGGCAATGGGCCCAAGGAGGACACCGTGGGCATGGATGGCGTGGCTCTCGGGCAGCTCGCCGCCCCGTTGAATCAGCCACAGCGGCACGTAGAGCTGGAAGGCCGCGATCAGGGTGAAGATGACGTCGCCAAAGCCCGACACCCGCGCCAGGTGCTTTCCGACCCACAACGCCGACAGCAACCCGGCCGTCGCCCACAGCGCCTCACGAGCGCCCTGGCGGGCCGAGGCAGTTGTGGTCGACGGCGATGGGGGCGTCGTCGTCGTCGTCACCGACGCCGTCATCACACATCGACCCCGGCGTAGCGCAGGGCCGCCACGACGGCGATGGCGACCGCGCGCTTCTCGGTGGGGGCGTCGGCATGGTGGTCGACGAAGGCCAGCAGGCGCAGGGTCGGATCGCCGCCCAGGACGATGATTCGCGGCCGTGGCACGACCTCCTCAAGGTCCAGCAGGGCCCGCAGCAGCGGTGACTTCGACTGCGGCTCGATGAGCACCAGCGCGAGATTTCCCGCCGCCGCGTGGCAGGCAGCGACGGCGTCATCGAAGATCTCGACGGGGCCGACCAGTTCGCGCAGCTCGGCGCGCAACATGGGCTCGATGACTGCCGACGCGATGATCACCGTCTGTTTGGCTTTGGGCTTGGCTTTGGGTGGCGGCACAGCCACCGACGCCGGAACCCGGCCCTCGTTGTCGGTCCGTTCTTCGAACGGGTCATTGGGCTCGCCGGGGACCACCGTCGGGTCGTCGAGGTGCGCCAGCGCCGTGACCTGAAGCGCCGACCGGGAATGCTGCATCGTTTGCAGGTCCGGGCCCTCCATGGATTCCGTGGCCGGTGGCGCCGCGCGGGCTTCGTCGCCATCGCCGACATCGCCGTCGCCGCCGTCGTCAAACATCGCCCCACCCAGGGCCACCGACGCCGGCCGCTGCCGTCGGGTCTCGACGGTGAGTTCCCCCAGGGCGATGGACGCTGGTCGTCGCTGGATGGACAGCTCGATGGTGGGCCCCTGGATGTCAGAGACCGGCAGCACATCCGCCGAGCGAATCGTGTGAACAAAGCGCAGGGCCTCGGCGGTGGACTCCGTCAGGAACTCATGGTTGCCGTGGCCGACGAGGTCACCGACCAGAATCGGCGCGTCGGGGATGACGATGCCGTAGTGCTTGTCGAACGAGCCCTGCAAGGCGCTGTCGTCGCAGACCATGGGCTCGACCTGCAGACCGGTGGCGGTCTCCACCGTCGTCACCGTGTGGTCGTCGGTGGGGTCGGCCATGGCGAGATAGAGGCGGCTTCCCGCCACGCCTTGCTTGACCCCGATGGGCAGCACCCGCAGGCGCTCGGCGGCATGGCGGGGGACGACCTGCAGCAGTTGGGGATGAACCTCGATGGCAGCGACATCGATGAGTTCGAAGTGCAACGCGCGCGACAGCAGACGAGCCAGGCGCCGCCCGTCGACGACGTTGAAGGCGACCAACACCCGCACGAGGGGCATCTGCGCCTGGGTCGCGTGGGCCTCAGCCTGCGCCAGCACGGTGGCGTCGATGGTCCGGGTGCTCAGGAGGAGATCACGCAGGCGCATGGGTCAGGGAAACAGTCCGTTCAACCGGGCGGCGGTGGCGTCGTCGACCACGACGTCGAGGGCTGCCAGGTTCTCGTCGAGCTGCTCCAGGCTGGTGGCGCCGGTGATGACGCTCGACACGCCGGGCTGCTTGAGAGCCCAGGCCAGGGCCAGCCGCGCGCGGGTGGTGCCGAGCTCTTTGGCGACCTCACCAAAGGCACGCACCCGTTCGCGCTTGTCCTCGCCGAGCACACTTTCGCGCAGCCACTCGATGCGGTCCAGGCGGGTGCCGGCGGGGATGCCGTCGTCGTATTTGCCCGTGAGGACGCCGGAGGCCAGCGGGCTCCACACGACGAGCCCCATGCCGAGAGACACCGCCGCCGGCCGGACATCGTCCTCGAACTTGCGACGGGCCAGCAACGAATACTGGGGCTGTTCGACGACGGGGCCATCCCAGCCCCGGCGGGAGGTCACCGCGTGGACATCGCGCAGCTGGGCCCCCGTCCACTCCGAGGTGCCCCAGTAGAGCACCTTGCCCTGGCGGACGAGGTCATCCATGGCCCGCGCGGTCTCTTCGACAGGCGTCTCTTCGTCGAAGCGATGACAGAAATAGAGGTCGAGGTAGTCGGTCCCCACCCGCTTGAGGGACTTCTCGACGCTCTCGACGATGTGCTTGCGGCTCAGGCCCCGGTCGTTGACGTCGTCAGACATCGGCCAGAACACCTTCGAGGAGATGACGAGTTCGTGGCGCGGCAACTGCCGCAAAACGGCCCCCATGCGCCGCTCGGCCTCGCCCTTGGCGTAGATGTCGGCGATGTCGAAGAAGTTGACGCCGGCGTCGAACGCCCGCCGCAGGATGCGACCGGTGACATCGTCGTCGGTGACGCTGCCGCCAAACGTCGTCCAGCCACCAAGGGACAAGGCGCTTACCTTGAGCCCGGCTTTTCCGAGACGACGGTACGGCATGGAAGCACTGCTCATGGACGTCCCCGCGCTGCTGGACCGTGTCACCAAGGCTATTCGTCGTCTTCTTCGCCTGGCCACGCGTCCTTATAGGAGGGACGTTCACGGAGCCGCTCACGCCAGGACCGCACCCGGGGGAAGGCGTCGAGGTCGACGTTGAGCTGATCAAGGAGGTCGAGGAGCGGCGTCGAGAGGGTGTCGGCGACGGAGTAGTCGCCAGCCAGGAACGCCCGCCGGGCCAGATGGCGATCGAGGACATCAAGATGCCGGTCAAGTTCGCTGCGCGACCGCACGCGGACCTTGGCCGACTTGTCAGCGTCGTCGAGGACGTGCTCCTCGCAATACGAGGTCCACAGTTCAACGGCGAAGCCGGTGCCGATGTACGAGAGCCAGCTGTAGGCCTCACCGCGGGCTGTGAGGTCCGTGAAGCCCAGGGGCGACTGGGGGAACCGCTCCGCCAGGAACAGCAAGATGGCGGGCGACTCGAAGATCGCCAGCTCGCCCCCTGGGCGGTGCTCGACCAGGGCGGGCAAGCGCCCAAACGGGCTGCGCTTCAGGAACGCCGCCGTCCGCGGCTTGGTGAGGTCGACGTCCCGTGGGGTGAACTGCACCTGACACTCATTCAGGCCGACGCGGACAGCGACGCAGAACGGTGAGGGGCGGTACTCATACAACGTGAACGGAGGGGCCTTCGAAGTCGTCGTCATCATCTCGCTCCGCAGCCGTCGACCGGGCGCCCGACCGCACGCTGCTGGCCCCCTGCACGGGGGCGGTCACATCACAACCGGGAGCACCCTACTCTCAAAGTGCGACACAACGCGAGTCTCCTGAGCGCCTTGTTTGGGCGCGGGGCTGGCCTGGTCTATGCTGACAAAGGCAGGACAAACCAAGGGATCCCCATGCGTCATCGCGGCTTCACCCTCATCGAGCTCATGATCGTCGTGGCGATCATCGGCATCTTGTCGGCGATTGCAGTCCCGAACTTTCAGAAGTTCCAGTGCCGTACCAAGCAGACCGAGGGCAAGACCGGGGCCTTCCTCGTCGCTCGAGCTGAAGACGCGTACCACGCCGAGTTCGATGCCTACGCGTTTGGCATCGAAGCCGACCTGCGCATCATCGGCGCGATCTTCAGCGGACGTCGCTACTTCGCGTTCTCGGTTGCCCCAAATGGAGCCGAAGGCTTCCTCATCAGCGCGGTTGGCCTGCCCGGCACCGAGATCGAGGGCGACCTGAGCACCCTTGACGAGAATTACACGCGAGACGTCCTCAACAACACCTGTGACTGACGTGTTTGGTCAGGCCAATGTGACGTTCCTTGTCACACACCGCCTGAAGCACGCATCACGGCGCGAAGAAGCGCGCAACACGGCGCGAAGTAGTCCTGGCACAGTAGATGCTCAAAGGTAGTCAACAACCGGAGGTCCTCATGCAGAAGTTGAAGGGTTTTACGCTCATTGAGCTCATGATCGTCGTCGCCATCATCGGCATTCTCGCCGCCATCGCCGTGCCGAACTTCGTGAAGTTCCAGTGCCGGTCGAAGCAGTCCGAAGCCCGCGGCAACCTGAAGGCAGTGTTTGTCGCCGAAGAGTCTTTCAAGGCCGAGTTCGACTCCTACGGTCCCGTTGCTCGGATCGACGGCGCCGTTGACGCCCGCACCGCGACCAACGTCATTGGCTTCCAGCCCAAGGGCGACCGCCTCCGCTACATCTACTCGGCCGAGCAGGCCGGTGTGGGTACGGCCGCGACGTTCGATGCGACGGCCGAAGGCGGTACCGTCGACTCCACCGATTTGGCCGGCGATTTGTGGTCGATCTCTGACCTGAATGACGTCTGCCTCGGGCCCGTTAACCGTGGCACGAGCTGTGCCGTCCGTACGGGCGCAGGCACCAACGCTGGCTCCAACTCCTGCGACTGAGATGTTTCGCCTGATCGCTGTTGCCATCGGGTTGGGAATTGCCGGTTTCATGCCGGCAGTTTCTATTTCGACGTCCGGGTTTTCCCGGCCCCCATCAGAGGGTGCCGTTCAGTTTTCGTCGCTGGGTCGCAAGGAGGCCGCCGGGGCCCTTCTGTGGATCTTGACAACCCAACAGGTCGGTCGAGCGGGGTATGCCGAGTCCGGTTTTCCCCACCTCGAGGACTGGTTGGACGCGGTGTTCCTCCACAGCCCCCACATGTCCGGCGCCTACACCCTGGGGACGGTCCTGCTGCTCACTGACCGCGAGCGGGCGCCAAGGATGGATACGCTGTTGACCCAGGCCGAGGCCCGCTACCCATCGAACTTTGAGTTCCCCATGCTTCGAGGCATGAGCGCCTATTTCGGGGCCCTCGACGCCCAGGCGGCCGCTGATCACTTCCAGCGCGCTGCCACCAAGCCAGGGGCCCCCGCCTACCTTGCCCAGTTCAGCAAACGTCTTCGCAGCGAGGTGGAATCCTGTGGTGTCATGTTGGTCAACATGAAGACCCTGGCGAAGGAAACCAAGCAGCAGGCCTTGATGAGCGGCCAGCTGGAAGGCGTCTACCTTCGCTGCATCGAGCGAGAGCTCGAGCAGGCCGCCGTGGGCTTTCGTTTGAACAAAGGCCACTCGCCCTCCGTAGATGAGCTGCTGGCCGAAGGTTACCTGAAGGAACCACCGCCGGCGCCCCCGGGCAAGTGCTGGGTCCTTGTGAACGCGAATGCCGTTTTGCAGCCGTGCTCCACCCCGTAGCAGGACTTGGACTTCATGAACGCCATCGCCATCGCTGGCCTTGCCAAAAAGCTCCCGGCAGACTTCCTGGGCCGGCGGGCCGTGCTGCTCACCGACGTTTCAATTGTGGTTGCCGAGGGGTCAATCCACGGCCTTGTGGGCGCCAACGGTGCGGGCAAATCGACGACGCTGCGCATCCTGGTGGGCGCGGCCTCACCCTCGGCCGGGACGGCGACGCTCTTTGGCGTGCCTTCGAGCGATCCGGCGGCGCGAACAGGGCTTGGATATGCGCCGGATGTGTCGGCCCATCCACAAACCCTGTCGGCCCATGAAATCCTGACCCTCCATGGCGCTCTCGGGCCCGGCACCGACACCATCGACGCTGTTCTGGCCGAGGTTGAGCTGACCGCACGCCAGCATGACCCGGTGGGTCGCTTTTCGAAGGGCATGCAGCAGCGGCTCTCTTTGGCCATTGCGCTGCTTGGGCACCCACGCCTGCTGGTTCTTGATGAGCCGATGAGTGGACTTGATCCGTCGGGGCGGGAACTCGTGCGCACCATTTTGCGCGCGCGGCACGCAGCAGGCGTCACCATCCTTTTCAGCTCCCATGTGCTCTCCGACATCGCCGAACTGTGCGACGCCGTCACCGTGATTGATAAAGGCAAGACGGTCTTTACCGGGTCCCTCGCGGCCATTCTCGGTGACGTCCATGGACACCGCGCGGTCTTTGGCGCCCATGGCGCCCAGGACGTCCCCGCATGGAACGGTCCGGGAACAGCCGTCGTCAAAGGGGAGCGGGTTTTTGTGGATGTGGCCACCGACCTGGAGCTTGAAGGGGCCCTTGGGGCAGGACGCAGGCTGGGGCTGAAGGTCATCTCCATCGAAAGCGTCCGACCGCGACTTGAGGAGCGCCTTGTGGGCCTGATGACGGGAGAATCTCGATGAATCGTGCTGCATCCACGAGCAGGGCCGTCCTTTCCCAGTGGAAGAGTTCCACCCTCGAGTTCCTGCGATCGAAGCTCTATGTTGGCCTGCTCGCCGCAGGATTGCTCCTCGTCGCTGCAGCAGCATCCCTGGCGGAACTCAGTCTCGGCGAAACGGTCGCGACCCTCGCTGACATCGGGATGGCCTTTGTTGCCCTCACGGTCGCTGCCCTTGGCGGTGCGGTCACGATTTCGTCGGTGTCGCGGGCCATTGCATCTCGTGAGGTCATCGTCATTTTGGCCCGCCCGGTTGGGCGAGATGCGTTCGTCATCGCCAGGTTTCTGGCATCAGCGACCCTGGTCATCGCCGCCAACGTCATCCTTGGTTCGGTGTTGGCCGGCCTGGTGGGATTCATGGGCGGACCGGCGCTGCGCACCTTCCTGGCCGTGTTGTTCTCATCATTCGAGGGTCTCATCGTGGCGGGCATTGCGCTGACATTTGCCGCCCGCTCGCCCTCAGTCCTGTCGGCGTCCCTCACCGTGGTTGCCTTCGTCTTGGGACGCATGGACGGGGCCTTCAAGGTGCTGCTCGACAAGGGGACATTCGGCGTGATGGAACAGCCGATGCGGGTGATTCATCACGTTTTGCCGCAGCTTTCGCGCTTCGACTTGACGGCGTGGGTCCACGGCGACGCCCCGACGTCTTCGGTGCTGTGGAGCGTCGGTTACGGTCTCGTGTACACGACGACGATGGTCACCCTGGCGTCATGGCGCTTCCGAGGGCGGGACATCCTCTGACATCGCGTCTGCGGGGGCTTCTGCAGGGACCCGGCACCTGAGGTCTTGCACGACGTCCGTTGGACGGATGGGAACCTGGCCGTTCTGGAGCTCCTCGACGCAGCCAGCTTCGACGCCAAACCACGCCGGGCCGCACGGCACGCCCTCGATCCGCAGGGAACCACTGATGTCCACGATCCAGGCGTCCTGCTTCTCTGGCGCAAGCCCGAAGCCGATGACGACCACGGTTGGTTCTTTCAGGCCGTCGATCTGCAGATTCCAGGCGCACCCCTCGAACGTGCCGACAAAGACGCTGTGTCCCGTTGCGTCAGACGCACGTTCCTCGACGCGATAGCCAGCTTCCCGGAGGGTCTCGCCGTCGCCCGGCAATCCGTAGACGACCACAGCATCAAGGAAAGAGAGCGTGGCGAAATACGTCGACAAATGAAGGTCACGCATGCGCCGATTCGCCGAGGAATCCCAGCTGCCACGCACATAGTCGGGCTTCCGCAATGACCCCATCCAGGGTGAGCCAAGGTGACGCCTTGTCAGAATATGGTGCATCGACGGGTCGCCGTCATGGGCGAAGAACGGCGCGCCGCCAACAACGGGTGCCACCATTTGCGCCACATGAAGAAACGACCCGGCAAACTGGATGTCGTCGTAGGTGTGCGATGCCGGGCCATGGGTCACGACGTAGGTCCAGACCTCATCGTCAAGGGTCACTGCCCGGACCGCGTCGACAACAGGCTGCAACTCCGCCGCCGCGTGGCGATGAAGGGAACCGGCCCACGCCGCACGCCAGCCCGCAAACGCGCATGCCGCGACGCACACCGCCAAACCGATGCGTCGCGGGACAACCATCGACCCCAGGATGAGCATGAAGGCCGTTGGCAGGACGCGGGGTCGAATCAACTCCCAACCAGACCAATCGATGGGCAGCACCAAACCGACAGACAGGATCACGAGGCCGACCCCGAGCAGCAGGCGGCGGCGCGGGGTCGAACGGCTCCCGGTGGCCACCGCGGCCAGCACCACCACCAGAAACGCGGCCTGCATCAAGACCGGTCCAGGCAGAAAGAACTCGAAAAGAAGGTCGAGGGGACTCAGCGGGAGGTCCCAACTCGTCCCCGACCGGGCCAGCATTTTCGACGAGGCTGTGACAAGCAGAACGTACGCAAACGACGGCAGCCCGACGAGCACGGTGAGCACGAACGCCCGGCGCGGGCGTGGCTCCAGTGCGCTCAGGGCGACCAGAATCAGTCCGCACAGCGCCGCACCGAAGATATGGACCCGCGCCACGCCGACGAGCATGACCGCGAGGCCCATGCCAGACCATATGCCGATGCCAAAGCGCCTTCGAATCAGCAGGACGAATGGAATCAAGGCGCTGGAGAAAAAGAATGGGTAGAGCCCAATCCACAGGCACCATTGCAGCGAACACGGAAATGCGACGAGCCCCAGAAACGAACCCGCGCCGAGTTCGCCACGCAACCAGAAGAACCAGCCAAACGCCCACAGCAAGACAATCGCCGTCACCACCACCTGATGCGCCGTGTTCAATCCCACGATGCTCTCAAGGGGCACCAACAGGTCCATGTACCCGTTGGACGTCAGTGGGTCATTGACATCGTACCGGTCGGCCCAGCCGGCGCCCGAATCACGGAAATGCCCCTTCACATAGCCCGCAAAGGCGTGCTGTGGTCCGTCGTTGGACGGCAGGAAATCGACGCACAAGATGGACCAGGCGACGGCCATCGCGCACAGGAGTGCAGCGACAGCCTCGATCCGCGCATCCCTGACTGCAGTCAAGACACAACCACTTGGAGGATGGGCCCGAACCGCGGTTCCATCTCAACCACCAATCCCTCGGCACTCGCAGACCGACGGATTGCAGATCGTGCCGGCGGCGCAGGTGTCGCCGCAGTTGGGGGCGCAGTCGCAGCCGCAGGTGTCAAGGTTCGGCACGAAGGCGGCCGGGCACGCCAGGGCCGCTGCCGAGCAGGCGCAGGAGCAGCTCAGGGGGTCGAAGTCGAAGCCCGGAGCGCAGGTGGCGTTTTCGACGCACTCACAGGCGCAGGTGGTGGTGTTGCAGGTGGTGAAGCCGCCACAGGAGGCGTTGCAGTCGGCGGCACACTCGGGTTCGCAGGTCGTGGTGTTGCACTGGTGCTGGGGCGTCGGGAGGCCGCCGCAGTCGGCGGCGCACTCGTAGACGCAGTTGGCGCCGCAGACGAAGCCGGGGCCGGGAGGGGCGCCCTGGCAGCCATTGGGAGCGCACTCGGGCTGGCAGGTCGCCTGGTTGCAGACGAAGCCCGGTGGGAGCGTGCCGCCGAAGTTGCAGTCGGCGGGGCAACCGCAGGCGCAGTCGGCGCTGTTCACGTCGCACACCTGGCCCGGGGCGCAGCCGCCGCAGTCGGCGAGGCACTCGGTGGTGCAGGTGGTGGGGTCGCAGGTCTGGCCGTCGCCGAGGCCGCCGGAGACGCCGCAGTCGCCGGGGCACAGGCACTGATCGTTGATGCAGATGAAGGGCGAGGGGCAATCACCGCAGGGGTCGTTGTTGCCGTCGGGGTCGCCCGTGAGGTCGATCCAGGTGCGGTACGACAGGGCAATATCCTTGTTGTCGGCGGGGCGGCAGTTGCCGACGAAGGCGATGGAGTTGCTGGCGGCGTCGTAGAGGAAGCCGTTGCCCGTCAACGTCGACACGCGGGGCACATCGGTCAGGGTGCAGGCGCCAACCGTGGGTCCTTCGACGGCGACCTTGATGGTGGAGGCGATGGGGTCCTTCGTCAGCTGGTATGGCGACGCGCCCGTGACCACGGCCCGCAAAATGGCCTCAATGGTGATGCCGATGTTGGCGAGGTTGGCTCCCTGGAAGCCCTCACCGCGGTTGTCGGCGATGCTGCCGGCGATGCCGCCGAGTTCGTTGATGACGTTGTAATAGCGGGCAATGGCATAGCGACGGCCGCCGACACCGCCGGCGCTGAAGTTGGGCTCGTTGGGCCCGGTGGCGTCTTCCTCGCCGTTGCAGCCGATGGTGGTTTGGCCGTTGCGGGTCGTCTGAACGAGGGCGAGGGGACACAAGATGCCGCCGACAAACATCGACGGCTCATTGGTGCGGGTGGGGTCCCAGCCGGCGCCGGCGCGGTTGCCGAGGAAGTCGGCCCAGAACGTCGTCGCCTGGCTGATGGCGAGGGCCTCATTGACGAAGGTCCCGGTGTTGGCACCATTGGCGCCGTTGGTCACAAACGCACTGGCAGGGGCATAGGGAACCCGGGGCTGGTTGTCGGGAGACTGCTCACCGGCGTCGCTGATGAAAATGCCGACCACCCGGGCCGCATCGCGAATCCGTCGGCGCGGGATGCTGACATTGGCGGCGTTGCGGAACACATCGGCCACGGCGGACTGGAGAGGCCTGTAGGACCCCTCGGCCCCTGATCCACCGAGCTGTTCACCGCGACACACCTGAGCGGCCGAATCAAACGTACATTGAAGCGCGGCTCCGTTGCATGTCGTCGCGTTTGTGAAGGAGCTGCACAGGACGTTCGGCTGCCGAATCTCGTCGATGCAAGCAGCAAACAACGACGCCTCTGAGCTCTGTGTGAAACTACACATGCACACACGATCGGTGCCCCCAAATGAGCAGACTCCTTGAACAGCATCTGCGTTTGCGAAGGTTGGGCCAGCCGTACGGAGCTGAAACTCGGTGGTGATGACCGCGACGCGGGCGTCGAGTTCGGTGCGGCCGACGCGGTTGGAGAAGTCGGTGACGGCTTGACCGACCGCGGCGATTTCGTCGCCCATGGAGCCCGAGTTGTCGAGGACCCACACGAAGTCGACAGGGGTGTCGGCGACGGATTTGACGGCGTCACACTGTTGACCGATCGCATCGCCGACCTGGCCCTGGGCCGTGCCCCCCGAAACGTCTTCGAGGCGGAAGTCGCGACCGCTGGCGGCGTTGTTGAATTGGGCAAGGTTGGTGGCGACGCCGACAATGAGCGTCGTCTGGGCGCTGCGACGAATGACCGCGAGGCCAAGCTTCACGGCACCGGCCTCGTTGGTCGAGCCCGTGAAGTTGAGGGCGACGGAGCCGTCGGTCTGGGCGAGCCCGAGGGAGGCCCGGGCCACCTGCTGAAGGCGCTGGGACGACGCCACAGCCCCCGCCAGATTGTACGAACCGCGCACGGCCTCAAAGCCATCCCACGTCGTGAACTGCTGGGTGATGGGGAGGCTCAGGTCGCCACCGAGGGCGGCCTCGATGGCCGTGAGCTGTCCGGCTGCCGTGGCGTTGGGGGCCGGGGATCGACGAATGGCGAAGGCGAAGATGTTGCGGGTGGCGTCAAACGCTGACGAGCCAATCTCGACGCCGTTTTGCACAATGGGCCGCACATTGGCCGCCGCGAAATCCGGCGAGAGGGCCAGCAGGATGTCGGCCTCGGCGCGGGGGAAGAGTCCGGGCGTGATGGGGTTGGCGCAGGAGGCGCTGATGGTGGCGTTGACGTCGGCGGGGTTCAGGGGGTTCAGCTCGCCGGGGTCGACGACGCCATTCTGGTTGCTGTCTTCGGCGCCATCGACGACGCCGTCGTTGTCGGAGTCGGCGTCGCGGCCGTCGGTCTCGCCGGTGTCGACGCGCCCATTGCGATTGCGGTCTTCCACGCCGTCGCGGATGCCGTCGGCGTCGCTGTCGGGGTTCAGGGGGTCGGTGGTGCTGGCCGGATCGGCGTCGACGACGCAAGAGGCGACGCAGGCGTCGTCGGTCTCGGGGGTGGCACCCGTGGTGCGGCACTGGCTGCCGGCCTCAAGGCCGTCCCGCAGCTGGTCACCATCGGTGTCGGCGTTGAGGGGATCGGAGCCCCGGGCGACTTCGGCGCCGTCGTTGAGGCCGTCGCAGTCGCTGTCGCGACGAGCGGCGTTGGTGCCGAGGGCGGCCTCCTGCTCGTTGCTCAGGCCGTCGCCATCGGGGTCGAGGCCAAGGTCGGCGTCCGCCACGCGGGGATCAGTCTCACCGACGTCGACGCGGCTGTTCTTGTTGCGGTCCTCGAGGCCATCAGTGATGCCGTCGCCGTCAGTGTCGGCCACCAGGGGGTTTGTCTCCTGGCCATCGCGGCTGGCGGCCCCCAGCTGACCGTCGAAGTTTCGGTCTTCGAGACCATCGTTGATGCCGTCGGCATCGGTGTCGGCCAGCAGCGGGTTGGTGCGGGTGACATTGACCTCGAGAGCGTCGTTGATGAGGTCGGAGTCGCTGTCGCGCAGGCGGGGATTTGTGCCCAGTTCGTCCTCGCGGCCGTCGTTGAGCCCGTCACCATCGGTGTCGGCACGGGCGGGGTCGGTCTCGCTCGGGTCGACGAAGCCGTTGAGGTTCAGGTCTTCGCCCCCGACGCAGACGCCGGCCACGGTGCCGGGGCCGTCACACAAGCCGTCGCCGTCACGATCGGGGTTGCCGATGGCTGGATCGAGGCTGTCGGGGATGCCGTCGCCGTCGGTGTCGGGGTCGGCGGTGGTGGGGTTGGGGTCGACGCCGTCGGGGATGCCGTCGCCATCGCTGTCGGGGTCGAGGGGGTCGAGGCCGCGCTGGCGTTCGACACCGTCGTTGATGCCGTCGCCGTCGCTGTCCGCCGCCGAAGGGTTGGTTTCGCCAACGTCAACCACGCCGTTGCAGTTGAGATCTTCGCCGCCGGCGTCACCGTCAGCGATGCCGTCGCCGTCGCTGTCGCGACGATTGGGATCGGTTTCGCCGGCGTCGACGCGACCGTTCAGGTTCTTGTCTTCCAGACCGTCAGGGATGCAATCGACATCGCTGTCCACCGCCACTGGCGACGTCGTGGAGGCAGTGTCGAGATCGATCCACGTCGCCGGGCATTCGGCATCAATCGCGGCGTTGCGGCCCACTTCGACGCCGTCAGCGAGGCCGTCGCCATCGGTGTCGTAGTCGGCGGGGTCCGTACGGGCGCCGCCGGCAAAGGCGTTGGCGAACTCCTCAGCGTCTGTGAGCCCGTCGCAGTCGGAGTCCCGGAGGGCGTTGTCGGGGTTCGTTGGATCAGGGGTACGGATGGGCTCCGTCGGTGGCGTTGGCTCCCCTTCGCCCTCGCCCTCGCCTTCACCCTCGCCTTCGCCCTCGCCTTCACCCTCACCCGTGCTGTCGTCGGCGGGAGCGTCACAGCCGGCACACCCCCACATGGAGCCCAACAGGGACGTGACAAGCAAAGACAAGGCGAAGTGGCGTCGCAGGGAAACGTGGCGCAAGTGGGCCTCCGGGCGGTCGGTGACGCGTCCAGTATGCCACCTCACCGGCCTCTTGTCGCCGAAGACCGTCGGTGCCGTCAGAGCCGGGTGGTCACGTCGCTGGCGAGGTCCTCAGGGCGCAAGGGCGCCATGGCCGCCCGAACGGCGTCGGGCGATTTGCCCGCCAACAGCCGCCAGCTGTTGGCATTGCGGGGGGACAACACGAAAGCGAGGCCATCGGCCCAACGCTCCAGCTCAGCCTTTGGCAGGTAGTGGGCCAACGACGGGACGAGGTGGTCGTAGACGATGTGGGTCATGTAGCCGAAGGGGTATTCGCGCAGGTGGAGCAAGTACTCCCGATAGGGCAGCCACGACGGTGCCCCCACAGCTGCGTACACCTCGGCTGCCGTCCGCAGTTCGGCGGCGGCAATGGTCGACAGCACCTTGAGGGCTGCCATGGGCAAGCGGCTCGTGACCCTTTTGCGAATCGGGTCGACGAAGGTCGTGATCCACTCATTGTTCTCTTGCCCGTACACCCAACAGGAACTCACGCCGCCAGGCCCAAGGACCTCGGTGAGCCTGGCGAACGCGCGGGCCGGATCCGGCGTGTGGTGCACAACACCGATGGAATACTGCACATCGACGACGGGCTTGATCGGCAGCCGGTAGATATCCGCGCGGATGACGTGGACGTTGTCGAGATGGGCGATGTTCTTCTGGGCCGTGTAGGCGATCGTGCTGTAGTCGAAACCGATGAGCACGCGCGGTCGATGCTCCGCCGCCAGCCGCAGCCATCGCCCCATGCCGCAGCCAGCTTCGACGACGACCTTGTCCTCGAAATAGGTGGGCGCCAACGGCCAGATCCAGTCAGCGAAGAGATCGCGGTTGAGCAGCTCGTTGCTCAGGATGACGCGGTTGTAGTGTTTCCAGTTGTCGGCGAAGCCTTCGGTGGTCTGGCCGACGTCGATGTCGTGGCCGGTGCCAACGAAGTCGGGCACACCCTCGACGATGGGGTGGCGCTCATGGCAGGCCGTGCAACGGAGTTCGCCGGCGACGATGGTTCGGCCCGAGCGGACGGCGTCGTGCAGGGCAAGGTCCGCGTGACACGCGGGACACATCAAATAGGGGAGCAAAGCCTCTTTCACACACCGTCCGCGTGGCCGTCACCGCGACCGCTGCCAGTATTCAGGGGCTCCTTCGGTCATGCAAGCGTGACGAGGCGGACGCCAGGCAGTGACACCGGCCTGTCTCGCTACAGCAGGTCGAAGTTGACCTCGAGGCCCGCCGACATCCCGCGTTCGACGACGTACTCGCCGGGATCGTCGCCGGCGGCGAGGTGGGCTTGCCAGGCCCGACCCACGACGTGGACAACGTTCAGGACCAGCCCCACGCGCCCCTCCGCGGTGACGACGAAACCCGGCCCGAAAAACCCGTTGTCGCCAAGCCCGGTCTGGGTCGCGGTGACGGCGCCGCCCGCCATGAGGACCCACGCCGTCGCGCCAACCGTGGCCGTCATGTTCGACCCCGTGAACGTTGGCTCGAAGGCTTGCTGGTCACGCACTTCACCAAACAGGGTGATGGACCTCAACAGGCTGACGTCGGCGCGGGCGCGGTAGCCCCACGACGCCGGGCGTTCGAGCAGCAACTTGGGCTTCAGGGCGCCGATGGTCGACGTCCGCTCCAGGAAGTACAGGCGGTCAAAGTAGCGGGGCGAGTAGCCGTCGCCGCCGATGTTGGCCTCGGCGTCGACGTCCACCCGAAACGCCACCATGTCCCACATGAAGCGGGCGCCAGGGTGGACGCCGACACCGGAGACGGCGTCGTCGCCGTCGCGGGTCCACAAGCCGTTGAGGTCGGCGTACGCGATGAGCTTCAGGAACTGATTGTCGAGGACGGCGGCTTCGTTTTCGAAGCTGGCGACGACGGCACTGCCCTGCCCGAGGCTGCCTGGCGCTGTGAAGTCCGCAGCGGTGGCCAGTCCCACCTGCCAGATTCCAAAGACCTCCGTGCGAGGGTCGACGTCGAACTCGTTGGGCTGAAAGGTCGCATCGGGGGCGAGGAACCACATGATGGGTCGCCCCGCCACCCGCACCGACACAAACGAGGCGGCGTCCAGGGCGTCGGCGACGGCAACCTGCCCCGCGAGGCCGGCAAGGTTGATCTCTGCAAGAAGGCCGAAGCGACGGGCCAGGCCGTCGGGGCTGTTGGTGAAGCGGTCCACCGCCGTGCCGTGGCCCATGGTGTAGGACAGGGCCCCGAATTGCAGGCGGCCAAGCTTGTTGGCCTCGCCGATTTGCCCCTGCGGAATGAACGCCGACAGGTTGTCCATCGGTTCGGCAGCGAGCGAGAGCCCGCCGACGCGGTAGCCCGTCGAGACAAAGCCCGTCGAAAACGGCGACGGCCCGGCCGCACCGCCGACGGCGAGCCACGGCAGGCGCCAGCGCAGGGTGAACAAGCGACGGTCGTCGGAAACCGGTGCGCCAAATGACGCCCCGGTGGGGTTCTTGCGCGCGTCCTGGGTGAGGCCGGCCCGGTCGACGGCTCCAAGGGACCCCAGCGACACGGGAACGTCCGCCAGCGCCGACGACGCGAGCGACATGGACAGCGCCGCGGTCAGCAGCCCCATCGTCGACCAAGCTTTGCCCATCGAGGCACCTCCATCGGGGTTGGCGTCGAAGCACCAGATCCGTGGGGAGCTTGCCAGACGTCATCCTGCTGCGCCGCCGCCTCCCATGCTGAACAAGCGTTTGGCCGGAAACGAGGCTGTGCGACGCGAATCAAACGTCTACAGTCTGAGATGACAGTGGTGTGGATCGCTCGGCAGTCGGGCTCGACCGGAATTCTCTGGCGGGCACCTCCTCCTCGCAGAGGCCAGCGCAGCACACCCTGAAAGTCCGCATGTCGTCGCATGCCCCGCCGAAGAACATCAAGCCGGTCACTCTTCGCACCCTTGCCCAGATGAAGAAGGACGGTCAGCGCATCACGATGCTGACGGGCTACGACGCCACCTTCGCCCGGATCCTCGACCATGCCGGCATTGACATGATCCTCGTCGGCGACAGCCTGGGGATGGTCGTCAAGGGCGAGAGCAATACCCTCAACGTCTCCATCGAGCAGATGGCCTACCACACGGCGGCGGTCGCCCGCGGTGTCGCCCGAGCCCACGTCGTGGGCGACATGCCGTTCATGAGCTACCAGGCCTCCCCCGAAGAGGCCCTCAAGAACGCCGCCCGCCTGCTGCAAGCGGGGGCCTCGTCGGTCAAACTCGAGGGGGGCTCCCAGGTGGCACCGACGGTGGCTCGCCTCGTCGACGCCGGCATCCCCGTGATGGGGCACATCGGGCTCATGCCCCAGAGTGTGCACGCCATGGGTGGCTTTGTTGTGCAGGGCAAAGATGCCGCGTCACGGCAACGCATCATCGACGACGCCGTCGCTCTGCAGGAGGCTGGCGCCTACGCCATTGTCATCGAGGGTGTGCCAACGGAGCTGGCGACGGAGATCACCGAGACGCTGTCGATTCCGACCATCGGCATCGGCGCAGGCAACGGCTGCGACGGCCAGGTGCTGGTCTTGTACGACCTGCTTGGCCTGAATCCCGACTTCACGCCCAAGTTCGTGAAGAAGTACGTCGACGGCGCCGCCATCGTCGGCGACGCCGTCCGCAGCTACGTCGACGAAGTGCGTCGCCAGGTGTTCCCCGACGACGACCACGCCTTCCATGCGCCCAAGAAGGCAGCCCAGCCTGCCGAAGCCCTGACCCTCGTGGTCGGCGGCGCCAAGGTCGTCGGCCACCACTGACCTCGACGGACGGCACCACGGAGCCCCCCGTCGACGGGGGCTCGGCAACGGGCTACGGGGTGGCATGGGCGAGAAGAAGAAAAAGAGCGGCACAGGCGATGGTTCGATCGCCGAGAACCGCCGGGCCAAATACGACTACGAAATCGGCGACACCCTGGAGTGCGGGATCGTCCTCGTGGGCTCCGAGGTGAAGTCCCTGCGCAACAAGGCCGTCGCCTTCGCCGACGCCTACGCCGACATCCAGAATGGCGAACTCTGGCTCTACAACGTCAAGATCGACCGCTACGCCCAAAGCACCGTCGACGTCGTGGAACCGGCCCGCAAGCGTCGGCTGCTGGCCAACAAGGGCGAGATCGAGAAGCTGCGCAAGCTGGTGGCCGAGCGTGGCTATACAATCATTCCCCTCAAGCTCTACTTCAAGGGCCCATGGGCGAAGTGCCTGCTTGGACTCGCACGGGGCAAGAACAAGGAAGACAAGCGGGACACCGTCCGCAAACGGGAAGCAGATCGGGACGTCGCCCGTGCGCTTCGCCGCGGCTGAAGTACGCTTCGGCCATGGGCTCCCTCCGCGTCGCTTTCGTCTCCATCGTGTCCCTGCTGGCCGTTTGCGCGGGATGCGTGGTGGAGGGAGCCGGTTCCGACGACGAACGCGAAGGCGACATCGTCCCCTGCGAGACCGATAATCCCGACGCCACTGTGGACGCGGGCTTCTGCGTGGGCGAACTGGTAACGGACGAGCCGGACCGCCCCCGCGGCGATGCCTGCGGCGCACTGCTGCTCAGCACCTGCGGCGCCGTCAACGAATGCCAGCGAGACCCCGGCTGTGTCGCGGCCGACCTCGTCGCCCGCTTCGAGCCCGACCGTTGCCCGGCCGCCGCCGGCGACACCCGTAGCTTTCCACCGTGCAGCCTCGGGACCTGCATCTTGCTGACGACGAAGGTCTGCGGCGCCGGGTCACCGGGCAGCTGCGAGGACGCCCCGGGCTGCGCTCCGGCCCGGGCACTCGAGTCCCGCGCCGCCGACGGGGACGCCAGCGCCGATGCCTCCTGCGCCCAGGCTCTGGCCGATGAGACCTTGTTTCCGGGCTGCGGCTGATACGTCTTGAGGATCGGCCGACCACGGCGACGGGGTCGTCGAGCCGGGGCGCGTCCGATCAAGCCTCGGCAGTGACCCGGGTCGGGGCGGCGGTGCGGACGTCGTCGTCGTCGCGGGTGTCGCTGTCGACGAAGGCTTCATCCATGGCGCCGAGGGCATCGACCACCCGCTGCAAGGCCCGGGCGGTCACCACGGCGGCGTCTTCTTTGACGGCGGCCCCCCGTTCGCGCTCGACCTGCAACTCTTCGGCGAGATTCAGGGCCACGAGGACCGCCAACTGCTGGGCAGTGGCCTTGGGCGCTGCCCGCCGCAGTTCGTCGAGGCGCCGGTTCACCTGCCCGGCGAGGCCATGAATCCAGGCGTCATCACGCTCGGTACGGACCGAGAGTGGCAACCCCATGATGTTGACGTCGACCCGTCGCTTCACCGTCGCCATCGCGCCACCTCTCGCAGGGGCGTCCACGGTAGACCAATGGGCGGCGCATCTACAACCGCGGCCCGTGCCTATGCCATGATGCATCGCCGGTGAAGGTCTGCGGCGGCGCCGACGTCACTGCTCCTGTGAGGTTTTCATGATGGTTCGTTTCTGTGGCTGTCTCGCCCTTCTGCTGCTGCCAGCCGCGGCCCGGGCGGCCCCCTTGAGCGGGAAGTTCCAATCGCCCCTTGGCATTCTCGCCGTGAAGGAGGGCGCCGACGGCACCGTCAGCGGAACGATCACGGAGGTGAAGAACCCGTGCAACTTCCCCAAGGGCACCGAGGTCCTCTCGGGCGCCCGCCTCGACGACAGCTGCGTCGCCGGCACCCTGAAGGCCTGCAAACTGATGACCGACACCTGTGCCGGGTTCATCCAGGGCGACACCATCCTGCTCGTCACCAAGGGCGGCTCGCTGCTGTCGGGGACCGTCCACCTCGACGGCAAAGGCTGCGAGACGCCCATCAAGGGCGACGCTGTGGTGCTCAAAAAGACCGGCAGTGGTGCGCCCCCCAAGCCTCCCGCGCCACCGCCAAAGCCCAAGCGGGATGAAGCGGAAAAGCTCGCCAAGGAGGCCCACACGCTGATCATGTCAGGCGAGGCCGAGGAGGCCCGGAAGAAGTGTACAGAGGCTGTCAAGCTCGACCCGGGTTTCTCACAGGGCTACACCTGTCTTGGCGTGACCTATTACCTGAGAGAACGCTACGATGAGGCCTTTGAACAATACGCAAAAGCGCTGGAGGCAGACCCCGCCAACCGGGACGTCTACTACAACATGGCCTCGATCTACGCCATCCAGGGCAAGACGGATGAAGCACTTCAATATTTGAAGCTTTCGGTCCTCAATGGGTACATTGATTTGGCCACATTGAATGCCGACAATGACCTGAAGAATCTCCATGGCAACGCCGAGTTCGAGCGCATCAAGAGCGGACAACTCGAATAGCAGCGCTGCCCGATGCGAGCGACCGGGCGCAGGCCACTGCCCCCGATCAGTGGCGCTGGCCCGGTCCGGACCCGCAGTGGTATTGAGCAGGGTCCAGGACGAACCAAGGGACGCCGACGAGCATGACAAGCACCGACACCGCCCAGCGCAAACGCCCCGACCAGCGGATCGGCTCCTTCGTGATCATCGACGAGCTGAAGGGCGGCGCCACGGCGCGCGCCTTTCGTGCGCGCTACCGGCCCCAGGCTGGCGATCCACCGCTGGCCCTCGACGCCGAAGACATCGTCGTCGTGCGGGTGTTGCGTGACGCCGCCGTGCGAGAGCCCGTGCAGGTGAACGCTTTTACGAGGGAGGCCGAACTCCTCGCGCTCATCGATCACCCCTGCATGGTACGCGGGCTGACCCGGGGCGTGACGTCGGGTCGAATCTGGATGGCGACGGAGTACGTCGAGGGGGAAGAGCTCGCGACCCTCATGCTGGCGGCACGCAATGAGGGGCTCAGACTGAAACCCGAAGTCGCCCTGGTGGTCGTCCTCGACCTGCTGGCAGGCCTGGCTGCGGCCCAGGGCATCGCCGACGCCAGAGGTCGGCCCATGGGCCTCATCCATCGCGATGTATGCCCGAAGAACGTGCTGCTCGATCTGCGTGGCCAAACCCACGTGTCGGATCTGGGCTCGGCCATCCTGTCGGTCCGTGAGGAACCAACTGGTGAGGTCATCGGCACCCCCGGCTATCTCGCCCCCGAACAGGCCAGGCTTGAGCCACTGACCCAGGGCGTCGACGTCTACGCCGCGGGCATCATCTTGTTTGAGCTGCTGACCGGCGCGCGGGCCTTCGAAGTCGACGCCCTGCCCGACGCAAGGATCCTGGCTGCCCATGCCGAGAACCGGCGCCTGGGCTGGCCGGACGATGTGGACCTGCCGCTCGACCTCAAGGCCCTGGTGGACCAGGCCACGGCGGACACGCCGGAAGACCGCCCCGCCGATGCCGCCGCCATGTACGCCCTGGTGGAGGGTCTCCTGGAGGATCCAGACGACGCCCGCGCCCGCCTCGCCCTGGTGGTGCGCGACCTCGTGACATCCAATCCGGACCGACCACCGCCGCTGCTGGTCTGACGAGCCACCTGATCGACGGGCCTGTCGAGCTACTCGTTTCCCTCGCTGTCGAGTTCGATGACGTTGCCCATCTCGTCGAGCAGCGCCGGTGGACCGGGAATCCGGTGCTCCTCCCCAAGCCAGCGCCCCAGATCGATGAGCTTGCAGCGCTCGGAACAGAAGGGCGCCCAGGCCGGGCGCGGAACGCCGTCCTCGAAGCGAACGGGGTCCTTGCAGGTGGGACAACGAGGAGAACGGGGTTTCGTCACGTCGGGACCATACTGGCTCCGGGGGACGCCGTCAGCGGCAACCGCTGGGGATGTCGGCGCCCGCCCCACACCGACGTCGACCGTCTCCCGAAAATCCGGAGACCCACGGTGAGCATGTTGGCCTCGGATCCTGCTAGCGTCTCGTCGCCATGTCTGACGCCCGTGCCCCCATCTCGCCACCTCTCCTGGCGACGCCATTGCCTTGCTGGCATGAGTCGATGCTCTCGGCGCGCCACGACCTGGTCGTGGGGCTGTCTGAGCGTCGGGCCCGGATCGCCACCGACCGGCCCTTGCCCGCGGGGACCGCGGTCTTTCTCGAGTTCGCCGACGGCGCCTGCGTCGACGCCATCGCGACGGATGGTGGTGACGCCAGCGGCTTTGTTGTTGAGTTCGTCGCCGTCGACCCCCTCGCCGCCGAGATCATGGCTCGGGCCCTTCGGCCGGTGCCGCCCCGCATCGACATGCCGACGACGCCTGTTGGTCCCGTGGCCGTGTCGCCCCAGGTGGCCGCGTTTCTGAGTGACCGTGCCGACGTCGCCGACCCTGCGCTGCAGGTTGGCCCGGTCGTGGCGTCGGGTCCGGTCGACGGTGCCGCTGCCGCACCCGGCGACGGCGCCGACGCCGACGCCGACGATGACGACATTGACGTCGTCGACACAGCCTTCGCGGCCGTCGAACAGCCGTTGCCCCGCACGCGCACCGACGAACTGTTTGTGGGCATGGTGGCGCCGGCGTCGACGGCCCTGATGAACCCGGACGAAGGCCCGCTGCCAACCCTGCCAACGGCGCTGCCCGCACGGACAAAGACGACGCCAGCGGCCCTGGCATCGTTTGAGGCGCCACCAGTCACCGTTGTCCCGGCCGAGCCCCCCCCTGGTCCCGGTGAGACGTGGTCCCTGCCCCCTGACGCTGCGTTGGTCGAAGCAGCACCGCTCGCCCATACGGCTACCCTGACCCCCATGACGGCACCGGTGGCGGGGGACGACGAGGGGGCGGCCCCCGTCCAGACGGCGTCATCGTCGACCCGCCCTGTGCCTGGCACCGATGACGTCACCGGCCCACATGCATCGGCTGGCGCCGGCGCCCGGCCCGACTCGGCACCGGCTGTTGCTGACGACTTCGCGGCGGGCTTCGATGTTCCGTTCACGGGCAGCTTCGCGGCCGCACCGCTGCTGGCTGGCCTTGCGAACGAAGCCCCCAGCTCAGGCATAGACGAAGAATCCGTTGTGTTGACAGCAGCAACGACGACGACGCCTGCGCCGCCATCCGCTCTTCAGGGCGCGTCGTGGTCGCCGCGCTCGTTGAACACCGACATCGGTGAAGATGACGCCTCGCCGGTGGAACAAACCCAGCGGTGGCCCACGGCCCGTGTGGCAGAAGTCGTCACCACCTCGCTCCTGCCGTTGTCGGTGACGCCGACCCCTGGTGTGCCGACGCTGAGCGTCACTGCCGACCAGGGCCGGCGCCCGACGCCGACGCCTGCGCCGGTCAGCCGCCCGCCTGCCGAGGGCGACGACGAAAAGGTCGAGCAGACCCAGCGCTGGCCTGTCGCCCGGGCAAAGCTGCGCGAAGTCGTCGCCGGTGAGGCCCACGTCGACGCCGTGGCGGTACCGACGGCGGTGGCGACGGTGGCTTCAGCGCCTCCGGTGAACGACGACGCGATGGTTGAAAGTGCCGCGTCGGCGACGTCAGTCACCACGGCGACAACGGACCTGGTGCCCGGCAGCGAGGAAGTCGCGGGTCTCCCTCCTTCGCCAACCGGCTTGGCCGGCGACGTCGTCGACAACTTCGACGAAGCCTTCGGCGATGCCTTTGGCGACGTCGATCTGGAAGAGGTCGGAGCCCCCGCGTCGACGGCCACAGCCGCTGATGGCGTTGTCGCCCTCGCGCCAACGTCGCCGCCGGCCACAGCCCACGGGGCGCCGGTGGCCGTCGTCGACGAGGCCATCGACATCACGATGGAGTTCACGGGCGCACGGCCCCGCGTCGCCATGCCCGCGAGCCGCCCGCTGCCCGATCCCGATGGCGGTGGGGTCATCGACGTCGACTTCTCGGAGTTCGCCGACGTCCTCGGTGTGGCCACCTTCAAGTCGGAGGCACCGCCCCTCGTGACGCCGTCGACGACGAGCCGCATCGCGACCCCGCACCCTGTCAGTGTGTCACTGCCTCGAACGCCGTCGTCGATGTCGCCGGCGCTGCAGGCCCCACCGGTCACCGACCGCAACCCATTTGCCGGTGACTCGGGCAAACGCGCCCTCGCTGACAGCTCGCCGCCGACGACGCCCTCAACGATGCCACCGACGAGCCTGGAAGAACTCTGGGTCGCCAGCAGCCCCCAGACCACCCTGCCGACGTCACGGCTCCTCGACGAAGACCTCGCTCCCGTGCTGCGGACCGGTGGCCGGAACTCAACGTCGGCGCGGACCCCGGCTCCCGGCGAGTCCACACCGTGGACCGTTGGCCGGGACTCATCGACACCCCAGGCGCTGCCGTTTGTCGGGGACACGCCGGCACCAGCGCCGGCACCGCCCCCCCTGCCCCGCCCACCAGCGGCACCAGGGCCACCTGGGGCACCAGCGGGCTCGGCGGCATCGGCGGCACCAACCTTGCCGTGGGCCGCGCGCAGCGGAGCACCTCCGGTCGCTCCACCTCCATTGGCGCCGGCGCCGCCAGCATGGCCGCCAGCCTCGGGCCCCGCCTGGCCCTCGCCGACACCCGCTGCGTCGCCGTGGCCCGTCGTCTCTGCCGATCCATTCGCCGGGTTGGCCCCGCCCCCCATCGCCCTCGGAAACCGGGTCACCCCCACGGGACCGACGACCGGGGTCGTCGTGGGGGCCGGAGGGACAGGCGGCGCCCAGGTGCTGCCGCTGTCACCTTCAAGCGAGGGGCTGCCATTGATTGTCGGCGACGACGACGACGACATCCCGGTGGTGTTGGGTGGCGAGACCTTCGACATCGACGATGACAACGACAACAGCCGACGTTGACAGTCGGCCCGATGGAGTCTGTGGATGGAGCTTGTCGAGGTGGTCCTGCAGGGCGTGCGTGGCGCGCCGACCTTGACCCGCTGGGCGTTTCCGGCGGGCGTGGCGGTGGTTCCCGCGGGTCCGGCTGAGCTGTTGGCCGTACGGAGCGCCTACGAACTGCTCACGGGGGACCAGGACGGGGTCGTGGGCGCGGCCATGCTCCCCGAAGCCGGCGCCCAGGCTCGAGTCGCTGTCATCGTCATTGGTCGAGACCAGCGTCGCTACCGCTTGCTGTGGGACTTGCAGAGTGGTCGACGGGCCCTTCAGGTGATGAACGGCGACAAACTCGAAGTGGTGTCGACGTCTCAGGCCGAGATTCTCCAGACCATCACCGCCCAGGTTGGCTTTCCCCAATCGGACGCCCTGCGGGAGATCTTCTTCTCGTTCGTTGACGACTTGCCATCCAAACGATTGGCCAGTGCCGCCGAAAAGCCGGGAACCGCCACCAGGGCTGACAAGCCCCTGCCTCCTGGCTTTGGCGACGTCGACACCAGGCAAGCCGATGCCAGCAAGCCGCTGCCGCCGGGCTTCGGCGGTGGCGCGACGACGTCACGCTTCGCGGGCATGCCCGAGGCCGACCTGCGGGCGCGGCTCGCCGAGATTGCCAGCCGCTCCGAAGGCAAAGTCGATGTTCAGGCCCTTGAGTTCGAGATCGACGGTTTGCAGAAGAAGATCTTCGAGCTGCAGGCCCGACGCCGACCACTGACGGACCTCGATGGCAATCTCGCCACCCTCGATGGGCAACTCGTTCGCTTCGCCCATTTCGATGCCTTGCCTGACGATTTTCTCGAACGGGCCCAGCGCCTGGAAACCATCAAGGTCGAGCACGCGCGGGAGATCGAACGCCTCGATCTCGAGAGTGAGAACCTCATTCAGAGCGTTGGTCACTTGTCGGAGGAGGTGTCGGGGGTCCGTCAGCGAGGTGGAGCCCGCCCGATGCAGGCGGCCGCCCAGGATCCCCTGGTCCGCTGGGGACTGGTGGGGGGTGTCAGTGCCATCGCCGTGGGGCTCCTTGGCGGCCTCGCTGCCGAGAGCCTGCGCTGGGTCGCCCTGCTCGATATTCCCGCGTTTGGCGTCGCCGTTTTTGGCGGCATCAAGCTCCTTGGTGGCCTCAAGGAGGGCGCCTCAACGAGGATGAAGCTCACGCGCATCGCGGGCGAGCGCAAGCGTGCCCTGGAGCGCTTCACCATCGACAAAGAGCAGATCGCGCGACTCCTCGAGAAGAACCAGCTCGTGTTTGAACAACTGCCCGAACTGACCCAGGGCTATGCACTCAGAAAAGACCTCCAGGCCCGGCGGGCCGCACTGGTTGCCGAGCGTGAGGCCCTGCTGACCCAGGGTGACGACATCGCCTTCCTTGATGGAGAAGCGGCCAGGACCGCGGACCGTCTGAAATCCCTCGAGGAGCAGCTCCAGGCGGCCGGTGACGGCTACGATCCCGAGGTGGCCGAGCTCGCTCGCGAAGCCGACGAAATCGAGCGCGTGTTGCGGGGCGAACTCGGGCCGGCGACGCCCGAGCCTGAGCCTCCTGCAGCTTCTGGCGCGGCAGCTTCGGCGCCGCCCCCGGACGGGGCGATGCCCATCGGGGTCGACGTCGCTTGGCGCCTTGTTCGACTGGCCTCGGACCTGCTTGTTCAAAGCGTTGACGACGCGCTCACCGCCCTCGCTCCCCGCGCCGGGCAGATGGCCCAGGCGTTCACCGATGGGCGCTACACGGGCATCAGCGGGGCCCCAAAGGGCGTCAACGTCATCGACAAAGCCGGCGCATCCATTCCTTTCGGACAACTGCCGGGCACCGACCGCGACCTGGTGGCCTTCGCCCTCAGGATTGCCATTGTGGAGAGCGTCACCAAATCCATGGGTCGCGTGCCCGTGCTGATCGACCGTGTCTTCGACCTGTTCCCCGTCGAACAAGCGCCCCTTTTTGCTCGAGCAATGCAGTTCCTCGGGCAGAGCACGCAGGTCATCTGCTTCACCCAGCGACGTGATTTCGCCGGGGCCGGGACCATTGTCCAGGCCCAGGTTGCCCCTCCCCCATCGCCTTCGCCCCAGGCCACGTCGTGAGCGCTCTTGTCACACCGACACCACTGTCACGCGGTGGACTCTGGCTCATGACGCCTTTGGGCGCCTTGCAGCTCGGCGCTCCGCCAGAGACCCTCAAAGACACCCTCGGCCAGAAGGATGCGGTACCCCGGATCGTGCTCCTGCCCCGGCAGCTCGTCGACGTGCCCCGTGGGGTCGCTTTGGCGGACCTTGAGTTTCCGATTTATTGGAACCTCTTCGCCAAGCATCGCCCGCTGATTGTCATCGGTCTGGCTGCCCAGCGGGAGGCCGTCCTGGCGGCGGTGCAGGAGAGCCTGCTCGGTCCCGTTGTGCAGGATCTCTCGGCGGACGTGGCGCCTGGCCGGCCAGTTCCCGACCTCCATCGTGAGCACCTCTGGTTTCGTCGGGGCGAGGGCTATCGCGACGGCGTCCTCGGTCTGCACGATGCCATCGACTTTCGTGCGGTCGATGAGCCCGCTGGCCGCGACGACAACGCCGACGGCCCGGGCGCCCTGATTGTCGACGGCGACCACCGGCTGCGCGTCACCCTTGAGAGCGACGGCTTTGTCATCGCCGTCGATGGCGAAATTCTGGCGCGCCTGCCAAGGGATCCACCCCTGGCCCCCGAGGTCGACCGCGTCGTCGACGCCGACGACGCCAGCCGTGGGCCGTTCGTGCCGCCCCGCTTTGGCTTGACGGTCCTTGGTCGCAGCCACGGCTTCGACCCCGATCCCCGTGAGCGCACCACGGGCTTTGTCTTGTGGATCGGTGGGCGGGGCATCCTGGTGGATCCGCCGCTGCATGCGACCTCGATCCTCGCCAACGCCGACATCGACGCCAGCCTCGTCGACGGCCTGATCCTCACCCACGTCCACGGCGACCACGACGCTGGCGTGCTGCAGAAGGCGATGGCCGCCGGCCGCACCACACTGTGGACGGTGCCGTCCATCTACGCCTCGTGGCTCCGGAAATGGTCGGCGCTGTCGGGGGTTCCCGAGGCTGAACTGCAGAAGCTGTTCGACTTCCGTCCGGTGCAGGTGGGGGCCCCCATCGACATCCACGGGGCCAAGCTGCTGTTTCGCTTTACCCTCCACTCGATCCCGGCCATCGCCTTCGAAGCCCACTACCAGGGCGCGTCGTTCAACTACTCGGGGGACACCCTCAATGACCCCGCCGCCGTCGACGCCATCCACCAGGGTGGATGCATGGACGACGCCCGTCGCGAGGAATTGACCCACTTCGATTGGTCCCACGATCTCATCTTCCACGAGAGCGGCATCCCGCCGTTGCACACGCCCCTCGAGCGCCTCGAAGCCCTCGACGACGACATCAAGCAGCGGCTGCGGGTGCTCCATGTCACCCCCCATCGTTTGCAGGGCCGCGTGGGGCTCATCGTTGCCGAGCCTGGCCGGGGCCACACCATCGAACTCCCCGTCGAGGCGCCTCCCGAACTGCGCGTCATTCGCAACCTGTCGATCCTCGGACACACGCGGCTCTTTCAAGACTTGCCCATTGCCCGGGCTGCCGAGCTCCTGCGCAATGCCCGCGAGGTCCACCTGCGGGCAGGCGAACAACTCATTCGCCAGGGTGACGCCGGCGATGCCCTCTACGTGGTCATTGGCGGCAAGGCCGTGGTTCGTCGTGACGGGCGGGAACTCAAGGTCTACGGCCTCGGCGACTACATCGGCGAAACCGCCGTGTTCCTGCGACGTCCGCGCAACGCCGACGTGGTGGCGTTGACCGACCTGGAACTGCTCATCGTCGACGGCGACGTGGCCCGCCGCGTCTGTGCCGGCACCGATGTGCCCATGTTGGTGGAGCGGCATGATCGGGTGCGTGGCCTCGACGCCTGGTCCCTGCTGGAGGCAACCACCCTCTTTCGCGGCATGACGTCGCGGCAGAAGAACCACCTGGAGAGCGTGTTGGTGCCCTTCGAACTGGCCCCGGGCCATCGGCTCCTGCACGGGGGCGTGGTGGCCGAGCGCTTGCCGATCATCCTCTCGGGGCAGGTCGTGGCCTGTGACCGGTCCGACGACGACGACGACGGCGGCGACGACGGCGAAGCCACCCTCCCGGTCCCCATGGGGCGCGGCCACCTGGTTGGCGACCCGGCGGCGCTGTTGGCCCAGACCCCCCAGCCTGAGGGCGCCATTGCCAACGGGCGGGTCGCCGGTTTTCATGTGTGGCGCGCCGACCTTGAGGCGTTCCTCGACGACAACCCGGGGTTGAGGGTGCGTATTCAGCCGTGGACGGCGGCAGCGCCCACCACCACGGCCCAGGGCATGGCCCGCATGGTGACCGAGCACCTTGGCAGCTGACGGCTGAGGGGCTCAGCTGACGGCTCCGGCAGCGCCGAAACGATGAGGTACTCGTGACACGGTCATGACACGCGGCCCACGACGGTGACGACGTCGTGACGTGGCCGCGAGATCGCGGGGAAGCCGTGGCGCAATGGTGACGATGGGTGTCCATCGTTCATCCATGGCCACTTCCATCAACCAGGTTCGCTTCAACTCCACCGACCAGCGCCTGCAGCAGGATTTGAAGTCCCGTGTCGACGCCTACTTCGCCTACACAGGCCTGAAGCGGACGGCCACGATGTCGATGTGGCTGCAGGCCTTCTTCTGGATGGGGAGCACGGCCGCGCTTGTGGCCTTGTTGTCGTCGGGGGCGTTGCCGGTGTTGCTGGCCTGGCCCCTCGCGGGGCTCCTCGGCATCTTCATGGCCGCCACGGGCTTCAACGTCGGTCACGACGCCATTCACGGTGCCTTCAGCGGCAACCGTATCGTCAACGGACTGCTGTCGTTCACCTTCGATGTCAGCGGCGCCAGCAGCTATACGTGGTCAAACGCCCACAACTTCGTCCACCACACCTACACCAACGTCCCCGGCGTCGACCACGACCTCGATCCGGGCCCATTCATGGTGTTCACGGCCAAAGAGAATCCCCACTGGATCTACCGATTCCAGCACCTCTACTCGTTCGTCCTCTACTTCTTCACCTACATCGTCTGGGTCTTCAAAAAGGACTTTCAGCAGATTGCGGCCCCCGATCCCCGCACCGGCAAGAGCCACCCGACGGCCCGCAAGGTCGAGGTTGTCGTCGGCAAGCTGGCCCACTTCGCCGTGTTTTTGGGGCTGCCGCTGCTCGTCTCTGGCTATGCCCCCTGGCAGGTGGTGTTTGGCTATTTCAGCGCCATCGCCGTGGCCGGTCTGACGCTGGCGGTGGTCTTTCAGTTGGCCCACGTCGTCGAAGGCACCGACTTTCCGATGGTAGACGCCGACAACCGCATCAACGACAGCTGGGCGGCCCACCAGCTGCGCACCACCGCCAATTTCGCTCCGGAGAGCGCGTGGTGGAACTTCTTCACCGGCGGCCTGAACCACCAGGTGGAGCACCACCTGCTCTACAAGATCGCCCACTGTCACTACCCGGCCTTGGCGCCCATCGTCCGCGACGTCGCCACCAGGCACGGCGTGCCCTACCACGAGTTCCCGACGTTTCGGTCGGCCCTCGGCGCCCACGTCCGCATGATGAAGCGCTTCGGCGCCGGCATTTCCCAGACCGCCTCAAACCACGCCGACGGCAACCGCCACCACACCAGCACCGAGCCCCTGCCCGCCGAGTAGCGCAGCCACGGGTGGCGGTCCCATACTCCCGCCATGAACGTCGATGACGGGCGCCCGGTGGGCCCATGAGGGTTGCTCTCGTTGGCGGCAGCGGCCTGGTGGGTCGGGCCCTGATGGCCCGGCTGGTGGCCCGCGGTGACGCCGTCGTCGTCCTCGACTGTGTTCGGCCCCGCGGCAATGCCTCCTTCGTCAGCGTGGACCTGCTGGCTGCTGACGCCGAGCAGCAGGTCCGGCAGGCCTTCGTCGCCCACCACGTCGACGCCGTCGTGCACCTGGCGGCGAGAGTGAACCCGCCCGGGAACGTCGCTGAACGGGCCGCGATGCAGCGGTTGCACCACGAAGGCACCAGCGCCGTCGCCCGCGCCGCCACGGCCACGCAGGTGCGCCGCTTCGTGTTGGTGAGCTCGGCCGTCGTCTACGGCGCCTGGCCCGACAACCCCGTGCCGTTGCCGACCACCGCGCCCATCCGGCCGCGGGACCTGCCCTACGCCGTCGACAAGGCGCTGCAGGAGCGCGTGTGTCGCGCGGCCGTCGCCGACGACGTCCTGAGCATCGTGCGGCCCGCCATCATCTACGCCGCCGATGCCCACAACTACCTGACGGAAATCCTGCGGCGGGCACGACTGCCAGGTCTGTCGATTGGCCTCTTGCCAGCCCTCGACGGCTGCCGACCGCCCCTGCAATTTGTCCACGTCGACGACGTGGCCGACGTCATCGCGGCGTCTTTGTCGGCGCCGACGGGCACGTACCACGCTGCCAGCAGCGACTGGCTCGCCTACAACGACGTCGCCCGGGCGGCGGGGCTGCGGGTGGTGGATGTTCCCTCGCGCTGGGCGGGGGCCCTGGTGGAGGCCCTTTTGCCCCTGATGCCGCCCTCCCTGCGGGCGCCGCGGGCCTTGTTCCCCTATCTCATGCACCCCTTCGTCCTCGACATGGCACCGACGTCTGCCGCCCTTGGCGTGACCCCCCGCTGGAGTTCAGCCCAGGCCCTCGGGGCCATGCTTGGCCGCCCATCTTGACGCAACGCACCATGTCCCAGGCGCCAGAAATCTGACGGTGGCGTCAGCTACGCTTGGGGGATGGCGTCCTCCACTCCCCGCATCGCCCTCCCATTCCCGTTTGCGTGTTCATCGGCACTGCCATGGATGCTGATGGCCCTCGCCGTGGGGGTGGCGTGCACCGAAGAACCACCCGCGGCGCCCAACGCGCCCGGCTGTGTCCTCGACGTCGATTGCGACGACGGCGAGGTCTGCCTGCGCGGCACCTGCACCACGCCCATCGCTGAGGGTGAAGGCGAGGGCGAAGGCGAGGGCGAAGGAGAGGGCGAAGGCGAAGGCGAAGCCCTTGTTGGCGTCCTCGTCGCCCTGCCCCAGGCCTCGGTGGAGTTTGGCGCCGTTCGCCTCGGCGTCCCCATCGAGCGGGTGGTCACCCTCAAGAACACGGGCACGGCGCCCTTGACGATCCTCCAGCTCGTCATCGACGACAACGAGGCCGGCACCTTCGGCAGCACGCCCACCGGCGCCCAGAGCCTGACCCTGGCCCCCGACGAAGAAGCCGGTGTCGTCGTCGTCCATACGCCCAACGATGGCCTGCCCGACACCGCCGAGCTCAAGGTGCTGCACACGGGGGAAGGACAGCTGTTGAGCGTCGCCCTCGTGGCGGAATTCAAGGGAGACCCCCAGCCGAGCATCACCGTGGTGCGCGAGGCCCTCTTCCCCAACACAGCCACTGTCGACCTCGGCCAGGTCCCCATCGGCCTGACCCAGGAGGTGGCCCTGCTGGTGCGCAATCGTGGCCCCCAGAACTCCATCGTCGGCGTCGAGGCCGTCACCCTGACCCCCGGCATCGGGCCGTTCTCGACGTCGTTTGCCGACCTCGACTCGGTCCTGCTGGCGGGTTTTCAAGGCGCCGACGAAGACATCTTCACCATCACGGCCCGCTTCGCCCCCACCAGCGCCGGCCCCCAGAGCGCATCGCTGTCGGTGGCCTTCAACCTCCATGGTCGCCCCGAGCAGCTCGACGTCATTCTGACCGGCACCGGCACCACCGGCGTCCTGCAGGCAACCCCGGGCAGCCTCGATCTGGGCTCGGCCTTCGTGGGTCGAGAAAAGACCGGCACCATCGCCATCGACAACGTCGGCAACGCCCCTGTCACAGTCACCGGGGTCGCCTTCGCCGACGGCACCGCCTTCGTCGTCGACAGCGTCGCCGTGCCCGTGGTGCTGCCCGCGGCTGGTCGGCTGACGTTGACGGTACGCCTCAACGCCGCGGCTCCTGGCGACCTCGTCGACCTGTTGGTGGTCACCCAGGCCGACAACGCCGACCTCGAAGTGGGCGTCACCGCCATCGCCCGCCATGAGGGCGACATCGTCGTCCCCGCCGACATCGACTTCGGCGCCACCTATGCAGGCACCGAGCGGGAACGGACCGTCGTCGTCAACAACACGGGCCTTGGCACCCTCAACCTCCAGAGTGCCGTGCTGTCGGGGCCGGCGGCCGCCCGCTTTGGCCTGTCGCTGCCCGAGAGCCTGCCCACCGGCGTTGCCCCCGCGGGCGCCTTCGCGTTGCGGGTCCGCTACACGGCGCCGACGGTGCTGACGGGGCTGACCGATACCGCGACGTTGACGCTCCGCTCGGACGACCCCGACGACGATCCCGTGACGGTGTCCCTCGCGGGGAGTGCGGTTCGTCCCGTCATCGCCGTGTCGCCTGGCAGCGTCGACTTCGGCTCCGTCGCCCTCGGGGACACGGGCAGCCGCACCATCGAGGTCCGCAACACGGGGGTCGGTCCCCTGGTGCTGTCGGCCGTCACCGTCGACCAGCCGGGCTTCACGGCGGTGCCCCGGGTGGCGCTGCCGGCCACCCTCGCCTTCGGTGACGCCGGCGTCCTCGTCGACGTAACCTTCGCGCCCACCGCCCTCGGCGCCCGCGCGGCCAGCGTGAGTCTGTCGTCGTCTGACGAGGCACGTCCCATCGCCACGGTCGCCCTGGTGGGTCTTGGTGCCCAGGGGGCGCTGACGTCGTCGCCCACCGCCGTGGACTTCGGCGGCGTCTTTGTGGGGTCGGTGAACGACCGCAGCGTGACCGTGCAGAACACGGGCACCGCCGACGTCACCTTGCAGTCCATCAGCCTCGTCACCGGGGGCAGCGTAGCCCTCAACAACCTGCCGTCGACGCCCCGGGTCCTCACCCCCAATGCCACCACCACCTTCACCGTCCGCTTCACGCCGACGGCGGAGGGTGTGTTCAATGACGAGGTCGTTTTGGGGAGCAACGCCGGCACCGTCCGCATCGCGGTGGGCGGCACGGCGCGCCTGGCGCCAGACATCACGGCCCCGGCCCCTGTCGCCTTTGGCAACAGCTTCGCCGGCACCACCGTCGTCCGCACGGCCGTCGTGCGCAACGATGGTCCCGGCATTCTGAACATCAGCGACGTCAGCCTGCTCGGTTCGACGACCTTTGCCCTGGCGCCGTTGACGGTTCCCCTGGTGGTCGGGCCCGGCGGCAGCGTCGCCATCGACGTGCGCTACACGGCGCCCGCCGCCCCCACCGGCGCCACCGACAGCGGCACCCTGCGGCTCACCAGCGACGACCCCGACGAAGCCGTCGTCACCACCGCCTTGTCGGGATCGTCCATCAAGCCCCGCATCGCGCTCATCCCGGGCACCATCCTCGACTTCGGCGAGATCGACGTCACCACCACCCGCACCCTGCCTCTGAGCATCGAAAACGGCGGCTTCGGTCCGCTGGTGGTGAGCGCCATCACCATCACGGGGGCGGGCTTCACGACGACGCCGACGTTGCCGGCCACCATCGTGGTGGGTGTGCCCCTGTCGGTGAATGTGGTCTTTTCTGCCACCGCCCCGGGGACCTTCACGGCCCAATTGGCGGTGTCGTCGACGGATCAATTGAATCCCAACGCCACCATCACCGTGACCGGGCGGGGGCGCGCCTGTCCGACCCGCTTCGGCACCAACGTCGTCCAAACGGGCAACCAATGCGCCTACAGCTGCCGGGCGAACTTCCACGACCTCAACAACGACCGCAACGCGGTGGTCAGTGACGGCTGCGAGTACGCCTGCACCGTCGTCTCCAACGATGACGCTCCCGACGAGGCCTTCCTCGACCTCAACTGCGACGGCCTCGACGGCAACGCCGCCACCGCGGTGTTTGTCGACGGCGCCTTCGGCGACGACAGCTCGCCGGGCACCCTGACGGCCCCCAAGCGCACGGTGAGTGGCGGCATCACGGTGGCCGACGTCGGCGACCAGGTGCTGGTGTCGACGGGCAACTACGCCGAGACCATCACCATGCGCTCGGGAGTCTCTGTCCATGGCGGCTACAACGCGGGCGACGCCTGGGCGCGTTCGTTCGCCGACCGCGCCGTCATCAACGGCGGCGTCACCGCCGTCGTCGCCACCAATCTGTTGGCGCCCACCCGCCTGGACCACCTCGTCATCCAGTCCCAGAGCAACACGGCGGCGGGCGGCAGCTCCATCGGCGTGCGGGCCGAAAACAGCAACGGTTTGAGCATCGAGGACTGCAGCATCACGGCGGGCAACGGCGGCAACGGCCAGGCGGGCAGCAGCGGCGCCCCCGGCGAACCCGGCGACCCCGGCACCAATGGCCAAAACGGCTGCGACGGATGCGACAACGCCGGCACCGGCGGTGGCGGCGCCGGCGGGACCATCGTCGACAGCGGCTGCTTCGGCGGCGGCGCCGGCGGTCGTGGCGCTCGGGGCAGCACGGCGGGCTCGGCGGGCTCGGCGGGCCTCGACAGCATCGCCAACGGCGCTGGCGGCGGCGGTGGCGGTGGCAACAGCCACAACGGCACCTGTGCGCTGTTCAACTGCAGGGTCGGTGGCACCGGCGGCACCGGCGGCACCGGCGTCTCGGGAGGCAACGGCGGCAATGGCTCGGCGGGCGGCAACAGCGGCTCCGTCGCTGGCGGCGTCTACAGCGGTGCCGCCGGCAGCGCCGGCAGCCCCGGTGATCCCGGTCGCGGCGGTGGCGGCGGTGGTGGCGGCGGCAGCGATGACTGCTGCACCACCGATCGGGGTGGCGGCGGCGGCGGCGGCGGCGGCGGCGCCTGCGGTGGCGACCGTGGCACCGGCGGTCTCGGTGGCGGCGGCTCCTTTGCGGTCTTCCTCGTCAACGCCAACGTCAGCGTGCGCGGCAGCGTTTTGCGCTCGGCCACGGGCGGACGCGGCGGCAACGGCGGCAACGGCGGCGGACCCGGTGCCGGCGGCCCCCCCGGCAGCGGCGGCGCCCGCGCTGACGACGGCGGCCAGGGCGGTCCCGGTGGCCCAGGTGGCAGCGGCGGACGAGGTGGCGCCGGCGGCGGCGGCGGCGGCGGCGAATCCTTCGGCATCTTCCGGGTGAACTCCTCTCCCACGGTGGCGGGCGATGTGGAATTCGTGCAGGGCACCGGCGGCAGCGGCGGCACCGGCGGCAGCGGCGGCACGGGCCCGGTGACGGCCCCCGGCGGCGCCACGGGCCGGGTGGGCACCGTGAACTGATCCCGCACAGGCGGCCGTCGGGGTGGGCTAGAAGCCTCCATGGCGTTTTTTCGCACCCGTTCCCGCGTCGATGTGGCCGGCCTGTCGGCTGACGACGCCGAGGCCCTGCTGGCCGCCACGACTGCCGTCGCCGAGCATCCACACGACCTGCGCCATCGGCGGGCCCTGGCGGACCTCCTGGTGCGTCTGGAGCGCCCGGCCCAGGCCATCGAGCACTACCAGGCCATCGCCGGCGCCTTCGCTGCCCAGGGTCTGCTGTTTCGCGCCATCGCCGTCTGCAAGACCATCCTGGCCCTCGATACGCACCACACCGAAACAACGACGACGCTGGCCCGCCTGTATGCCGCCCGGGAGGCCCAGGGAGGCCGGGCCCTCGCCGAGGCCGACCACGAGGCGAACGCTGCAGCCGTGCTGTCGCGGACCATGGGGGCGGCACTGGCTCCCGGCGTGCGGGGCAGCAACGACGCCAACACCGCCGCCGGCACCGATCTGCAAGACATCACCATGAGCGACGCCGACGAGCTTGGCGTCTCCGCCGACGACGAGATCAGCGATGCCGACGACCTCGGCGTCGCCAGCGACGACGACAGCGACGACGACAGCGACGACGACAGCGATGTCATCGATGCTGACATTCTGGCGGCGGTCACCGTGCAGCCCGAGGGCAGCATCACCCTGGCCCGGCCCCAGGCGGTGCCCCTGTTCTCGGGGTTGTCACCGGCGAGCTTCGCCGAGCTGGTGGGGTCGTTGCGCTGCTGGGAAGCCGACGCCGGCGCCATCATCGTCGCCGAGGGGGAGCCCGGCACCTCGGTGTTTGTCATCGCCCGCGGCGCCGTCGTCGTCGAGCGGGCCGGGCCCGATGGTCCGATGTCGCTCGGCACCCTGACGGAGGGAGACTTCTTTGGCGAGATCGCCATCGTCGCCGAGCGCCCCCGCGGCGCCACCGTCACCGCCACCCGGCGCACCCAGCTCCTCGAGATTGATCGCAGCGCCCTCGAGGCCCTGTGCACCACCGATCCCCACGTGCGGGCTGTGCTTGAGGGGTTCTGCACCCGCCGCCTGATCGAGGGCACCGTTGCCACGTCGCCGCTGTTCGTGGGCCTCGACGACGACGCCCTCGCCCGCACCCTCATGCGCTTCGAGGCAAGCACCGTCGGCGCCGGCACGACGCTCATTGAGCAGGGGCAGCCAAGCCCCGGGCTTGTGATCCTGCTGGCAGGCGCCGTCGACGTCGTGGCCGCCGCCGACATTGGGGCTGTGCGCCTGAAGCAGCTCGGCGCCGGTGATGTGTTTGGCGAGATGGGGCTCCTCAATGATGCCCCTGCCATCGCCCGCTGCGTGACGTCGCAACCATCCCGGTTGGCGATGCTGTCGGCGGAGACCTTCGTCGCCATGCAGGAGGAGTTCCCGATCTTGCGCGAGCGCCTGCAACGGCTGACCGAGAGCCGGGCCGCCTTCAACGAACGTTTCTTGCCCACCGACGTCGCCCGTCGAGGAAGCATCTGATGAAGCGCCCCATCACCACCGCCCTGTTGATCGTGTTGGTCCTGCTCGCGACGACCGCCTGCCCGGCGCCGCCGTCGACCACCAAGACGACGACGACGACGACGACGGCGTCAAAAACCGCGGCGGCGCCGGAAACATTTCCGACCGCCGTGAACCTGGCGGGAGACATCTTTGCCAGCCGCTGGAGCGTGACCATCGTCGCCGACACCGCCACCGACGCCGCCCGCGCCCGGGTGCTGGCGCCGTCAATCCAGGCAGCGCTCCGCGAGGTGGAGCGGCAGCTCAGCAGTTGGCGTGTCGACTCCGAGATCCAGCGCTTCAACCGCACCACGGCCATCACGGCGGTGGCCGTGTCCCAGGCCACCGCCGACGTCGTCGCCACCTGCCTCGATGTCAGTGCCCGCACCGACGGCGCCTTCGACGTCACCGTCGGCCCCCTGCTCGAGCTGTGGGGGGTTTCGGCAAGCACCAAGGGCAC
>Ga0247834_1001146_pt1 | contig 47564 bp, 43 predicted proteins | sample LaCruzMarch2015__8_FD_187118 | JGI IMG/M metagenome (GOLD analysis project Ga0247834, IMG submission 187118) | Freshwater microbial communities from meromictic Lake La Cruz, Castile-La Mancha, Spain - LaCruzMarch2015_12m | ecosystem: Environmental > Aquatic > Freshwater > Lake | place: Spain... | reverse complement strand
CGTGACCGCGGCGAACTCCGGTTCGTGCTTGATGAATGGGTGCGGCGCGATGCGGTGCCGACGCGCATCCTTGACTTAGTGCTGTTTCGCCACGTGCGCTACGGATTTCCTGATGCACGCCTCACCGAACTCTGGCTTGAACTCTGCCTTGACGTAGCAGCGAACACCTGCGATGAAGGGCTTGTTGAAAGCCTGATTCTCACGTGCCCAGAACGAGTTGGCGCCGACCCACGCGCCTTCCGCGCTGCGATGGAAGCAGCCAGTCACAGCGCGTGCGTGCGCGCGATTGTTGGTCGGCTTGGTGAATGTGCGTGATCAAGCGACCAGCACGACAGCCTGACCGGCACACACCCCACTTGGACAGCAGGATGCCAAGCTCCCCACCGGAACTCAGTCCATGATGATTGAGATGAACGCAATGACTATGGGAATCGCACGCGCACGGAGCGGAAGTACTCCTCGAGTTCCAGCGCGATGTCGACCAACTCTGGATCGAAGGCGCGCCCGGACTCGTCACGAAGTAAATCGGTGACCTGCTTGGCAGTCCACGGCTCTTTGTAGGCGCGCTTACTTGTCAACGCGTCGTAGACGTCCGCGACCGCAACGATGCGTGCAAAGAGCGGGATCTCAAGGCCACGCAAGGGCTTCGCCGCCGGGATAGTGTCAATCTCCACGGGTAATTCCGCCATCATCGCTGCACTCACGCTGCCGGGGTAGCCGGTGCCATCCCACTTGTCGTGGTGATGGATAGTGACATCGCGCATGGCTTCATCGTACGAATTGTTAGCGTCTGCAAACAATCGTCCGCCCAGCACGGAATGCGTCTGCATGTGCCGGTACTCCACTTCATCAAGCTTTCCTGGCTTCTTCAGGATGCGGTCCGGAATGGCCACCTTGCCGACATCATGAACCATGGCCGCCATCCGCAACTCATCGCGACGACGGAAGCGCTCTGATTCATCCACGTTATGCAGAGCAGCCCACTTGTCATACATGGCCACGGAACACTCGGCAACGCGCAGTACGTGAGCACCAGTCTCCGTCGGGTCGCGCATCTCTGCGGTGGCAATGAGGCGCATGATTCCGCCGCGCACCAAATTGGCGCGCTCCACTGCAAGCGATGCCATGCCCGCAAAGAGTTCCAGCGCGGCCTCGTCGCCCGGTGTGAACACCGCCACATCGGCGGATACTTTGCCACGACCGCGTGCGTTGATCAGTTGCAGAACGCCCAGCACTTCATCGCGGACGCGCAATGGGGCAACCAACATGCTGCGCGTCTGGTACCCGGTTTGAGCATCAACCTGCGAGAGAAAGTGATACGGAAGCGAACCATCAAGATGCTGAACATCATCAATGCGCAGTGATTTACCCGTGGACGCCACATAGCCAGCAATGGAAGTGCTATCGCGCGGTAATACAACATCAGCAAGCGGCAACCGTTGTCCGGGCTGAAGTGCAGATTCGAGCGTGTCGTTCTGTGTGTAGACCAGTCGAATCCCGTCTGCCCCTGCCATCCAGATGGAACCAGCGTCGGCGTCGGTGAAGCCTCGAGCAAGACGCAGCGCCTGATCCATGACTTCATTGAGGTCTTGAGCGGATGCAAGCTTCGTGCCCAACGCGCCGACTTCAGCCAAGCGTTGACTCTCTTCGCCAAGCAACTCGTTCATCGCAAAGAGTTTGCGATTCGCAGCATCAACTTCCGCATTGCGTCGCACCAGTTCCGACTGGCTATCGGCTAACGAACGCATGGCGCGATCGCGATCCCGCTGCGCTCGACCCATGCGGGCGTGGTAACGGATGCGCGCCACCAGCTCCAGGGCATCGGGCAGTTTCACCAAGTAATCGTTGGCACCGGCACCAAAGCACTGCTCCTTGATGACCGCGTCCGAATGCGAAGACAACACCACCAGCGGCGTATCGGCAAGATCCGGGTTCGCACGGATGCGGATGATCTGCTCCATGCCGTCAACGCCCGGCATCATCAAGTCTTGCAAGATGACGTCTGGGCGTCGGCTCAGTGCCAAGGAGTAGCCGGTCTCGGCATCCTGGGTGGCGGTAAATTCGATGTCAGGGAACGGAGCCAGGAGGCGACGAACCGCTTCGCCGATCATCACCTGATCGTCTACGAGTAGGACAAGCGTCTTGGTCTTGGAGACTGGCTGTGCCGATGGGGCTGTCACAGCGCCATCGTATCGGCGGTCAGCCGCAGATGAAGGGGGCGTCGATGCGCGCGCTCGGGGCAATCACTCCCGCAAGCTGCACCGAACGCAGGCGCCCGAGCGCGTGACGAACTACACGCGAGTCGGAGCGGCGATCGGCAGCACTCGGTGACTTTGGCTGGACGCGGTCAAGGGTGGCGGCGCGGATGGTCATGGTTGATGCGTTGTGCATGGTGGGTCCCTCGTCAGCTGGGCGTCGTTGCGAGCGCTTCAGGATGCGTGACCGACCACCCGTCACGCGTGGATATTGTCGGCGATCTGAAGCCGAAGGTGAGCCCGCATCAGGAATTCCCCACGAAACATTGTCTCCCACCGAGCAAATGCGCTCGATAACCTGCCCTGATGCGCTGGGATTTCCCCTATCGATCGCAGCGGATGCCAACAATCGCCCACCAAGTGGTCGCCACGGGTCAGCCGCTCGCCGCGCAGGCCGGTCTGCAGGCGCTCATCGATGGCGGAAGTGCCGTCGATGCGGCGATCTGCACCGCGGCCGCGCTCACCGTTGTTGAGCCCACTGCCAACGGACTCGGCAGCGATGCATTCGGAATCATCTGGGACGGCGCACTGCACGGGTTGAACGCCAGCGGACGATCGCCCGCTGGACTGGCGCGCAGTGCGTTCGATCATGAAACAGAAATGCCGCGCCTTGGGTGGAACGCCGTCACTGTGCCGGGATGCGTCTCCGGCTGGATGGCGCTGCACGCGCGCCATGGAACCCTGCCCTTCGAGCGATTGCTCGCGCCCGCAATCCGCTATGCGCGCGATGGATTTCCGGTAAGTCCAATGACTGCTGCCGGCTGGCAGCGCGCCGCAGTCCGTTACCGCGACTTCCCAGCATGGATGGCCACGTTCGCGCCGAACGGCCACGCGCCGACGGTAGGCGAAGTGGTGCGACTTCCAGACCACGCTGCCACGCTCACCGAAATCGCGCGCACGAGCGGCGAGAGTTTCTATCGCGGCGTGCTTGCAGAACGGATTGATGCCGCCGCACGCGCTGAAGGCGGCGCAATGCGTGCCACCGATCTTGCGGAGCACGCGCCGTCATGGGTCAAGCCCTGGTCGATCGATTACCGCGGAGTTACGCTCCATGAGATTCCTCCGAACAGCCAGGGGCTGGCAGCGCTGGTAGCCCTAGGAATCCTGCAACATTTTGAGATGGGGAAGTTCCCAGCGGACAGCGCTGATTCGCTGCACGCACAAATCGAAGCGATGCACGCGGCGTTCGTTGATGTCAGGCGCTACGTGGCGGATCCCGATCATGGCACGGGTGAAGCAGAGCAGCTCCTTCAGCCCGCACACCTGCAGGCGCGCGCAGCGAGCATTCGCATGGAACGCGCTGGCACATGGACGGCGAGTGCGCTGCCCAAGTCAAGCACTGTCTATCTCTGCACCGCCGATGCACAGGGGCGCATGGTGAGTTGGATTCAATCGAACTATGAGGGCTTCGGCTCTGGCATTGTGATTCCTGGCACCGGCATTGCCATGCAGAATCGCGGCGCGGGGTTCACGCTTGAGCGCGGGCATCCCAACGAATACGCCCCGGCTAAGCGTCCGTACCACACCATCATTCCTGGATTCCTAACGCGCGCTGGCCAGCCGCTCGCGGCCTTCGGCGTGATGGGCGGCCCCATGCAACCACAGGGTCACTTGCAAGTGGTGGTGCGCATGATGGATCAGGGTCTGAACCCACAGAGCGCCATCGACGCCCCGCGTTGGCAGGTGATGGATGACGGCACGGTGCTCCTCGAACCTGGTTTCCCCGAGTCCACCGTCACTGAACTGGCGGCACGCGGCCACCGCGTCAGCATTGACTCCGCGGCCACGACCTTCTTCGGCGGCGCCCAGATCGCCTGGCGCGGTCCGGGGGCGTACATCGCCGCGAGTGACCCACGACGCGACGGGCAGGCCGTGGGGTACTGATTCAAATCTCGGGTAAACGGGACACGCCAGACCGGACAAGCGTAAGTGCTTGTCAGCCATGACTTAGCGCGGCAATTTCTCCCTCGCACGCGCCTTCTGTCGTGGAAAATATACGAATACTCGCATTGTGTGCAATGTTCATGATGGGTGACACCCCTGCTTTACGTTCTTGGTTACAGAGCATGTTGATTTTGCCCGCAGGCGATTCCTGCGGGTGATCCCAATACGTTCGTTGTGACACGGCAACTCCGGAGGGTTGCCGTGAGGATGTGCTGACTTCTACCAGCACACACGAGAGCACTGAGAAACGCACGGACCGCAAGGACAGGACCATCATGAAGATCAGAACTACCAGCATCGCCCTCGGACTTTGGGCCACTAGCGCCCTCCTCACCGCGAGCGCTTCAGCAGGCATCGTGACCGTCACCGACAGTTCGGGAGCCACCGTCCTGACGACAGCAAACAGCGCAGCCGCCCTGGCAGAAGCCATGACCTGGGTGAATGCCCACTCCGCGTCCGGCACCTACGGAGTGCGCGCTGAAAGCGGTAAGTACAACAGTTTCGACACGGTCGACAATGCAGACCTCACCTGGGGCAATTCACCCGGCGTGATCGACCTGTATGGCGGCATGCGCGTCCGCGCCGCTGGGCAGATGCTCTTTGAGATTGCCGGAACAGACAACTCGCTCGCGCCCACCACGGGCGTTGTTCAATGTGACACCGTATTGGCCGATGGCAATATCTTGTACGAAGGTCGACTCTCAGTTGACTTCTTGTACGGCTTCGTCCCTACCCTCGGCAACAGCTTCCAGCTGATCGCCACCACGGCGGGCAAGACCGTTACTTGGAACGGCACGTTGGATGCCCCAACACTCGCTGCTGGCCTCGCATGGCAAGTCAGTGTTGCGCCAAGCACCATGGCTGGCTTCGGAGGCCAGTCGCTCTACCTCACCGTTGTTCCAACTCCAGGTGCATTGGCACTCTTGGGAACCGCGGGAATCATGGGCGCACGCCGTCGACGCAACTGAATCCGGCCCGCATACACACATTCTTAAATAGAAGGTTGAAGTTATGAAGTTCACATCAACACATGCTCTGTTGGGTGCTTGGACCACCGCGGCACTGATCACTACCGGTGCTTCTGCGGGCGTGGTGACCGTCACGGACAGCCTCGGTCAAAGGGTCTACACCAGCGCTGACACCACCGCAGCGCTGACGGACGCCATGAACTGGGTGCAGACTCAGTCCGGCAACTACGGCGTGCACGCGCAGAGCGGCCGCTATGACGCCGGCACGAATATCGCCAGCAATGCATCCCTCACGTGGGGCAGCTCTCCCGGCGTGATCGACCTCATGGGTGGTATGAACGTTCAGGCCAGCGCGCAAATGCTCTTTGAGATTGCCGGCACGAGCAACTCGCTCGCGCCCACCACGGGCGTCGTGGATTACGACACTGTGCTCGCTGATGGCAACGTCACGTACCTTGGGACCCTCTCGGTCGCTCTTCTGTCACCGTTCACCCCTGTCCTCGGAAACAGCTTCCAGCTGATCGCCACCACTGCAGGCAAGACTGTGACTTGGAACGGCACTTTGGATGCCCCAACACTCGCTGCTGGTCTTGCATGGCAAGTCAGTGTTGCACCAAGCACCAACATGGCTGGCTACACAGGTCAGTCGCTTTACCTCACCGTTGTTCCAACTCCAGGTGCGTTGGCACTCTTGGGAACCGCGGGAGTCATCGGCGCACGCCGTCGACGCAACTAACCTAGCACTTTCGAGATAATCATTGGCTTCGGCCAAAGGCAAACGACACGCTCCCGCGGTGCCCACGCACCTCGGGAGCGTGTGTCATTCCCGGCCGGTCGCTGCTCTACGGGCCGTGGGGTACTCCATCGTTACAACACCCGGCCGAACGGGCGACGACAGGCCAGAGCCTTATAACTGCCTCTCGCATTCACTTCGTGGGCAATTTATGGGCATATCGCGTCCGCGAGCCATGAAATCGGCAAAACAACGGACTTGTTAGCGATGTTCATGATGGGCGGTACCTCGGCTTTACGTTCTCGTTTGCGGAACATATTGACTCAGCCCGCAGGCGACTCCTGTTGGTGAGCCCAATACGTTCGTCATGATGCGGCAACTCCGTTTGAGTTGTCGTGAGATTGCGTTGGCCTCCCCCAGCGCAGATGAATGCCGCAATGACGGCAAGGAAGTTGTTATGAAGAAGTTCTCACTCACGCTGTTAACCATCGGCGCCTGCACCGCGAGCGCCATGCTTGCCTCGGGCGCTTCGGCGGCCCTGACCACCTACTCGAGCTTTACATTCTGGACTGAAGACGTCGTAGCCGCGGGTAACACCGTGGCCACAGAAACCTTCAATTCATACAACGGATATTACAATTCGCCGCTGACAGGAAGTGCTGGCGGCATTAGTTGGTCCGCCAGTGCGAACGGAGGTCTCTACTGCAATGGTGAGTTGGGATATCTCTCATCGAATTATCCTGCTCCCGCTACATTTACATTCACTCCTGGCGTGACGTCCGTGGGCGGAAACATCTTCGGCACTGACGCCTACTTCGGTCTCGTCGACGCGAAGATCACGGTGACCCTTGCGGATGGTTCCTCCTATGTCGCACGCACGACTGGTCCGACAGACTTCGTCGGATTCATCTCGAGCGGACCTGCTATTGCGAGCATGACCATCAATGCAGTCACCCCGCCAGGCAGCAACAACGTCTATGTCACAGCGGACAACCTGTACTTTGGTGTAGTCCCGGCCCCTGGTTCGGTGGCACTACTCGCCTGCGCCGGCCTCAGCGCCACCCGCCGTCGGCGCAACTGACCGCACTCACACAATCCCCCATTGGCTTCGGCCAGTACAAACTCCCGCGCTCCCGCGGTGCCAACGCACCTCGGGAGCGTGTGTCATTCCCAACAGCCCTCCACTCCGCTCAACCCCACTCCGCTCCGCCCCGCTGCGCCCCCCAACCCCAACCGCCCCCTAGGCCAATGTCGCGCAGCGACGAGGCCTAGGTAAACGCCGTGAAAGCCACCCATGGGACTCGACGCGACTGCCGACGCGGCCAGGCCGCGGAGGCACCAAGCGCGAGGACCAGCTCCTTCGGCCGATCCAATCGGCCGAAGGAGCGCGCGTCGCCAAAGGCGACGCGCTGGGAGGCTGAAACGCAGCAACAGGCGCTGCCCGAAGGGCACCGCCTGTTGCGAAGAGAAAGCCACCCATGGGACTCGAACCCACGACCTGTGCTTTACGAAAGCACTGCTCTACCACTGAGCTAGGGTGGCAATACCGAACCGAGAATGATACCGCCCCGCATCCCCACGCCGCTCACCGCGCGCGGGTCACCTGAGAGGCTTCCACCACTCCCATTTAAACGTCACTGTCCTTGGCCTCAGCCGGACCCTTCTTGGGTTCATCAGCTGCGCCGCCAGAAGCCGCATCAACATCATCAAGTGGCGCGTCGCCCGATGGAGCAACACGTACACCCGGCACGCGACTCTTAATGATCAAGTCGACCGCCTCACTTGATGGCAAGCTGAGTGCACCGAACGCCGCGGCCGCCGCATCGGCAAGCGATCCGGTCGAATTCTTCACCAGTTCGCGAATGGCATCGGCCTGTGCCGTGGTTGCCTTGGAACCAAAGCGACGCGCGCCCTGACCAACTGGAGCCAAGAGCAACGTCTGCTCATCACCCTCAGCAGCGAGCGCCGCATCAATGATGGCGCGTTGGGCGCGGGTGCTGTCAACCATGGCCAACAGTGCCGCAACCGAAACCTTTACCTGACCCTCTTGCGTTCGCAGTGCATCAACAAGTCCTGCTTCTGCATCAGCAATCTTGTAGACGTTGCCAGACGCAAGACCAATGCGATTCAGTGCGTCGATTCCGTCGTTGACGTAACGCGAACTATCCGAAGCGCCCAAGCGACCGCCGAGTGCCTTGGCAACCAACGCGTCCGCGCCGGCCTTGAATGCATCATCGGAAATGTCAGCGCCGAGCACCACGGTACGACCGTCATCAGCAAGCTTGTCGAGCCCAGACTTGTCCGCCGGCTGCGCCACCACAATCACTGGGATGTTGGCGCCGATACGCATCGCACGAACAGCCTGGTACTGCGAGCGCACCTGCGCGCCGTTTCCAGCAATCACCACAATGTCCGCGCCAGCATTGCGCGCTGCGATCGCCCCAAATTCCTTGGCATCACGCGCGGTAGTCAACGGCATAAAGCCGAGCGTTCGTAGAGCGCCCGCGATGCGTTGCGCATCCTCGGTACCGCGGCTGATCACGCCCGCGTAGGTTTCATTGCCGCCACGAATGGCCTGCGCAAGGAGCGGAACAACTTGCTCGCTCCCTGCAAATGAAGCCTTCGGAGTAATCGAGGCGAGCGTGAACGCCGCCTCAAACTGAACGCGACGATCGGCGTAATCCAGTGCCTTGACTACTGATGTTGAACCATCGCCAATCATGGCGGATGCGCTGGCCGTTTCACGCAGTGCGGCAAGTGATGAGCGCACCAGACCGGTGTCCGACAAATCCATGCCGATCTGCAATACGGCCTGCATCGTATGCGGACCAGCAGTGGTTGCATAGAACTGCGCGGACCGACCTTGACCATCAAAGAGCGGATCGATCACGCCTTCGGTCATCGCGGCCTCGCGACGCAAGTCAGCGGCAACAAAGATCGCCAACGCACGGTCGTCGCTTGCATCAAGTTCAAGCGCACGGCGCGAAAGCATCATCGCCATGGCGTCAAAGTAAACCTTGGTGGAAATGCGGTCGGCAGCCAGGCCGCCAAACTCCGTCCACTTCCAGACGTTCTGCATTGACTCCGACGGATACGCAGCAAGTGATGGATCGGCAGTGAGGAACGCATAGGCCTGCTCCGCATACGCCTGGTGCGCAGGCTGATCAGTGGCGCCGAGCGCGCGGACTGCGTCCATGGCAGCACCACTGACATCCGGTGTCACACCCTTGGTTTGAGCCAAATCCAAGAGAACTGGCACCGATACCGGATAGCCAAGTTGACCCAAGATCACGCAGATCTTGCGCTGCGCAGCGGGATCGAGTGACTTCACTGCGAGTGCGAGCGGCAGCGCTGACTGGCGGCGCATCTGCACCAGCATGCGCATCGATGCGGCTTCGAGTCCAAGATCACGGCCTTCAACCACTTGACGCATGAGCGCAGGGGTGGCGTACTCACCAGCGGCCATCAATCGATCGGTGGCGATCATCTGACCGCGCATCGGGCCGACCAGCATCTTGACCGCTTCTTCAATGCGATCAATCTTGCGCGCGAGCAACTGACGCCCCGCTTCAAGTTTGGTTTCCAGTGCAGCGGAGGCATCGGCGACATCGGTCATCCGGCGGCTGCGACGGAACGCTTCGTCCATGCGCTTACCAAGGTCGGCGCTGTCGATCACCATGGCCAGTTCACTTGGCTCCACGGAGTCAGCAAGCAACACATTGGCCGCGGCGGTCGCGCCCTCGGGCTTGGCAATCATGATGTTGTGCACATAGAGCGAGGCCGCCTCGATGAGCTTGGTGCGGTCCGCACCAGACTCGGGCTGAGCAGCAGCCGGAGCCGCGCCATCCTGCGCCATGACAGGCAGCGTAAAGCCGCCAGTGATGGCAACGAGTGCGAGCGGGAGAATCAGCTGCGAACGCTTCAGGACGTGCACTTCTGGACCTCAATTCGGAGCGCCTCCCCGCGAAACGGGGAAGCTCGGTACAAACGGCGCCCAGCCAGGATGGCTGAACGGGGCAGTCGGAGGGCGGCAAGGCCAGTGGCCCCACCGATCCTTCGGTGGAGGGCTACGCAGCCGAACCCCTTCCGGATGCCCGGGAAGGGTCGCGAATCTACGCCACCGGACGGTGTGGTGTCAATGAAAGTTTCGGGACGCTGCCCGCTGTAGCCGCTACACTCGACCTTGCGCAGGCGTTCGCAGCCCCGTGGCTGCGGAAGGCCGGAAACTGGCGCATTCGGACAGGTCCGTCCGAATGCACGATTTCCGGCTCGGGAAGGCGGTGAAAGACCGCCGCGGACGCGCCGCCGTGAATGGGCAGCGGGCACTCCCGCAGCCGGACTCCATGAGCCACTGGTCCCGCGTGCAACGCGCTGGGCTGGGAAGGCGGAGCCGGAGCCCTTAGCCGGAAGACCGGCCTGCGCATCGGTCACGCCCACGCGATTTGGGCTTAAGACCGGATGGACCACTTACGGCCGCAGGCGCGGCTGAGCTAGGCCAGTATGGAATTCACCCCTGCACATGCCATGGATGGCATGCACACGCGCATGATCGCGGCGTGTGTCAGCGTAGCGATTGCCAGCATGACATCCGTTGCCGATACGCCGCGTTGCGCAACCACCGTTGTTCGCTACACCGCGGGAAGCGGCGCGGGCGGCTCGTACCAAAATCCTGCAAGCGCACTTGGACCGCCCACGCGATTCACGGGCGTTGGAATTGAACCCGGCGCAGTGACTCCGTTCCGTCCCGCGTTCATGCCGTCGGAGATTGTGTCGATCGGCAGAGGTGGCGAACTGGTGATCGCATTTGCAGAACCGATCGTTGATGATGCATCGCACCCGTTCGGTGTGGATCTCATTATCTATGGCAATTCCATGTGCGGAGACATTGCTTATCCCGGCGGTGTTGCGGGTTGGGTGTTTGCAGAAGGCGGAGCGATCGACCTGAGTATCGATGGCGTCACCTGGTTCAACGTTCCGAATGCCATTGCCGACGGCGGACTTCCCACGCTGGGCTGGACCGATGTTGCGCCCTACTCCACTGCACCCGGCACGCTGCCAACTGATCCTGCGCTGCCGATTGACCCGCAAGTGAATGTTGATTCCATTGCCGGACTGAGTTGGCAAGAACTCCTTGCGGTGTACGGCAACTCCGCCGGCGGGACACGCATTGATCTTGCTGATGCTGGAATTCCTGCAGCACGCTTTATCCGAATTCGCGTTGCAGTGGACGCCGCCAGCGTTCCGGAGGTGGACGCGGTGGTTGCCGTCCATGCAACACGCATATTGGCAGATATGAACAATGATCAACGAGTCAATGGCTCTGACCTTGGAATACTGCTTGGAGCGTGGGGACCGTGCGCCGATTGCCCGGCCGATATGGATCACGACGGCAATGTGGGCGGATCCGATCTGGGCATCTTGCTGGGGAATTGGTCATGACACACGGCAGCGCCCATCCGCGCCGCGCGTTCACCATTGTTGAACTCCTGATCGTCGTTGCGGTGATCGCCATACTCATCGCCGTGCTGCTACCGGGGCTTCGATCCGCTTCTGGATTAGCACGCAGCACTGCATGCACTTCAAACTTGCGGCAGATTTCCATCGCCTGTGAGGCTTACGTTTCCTCCAATGGCGCCATGCCTGCGGCGGTGCTGTACGTCCTGGATGCAGGCGTGGTCCGAACCATCGCGTGGGACTTTGAGCAACGCGCCGGCGCTGTCACACCAGGGCCACTGTGGGACTACACGGATACGCCGCTGGCGGTGCAGCAGTGCCCTGACTTTGAGGGCGCATCGACATTCGGTGCGGACCCATATACGGGCTACAACTACAACACCAGTTACCTGGGGCACGAAGGTACCTATCCAACCGTTGACGCAAACGGCACCGCGCTTGATGGATGGCGCACTGCGCGCATGGGCGTTCCACCAACTGCGATCCGCGATCCTGCAGGCACAGCCGTCTTTGGCGATGGCGGATGGCGCGGCGGCGCAAACAAGTTCATGCGCGCGCCCATGAACCGCGCCGAGGGCGATCTGGGTCTGGTCGCCGCGGGAACACAAGCGTTTCGACATTGGGGCGGATGCACCTGTTGCGCGCACCTTGACGGCCACATTGGTACCTACGCTGATCCGCAATCGAGCCCAAGCATTCCACCGACCATGGCAACATGGGTCATGGGTTTCCCCGACAACGGATTCCTGTCTTCAACCGATGCTGCGTATGGAGGCGACTGATTCGTGCGTATTGAGCGATGCGTCTGTCACAAGGTGGACTTCAGCACCGTAAAGCGGTGGCTGGAATCACATCCGGGCGCAACGTTCGCTGATATCAAGCAGGAATTCAAGTGCGGAACCGGATGCGGACTGTGTGCACCCTACGTCCGTCGCACCATGCGCACCGGCGAAACGGTGTATCACCACATTGTTACCGAACGCGACGAGCCCCTGCGGCCGGAGTGACGGTTCGCGCCACCCAGCCTGCCACCGCGTCGGCGAGCAGCGATCGACCTTCTTCGCCGTGCACGTCAACAGCACGGCCAGCATCAACGCATCGAAAGAATGCGTCCGTGAAACCAATCTCCACGCCGTCAGCGGACCGACCGGTGGCGGTGATGGCTGCACGCCACGCCTCAAAGTGCGCGGCGGTCAACAGTTCATCGACGGCGCCCTGCACAAAGAACGACGGACGAGGAAAGACTCCAACTGCTTCGAGCGGTGCCAGGTCGGCAAGTTGCTCAATGAGCTGCAATGTTGCAGAGGACGTCCACATGGAGTCATCCTCATTCTCTGGAGTTCGGCGACTCATGATCTCGGCGCTGGGGGCACCAGCACACACCAAGAGCAACAACTCTTCGTGGCGCGCCGCAGCCAGCGCGCACGCGGTGCCGGCTACCCAGGTTCCAGCCAATCCAACCGCGCCCGAACCACTTGCAATGGATTGCAGTGAGTCAACAATGGCATCAACCCACATTCCAACATCCGGCGGCCCCGCGAAGTTCAGCGCGCGCAAGCGAGCCACGCGCACGCCGCCGCGAAGCAGCCCCACTGCCACCGCGTCGTCAGCGAGTGCCACTGCAACCGAGTCTTCAAGTCCAGGCCATTGCGGCGCTAAGAGCACCACCGGCACAGCGGCGCCATGAGTGCCATGGGTGTCACGCGAGCCCCCGCGCGAGCGTCCCATCCAACCAGCATCTCGCGGCGGTGATGCAACCACACCATCGGCGCTTCCCCATCCACCGGCGACCGTAAATGCACGCGCGCCGCGCTCGGCTTCAAGCCACTCATCCGTGAGATTCTGCTGCCTCGCCATAGGGTCAGGACCTTCCAAAGTTTCGTTCGAGGTCACGCATGGTGATGCGTAACGCGGTGGGCCGACCGTGCGGGCACGCGGTGCCGCGCTCAATGCGATCACGCAAATCAAGAAGCGCGTCTATCTCGGTTGGTGACAATCGATCACCCGCCTTCACTGATGCCTTGCATGCCATCATGTCAAGCACTGAATGCAGTGCTGATTCAAAGTCTGCGTGCCCGTCTTCGGCAATCTGCGCCAAGAGACCCGGGACAAACGCTGCTGGTTCAACGCCACGTCCAAGAAGAAATGTTGGATAGGCATGCACCAAGACCGCGCGTGGCCCCGCGGCACCAAGCTCAATACCAAGCCGTTCCAACAGTGGGCCCGCATCAGCAATGGCCTCCACGGCACGCGGATCAGTTTCAATGGCGACCGGCACCAGCATGCGCTGCGATTCCAACGGAGATGCGGCAATGCGCGCCTTCAACTCTTCAAACATCCCGCGCTCGTGCAGCGCATGTTGGTCAACCACCAAGATGCCCTCGGCGTCTTCTACCACTAAGTAACTGCCGTGCACCTGCATCACCCGGCGAGCGGTGCGGTTTCCATGCAATGTTTCCGGCGTCGCGCTGACCAACGCAACCGGTGGTGTTGCATGCAGCGCTCGGTCGACTGCCAGCGCCGCAAAGCTACTGAAATCGGCGGAGATTGAGGGACTGGCGGGGAACGCGTGGTTCGTGGGCCCCACGCTGTGCGCATGAGGCATCAGCGTGAATGAAGGAACCAAGTCAGCAGCACGCAAGGCATCACGCACCGCACGCATCACGCATTGGTGAACAAAGTTTGGTTGCCGAAAGCGAACCTCGGTCTTGGCTGGATGCACATTGACATCAACAAGTGATGGATCCATCTCCACCGCCACGAACGCGATCGGAGTTCGCCCCGGATCAACCAGGCCGCGGAAGGCTTCCTTTACTGCGTGTGCAAGCGTGCGATCGAGCACGGCGCGTCCGTTCAAGGCAAACCGCAATGCACGCCCGGAACCGCGTGCGATTGATGGGCGTCCAACCAATCCCCACAGGGTGATCGGTGCCCCGCCTTCAAGGACCGTATCTGCGGTGACTTCTAACAATCCGTCCGCTGTTGATTCGCCCAACACGGCCAGTACGCGTCGGCGCGCGTCAGTGGTTGCGGGAAGGTCAACGCGCGTCTTGCCGTCCGCTACAAGCCGAAATGCAACGTCTGGGCGACATAAGGCAATTGATTCCAATACTTCTTCAATACGACCAAGTTCTGTGCCAGCGGTGCGCAGGAACTTCCGCCGCGCGGGCACGTTGTGAAACAACTGCCGCACTTCAACCACCGTACCGACTGGACACCCGGCCGGGCGCACTTCACTGGCAACCCCCCCGTCAACTTCAATGCGTGCGCCAGCGTCACTCCCAGTGACTCGACTGGTGATTGACAGGCGCGAAACGCTCGCGATGGAAGCGAGCGCTTCGCCGCGAAATCCCATGGTGCCAATGGCGGCAAGATCATCAGACGAAGAAATCTTGCTGGTGGCATGACTCGCAATGGCAAGCGGAAGTTCGTCGGCGGCAATACCGCCGCCATCGTCGGCCACCACCATGCGATCCACTCCGCCGCCTTCTACGGAGACCTCAATCCGTTGCGCACCGGCGTCGATGGCGTTCTCCACCAGCTCCTTGACGACGCTGGCTGGACGCTCCACCACCTCGCCTGCGGCAATTTGATCAACAAGCTGGCGTGGAAGAAGACGAATCGGCATGCGTGGATTGTAAAGATCGCGCCGAGTACTGGACTTGAAGCGCCTTCTATGTCACACTACCGCCATGGAAACGCCTAGGACGGGCAGCAATTCCGGTGCAGGACGCACCCCGGCAAGAACGAAGACCTCCACCGTTGCCATTGGTGACATTCATGGATGTGGGGCAGAGTTTGAGCAGTTGCTGCTGCTGGTCGATCGTTGGTTTCCCGGCGCGCGCATCGTCTTGGTTGGAGATCTCTTCACCAAAGGACCCGAGCCGGGTCGTGTCGTGCGTGCCATCATGGATCGCCGCGCGCAGGATCACCGCGTTGATCTCGTGTGTGGCAACCATGACCTGCGGCTCCTGAGCGCCGTGGTACGGATGCAATCGGGCGCCAGCATCGATCTCCTGCCACGTACCGAGCGCGTCGCCATTGAAATGCTGCAACGTGCCGGACTCATGCGTGAAGCCACGTGGCTACTCACCGAAGCATGCGACCGAGTTGAGGTGAGACATCCGCGCGGAGCTTGGACGGTTGTCCATGGTGGCATCGATCCGAAACTTGGCGTTGAGAACACGCCCGACGACGTGAAGATCCACATCAAGGCGGCCGAGGGCGAGCAGAATTGGTGGGAGCGCTATAGCGGCTCCGAGGGGCTGATCATCGTCGGACATCGACCAGTGCGGCAACCGATCATCCTTCGATCTGAAAGCGGCGCACCGTACTTTGCAAACATCGATACGGGTTGCGCATACGGTGGTGCGCTGACGGCGTATTGCATTGAAGCAGATCAAGTGTTGCAAGTGCACGGCGAGACGCTGCCGATTCCGGGCATTGAAGTTCCGACTGCGTTCCGCGGTCAGCGTTCCACGAGCACTTGAGTAGCGCGGTGAATTCGTGCGTGGGCGCCGGGCTGAAATTAGCGCACATCGCGCATGACGATCGGCATTCTGCGGCCCGGACCGAACGCACGCGGGCTCAGGCGAATGATCACCGGCGCTTGGGCGCGCTTGTACTGCGCCATGTCAATCGCCCGCGTCCATCGCTCTACTAAAGCACGGTCAAGTTGGTGGGCGAGTGCAATTGCATCAATGGAACGCTCTTCCTCCACCCAACCGCGCACGATGGCATCAAGTACCTCATACGGCGGGAGCGAGTCTTGGTCTGCCTGATCGGGCCGAAGTTCAGCGCTGGGAATCTTGGTGATACTCGCCTCAGGAATCGGCGGTTGCGAGCAGTGCCAATCCAATCCAGAAGCCAGCGCCAACTTTGGGTAATGGTCGTTTGCCCACCTCGCCAGTGCCCAAACATCGGTCTTCAAGATGTCACCGATCGGCGCCAGTGCGCCGCACATATCGCCATACAGCGTGGAATATCCAACGGCGTATTCACTCTTATTTCCAGTAGCAAGCACCAGCGCGCCGGTGGCATTGGAGAAGGCCATCAGTTGAATTCCGCGCAGGCGACTTTGCAGATTCTCATCAACCAATCCATCAAGCCCCGCACCCACCTTGGCAAGGTACGGCTGCAGATGGCTAGCCAACGCATGATGCGCTGGTTCGATTGGAATCTCCAGCGCGCGCATTCCAAGCCGCCGCGCCAAGTCCCACGCATCAGCGCGCGAACCATCGCTGGAGAACTTGCTGGGCATCAATACGCCAGTGACACGGTCCGCGCCCAGGGCCGCACATGCAAGCGCAGCAACCAGGGCACTGTCAATTCCGCCTGAAAGTCCAAGCACCGCGTGACTATGACCAGTCTTGCGAAAATAGCCTGCAATTCCTGCAACAACGGTGTGCCAGCGCTCCGCGTGCTCTGCTCCGTGAGTGTCCAGTACGGGACTGCGTTCAGCAGCAATTGCTGGAGCTTTGAAATCGTGCACCAGTGCATCCCTGCCCCAGCGCGAAGCAGCAATGGCGGTTCCATCAGGAAACACAATGCGCGCGTCACCATCAAAGACCAGATCGTCATCCGCTCCGGATGCGTTCAGTGAACACAGCGGAACGCCGACGCGTTGTGCTGCAGAGCGCAAGATCTCTACATGGCGCGCATGCTTTCCTGCTGCGCATGGACTTGCCGACGGACAGACAATCACTGTCGCACCCGCGGCAACGGACTCAGCGACTGGGTCAATCGAATACGAGTGACCTCCGGCAACCGCGTCTTCCGCGCGCCACAGGTCTTCGCAGATGACAATGCCGACGCGCTCCGTGCCACACGCAATCACTACAGGTGATCGACCCGCAGCAAAGTGACGCGGCTCGTCAAAGACGTCGTAATCAGGAAGCAGCCGCTTGGCGTAAGTGGCTTCCACACGACCGCCCCGCAGCACTGCCACCACATTGATCAGCGCTGAACCAGGACCAGCCACATGCATGACGGCGCCAACGCATACGGCAACATCGCCAGCGCCAGCACTCTGCAGATTGGCCGCCAACGCCACCACGGCGCGTTCGCAGGTTTCAACGAATCCTTCACGTTGCAGAAGGTCCCGCGGCGGATAGCCGACCATGGCGAGTTCAGGGAAAACCACGCATTGCGCGCCGGCGCTGGACAGTTCCACCGCGCGATCAAGCATTCGCCGGGAATTTCCGGGAACATCGCCAACGAGGGAATCGAAGCGTGCGAGCGCAATCCGCATGGGACGGACAGTCTAGGTGGCAACGCCGCGGTGCGGAGGCAATGTCAACCGGCGTGGCGAGCATTCAAACGTGGCGCAGTGACTGCTTCAAGCAGAACACGCACCGAATACGGCTTGTGGATAATCGCTTCAAATCCGCGGCGAGTGAGTGAAATGCCGCCGTCCGGAAATGCAGCGCCGCTTGCAAAGAAGCGGGTGCGGGCAAAGTTGGCGCGCGACCGAAGCGCCGTGATGAACGCCACCGGGTCACCGGCCGAGCAGTCAAATACCACTACATCCGGCACTGAGGATCCACACGCAATCGCCGCGGAAAGCGCATCGGAAGCAGTCTCCACAGTGAAGCCACCCAGATCCGTCAACACTTCACGAACGGTCTCCGTAGCGGTTCGGTCAAGGTCAACCAAGAGAACACGGGTTGAGGTTGCCATCTGCGGCGCTTCGGCCGTAAACGGAATCCCGTGAGCAGTAACAAAGTTCTCGAGCGCGGAAACATGAACACGACGATCACGCGAACCAGGAATTCGGTAGCCCTCAAGCCGGCCGCCGTCGATCCACTTGCTCACGGTGCGCGCTGCCACATTGCAGATGCGCGCAACTTCGCCAGTGGTGAGTGCTTCCTTTTCCGTGCCGAATGCGTTCTGTGCCATGTGATTCTCAATGCTCCTTAAAGCGCGACATAGGTGACACCGCATCCAGACGTGGAAGCCGTGCCACCGCATGGATCGGCGCCCCTGACCACCGTCTGCAGCTCACCTCAACGGATTTTTGAAGAAAATCACTCCACCGGGTCACTGCGGGAGGTAATACGGACCCCGCGCGCGTGCAGGGCTTGAAACAGTTCCTGCGCATGACTGCGGTCCCGCACCTCAACAATGCATTGCACCGTGACGGTGGAAACATCGGCTTCGCCGAACGTGCGCTCATGAACGATGTCTTGAACACTTGCACCGCACTTGGCAAGGGTTGCAGCAAGATCAGCCAACCCGCCGGGACGATCGCTAATCACCGCTGAGAATTTCACAAGCCGACCATCAATAGCAAGGCCCTGCTCAATGACGCGGCTAAACACCAACGGATCAATATTGCCTCCACACAGAACCAGCGCGACGCGCTTGCCCTTCAGTGAATCCAACTTGCCCGCCAGGAATGCTGCCAGCGGCGCTGCACCAGCACCTTCAACCACGCCCTTCTCCAATTCGGCCAGGCGCAAGATTGCGAGCGCGATGGCGTTCTCATCAACAGCTACACACTCATCGACGCGCGTTCGTGCAATCTCAAAGCTACGGGCGCCGACTTCCGGAACTGCCAGACCGTCAGCGAGCGTTGCTACTGACGAAACGCGCACGGGCTTGCCCGCCGCCATGGCCGCAGCGAAACTGGCGCATCGGGATGGCTCAACACCAACAATCCGCACGCGTGGCGCCAGTTCCTTGGTTGCCAAGGCGACACCAGCAATCAAACCCGCGCCACCGATCGGCACCACGATGGCATCAAGGTCGGCAACTTGCTCCAGAATTTCCAGACCAACGGTGCCCTGCCCGGCAACAATCGCCGCGTCGTTAAAGCCATTGATGTAGGTGAGACGTTCATCGGCAACCAATAGATCCGCGCGGCTTCGTGCCTCGGCGATGTTGTCGCCGTGATTCAGAACGCGCGCGCCCAGTTCACGACACCGCCGCTGCTTCACCAACGGGGCATGCGTTGGCATGACCACGGTCACGGGAATTCCAAGACGCTTGCCGTGCAAAGCCAACGCAAGCGCGTGATTGCCAGCACTGGCCGCAATCACGCCACGAGCGCGCTCTTCGGCACTGAGCAGGAGCAAGGCGTTGCACGCCCCACGCTCCTTGAAGCTCCCCGCGCGTTGCTGGTATTCCAATTTGCAAAATATCTGGGCGCCGGTGATGGCTGAAAGCGCCGGGCTTTCAACACAGGGCGTCACCAACACACCGCCCGCGATACGTTGCCGAGCTGCAACGATGTCCGCAAAGCAAACATCAGTGACAGCATGCGCGGTCGCGTGAATGGTTGCCATGGTCTGAGGTACCTCGGGCCGGTTAGGCCTTCGGACCAGCCTTCCGGACGCCGTCACTCAGCGTGTATTTGGCGTCGTTGCCACGGAAACGCGTGGCGAGGTCCTTCGCCATAGCGTCGTACGCAGCCTTGTCGGCCCAGGTGTTGCGGGGGTCAAGCACTTCGGTTGGAACACCAGGAACTGCGGTTGGCATGTGCAGTCCAAAGATCGGATGCTCAACAAACTTCGCGTTCGCCAGTGATCCATCCAGGACGGCAGAAAGAATGGCGCGGGTGTAACTCAACTTGAAGCGATTTCCAACGCCGTACGGACCACCGGTCCAACCAGTGTTCACCAACCACACGGTGCTGCCATGCTGCTTGATCTTCTCAGCAAGCATGGCGGCATACGCCATCGGCTCGCGCGGCATAAATGGGCCACCGAAGCACGCGCTGAAATTCGGAGTGGGCTCCTTGATGCCCGCCTCAGTACCAGCAAGCTTCGAGGTGTAGCCATTCACAAAGTAGTACTGCGCCTGTTCTGCGGTGAGCTTGGACACTGGCGGCAGAACGCCGAAGGCGTCCGCAGAGAGGAAGATCACATTCTTCGGATGCGTGCCCACTGATGGCATCACCGCGTCCGGCACAAAGTCCAGCGGATAGGTGACGCGAGTGTTCTCGGTACGCGCTGCGCTTTCGTAATTCGGCACGCGAGTGACCGGATCAACCACCACGTTCTCAATCACGCTGCCAAAGCGAATGGCGTTCCAGATCTGCGGCTCGCCTTCTTGGCTGAGATTGATGCACTTGGCGTAGCAGCCGCCCTCGAAGTTGAAGACGCCGCGGTCGGACCAGCCATGCTCATCGTCGCCAATCAGTCGGCGCTTCGGGTCAGCAGAGAGAGTGGTCTTACCAGTGCCAGAAAGTCCGAAGAAGACTGCAACATTCGAAGCATCGTCCTTGGCCACGTTGGCAGAGCAGTGCATCGGGAACACGCCAACCTCAGGGAGGTCGTAGTTCATTGCATAGAAGATCGACTTCTTGATTTCACCCGCATAGCGAGTGCCCACAATCAGCACCAACTTGCGCTCCAAGCTCTGCACAATGCACAGCTTGTTCTTCACGCCGTACTTGGCTGGGTCTTCCAGTTCAAGACGCGAGGCATCAATGATGGTCCAGTCATTCTGCCAGGTCGGCAGCTCATTTGGCTCGGCGTTGATGAAGAGCGTCTTGGCGAACAGACTGTGCCATGCTTCTTCAGTGAAGACGGAAACCTTCAGGCGGTACTTGGTGTCCGCCCCGGCATACCCGTCGAAGCGGAACACGTCCTTCTTGGCACGCATGTACTCCATGACCTTCGCATGGATGAGGTCAAAGTGCGCAGAACTCACTGGCTGGTTGACCTTGCCCCAAGCGATGTTGCCGTGAATCTTGGCGGTGTCTTCGAGGTACTTGTCGTCGGGGCTGCGTCCCGTGCGCGCGCCGGTATCGCAGTTCAGGGCGCCGTTGGCGGCAAGCATTCCTTCGCCGCGCGCGATCGCCAATTCAACAAGGCGAGCCGCAGCGAGGTTGGCATGAATGGAGGCGGTGCCGAAGTCGTGCTTCTGGCGGGCAGCGGAGGGCGCAGCGATGGTCATGGTGGAGTACTTTCCAAAAGAGGAGCGTAAAGGGCGAAGGATACCGACTTGGTCGGCTGGTTCGTTGCTAAGAATCCGAGGGGATTGACCCCCCTTCCTCGTCCGGATACCATGGTTTCCCTTCACTATGGCGGCCGTAGCTCAGTTGGTAGAGCATCGGGTTGTGATCCTGAAAGTCGCGGGTTCAAATCCCGTCGGTCGCCCGTTCAACAAACCACCCCCGTTCTTATGCGGGGGTGGTTTGTTTTTGGGCAACTGGGGGCATGCGGGGCACATGGAGGCGCCGATGGCGCGGGAACCGCTATGGTGCGCGCCATGCGTATCGCCGCCCTGCAGTTTGACATCGCGTGGATGGACCCCGCACGCAATTGGGCCACCATGGACCGGCTCGCTGCGTCCGCAAACCTTTCTGCGGGTGACTTTGTGCTGCTTCCTGAGTTGGCGGATACCGGTTTCACCATGGATCCGCCCCCTGCAGGGCGTCCCGATCCGGTTGAAGCCACTGCACAGCTCGCGCGGCGGCACCAAGTCTGGATGCAATCGGGGCACGCCGAGCGGGACGCCACCACTGGCGCGCTCCATAACGCCGCCAGCATCATCCGTCCGGATGGATCCGTGGCAGGAACATATCGGAAGATGCATCTCTTCTCGCCGGCTCGCGAGGATCAACACTACGCGCCGGGCGACACCATCTCGGTGATTGATGTGCCACTCTCGGACGGAACATGGCGGGTTGCGCCGTTCATTTGTTATGACCTACGCTTTCCCGAACTCTTTCGCCTTGCAGCACTTGCGGGCGCAGAGGTGTTCACCGTGGGCGCAAATTGGCCGGGCTCGCGCGCGGTACATCGCCGCGCACTTGCGGTTGCGCGTGCCATCGAGAACCAAGCATTTGTGATCGCCTGCAACCGTATCGGACACGACCCACAAGCCGCGTACCACGGTGACTCGTTCGTGGTGGCGCCGAGCGGAGAGATCATCGCTGAGGCGGGCGATGGCGAGTTAGCGCTCATCGCAGAACTCGATCGCAACGAGTTGTTGCGTTGGCGCGATAAGTTTCCGGCCTTGCGTGACCTTCGGCGCTCACTTCTTGGCAACGTCCGCATTGCGTGAATTCGCCCGGGATTCTGCATAAACCGATTGACGCGGCACTTCGCAGCTCTACACTCCGCGCACGCAAGGAATGCATGAGTGCATCGCAGCTATGCAAGCAGCGGCACTCGCAACGGAATCGCAGGAGGCGAACACCGATGAAAGTAAACAGTTCAATGAATTCCACTGACGCAACGGGCACGCTGTGGGAGTCGCACTCGTTGTGGGGTTCGAACAATGCCGGTGGTGCATGCACCATGGCTGAGCGCTCTGCAGCGCGCCGCTTAGATGAATCGATTGAAGCGGGCATTCGCTCGGCGTATTTCGCAGAATCAGGCGAATTAGCGGTGCGCTACGGAATGAGCGTTTCGGACGTCATTGAGCATTTGGAGAATGCGGGCCTCGGACGCATGCCGCGACCAGAGCGCGCCATCGACAACATTAAATGTGCGGTGCACGCTGCGGCACTGTCGCGTGGTGTTGCGCAATCATGGGCTGACTTGCAGACCGTTCTGGCGCCCGGCTTCGATCGCGCCTGTGCTTCGCGCCTTGACCCGATGCGCGGAATTGCCTTCGCGCGCCGATTCTGGATCGATCTCCGCGTCTCGACGCTGGGACCGACCAACGACGCCCGGACGCGTAGCGGACGCTCCGGAACCACCGTCCGCCGCCCGCGCGGCGTTCGCGCTCCCGACCTCCGAACCTTCGCCGCCACCCGCCCACTGCGGTATTGGCTGGCTGAAAGGCTCCTGGGGAGCCTCGAAGTGGAGCTCGGACGAGCAGCAAGTGCCTCCGAGCGCCTTGACACGGTGGAAGAAGTGCGTACCCTTCGCATTCCTGCCCAAATGGCCGCGGGCGCCGAAACGCGTCCTGGGTTCCGAGGGTGACATCCAAATTACTGCTCGAAGCGACCCGTCACTGGGTTGTAACGCGCGCGGCAACTTAGCTCAGTTGGTAGAGCAGCGCATTGAAAATGCGCGGGTCCGCGGTTCAAGTCCGCGAGTTGCCATTCAAAACGCCGCCCGATCCGAACTGGATCGGGCGGCGTTTCGCTGAGCGGCCGCAACGAAGCTACCCTTCCCAACTTGGGCTTACCCATTGATGTTCGACGCCTGCGCGAGGAAATCCTCTCGTGGATGACCCCTCCCTCCGCTGACCGCGGCGGTCGAGTGGCAGGGCGACAAATTCGCCGCCTCGTGGAAGCACTCGACGAACCGAGCGGACGCGAAGACCGATTCCTCAGCACCGTGGCAGAAGCGGTCCTGGCACGTCGGCTCTTGGAAGCTGGATGCGCTATCGATATCGAACGACTCACTGCGGGCGGTCGTCATGCTGACTTCTTTGTGCGAGCCTCCAACAACGTGGAGTGCTGGGTCCATGTCAAGCGCGTGGGTGCGCCGCATGCCATGGAGCCGAGTACCCCGCTTCCCGCAGTCTTGAGCCAACTTTCCGCAACGAAGCGCCCGGTGTCCATCGCGGTACGTTGGTCTCCCACCGCTGGCGACGCGCAGTTACTCACCCTGCGCAACGCGCTGGAACCGTTCGTACGTGAAGCAAGCGTGGGCGATGAAGTGGTAGTTCGCGCCGAAGACGGCGCGTGGTTGGGAGCAGCGCGCATTGTGGCACCAACCGCAGAGGGCACCGTCACGGTTCGAACCGGTGTCGATGCGGGTTGGGAGGCTGCCATACCGCGCGTGCAGCGACTTCTTCGCAAGGCGTATTCGCAATTCATGCCTGGCGCCGTCAATGTCATCTGCATCGCGAGCGATTCGCCCGCCGCATACGACGCCGTTGAAACTGCGCTGCTTGGAACCATCATTGAGCGCTGGGATCGCTTCCCACCACGCGGTCATCGGGTAGCGCACGGCCGTGCCGAGGACGGATTCTGGGCACGCGGTCAGTATGAAATGAGTTCGTTGGTGGCGTGGTTCCCGGTGGATGGCAGCGCGCCCGCGCATATCTGGGAGCGTGCGCCGCACGGCACTCCGCATGTTCGTGATGGCGCCGTGGCTGCACTCATGAGCCGCGTGCTTGATACCGCTCGAGAATTGTGATCCGCTGGGCGTTGCCTACGCGTGAAACGCGCGCTTCACTCGTCTTCGACTTCTTGACCAACCGCATAGGAATCGTGCGGGCGAATTCGCGGTGCAACATCGATCTTTATATCGGGCCACAACGAGCGCAATCCTTCATGCGCTGGCAATCCATCCACCAACATGCGCACTCCACTTGAGAGGAGTTGCTCAAGTTGCCGGCGGCCAATCTGCACTTTGAGTTGCACATATGCCTCCGTCCAATCGCGGCTCAGTACTGGAACACGCTTCTCCACAAAGTCCACCGCACGTCCATCGGTGAGCGGAACCGAAAGCGTGCAGTCACGAATATCGCCCTTCATCAGGCCGAGCACCCGCTCGGAGAGTTCGGGGAGCCCTGCGCCGGTGAGCGCGGAGATTGGCAACGCTCCAGGAACGCGCTCCATCCACTCAGTGATTCGTGGGTCGATGCCAATTCTGGACGGCGGCAATCGATCGGCCTTATTGAGAAGCAGTATGCGCGGCTGTTGATCTGCGCCGATCTCATCAAGCACCGATTGCACGGTCTCATACTGCATGAGCGCGCTGGGGTCCGCAACATCAAGAACGATCAATATCACATGACTGGCAATGGCATCTTCGAGCGTGGCACGAAAGCTCGCCACCAAATGGTGGGGAAGACGCTGCACGAAACCAACGGTGTCGGAGAGCATGGCTGCGTTTCCGCCTGCCAGATTCCAACTTTCAACGCGTGTTCCCAATGTTGCAAAGAGTTTGTCAGCGGCATACGCCCCGCCCCGCGTCAATGCATTGAAGAGGCTCGATTTACCGGCATTGGTGTAGCCAACCAACGCAGCGGTGTAGTGCTCGTCGCGGCGTTGCTTTACTTCGCGTGATCGGCGACCTTCAATCTCTCCAAGCTCGCGCCGCAGTTTGTCCAACTTCGCCTTGACGATGCGACGGTCGATCTCCAACTGCTGCTCGCCGGGTCCACGGGTACCAACACCGACGGGCGCGCCACCAGTGACCTGCCCCAAGTGCGACCACATGGCGCGGAGCCGCGGCGCGGTGTACTCCAGCTGCGCAATCTCTACCTGCAGTTGCGCTTGCTTGGTCGTGGCGCGGTTCGCAAAGATGTCCAAGATCACTTCGCTGCGGTCGATCACTTTAAGTTCGAGCGCCTTCTCCAGTTCAGCAATTTGACTGGGAGCGAGTTCGTTGTCAAAGATCACAACCTTGGCACCAAGCTCCTTGCACATGGCGGACAGTTCTTCCACCTTGCCCTTGCCGATGTAGGTCTTGCCTCGTGGCGCAACCCGGCGCTGTTCGAGGGTGCCCACCACACGCACCCCGGCCGTTTCCGCCAATGCCTGTAGTTCGACAAGCGAGTCGTCGAAGGTGGTTTCATTATCTCGAAGGCGGACGCCGACAAGGATCGCGGGCTCGGCCCGGATGTCGACTTCTGCGTGGCGTCCTGTTTCCATGTGGGGAGGATTGTAGGGCGGGATGGCGCGCCCCTATCATCGCCGCGTGGCTCGATTCACAATGTTCCTCGCTTCTGCTGCATTCGCCGCGCTTCTAGCGCCCGCGCTGCAGGCTGGAATGCCACAAACAACTAATGATGGCGCGCGCACCGTGCCACCCGCTACCGAGGGCGCCTATCGCTGGCTCGATCCAATCATCGACCTGCGCGCGCTGTTGGTGGGTAGTTACGTCGATCCAATTGACGCGCCCGCGATGCAGCGTGCCGCCATGGAGGCGATGACCAAGGCGCTTGGCGATCCGTACACCCTTTACATTCCACCCGCCGACGAGGGCGCATTCCGCAGACAACTGTCGGGAAGCTATGTGGGCATCGGCGTTGAGTTGGATCTTGACGACGGCCGGCCGATCGTGATTACTGCCATCGATGGATCACCAGCGATGGAAGCAGGCATCCTGGCAGGCGACACCATTCTCTCTGTTGATGGAAAGTCCACTGAAGGAATTAGCGCTGCCACGCTGGAGTCGCTTCTCCCGGGTGCGCCCGGCACGGTGGCGGCGTTAGTGATCCGCCGCGCCGATGGCAATGAGCGAACCCTCAATGTGCCGCGCCGCGTGGTGGAAACGCCCAGCGTGAAGGGCATCCTCCGCGACGCGGACGGCTGGCGCTTTACCATCGATCCTGACCGACGTGTGGCATACATACGTATCGCACAATTCAATGATCGAACGCTGGCAGAAGTTGATGCCGCACTTGCACGCATTCGTGCCGACGGCGTTTCCGGCATCATTCTTGATTTGCGTGACAATGGCGGAGGCTCGCTCACTGCTGCTGTCGGAGTGGTGGATCGATTCATCTCCGAAGGGGCGATTGTCAGTATTCGCGGTCGTGGCGACACTGGTCGAACGTGGGATGCAACGTCGTCCCCGGAAGACCTGCACATTCCGATGGTGGTGCTCGTCAACCAAGGAAGTGCGAGCGCCAGCGAGGTAGTCGCGGGTGCATTGCGCGACAACGGCTGCGCCAAGATCATCGGCACCCGTTCCTACGGTAAGGGCAGCGTGCAGGATGTGCTGCAACTTCCAGACGGCGCTGGAACGGTCAAGATCACTACCGCTCGCTATTACTTGCCGAGCGGCACCTCGCCGCATCGCGCGGTTGGCGCATCGCGGTGGGGCGTTGAACCAGACACGGGCTTTCGCGTGCCGATGACCGAGGAACAATCAATTGCCCGCACAGCAGCGCGCCAGTTGCGCGAAGCAGGCGGCGCCGCTACTTCGCCACCAGTGAGCTGGAATTCGTCGGCCTCCATCACTCGCGTGGCCCATGATCCACAACTTGCCGGGGCGGTCGACGCCATACAGGGCTACCTTGACATGGTGGAGTGGCCGGTCGTCGGCGACCTCTCCGGTGACGTCGGCGCTGGCAACGATGAGTTGCGCTCAAGCATCGAATACCGCCGGCGATTACTTGATGAACTTCATAAGACTGACCAGGCGATCAGCACCCTCCGCGGCGCGGGCGCTGGTGTGGATGATCCGCTGCTTGGCAACGACGCATCGCTTATCGATGGCGCCGTTGAACTCCGTGACCGCGACGGCCATGTCATCGGTCGCTGGATCGTCAAGGACCCATCGGCACTGCGCACGGGTATTGGCGCAAGCGCCATTCCTGCCCCGGAATACACGCCTGCGCGCGAGCCGGAGGGAAAGTGAGTCACTCCACGCAGAGCATTCCGGCGCATCAGGCAACTAATGGCACGCTGATTCTGGGCATCGAAACAAGTTGCGACGAAACCGCCGCAAGCATTGTGGAGTGGCGCGATGGCGCGCCCCGCGTCCTTTCAAACGTGGTGAGTACGCAACATGAAATTCACGCGCGCTACGCCGGCGTGGTGCCGGAGCTTGCGAGTCGTGCGCATCTGGAACGGATCGTCCCAGTGGTTCGCGAGGCGCTGCGAAGCGCGGATCTGCAAGGCCGACACGTCAGCGCGGTTGCTATTGGTAATCGACCCGGATTGATTGGATCGCTCCTGGTTGGCAACGCGGCTGCAAAGGCATATGCCTGGTCGTTGGGCATTCCGGTGATCGGTATTGACCACATTGCCGCACACTTGGTGGCTGGCCTGCTTGATGCTCCCCCAGTTCGTTGGCCCGCGCTTGGTTTGGTGGCCTCTGGCGGACACACGCATCTCTTTCGCATGAACGGACCGCGGTCGATGACACTCCTCGGCCGCACCATCGACGACGCGATTGGCGAGGCATTCGACAAGGCAGCAACACTGCTATCGCTCGGCTACCCGGGCGGACCCCTCTTGGATGAGCGCAGTTCGTCAGGTGATCCAACGGCCATGCGATTTCCCACCCCACGACTGACGGCGCGCAGCGCCCGCGAGGGCGGCCAATCCACCGAACGCACACTTGACTTTAGTTTCAGCGGCATGAAGACCGCCCTGCTCTACGCGGTGCGCGGTATCCCACCCGTTGCCAATCGACCCGCGCCCCGACCGCCACTGCCACTCACCGAGCAGCGCGTGTCCGACCTCGCCGCCAGCTTTCAGTCAGCCGCGGTCAACCAAGTCATGGACGTGCTCCATCGCGCACTTGAACGGCTCGAAACACAGAACGATCGCCCCGTAACGCTCCTGGTGGGCGGTGGGGTCACTGCCAACCGCCACCTCCGCGCCGAATTGACAAAGTTCGGCACGACGCACGACATCGATGTGCGCTTGCCGGCTCAGAAATACTGCGTTGACAACGCCGCCATGATCGCCGCCCTTGCCCACTGGCGATACGCGGCCCGCGAACACGACAACTTATGCCTCGCCCCGCGCTCGCACTCCATGCTCGGCCGCTGCTAAATATCAGCACAGCGCCGGACGCCACCGTCGTGGGGCGTCCGGCGCTGGAAATTCACTACCTCCGACAGCAGTGAAATCAATCGTCAGCAGCAGGTGCAGGGGGAGCCTTGGTCGGCGCCGATGGATTCGCCAACCGCTTGGTCAAGACCTCGCGGCGAATCTCTTCCATCAGGTTCGGGTTCTGACGCAGGAACAACTTCGATGCCTCACGACCCTGTCCAAGTCGCACATCTCCGAAGCTGAACCACGCACCAGCCTTGTCAACCACGCCGTCGAGCACTGAGAGGTCGAGAATGTCTCCCGACACTGAGATGCCCTCCTCAAACATGATGTCAAACTCGGCCTCGCGGAACGGCGGCGCGACCTTGTTCTTTACTACCTTTGCGCGCACACGATTACCAACATTGCGGTCGCCATCCTTGATCGCGCCAATACGGCGAATATCAATGCGTACCGATGAGTAGAACTTCAGCGCACGTCCGCCGGTCGTCGTTTCGGGCGATCCGAACATGACGCCGATCTTCTCGCGCAGCTGATTGATGAAGATCACGATGCACTCACTCTTCGCGATGGCGCCCGTCAGTTTGCGCAGCGCCTGGCTCATGAGCCGCGCCTGCAAACCAACGTGACTATCACCCATTTCGCCTTCGATTTCCGCGCGTGGGATCAATGCCGCCACCGAGTCAACCACGATGACATCCACCGCATTGGAACGCACGAGCATCTCGCAGATCTCCAGCGCCTGCTCGCCCGTATCGGGCTGCGAAACCAGAATTTCGTCAAGGTTCACACCCAGACGCTTGGCCCACGATGGATCGAGCGCATGCTCAGCATCGATGAACGCAGCCACGCCACCGTTCTTCTGACTGTTGGCAATGACCGTCAGAGCAAGGGTCGTCTTACCAGAACTTTCTGGCCCGAAGACCTCCACCACTCGACCGCGCGGGAGTCCGCGTCCACCGAGGGCAATATCAAGACTGAGCGCACCGCTCGAAATCGACGGGATCACCGGCACGGTCTCGTTGTCGAGACGCATGATCGATCCCTTACCGAAGTTCTTCTCAATCTGTCCAACGGCCGCCTCAAGCGCCTTGGACTTCGCGGTACGCGCGGTCAGTTCTGCGGGCGTCAACTTCACTGTTGGCTTTGCTGCTGCGGCAGGCTTTGCGTCCTTGACTTCGCTCTTGACGTCAGTCTTGACATCAACGCGGGAATCGGACGACTTGTTGGGGGTGGTTGGCATGGAGCCCATCTTCCCAAAGTTCTCGCGCCCTGCGGGGGTCGCCACCGCCGCGCCGGAGGTGGTGCTGGAGGTGCGGGCGGCCGAGGCCGGGGTTCCGTTCGTGGTGGTGTTCGCCGTCGTGGTCGTCTGTGCCATCTGTTTCTTTCGCTCCGTCGGTTGGGGCAACCCGTCTGGGTCACCGTGCTGCGTTCCTTGCACACTCTGCATTCCGCGTACTTTGCGGGTCATGCGCGTTTCACTGTTTGAGTAAGCCGATGGTTGTTCGGTGTTTGGTAGGCTCTCCGCAACCATCGGACTTGTCAAGGTCTGTTCGGTAAATTTTCGGGTATTCCGCCTCGCGGGAACCCACCACCAGGCCCGAACCGGACTGGCGATGAGGGAACAGTACGACCTCAAAGTGAAGTATCTGCGACATCAAGCCCTTTTTCTTTGGCGAAATTCTGGGCAGGGGACGCCCGGGGCCTCGACCCGGCAGATTGGGCGCTCGGCATCCCGCCGATCTACGAACGCCACCCGCGGGCTGCCCTTACTTGCCTTACTTGCCTTACTTAGCCTGGGTTTCCGGCTGCATCACGTTCGGGCTCGGCGGTGGGTAATCCGACAAACGAATGGTACGGAACCACTCAATGGTGCGAGGAATTCCTTCCGCAATGTTGATCTTGGAATTCCACCCGAGCTCGCGCTTCGCAAGCGTGATGTCTGGCTGCCGCTGCAACGGATCGTCCATCGGTAGAGGTCGATGCTCAATCTGCGCCGTGCATCCCGCGTCGCGCGCTACGGCGTGCGCCAATTCCAACATGGTGAACTCGTGCGGATTACCCATATTCACCGGACCCGTGAATTCCTCGCGCGAATCCATCATCAGTCGGAAACCGGCAATCAAGTCGTCCACGTAGCAGAACGAACGCGTCTGCGATCCATCACCAAAGATCGTCAGTGCCTCGCCGCCAACCGCTTGTCGAATGAAATTGCTGACTACACGCCCGTCATAGGGATGCATGCGCGGCCCGTAGGTATTGAAGATTCGTACTACTTTGATAGACGTTCCGTGCATGCGTCGGTAATCAAAGCACAGCGTTTCTGCGGCACGCTTGCCCTCGTCGTAACACGCGCGCGGACCAATCGGATTGACGTTGCCTCGGTATGACTCTGGCTGCGGATGAACTTCTGGATCTCCGTACACCTCGCTAGTAGAAGCATGCAACAGGCGCGCGCCCGTGCGATGAGCCAACTGCAGCGAATGCAGTGCTCCAAGCACCGAAGTCATCATGGTCTTCACGGGCTCGTATCGGTAATGCCCGGGAGCCGCTGGACATGCCATGTTCCAGATGTAATCAACATCAAAGTCAAAGGGATGAACCACATCGTGATGCACGAACGTGAATCCGCGCTTTCCATCCAGATGCGCAATGTTCTGCCGATTACCCGTGAACAAGTTGTCAAGGCAGATCACGCTGTGACCAGACGCAATCAGCGAGTCGCACAGATGCGAACCAAGGAAACCGGCACCACCTGTAACCAATGAACGGGGCATTCCGCGAGTGTATGCGCTTCTCAGCAACGCACGCGAACCGCCATGCTTGACCGCCAGGCTCCGCACTGCGAACATCCACACTCATGCAACGAACCCGCCTCGTCCTTGGAGCAATGACTGGCACGAGCATCGATGGCATCGATCTCGCCGTTGCCCGTATCGATGGCGCCGGCCTGGCCATGCGCGCCACACTGCTCGCGGAGCGCTCTGCTCCGCTCGGTCCCCTTGCCGATCGCCTCCGCGCCGCCGCCAACCAACATCCGATGCCCGCCAGCGAATTCGCTGCCATCGCACGCGAACTCGGCGTGCTGCACGCACGGGAATCCATCGAACTTCTTCGGAGCGCCGGCATCCCCCACGTAGATCTTGCCGCCTTACATGGTCAAACGGTCTTTCATCGACCGCCGGAAAGTTGGCAACTGCTGAACGCGCATCCGGTTGCACTGGCGCTGCAGTGCGATGTGGTGTTTGACCTGCGCGGCGCGGACTTGGCGCTCGGCGGGCAAGGCGCCCCACTCACCCCGCTTGCCGATTGGATTCTCTTCCGCACTGCACATCCGCGCGCCATCATCAACCTCGGGGGCTTTGCCAACGCCACGTTCCTTCCCGCTGATGATGATCGAACCCACACGCAACAAGTGGCCGCCATTCGCGGCGCTGACCTGTGCGCGTGCAATCAACTGCTTGACCACGCCGCGCGCTGCGTGATCGACCAGCCTTATGACTCCGGCGGCGCCGTGGCCGCCAACGGCACGCGCAACGATGCCGCCTTCGCAGAACTCCGCGCGCTTCTCGCCCCCCGCGCGGATGGCCGCAGCCTCGGCACCGGCGATGAATTCTTCGCCTGGGTCGATCGCCACACGCCTCACCTAGCACCAGCCGACCTGCTCGCCACCGCTGCTGATGCCACCGGTGAAGCGATCGGTTCCGCGCTCCGTCAGTCCGGCGTCCACGATGCGGTGGTCGCGGGCGGCGGTGCTCGTCATGGCAGGCTGTGCGCAGCGATTGCCATCACCGCCAACTGCAAGGTGATTGCTTCTTCAGACTTGGGCGTGCCGGTTTCCTGCCGCGAAGCACTCGAATGGGCCATCCTGGGGGCACTTGCGGCCGACGGACTTGATATCGCGCTCCCGGCAGTGACCCAGCGCGTATCCCCTTCGCTCCTACCCTCCGGAACATGGATTCGTTCAAGTGCTGCAAACTCCCCACCTGCGCTGAACACGACCTGAACACCGCCCCGCCACACTGCCTCACTGATCTGTCCAGCCCTGACTCCTATCACAGTAGAGCACTCCCACAATGGCAAAGCCATCTGTCCTGATCGTTGAAGACGAGCCCGACATTGCCGAGCTGATCCGATTCCACTGCGACCGCGAAGGCATGGACGCACGAACCGTGGGCACCGGCAAGGTTGCGCTTGATCAAGTGAAGCGCGAAACGCCGGACCTCCTGATCCTTGACCTCATGCTGCCCGATGTCGGCGGCCTGGAAATCTGCCGACGACTCAAGCAGTGGCCGGAGACCCGCGAACTTCCGATCGTCATGGTGACCGCCAAGGGCGAAGAGACCGACATCGTCACCGGACTTGAAATCGGCGCCGATGACTACGTGGTCAAGCCATTCAGCCCACGCATTCTGATGGCCCGCGTACGGGCCGTGTTGCGCCGCAAACTCGAAGAGCAGAACACCGGTGATGACAACCGCCTGGAGCGACTCGATCGCCGACTGGTGATCGATCCTGATCGCCATGTGGTCAGCGTTGATGGCAGCGTCGTTGAACTGACGGTGACAGAATTCGGCATCCTGAATCACTTAGCGCAACGCCCCGGTTTCGTCCGAACGCGGGACCAAATCATCGCTGCAGTGCACGGCCGCAACGTCATCCTCTCCAGCCGCACCATTGACGTTCACGTCACGGCCCTGCGCAAGAAACTTGGCGAACTCGCTGGGTGCGTGGAAACCGTCCGCGGCGTTGGGTACCGGTTCGGTGAGTCCCTGGTGGCAGTCGAGTAGCGTTCCACGCATCCATGCAGCCAACCACGGACGCAGCTTCGTATTTCGTGCCATTTGTTGGGGCAGCCGTGGTGGCCGTTGCCTGCGGAGCGCTGCTTGCCATGTTGTTCCTGCAGCGTCGCGCTGAACATCGACGCATTGCAGCCGCGCTTGGTGCACTTGGCGGATTTGAATCAAACCCAGTCCGCGGCGCGCGTGCAGCGGCCAACGAGGCGGTTCGACTTGATGGCGCGCTCAGCGAGTTGCGTGCGATCTTGGCGACCGCGCCCGTCGGAATCGTTGCGCTTGATTCGGTCGACCGCATCGTGACCATCAACCCCGCGGCAGTGCGCCTGTTTGATGCAAACGAGCGCGCCGTCGAGGGTCGACTCCTGATTGAGATCGTTCGCAGCCCCGATCTGGAGACACTGATTGCAAGTGCCCGCGAAACGGGCCGTCGTGCCGAGGCCGAACTGCCATTCTCCGCAGTTACTGGCGAGCGCCGTGCCAGTTGCTCCGTGGTCCCGCTTTCACGCGATGTTGCCAACGCACAACTACTACTGGTGCTTGAAGACCGCACCGAACTGCGTCGCTTGGAATCACTGCGAACCGAGTTCGTTGCCAACGTGAGCCATGAGCTCCGCACGCCCATCACTTCCATTCGTGGGTATGCCGAAACGTTGGCGGAAAATTTTGAGCTTCCGCCGGACGCGGCCCGCTTCTCACGAACCATCGCCCGCAGTGCCAGCCGACTTGGCGCGATCATTGATGACCTCCTGCTCCTCTCCTCACTTGAGGACCCATCAGCCCGCGGCGATATCGCCAGTACGCCCGTCCGCATCGCAGGGATTGTTGCGGAAGCAGTTGAACAGGTCACCCCTGCTGCCACTGAGAAGCGCCTCACTATCGATGTTGCGGTCGATCCAACCCTGTGGGTTCTTGGAAGCGCCGGACTCCTTGCGCATGCCGTGGCCAATCTGGTCTCCAACGCCGTTAAGTACGGACCGGCGGATTCGCGGATCGCCGTCACCGCCGCTGCCGAGGGCGGCTACGCCGTCATCTCGATCACCGACCACGGTCCGGGCATCCCAGAAATTCACCGCGAGCGCCTATTTGAACGTTTTTACCGGGTTGATCGAGCCCGCAGCCGTGATTCTGGCGGCACCGGTCTTGGCCTCGCCATCGTGAAGCACGTTGCCATGGTCCACGGCGGTTATGCGGAGGTTGATAGCCGGACGGACGCCAATCACGGCAGTACATTCCGGATTCGGATGCCCCTGACTACTGAGGGCCGAGTGAAGAGCCTCCCGCTGGCGGACGCCACTCCCTTGCACACGCCAACTGAACATGACCCCGCGACACTACCTACTTCTCCTTCCCCTGCCCGCCGTACGGCGTAACAGGCCGCATGGAGCGCGTGGAGTGATCGAGCCTCACACTATCTGAACGAGAACTACATGCAACCCATTCGAGCGATCAACGCCTTTCTCGTAGCCGCCGTTCTCGGTTCGATGGCCGCATCCTCGGTGACGCCGACGCAAGATCCCAAAAATCTCAAAGGAGCGGTACGCGTTGACGGATCGTCAACCGTGTACCTGATTGCGGAAGCCGTCGCCGAGGAGTTCTCCAAGGTGGCTCCCGGAGTGAATGTCACCGTGGGATTGTCTGGAACCGGTGGAGGCTTCAAGCGCTTCAGCAACGGTGAGATCGATATATCGAACGCCTCGCGCTGCATCAAGCAGCCAGAGATCGATGCCTGCAAGAGTCACAAGATCGAGTTCATTGAACTGCCAGTGGCGTTTGATGGACTCACCATCGTGACCAACAAGGGAAACACTTGGGCGAAGCAGCTCACCATGGCGCAGGTGAAAAAAATCTTCGCATCAAGCGAGACCGCGAAGACATGGAAGGATGTTGATCCGTCTTGGCCAAGCGATGTGATCAAGGTTTACTCGCCTGGCACCGACAGCGGCACGTTCGACTACTTCAAGGAAGTCACCGTCGGCAAAGAAGGCAAGATCCGCGCCGACATCAGCGTGAGTGAAGATGACAACGTGATCGTGCGCTCCATTGAAGGCGACAAGAATGCCATTGGATTCTTTGGATACGCCTACTTTGCAGAGAATCAAGGCAAATTGAATGCCGTCCCGGTAGTCAATCCAAAGACTGGCGCTGCCGTTGCGCCCTCGCCGACAACCATTGAGGACGCTAGTTACGCCCCGTTCAGCAGACCATTGTTCATCTACGTGAACAAGGCATCGTTGGCCAAGCCTGCCGTGGCGGCGTACGCAGCGTTCGCGCTGGACAATAGCGCCAAACTCGCGGCTGAAGTTGGTTACATCAAACTTCCGACGGTGATCTACGAGCGCGCCAAAGCCAATCTTGCCGCCAGCAAATTGGGAACACAAATGCTGGACGAAAACGGCATGGAGCGCATGGGAATTCTGGCGGACATCTACAAATGATTGGCACCGGCGCCCTGCGCTGTCAGCCGGGCAACGCCCCGCAACTGGCAATTCGGCCGCTCGATACCTTCCGCTGAAACCATGCCGAACGTCGCCGAAATCTCCACCGCAGCAAGTCGCGCAGCAGCAGCGAACAGTCGCGGAACTCCACGCTCACGAGCCGCACGGATCGGTACGGAACGAATCATTCGCGGCAGCCTCCTCGCCTGTGCGTTACTTTCCATCGTCACCACCTTCACCATCTTGGTGATCCTCCTTGTGCAAAGTGCTTCGTTCTTTGCCATGCCGCAAGTCTCCGCCTGGGAGTTCTTCACCGGCACCACATGGGCGCCACTCTTAGGGGAAGAGAAGCACTTTGGAATTTGGCCACTGATCGCCGGAACACTCCTGGTCACTTCTATTGCCGCAGCGTTCGCGCTGCCTGTTGGACTACTGGTTGCCGTCTATCTCAGCGAATATGCACCATCGCGCGTCCGCTCCATTCTGAAGCCCATTCTTGAGGTACTTGCCGGTATTCCAACGGTGGTCTACGGATTCTTCGCGCTTGCCGTCATCACGCCGTTCCTGCATGAACATGTCAGCGAGTCCTTTGGCACATTCAATGCGCTTGGTGCAGGATTGGCCGTCGGAATCATGATCTTGCCGATCGTTGCCAGCCTCTCTGAAGATTCACTGCGAGCGGTGCCCCGCAGCTTGCGGGACGCTGCATTTGCAATGGGCGGAACGCGCTTTGACGTCAGCACCAAAGTGGTTGTTCCAGCGGCACTGAGTGGCATCGTCGCCAGTTGGTTGCTAGCCATCACCCGCGCCATCGGCGAAACCATGATCGTGGCGCTTGCAGCCGGCGGACTGGCCAGCATGACCCTCAATCCTGCGGATGAAGTGCAAACCATGACCGCGTACATGGTGCAGATCTTTACCGGCGACGCCCCCGCGTACGGCATCGAATACAAGTCGAGTTTCGCAGTAGCCACCGTCCTGTTCGTCATCACTCTTGCGCTCACTGTTGTTGGAAACCTCTTCCTCCGCGCATTCCGAGAGGAATACGAGTGATGCACTCCCTCGGCGCACGCTCTCCGTCTATTGCCCGGACTCGAACCCCGGGCGAGATTGTTGCCGCGGCAACGCCGACATCACAAGTGGGTCGACGCATCGTTGACCGTGCATTCCTTGGCGTATGCATTGCGTTCACCGCACTGGCGGTGTTGCTCTTGGTGGTTCTCCTCGTCTCTATTTGGCAGGACGGCCACGCGCGATTGTCGTGGCAATTCCTCTCTTCGTTTGCGAGCCGTAAGACTGAAGAAGCCGGCGTGCGCGCGCCCTTGTGGGGCAGCATCTGGGTGTGCGTGATTTGCGCCGTTGCGGCGTTACCGATCGGCGTGGGCACCGCCATCTACTTGGAAGAATTTTCCAAGCGATCCCGCTTTCGAAGTTTCATCCAACTCAACATCGCGAACCTCGCCGGCGTTCCGTCCATTGTCTACGGAATCCTGGGTTTAACTGCATTCGCGCGCGCGTTCGGTACAGCAAACAGCGAGAGCCCGATCACCTTTGGAGAGCCGGAGTCGTTCTTCTATCTACAACTCCCCTTCGGCCACGGAGTGCTCGCCGGCGGATTGACGTTGATGCTGGTGGTGTTACCGATTGTCATCGTGTCCAGCCAAGAAGCGTTGCGCACAGTGCCAGGAAGTTTGCGCACTGCCTCACTCGCACTGGGTGCCACACAGTGGCAAACCACTTGGAATATCACACTTCCCGCATCAATCCCCATGATCATGACCGGTGGCATCTTGGCCATGAGCCGCGCCATCGGTGAAGCCGCGCCCATTCTGGTACTCGGCGTTCCGCTATTCATTCGTTCCACGCCAACGAACCTGATGAGCGATTTCACTGTGCTGCCTCTACAAATCTATAACTGGTCCATGCGCCAGCAATCTGGATTCCATGAGTTGGCCGCTGCCGGCATCATCGTGTTGCTCGCCGTCCTCCTTACCCTCAATGCCTTGGCGGTCATCATCCGCCATCGCCTGCAACGTACCAACGGCTGATGCCGACCACGAGCATTCCATGACCACGCCCCCCAACGCACCCCCGCCACGAAACCTTGAAGTCAAGCCTCCCATGACCGTGGGCGCCCCGGCTGCGGCGGCAGCACCTGTTGCCGAAACGGAACACATTGCGATCCGCGCTCATGGATTGGACAGCTGGTACGGCAGTGTGCAGGCGCTCAAGGGCATCTCGCTGGATATTCCCAATTGCCGCGTGACCGCGTTGATCGGGCCATCCGGCTGCGGCAAGAGCACCTTTCTCCGCTGGATCAACCGGATGAACGATCCGATTCCGGGCGCGCGCGCCAGCGGCACATTAAAGATGCACGGCGATGACTTGCTCAGCCGGTCGCTCGATGTGGTGGAACTGCGACGCCGCGTAGGCATGGTCTTTCAGAAGCCAAACCCATTCACAAAGTCCATCTACGACAACGTGGCTTTCGGACCGCGCCTGCACCGGTCCTTCCGCCGCGCCGACCTTGACGAATTGGTGGAAAACTCCCTGCGCGCAGCGGCGCTGTGGGACGAAGTCAAAGATCGCCTGAAATCCAGTGCCTTAGGTCTTTCCGGCGGCCAGCAGCAGCGCCTCTGCATTGCACGAGCCATTGCCGTCGGCCCAGAAGTGCTCTTGATGGACGAGCCGTGTTCAGCACTCGACCCCAAGTCAACCGCCAGCATTGAGCAGTTGATCCGCGAACTCGAGACCAGCTACACCATTGTCATCGTCACCCACAACATGCAGCAAGCCGCTCGCGTCAGCGATCGCACTGCGTTCTTCTTTGAAGGCACGTTGGTGGAGTGCGGCAGTACCGATCGCATCTTCACTAATCCTGCCAACAAGCAGACCGAGGACTACGTCTCCGGTCGCTTTGGCTGAAGAAACGCTAAACTAAAACCTAATAATGGCAATCGACCTTCAGTCCCAGATTTTGAGCCTTCGACGTGGCCTGCTTGCCATGGGCTCCGCTACCGAGCGACGTCTCGAACTCACCACCCGTGGCCTCGTTCATGGCGATATTGCAGCTGCGGAAGAGGTAAAATCTGGTGATAACGAAATTGACAACATGGAAGTGGAGCTTGAATCGCAATGCATGCGCATTCTTGCTCTCGGCGCGCCAGTTGCCCATGATCTTCGCTTCGTGTTGAGCGTGGTACGAATCTCCAGCGACTTTGAACGCATCGCTGACCTCAGTCGCGGCATTTCCAAGAAGGTCCTTCGATGGTCCACTGGCAATGGCCCGACCGAAGTTCCTGGCGCACTCGCCGACATGGCGAGCGCGGCTCGAACCATGTTTTCAGAAGTACTCGGCGCCCTCTCTGACGAAGACACGGAGTGCTGCCATGAAGTTCGGCGCGCCGACCGACGGGTTGACGCACTCAACAAGGAAGTTGCGGCTGCGTCCCGGAAACTCATTCAAGAAGACGTCTCCCGCACCGCTGAGGCCATCGACATGATGCAAATTGCCCAGCGCTTGGAGCGCATCGCTGACATCGCCACCAACATTGCTGAAGATGTGATCTTCCTTGTTGAAGGACGAATCGCTCGACACGGTGAATGACCAACAAACGCGCGCCGCTTGGCTGATTTCTTGGTGCCGCGTGTTTCCCCTGCAAATCAGGTGGTTTCAAGCGTCTGACGCTGCGCGGCAACCCCGCCGGCAACTCCGATAATCCGATTTAAACCATTTCGATACACCCCTTCCCGCCGCGCCGGGATTTGGTTACACTACGCGGCTCGGAAACAGCCATGCATTACCCGCACAGAATTAGTCGAATCAAGAAAGTCCGCAAGATTGGCTTCCGAGCTCGTATGAAGACGAGCAAGGGGCGCGCGATCTTGAATCGCAAGCGTCGTGTGGGTCGCAAGATTCACGTGCGCTAAAGCCGTGCCAGCAACTGTTCGCGTTGTGCTCATCGGCCTGCGCGGATCTGGCAAGACCACGCTTGGGAGCTTGCTCGCGCAACGACTCCACACTCAATTTATTGATCTTGATGACGTCACTGTCGCTGGTTCCGGCCAGCCATCTGTGACGGTCATGTTTCGTTCGCTTGGCGAGGCCGCATTCCGCGCAGCTGAGTGCGCCGCGCTGGAGCACGTGTTGACCAGTGCATCCACGTCCGGCGCTGTGATCGCCCTTGGCGGCGGAACGCCCACTACGCCGCCGGCACGCGCGCTCCTGGAGTCAGCCCGCGCGGCGGGCACCATTCGCATCATCCTGTTGGAAGCGCCACCCGAAACGCTCGGCGCACGGCTCACCAGCAATCCAGGCGACCGCCCACTGCTCGCTGGCGCTTCGTTCACTGAAGAAGCCCTGATCCTCGGCGAGGTGCGCCTGCCGATATACCGCACGCTCGCCGATGCGGTGGTTTCCACTGGCGGCCATGCTGCAGCCAGCGTCGAAGCATTGGAACGCGCGGCACGGAAATCGGCGGGTTGATTCCACGCCTCGGGTACCCGGCACGGAGATGCCGCACCAACTAGCGGGCGCCTGGGCGAGGGAATGCCTGCTAGCGCTTGGGCCAGGTAATGTGAATTTCGCCTTCGGGGGTATCGGCAGCAATCCCAAGTTCTTTGAGCGCGGCCAGCGCGGCCAACTGTTCGGACTGCTTCTTGCTTGGACCCCATGCGCCTGCAAATCGGCGCGCTCCGGTCAGGACGCAGATCTCAAAGCACTTCGCGTGGTCAGGGCCTTGCTCGTCGAGCACCATGTACTGCGGCGCGCCCATTTCAAGTTGTGCGAGGCATTGCTGCAGCACCTGCTTGAAATTCTGTTGGTGCCCCAATCGCAGCGCGGAATCAATCCGCAACGCCAGGCGCGGCAGCACGAATGCGCGGGCGGCTTCAAGTCCACCGTCGAGGTACAGCGCGCCGACCACGGCTTCAAAGACACCTGCTAGCAGACTCTCGGGAAGCCCTTGCGGACCCCGAACGCCCTTATCAATGCGCATCCAACTTTCCATGCCACACTCGGCGGCAAGTTCAGCGCAGACTCGCCCGCTGACAATGTTCGACTTCACTTTGGTGAGTTCGCCCTCAAGAAAGTCGGGGCGCTCAGCGAATAGGTGCGTGCACACAATGAACCCCAAGACGGAATCGCCAAGGAATTCAAGGCGCTCGTTGGAGTTCAAACGCCCATCAGCTGCTGAGGAGTGAACCAGTGCGATCGCGGCGAGCGACGGATCGCGGAATCGATGGCCGGTGATTGTGGCCATCGCATCAAGAATTGAAGGGTCAGGCGTCAGCGCCACGCCAGCACCATCTGCATGAGATGCACCGCGGATGCCAAGAGCAATCCGCCGACGCCGCCGAGGACAAACCAACCAGCCGTCTGTAGTCGCTCGCGACGACGGCGGGCTGCGGGGCGATGAGTTGCGTCCGATGCCACGGCAGGAGTGAGACGGGCCGAACGGGATGCGGTGGCCGCAGCGCCTGCAACTGGCGTGGCAAGTGCGGCAAGTGCACTGGCATGCCTGCCAAACGACTCAGAAACTGCGGCGCTCATGGCGCCTTCGTTTCCTTGGTATTCCGATGGGTCAAACCCAGAAAGGTCTTCGCGCATCTGCGCGTAGGCGTCGGACGCTAAGACCCACGCTGCGTGCCCCACTGAGTGCGGTGCGCTCTGCGCTTCCTGCCAGAAACGGTCGAATGGATCATGACCAGCCCGCCCCGCTACCGCCATCTCAGCGGAAATAGCATTTCTCGCGGAGAGCGCAGCGCTCACCGCAGGGTGCTGAAACGGACGTTCTTGATCAAAGTGTGACACTCGCTAACAGTACTTTCGGTCGGATTCGCCTTCGCGTTCCAACTTTCAGTAACGAAGTATGCGTTGGGGTCACACTGGCCAGCAGCAAGCGCGGGCAGCAATGCGGTTGATCAGGCGCTGGCGGTCGCGGGGGGTGGAAAATGCGGTGAATTGCACTGCCATACGGCGCGGACCCGGATCGTCATCATGCGAGAAGACGCGAACCACCACGCCGTGCATTCGAATCGGATCCTGTTCGGCGGGCGGATAGACCTCTATCTGCACCTCTGTGTTCGTGGGAAGTTCATCATCAAGCTCAAACCGCATGCCGGTCAGCGAGATGTCGTAACCATGACCTTCGAGACCGCCCCTTGGGGTTTCGAGTCCGGAGTCGAAGTCTTCCAGGCCAAGGGCTTCTAAGCCTGGCTCGTGGAGTTCGTTTGGCTTTGTCGGCGTTGGTCGGCTGGAGGCAGGAACAGCGGCAACGAATGCTGCGAGGCTGACCGCTGAACTACTTACGGCAGGAGTCGAAGGGATAACCACTACCCGGGTGTAGGCGGGGTCAAACCGAAAGCGATCGTCCGATCGCCGGTTTGGGGCTTCAACGCTGACCATTCCAATAGCTCCTTGGCCGAACATTCCGTGGCCGCATTGATAATTCGAACCTGGGTGCTTCATAGGGAAACGTCCTTGGACTACCAATGGTTCGGTCATTCTGCTAAGAAAGCATGAAATCCCGAATTTCGGACGTCCTCCTGGCCCGTTCATGCCTGAACTTCAGACCCATCCACCCCACCGACGATTCGCAACGAGCGAGTCAAATTCGGGTGTGGACCCTGACAGTCTGCTATTCCGAACCCCCCCGGTCAGGTAATGTGTGCCTTCTTTCTTCAATATTCATTCAGAATGTCATTTCTATGCAGGTACCTTCCGCTGCTTGGTGGCACGGAATCGACCCACGGAGCGCCCTGCCGGGCACTAAGTAATCCCCGATGTCTGACACGCAAACCCTTATGGAACAAGCATGTACAGCCGATGCGCTGCTCGCCCGAAAGGTGGTTCTTGTGGGCTACGGCAACCAAGGACGAGCCCACGCCCTCAACCTGCGCGATTCTGGAATTCAGGTGAAAATTACAGGTCGATCCGGTTCGAATGCACGGGCGCGGGCGCAGATGGACGGATTTCAGACCAGCGATACCGATCGCGCAGTGGTGGGAGCCGACTTAGTAATCATGGCACTTCCTGACGAAGTGCATGCCGAGGTGTGGACGTCCGCGGTGGCGCCGCACGTGGAGTCCGGACAAACCATCGGATTTATCCATGGATCAAGCGTCCACTTCGGCTTGGTGCGGATTCCAGAGGGAATTGGCGCTGTGCTAGTGGCACCCAAGGGACCAGGAACCACGCTGCGCGAGCGATTCGTGCGGGGCCAGGGCATTCCGGCCCTTCTTGCCGTTGCGCAAGAACGCGAACCAGGAACCGGCGGACCAACTTCACATGAACTCGCACGCGCATGGGCTGCTGGTCTTGGCTGCGCGCGCGCGGGGATTGTGCGAACAACCTTTGGCGACGAAGCGGAGACCGATCTCTTTGGCGAGCAAGCCGTTCTATGCGGCGGCATGATGGGCTTAGCGCAAGCGGCGTACGAAACACTGGTAGAAGCGGGCTATCCACCGCTGTTGGCGTACATGGAGTGCGTTCATGAGATTAAGCAAGTGGCTGATCTGCTGTATGCGCGCGGCCCGGCTGGGATGCGAGCAGCCATCAGCAACACAGCGGAGTTTGGCGCATACAGCGCAGCGCCGCGCATGGTCGATGATGCAACTAAGACGGCCATGCGAACACTGCTGAAAGAAATCAAGGACGGCACCTTTAGCCGCGCTATGCAAGCAGATCACGATGCCGGCGCTCCGTGGTTCCGGGCGCAGCGAGCGATGGCGAGTGCACATCCGATGGAACAGTCAAGCGCTGACGTGCGCGCCTTGATGCCGTGGCTTGCCGCAGAGACAACGGGCGGCGCGGCACAGCCAATCAGTGACCAAACAGCAAGGGAAACGTAAGCAGCAATGACACCATTCGACGCTTGGATTCTTGGCATGGTGGAGGGGATCACTGAATACCTTCCCGTTTCAAGTACTGGACACCTGATCATCACTTCATGGCTGCTTGGCCTTGATAAGACCGCGGCGCAGCGCGATGCGGTGGCTGACTTTGAGATCATCATTCAGGGCGGTGCGATTCTTGCGGTTGTGGGTCTGTACCGCGCGCGCATCGGACAGATGTTGCGGGGTATCGCATCCAAAGTAGGCGTGCAGGGGTTGGGGTCCGCGGATCGCATGAAGGCGGGATGCACCATTGCGCGCAATGTGGTGATCGCATTCATGCCCGCAGCCATCATTGGGTTTTTGGCAAAGGATGTGGTCAAAGCGAGTTTGTTCAATCCCGCTTCGGTCATCGGCGCGTTGGCTGTGGGCGGTGTGGTGATGTTGGCGATCGCACCGTGGCAAGCACGCAAACTTGCAACCGAACGTGATTCAGCATTACGCGCGGCAACCACTGCTTCGGTCACCGGCAGCAGCGCGGATTTCACGGGCGCTGCCCTCGCGCGCATGAACGCCATGCAAGCGCTCTTCATTGGACTCTTCCAATGCTTAGCACTGTGGCCAGGAACAAGCCGATCATTCGTGACGATTCTCGCCGGACTCTTGGTTGGCCTTGGCGGCGTCGCAGCGGCGGAATTCAGTTTCCTATTGGGATTGCTGACACTGACAGCCGCTAGCGGGTACAGCGCCATGAAGATTGTGAAGGCGCACCACACCAGTGAATTCCTGGAACAAATCGGCGGTTGGCTACCGTTGGTGTGCGGGCTTCTGGTGGCATGGGCAAGCGCGGCGCTTGCGATCGACTTCTTGGTGCGCTACCTCGGTCGACACACCCTGGCACTCTTTGGATGGTGGCGACTGCTGGTGGCCGGGATTGTGCTAGTAGTGGCGTGGCAATTCGGGCTTACAATCACACCGTGAATCAACTTCTGCTCTTTCTTCGCAGTCTTGCCATTGGCATCGTCCTGTTTTTGGTGCTTGCGTTCTTCGCAGCCAAAATCTTTGGCGGAACGCTCTTTCGCGTGACTCCGCGCGTGGACTTTCCCGCCGTCACCCTGGGAGGTCATGCATATTTCCTAAGCGTCAGCCGCGAAGAAGGTAAGGCTCCAACCTTCTGCCTGCGACAAATGGATGCAACGGATGCAAGTGCCAGCGTGCTGTTAGTGCCGCAGTCCGATCGTGAGGCGGATGCATGGACGTGGGCCGAAGTATTGCCGCTTGAAGGTGGTGGACCGTTGAAGGTGCGTTTCACGCAGCGTGATGGACGCGCTAGCAGTTGCGAAGTGAGCGCTACGGGCGCGGTCACGTTCGTTAAGTAGATGATGTGATGAAGGGAAGTTGATGAAGCGCGGCCGGGAGGCGGTGCGCGGCGTTACGAATTCGGCGGCGTCAGGTCGGGCCGCACGGCCGCTCACAGGTCTTTGATTGCCGCCATGAACTGGGCTTCATCCCAGACGGGCACGCCCAATTCCTGAGCCTTGGCAAGTTTGCTTCCCGCACCTGGGCCCGCGATCACCAAGTTGGTCTTCTTGCTCACGCTGCCAGACACCTTGGCGCCCAATGACTCCAGCTTTTCCATGGCGGCGCGTCGATCCATTTGCACAAGTTCACCTGTGAGAACCACCGTTTGTCCTGCAAACGGCGAGTCTGCGGGCACTTCACGAGTAGCGGAATACATGGGACTCACTGTGCTCACGCCGGCAGCGCGTAGTTCAGTAAACGCGCGCTGCATGGCACTTGAGTGAAGTTCCGCGTGAATGCTGGCTGCGGTGATCTCACCGATGTCGGGAATCTGTTGAAAGTCTTCAACGCTTGCCGCGAGCATCGCCTCAAGATTCGGATACGTACGCGCAAAGGCCTTCGCACTGGCGGTGCCGAGGTGCGAAATTCCCAGCGCGTCCAAGAGCCGGGCAAGTCCCCTGCCCTTTGCTTCGGCCGCACTGGCGTTGATGGATTGTGCGGTCTTCTCACCAATCTTGCGAACGACCACTTTGCCGGCCTTGTTGATTGACTCGGAAGTCAGCGCGGCAACTTTCGCGGCGTCAAGCGTGAATACATCCGCAAAGCTCTTGACAAGTCCGTCCTTAATGAGTGCGTCCACGATCTTGTCGCCCAGACCATCGATATCCATCTGACCGCGAGCAACGAACCACTTCAGACGCTCGCTGAATTGCGCTGGACAGGCTGCATGCGTGCAATAGAGCTTGGGGCCTTCCTTGGTGACCGCTTCGCCACAACTTGGACACACGGTTGGAGGTTCGACGGGCTGCGCATGCGGCGGTCGCTTGGAGAGATCTACCTCTACAACTTGCGGAATGATTTCGCCGGCTTTTTCAACAATGACGGTGTCACCGATGCGAATATCTTTGCGGTGGATTTCGTCAATATTGTGAAGCGATGCATGTTGCACTTTGCTTCCAGCGATCACTACCGGCTCCATAGATGCGCGCGGGGTAAGTGTTCCGCCCTTCCCTACTTGCCAGTCGATACGAGTGAGCACCGTGGGCTTCTTCTCAGCGGGATACTTAAATGCCACAGCCCAGCGTGGCGCTTTGGCGGTGACGCCCAGTTCGCGTTGATCGGCAAAGGCGTCAACCTTGACCACCATTCCGTCGACTGCATAAGGAAGTTCGGCACGCGCATTTGCGAATCGTTCGATCTCTGCGATGCACTGCTCGGCTGATTCGCAACGCACTGCGAGTCCAGATATCGGGACCCCGAACGCGCGCAGCGCAAGCAAGAAGTTGTGATACGTATCAACGGCGTGGCCGCGGAGTGCGATGTCTTCAACGTGACCAACACCATGCGCAAGAAAGCTGAGTCCGCGCGCACGCACCACGGCTGGATCAAGGCTCTTCAACGTGCCCGCGGTTGAATTGCGCGCGTTCATGAACTCGGGCTCGCCAGCGTTGCGGCGCTCTTCGTTGACGCGTTCGAAGCTCGCGACCGGCATGAATATCTCGCCACGAACTTCAAGCACCGGCGGCATAGGCGTGCCTGCTGGCGGCTGCAGCACCAGCGGCACCGATGCAATGGCACGAACGTTGTGCGTCACCACATCACCGGTCGTGCCATCACCGCGCGTGGCCGCCTCAATGAGTTGACCATGTTCGTAGCGCAGACTGATGGCCACGCCGTCAACCTTTGGATCAGCAACAGCAGCAAACGGGCGACCGAGGGCGCGTTCGCAGCGCTCCCACCAGGCGCGCAAATCAGTTACGGAATACGTGTTGTCCACGGACATCATGGGCACGCGGTGCTTAACCTGCGTAAATCCATCGGCTGCTTCACCACCAACGCGTTGGGTTGGACTGTTTGGATCCGCAAGCAGTGGATGGCTCGCTTCAAGCGCCTGCAGTTCGGCAAGGAGCGCATCAAATTCAGCATCGCTCATGAATGGCGCGGCATCAACGTAGTACGCGCGATTCGCCCGATGAAGGAGCGTTCGCAATTCAGTCATACGATTGATGGGATCCGAAGCCGGAGCGGGCATACTCACATCGTAAATCAATGACTCGCGTGCAGGTGCCGGGGACTGAAACTGAGGTGCGCGCACACAGAACAAACCAACAAACTACGGGCGATGTAGATAGGTGCCGTTCACCCCTGTCCCTATTTTCGAAGGGTTTCCCCTGCCTACCAACGGCATGAACTCCACGCAGCTCTCAACACCCCAACCTGGCCGCAGGCGCCGGAGAGGACAGGGCCGCGCTCA
>Ga0247834_1001141_pt1 | contig 47646 bp, 50 predicted proteins | sample LaCruzMarch2015__8_FD_187118 | JGI IMG/M metagenome (GOLD analysis project Ga0247834, IMG submission 187118) | Freshwater microbial communities from meromictic Lake La Cruz, Castile-La Mancha, Spain - LaCruzMarch2015_12m | ecosystem: Environmental > Aquatic > Freshwater > Lake | place: Spain... | reverse complement strand
CTCAGGAAATCTAAACCTCCAACATGTCTACATATTGTGGTGTTTCGAAGCCGCTTTTTCCAGCTCCAAAACCTGCTTTTCAAAACACATGCTTTCCGGACAGGCTCTAGCTAATGGCAGTGTGATGTGGAGCGCCTGCGAATGGGGCCGTGGTCTCCTGACCACGGAACGCTCGGCCGACAAGTTTGGTGGGCATCGGTAATGTCCGGGTAAGGAACGCCTTTCCGAAATCAACCCCAGCGAGGACCTGATTGCAGCCCACCGTTCCGTGGTCCGGAGACCACGGCTCCTATTTTCCCTCCAGCGCCTGTTCGTAGGATGAGTTGATCCGGGCGCGGTACTTTTCTTCGGTGTACTCTTCCTGCATGCGTTGACTGGCCGCGTGCCCGAGAAGCGCGAGCCGCTCCCGATCTGTGTCCAAAGCGCAAATCGCATCCGCAAAGGCGACCGCCATGGTTTCCGGATCGGTCACAGGGATCTTGATGCCCGTGGAGTCCGTTACGATTTCCGATGGTCCGCACCAATCCGCGACAACCGGCGCGCAGCCCCCGAGCATCGCCTCCATCATCGTCTGACCCGCCCCCTCCCTGAGACTCGGGAGCAAATAGATGTCCGCGGATTGAATCGTCCTCACGAACTCTTCCCGGCTGAGGGTTTTTCCGATGGAAACTTCATTCTCCAATCCTAATTTCTGCGCCAAGCGGGTCAAATGAGCGAACTCGGGACCTCTGCTTGAAATGGTATACGAAAACGGCACCCCGCGACTCTTCACGATCGACAACGCTTTGAGGGCGATCGCAACGCCTTTGCGACCCTCCAAATTGCCGCTCCCGAAGAGCCGGAGCGGGCCGGTTTTTGCCTGACCTCCATCGGAACGCCTCATTTGTTCAATGTGCTGACGACCAAAGAAAATATTGCAGAAGATAAAGACCCCATCGGATCGCCCGCGCAACCGAATCAGGACCTCCATCGCCTGACCGTGCGTGACCGGAATCACCGCCGCATGGCGGGCGGTTCCGCGAACTTCTTTGTTGAACCGACTCCAAACACCTGCCATCCGACGGATCTGCTCGAAGACGAGGGCGGACGGACTGAGGATCGAGTAGCAACTCGGGGGGAATACTTCCGTTCCGCTAATCGGACCCCACACGAGGGGGATGGGCAAACGCCAGAGGGAACATCCCACGCGCCACGTGGTGTACGTCACTAGATGAGAGAGGTCAAAACCGACCTCCTCGTGCCAGGCCCGGGCGGTGGGGAGGATCGATTCATTGAAATGCACGTACCCCGTCCAACTTTGGAGCCGCGCGACCATCCGATTTTCCGAGCACTTCGTCACCTCACCGATGAAGCGGAAGTGCATCCGAGGCGGAACCAATCCTTCTGCATGCGCCTTGTCGATGGCCGATTTGCTGTCGGCACTTGTGATGATGTAAACATCGTGTTCCTCCGCGATCGCCCGGCACGCTCTCCAGCCGTATGCTCCTTCGGATCCAGCGAACGGGTTACACGCGATGGCGGAAACGAGGATTTTCATGAGGATTGCAGGTAAATGATCCGGCTGCCGCAGTCTTCGAGGCCCACTCTGACGGCAACCATGGGGGCAAGAGCCTCAATCAGTGCAGGGTGACGCTCCGGAGGCGCGAAAACCATCAGGAAACCTCCGCCCCCGGCCCCCAAGAGCTTCCCTCCATAAGCGCCCCGCTCTAACGCGCAAGCGTACGCGTCATCAATCGGCGAACTGCTGATCTTGGGAGAAAGCGAGCGTTTGAACTGCCACGCTTTATCTAAAAGCCGTCCGAACTCTTCCAGGGAGCGGCCTTCATCGCACAGAATCGATACAGCCTCGGAGACCTGCTCCCGCATGCGCTCGAGCACGGGGCCATTTTGCACCGTCCGCTTTTTTTGCTCATCGAGCACGTCCTCCGCCAAACGTGTGACCCCTGTAAAAAATAGAAGCATGTGCTCCTCTAGCGCTGCTTTTCGTGCCGTGGAAATCGGAAGGGGATCCGCCCGGAAAGTTGGCGTTCGGGCGAATGTGATCTGGCGAAGTCCTCCAAGAGCGGCGGCGACCTGATCCTGACTCCCGACCTTTTCGCCGATGACCCGCTGTTCGAGGTGAATCGCCTCGCAGGCGAGTCGCTCCTGACTGGCCAGACGCGCGTGGAATGCGTGGAGAGCGTGGAGCAACCCCACGGTGAACGACGAAGACGACCCGAGCCCGCTTCTTGCCGGGAGATCGGTAGTCACGGAGATCTCCAAACCGGACTCCACCTGCAGCCATTGCAAGGCATTCCGCACGCACGGGTGCACGATCTCGGCAACGGTGTGAACGAGCTCGGTTTTCGAGTAAGCGACTCGGTAGCGGTGATCGGACAACGGATTCATCCGGGAAACAATCACGTACACGTACTTGTCGATGCTCGTGCTCAACACGGCCCCGCCGTGCTCCTCATAGAAATCCGGGTAGTCCGTTCCTCCCCCGAAGAAACTGATCCGAAGCGGCGTCTTGGAGATGACCATGGGAAGGGTCTGTGATAACCTTCAGAGCTGAAACAGGAAAGCTAAACCTGCCCCCTGTACTGCCGGGTGGCCAGCGGGCATCCAGTCTTGCGGCCGCGTCCGGTCACCGATACACGAATGTCTATGTTGCACTTTACGTTGAAGTCACGCGGTCGCGGAGTCGCGAGCCAGCGGGCAATCTTCCACGTGCGATGAAAATTCTGTTCGATCACCCTCTCCCGTTCGCGCTCGCCCATGGCGGGTTCCAAACGCAGATCGAGCAGACAAAGGCCGCTCTTCAAGGAATCGGCGTCGAAGTGGAATGGCTCCGGTGGTGGGATTCCGCGCAAACGGGGGATATCATTCATTACTTCGGCCGACCGCTATCCGGCTACGTGAAGTTCGCTCAGCAGAAGGGGATGGGCGTCGTCGTTTCCGAACTCCTCACGGGCCCGGGCTCACGTCCGGCACATCTTCGGCGTGCACAGAAACTCATCATGCGGATCGCGAAGGCGGTGCTTCCGAACGAGTTCACTTTGAAACTCGCCTGGGACACGTACCAAACGGCGGATGCGTTCGTGGCACTCACGACATGGGAGAAGCAGCTGATGACAGAGTTGTTCGACGCCGATCCCGCCCGCGTTCAGGTGATTCCCAACGGCGTTGAAGGCGTGTTTTTTTCCGATCCCGACCGGCCGATCATCCGGAATGGAACACACCTCGTCTGCACTGCCACGATTACGGAGCGCAAAAGGGTCGTCGAACTGGCGCGGGCGGCGGTCATCGCGAAAGTTCCCGTTCAGATCATCGGCAAGCCGTACTCAGAGGCAGATCCGTACTATCGAGAGTTCCTGAATATCGCCGACGGCTCCGCCGGGATCGTGCAGTACAAGGGTCCGGTACCGGATCGCGAGCAACTGGCCGAGATTTACCAACGGGCGCCCGGTTTTGTTCTGCTGAGTGCGATGGAGAGTCTCAGCCTATCGGCATTGGAAGCGGCGGCATCCGGATGCCCCTTGCTCCTTTCCGACCTTCCATGGGCGCGAGCGTCGTTCGGGTCGGGCGCCTCCTATGTCGCGGTCACAGGCACGACTGCGACTGCGGACGCACTTCATCTCTTTCACTCGTCCCTTCCGCAGGCTCCGAAACCGGCACTTCCTGCGTCCTGGATTAAGGTAGCAGAAGCTCTCCGGGCATTGTACGCTGCGCTGCGATCGGGACGGATTCCCCCAACCGGAGTGAATCCGGGCTCGATTTGATCCTAAAAGTCTCCTAGACTCCACACATGGCGTTCAATGCCCGCGAGAGCAACCCTGCAGCGATCCTCCTCTTTGGGGTGATCTTTGCTGGGCTGATCGGCGCATTGTTGCTGGGACAGTCCGTTGCGCAAGGCCAGATGCTGCAAATTGCGGTTCTGGGGGCATCCGCCGTCGGCATAACGATCTGCCTCGCGTTGGGGAAAAATATCTGGATGCTTATCCCGCTCTGCTGGCTGCTGACGGGGCGGATCAGCATTTTGCCGCTTCCACTGAGTGTCCGAGATATGGGGGTGCTCGCGGCTTTCGGGATGTTCGTGATTTTCTATGTTTTCAAGAAGATCCCGAGGTTTGCACCGCTTAACAGATTTGACCTCCTCCTTATTTTGAATCTGGCGTACCTCGTGACCGTCTACGCGCGCAACCCGGTAGGCGTGCAGGCAATGGGTTCAGCGATGGTCGGCGGCCGCCCGTATGCGGACATTGTTATCGCGGTTATGGCCTTTTGGGTCCTGCAGCACGTGAATTTGAGCATCAAGGAGGCCCGGTTCTTCCCGCTGTTGATGGCTGTTGGATCGTTGATTGTCGGTGGACTTGGGGTACTTACGCAGTTTTTCCCCGCTACGGTGCCTCTCATCGCACCATTTTACTCCGGAATCAGCGTCGAGTCGTACCTGGACCAACAAACTGGGGCCACGTCGAGCGGATATCGAATAGGGCCCCTCAGCATTTTGAGCCTGACGTTGGCAGGTGTGTTGGCCGCGTATTTTAGACCGGTGACGCTTCTCCTTTTCACCAAGCCACTATGGTCGCTGTTGTTTTACGCAGCGTGCATCGCCGGCCTGCTATCGGGCTTCCGAAGCGGCCTCGTTTACCTCGGCGTCATTCTTGCTCTGAGCAGCTACTTTTATGGAGGACTAAAGGATCTGGTAGCGATTCTGATGAGCCTCGTGCTTGGTGTCACAGGGATGATTGCGTTGCAATCCTCGGGCATTCCCGTTCACCCCGCGGCACAGAGGGCCCTTTCATTCATCCCGGGACCTTGGGATTCCGATATCGTGAGTTCCGCAGAAAGCTCGACAGATTGGCGGGTCGAGATGTGGAAAATTGCGCTGGAAGGAGAGCACTACATCAAGAACAAACTCTTGGGAGATGGCTTCGGATTCAGCGCGTACGAGCTTCAGATCCAAATGCAGGCCGCGTGGGGTGGCCTAGGATACATTGGAGCTAATCTCACGGAGGCCCAATTAGTGACTGGGGCATATCACAGTGGTCCGATTTCGGCTATCCGTTACGCGGGGATTGCCGGACTCATCTTTTTCACCGTCCTGATTGTCGCGTCTGCAGTTTATGCGTGGCGCACTATTTTGCTATCGAAGGGCACTCCATTCTTTGCCCCGGCACTGTTTATAGGAATCCCTGTTATATATAAACCTATCGAGTACTGGCTCGTTTTCGGAGGTTTCGATAGCGACATGCCAAAAGCGATCTTTGGACTCGCGTGTGTGAACCTAGTTGCACGGGCAATTTCCGAGTATCGAACCGTCAACCAAAGCATTGGACAGGAGCGCGGCGTTTTCCAACCACGCACTTTCCTTCAAGTTGGTGGGCCGGCACGCTGATGACCACAACACGGCATTCATTAGTCACTCTCGACCGCTTGTTTCAGAAAAGTCAAAGAAGAGTTATTTGTTTTCACAGGATGCCAATGGCCGCAACACCTCGACGTGTGCACCGGACGATTTGTCGCTTATGAACCCACTCTCCAAACTGGAAGAATACTTGTCTGCATACGGGAGACTCGTCTCTCAACCGGACATTCGGGCCAAAATCGACCGACTTTCTAAAGTAATCACGGACGCTCAGTTACGGGGAAACAAGCTCCTTCTGGCGGGAAACGGCGCGAGTGCTGCGATTTCAAGTCATCTGGCTACTGACTTTTCGAAGCAGGCACTCATCCGGGCCATGAGTTTCAACGATGCAAGCCTCATAACCGCTTTTGGCAACGACCTAGGATATGAGAGTTGGATTGCAAAGGCGGTCGAAGTTTATGCCGACGCCGGGGATATCCTGATTCTCATTAGCAGTAGCGGCCGGTCTCCGAATGTCATTTCCGCAGCTAAAACCGCAAAGGCTCTCGGGCTAACCGTCATTGCTTTTACGGGCTTCGACCACTCGAATCCCCTCGGAGCGTTAGGCGACATGAATTTTTGGGTTGAAAGCCACGCGTACAACATCGTCGAATGCATCCATATGATCTGGCTGACCGCTACTTGCGACCTCATCATAGCGAGTAAACACGACGGCTCAGTTGCATAAAGGATCTCACGATGGCTCATTATCTGATCACGGGTGCAGCAGGATTCATCGGGTGCCACCTAACGAAAACGCTTTTGAACAAAGGTCACTCCGTCCATGGAGTCGATAACCTGAGCTTGGGGACTAATGCAAATCTTGGCGAATCCTCGAAGCATCCGTCATTCACCTTTTCACAAGTTGATGTATCTGATGCAGATTTCCCCGCGACTTTTAAAGCCGAGAAGCCGGTGGACGCGGTATGGCACCTTGCAGCCAATTCCGACATTCCGGCAGGAGTGGAAAACCCAGGTGTCGATCTAAAGGATACTTTCCTGACTTCTCTGCGTCTCTTGGAATGGATGAGACGGCATAGAGTTCTTCGGTTAGCGTTTGCCTCAACCTCCGCAGTCTATGGAGAACGCACCGAACCAATAACAGAAGACAGCGGCCCCATGTTTCCAATCAGCAATTATGGCGCGATGAAACTCGCCAGCGAGGCGCTCATCAGCGCTGCCGCGGAATCATGGCTAACGCGTGTGGACATATTTCGCTTTCCCAACGTCATTGGATCCCGATCGACACACGGAGCGCTTCTGGATTTTATCCGCAGGCTTAGACTTGATTCTACAAAGCTTGACGTACTAGGAAACGGGTCGCAGGAGAAGCCCTATCTCCATGTTGCTGATCTGGTAGCGGCAATGTTGTTCATAACCGAAACTTCAGACTCACGCTTTGGCTACTTCAACATCGGGCCGACGGATACGATCACCGTCAGGGAGATGGCAGAAGAAGTCGTGTCACACGTTGCTCCCGGCGCCACCATAAGATTCGGCGACGGCAGCAAGGGCTGGGTCGGAGACGTTGCACGCTTCACTTATTCAACCGAGAAGTTGCGATCGCTAGGTTGGAAGCATTCCCTGTCTTCTCGGGACGCTGTACGGCGCGCCATTCGCGAGATTGCAGCCGACAATCCATGAAACAAGCAATCGTGTTAGCCGGGGGCAAGGGTACCCGGCTCGCCCAATCTTTGGGCCAGGATATTCCAAAACCCATGGCCCCGGTCTGCGGGATACCTTTATTGGAAAGGACCCTAACATCTCTCCGGGAACAATCATTTTGTGATGTGGTGCTACTCGTGCACCACCGTTCTAATGTGATACGTGACCACTTTGGCGACGGGAGCTCTCTGGGCCTGCGAATCCTATACGTTGAGGAGTCTACGCCCCGTGGCACGGGCGGTGCGTTATTCGACGCTCTTCCCGTCCTCGAAGAGCGCTTCGCTGTTTTGTACGGGGACACACTGGTACAATTCGATCTCAACAAGATCTGGAGTTTCCACACGGAACGGGATGCAGATTTCACTCTATTCGCGCATCCGAACGACCACCCGCACGATTCCGATCTACTCAGTTGCGACTCTGACGGTCGGGTGACTCGACTGATGCCTTACCCTCATCCAGAGGGGTCTAATTTCCGGAATTTGGTCAATGCAGGTCTTTACATGATGAACCGGAATCTCTTGGCTGCTCTCCCCAGTCTGGGAAGCAGTTACGATATTGCAAAACACGCTCTCCCGTTTTGGATTTCCTCTGGGGCGAAATTGTTCGCGTACCGCGGCGATGGATACATAAAGGACATGGGCACTCCGGAAAGGCTTCGCAAAGTAGAGTGCGATCTTTCAAACGGCACGGTCGCGCGCAAATCAGGAACGGTTCCACGCGTGGCAATTTTCATCGATCGCGATGGGACACTGAACGTTCCGAGCGGTTATCTCTCAAAGCCCAATCAAATGCAGTTGCTGCCAGGTGTCGGAGCCGCGATTCGTTCCCTCAACCAGCTCGGGATACTGGCCATCGTCATCACCAACCAGCCAGTCATCGCGCGGGGCGAAGCTTCTTTTGAAGATCTCGAAGCAGTTCATGGACGAATGGACCATCTACTCGCTGTTGAAGGGGCGTTTCTCGACAGTGTTTTTGTCTGTCCACACCACCCGGACAGCGGCTTCCCAGGCGAACGTCCGGAATTGAAAACCATCTGCCGTTGCAGGAAGCCCGAACCCGGTCTTGTTGAGGAGGCGCTCAAACGTTACTCGATCAATCTTGGTGAATCATGGTTCATCGGCGATACCACGACCGACATCGAATGCGCCAATCGGTTGGGGATGCGCTCTATTCTCGTACGTTCGGGCTTCGGCGGTGGCGACGCCAAGTACACTGTTGAGCCTACTTGCATACAACCGGATCTCCCCGCCGCGATCTCGTTCATCTTCGATACCTTCCGATTAGAACCTACCGCTTCGATTGTGACTGCTTCAACCCCTGCCCATCACACCGATGTTAATTAGCCAAACCCCGCTTCGGATGAGTTTTGTGGGGGGGGGAAGTGATATCCCAGCTTTTTATCTGAAGCACGGCGGAGCCGTCGTTTCCACGGCGATTGACAAATACGTCTACCTGACACTCTCCGAGAAGTTCGACAGTAAGCTCAGGGTGAGTTACTCGCAGACCGAGGAAGTTGACTCTGCAAGAGACGTCCATCACCCGCTCGTTCGTCAGTCATTGCTACATTTAGAAATAGAGGGCGGACTGGAGATTACATCCGTGGCAGATATCCCTTCGAGGGGTACTGGATTGGGATCCTCCAGTTCGTTCACCGTAGGACTGCTGCATGTGCTCCATGCGTGGAAAGGCCGATACGTTTCATCAGAAACACTGGCCAGCCAAGCGTGTCAGATTGAGATCGAACGCTGCGGCGAGCCCATCGGCAAGCAGGACCAGTATGCCGCCGCTTACGGTGGCTTTAATTTTATTGAGTTCCTGGAGGACGACTCGGTGCGCGTCAGCCCCATCATCTGTCCCCGCAATACGTTGGCTCAGTTGGAGAGTGAACTGCTGATCTTCTACACTGGAATCACGCGGAGCGCATCTGAACTTCTGAGACGCCAGCAGACGGCCATGACAAAGGACCCCAGAGTAGCGGACTGCGTCGTGAAAATGGTGCAACTAGCCCATTCTCTGCGTGACGAACTACAGAACAACAACTTGAGCACGTTTGGCGGTATTCTACACGAAAGTTGGCTTCTGAAGAAAGGGATTACCACCGGCATCGCCACTTCGGAGATCGATGTCTGGTACGACCAAGCAAGAAACGCCGGGGCAACCGGTGGAAAAATCCTTGGGGCTGGGAGCGGTGGCTTTCTCCTGTTTCACGCCCCTCCAGACGCCCACGCTTCCATCCGCCGTGCGCTCTCACCCTTGCGGGAAGTCAAGATGCAATTCGACTCGAGAGGCAGCAGAATCATCTTCGTTAGCTAACTCATGTATTGAGAACCGACCAATATGTTTGATCCTGATCCGATTGGCGGATAGCGATCCAGCCGGCCCGCGGTCGAACGAACATTAAGCACCTTCAGTTTAGACGATTACAGGGCGGGGCTTCTGTTGGAAACTTCCTCTCGTCAACCCGCTCAATTCCGGTACAACCGTAACGTGTTCAAGGCCGCTTCATTCATTTATCGTTTGCTACGGATCACGCTTCGCAGTCCTCGAGACCTTCGACACGTTCTCGGGATCGCTAATGCCGCAGCTATTCAAATCGAAGACCCGCTTTCCGACATCCGAGTTATTCCATCGGCCAATATTGCCGGTCTCTTCGACTGCTCTCTGCGTTCGACATTCCAATCATTCCCTGGGGTCGGTGCGTCAATCACCCCCATGGAGTCAATGGCCATCGTCGCACTTTGTCGATTCGTGGGCGCCAAAAGGATCTTTGAGTTCGGAACCTACAAAGGGGTATCGACCACGCAGTTCGCTCTCAACCTACCCGACGATGGCCAGATTTTCACGCTGGATCTGCCTGAGGATAGTCCAATGTACACCTTAGACATCTCGGTACCTGATGAACGCCGTATCGCTGCCGAAGCCGGCAAGGGCTCCATGATTCCTGCAGAATGCCTGAAGCTGATAACATTCCTGAGGTGTGACTCAGCGACATTTGACCCCGAGCCATTTCGAAACTCCATTGATCTCGCATTCATCGATGGAGCGCACAGTTACGAGTACGTCGTCAACGACACTTCGAAAGCCATGACGATGGTGCGATCAGGCGGTGTTATCGTTTGGCATGACTTCGTTCCAAGCCACCCAGGCGTGGTTCGCGGAGTAAAGGCTTCAGGACTAAGCGTCCAGCGGATAGACAACACCACTTTAGCATTCGCATTGAAGCCATAGGTCAAGGCCTGTCGCAAAAAACGTTAGCACCTTGCGCGGGAAAAAGTTCTGCTAATCCACTCCACTCGGACTTATCAAATTTCGAAGCCAGAGTTGCGGTCTGGAAAAGTGCCAAACATCATAAAATCGCTCCTTTAGATTCCGAGTTGGGATTTCTAGTTGTTTGTCTCCAATACGGGATAACACCATGTTGAAAGAAGATGGAACATGATCCTTTTTCGGTCCGCGAACGTACTGACCATCGAAAAACGCTTCAGCTTCAGGGTGCCGCTGAAAACCATGATCAATCATCACCTTGTTCCAGCTCGCTTCAGTTTGGATACACTGGTGCAACTCTATATCATCCAAACTTGGGGAAGCAGTCGTGTCGACGCTTACAATTAACAGACCGCAATTGCCCAACGAGGAGGAAACATTCCGCAACATCCCAGACACCTGATCTTCGGTTAGATGCTCGAGCACTTCCCATGCTGTGATGACGTGGAAATCAAGGTCCGTCGGAGTTCCGTCACTCTCAAGAATCAACCGAAACGGCTTCGTAATGTCAGCTGTGAAGAGAAACTTCGGAATGACACCCCAAGCATCGCGAGAATACATCCTTGAATAATCGCTGCCTTCCAGTCCGATCGCGAATTGGCCGTAGTCAATGAGTTGACGCACAGACGTCCCCGCAGAGCATCCCAAATCCAAGACCCGAAGCTGGGGTATCTTGTTGAGCCGAGCGATCTGGAGCAGCTTTCGCACGAATCGCGAGTTTGAGGATCGATCAAATCGAGTACCAAGTGGATGGAGATGATCCGGAGAATCAGACGCGAGCGGAAAGTCCGTCTCGCATCGAATGCGTTCAATCTTTTGGATAACTAGGCTCGGTTCCATCGACGAAAATGTTGAACGTTAGCGTTTGGTTTGAGTACAGAGTTCCTTTGTGCAATCTTTGAGATAGACGGCTCGGGGGTGCAGATCAGTTGGGGTCGGCTTGGTCCAGGGACTTCAGCAGGCGGTTCGTGATTTGAGGAAATCTGTCGTATTGGTGCAACACCGGAGCAACAGAGCCATCAACGTTCAGAAGCGCGCCCTGATCATCGAAGCGGAAGTTTTCCTCGCTGCATAGTCCCATCGTGTAGACGGGACCACGACCATTTTCGAACAGGACCCGTCGATCCCGCATCGTAACGTGAGCAAGGTAGTTGTGAACTCCCTGGTCTTGAACGCAGACACGGTGCATCCATTTCGCGCTGAACAGGTGCTCCAGCATGAGATTCAGATATTCAAGAATTGCCGCTGCAGGGCCGAGGGTGGTCCCAGCGCATGCGATCGGAAAGTCGCCGAGTTCACGAGCCACGTTCCCTCCGTAGGTTTCTTCGATCATCTTCCGGCACGTGATGTTGCTCCACAGCGTGCTTCTCGTATCTTCCAAACAAAAACCGACCACAGTCTCGCGGAAATCACGGAAAGGGTCATCTTGGAAGAACACGTCCCTCGCATCCGTCAGAAGTACATTCGCATGACGGTCCACATTCGTTGAGAGGTAATCATGATACACGACAAATCGAACGCACATCATGTTGAACACGTATTGAGCGATTCGTTTCTTGGCGTGCAAAGTCGGTAAATTTCTGAACATCAACTGCCAGATGGGCCACAGGACTGTGAACGGATTATTTTTTCGATAGTAGAAGTACCGGAAGCGCTCGACCCGTATTCCGAGGCCTTCGAGTTCCCGAATCTCTTGAGGAGATGCCCAAGTCACAAAGAAAATGATCTCCCCCTTGTAGCCCGATTTTTTTAAAGAGAGCAGGAAGGGTTTCAGATTGATACTTCTAGGCTCGAAAACGGCGGCAAGAATGGCATCGGCTTTTGTCATCTGTTCGGATATTCGGGGAACACTCATTTTGTCCGTCCATCTGGGACGTGGCGTATTCTGTGTTGCACGGCACGCTCACAATGTCGAGGGCAGGAGTACATGAAGAACGCTTTAGTGACTCCGTCAGCTTCCGTCGGAGGTCATATGCGAGACACGCGAGCACCCGAGCAAACGCGGTTGCACGCCCGTTTGAAAGACTGACTTGCATGGAAGGATACCTTTCGAGAGTCTCACGGGCAACGGATGAATGTCCTGATTGCATCGTTCACTTTTCCCCCAAACCGCGACGGAGTGTCCGCAGCTGCGGAACTCATGGCGACGGGATTTGCGCAGCGCGGTTGGACCGTAGATGTCGCAACGGAACCGGCAACTGACCTTCGCCCGCAACTGCACCAAAGGATTCGGGTTCACGAATTTAACATCCGCGGTGGGCTCCATCCGCGCAATCCTTTTACGGGAGACGTTGAAGAATACCGCTTGTTTCTCCTCTCAGACCACTGGGATGTGATCGTTTTTCACAGCTACGCTTGGACAGTCTATGTCGCAGCGCCACTTTTGCCATCCTTGAGAGCGAAAAAAATTCTCGTCAGCCACGGATTCGGAGCACTAATTTGGACTAGGAGACGTCGCTTTCCGTACGGACTGGGTTCCTGGTTCCTTTCGGCGTATCAGAGTGTTATCGCGTTAAAATGGATGAGGAGTATCGATCGGCTTGTCGTCCTAAGCAACAGGGTTGATTTCGGAACTTTTTACGATCATCTCCTTGCTAAAGCTGCGGGACGACCACCAATTGCAGTCATTCCCAATGGCGTAGATCTCGATGAAACGTGCCTTGGAAACAGCAACTTCCGGGAACGAATCGGTGCCGGGGTCGACACTTTCGTCTTTCTGTGCGTTGCCCACTACAGCGAGCGGAAGGATCAAGGCTATGCGGCTCGCGCCTTCCGACGCGCGGGACTAGAGAATGCATTGCTCGTGTTCATTGGGCCAGAATTCAATGAATTCTCGGAACGCTTCCGGGCCGAAGATGCGCGTTTAGCATCTCCCTGCGAATTGAAGCGCATAGTCTGGATGGAGAAGCAGAACAGACGCGACACCGTAGGAGCGCTCGAAACATGCGACGCATTCGTGCTTTCCGCAAAACATGAGGCGCAACCGATAGCAATCTTGGAGGCGATGAGGTCCGGTAAACCGTGGATTTCTCGTAATGCCGGATGCGTATCCGAGATTCCCGGAGGGCTCGTTGTTCGAAGCGAACGTCAGATGTGCCGAGCCATGCGTGATCTTGCAAGGAAGCCTAGATTGTGCTCCGAATTGGGAACAGAAGGATTGGAGGCTGTCCGATCAACATTCAATCGCTCGGAATATCTCCGCGCCTACTGTCAGATCTTAGAAAAAGTCACGAGCGTCTAAACGTTTGAACCATGTTTTTACACAAATATCAAGTCATCCGATCTGTCTACTATGCTCAACGATGGAGACTTAAGCGCGCGCTCGGCATCAAAGATAGACCGCGAAATCCCGTTGTCGACGGAGACCTAGATTGGGCTTTCGAGCGACATTTGCGGCTATGCAGACTACTAAATCAAGAGATCGCAGCACTTCGTTCAGAAAGCCGAAAAGTGGCTTGTGAGATTGGTTGCGGAGACTGCCTTTCCAGTTCCGATTTATTGCTCGGATTGGGATTTGAAAAGATCTACCTCGTCGAACATCAACCGATAGTTATCGACGAAAGACAACGTCAACTACTCGCTCGCCTGGCTACACAAACTGACCTGCCAAATGCTTTGGATTCAATTGAGAAGGACAATCCTGACCGGCTTAATCCTCGGATAGAACATATCCCGTCTTTTTTCGAAGACTCCAATGTCCCAGAACAGGTAGATTTAATCTTTTCCAATGATGTGCTAGAACATGTAGAAGACTTGGAAACGTTTTTCGTTCGATGTAAGCAGATGCTAAAGCCACACGGAGTTATGGTCCATAAATTCGATCTGTCTGGACACGAATTCTTTGAGGATCCAATCCCTCCCCTCGATTTTCAAACGTACCCTGACTGGCTTTATCAGTTAATGTTCCCCAAGTTCCGCCGTTCTTGCAGGTGGCTACTTGACGAGATCGTTGCCCATGCGCGCTTCGCCGGATTTCAAACATTCCAAACGCGCATCATCCGGGCAGCCGACATTGGCTATACACGTTCTATTCACCCACAACTACGATCGAAGGCACGTGCCCGAACGGTCGATCAATTGCTTCCATTGGACGTTGTGATAACCTTCTCATGCGGGTAACTCCTATCCATCGAGAAGAGAGTTACAGTTGGCTGCGACTCGATTCAACAGCAGCGAATCTTCGTCGGTTCCGCCCAGACCTCCCGATTTTTGTTGCTTCGGCATCGTCACAACAAACGAGGGCGCAATTCCCTCAGTCAAGTTCGTCGGAGCTACTAGCTTTTCACGACTTCCCGCTCGTTGGCACGCTGCATAAAGGACTGTACTAACCGACGATGGACACGCTGCATATTACCGAGTCTCTTTGCCGCGTTGGGGGCGTTGAAACATTTTTGCATCATTATCTGTCTGGCGACTTTAGGAGTAGCGCAGCTAGTCTTTTGGATTCGGGTCGCGGAGAACGTTGGCGAGGGCTTCGCCCCAATCGCATGGCTGGAGCGTACGTCTTGCGGGCGAACGCAAAGCGGTGGGTTCCTGTGGTTAAACACATAGTGTTTCACAACTTTGCCGGACTTTCGATGCTGGGAGGGACCATAAAGCACGAGAGGAGAACGCTTTTCCTTCATACCAACAGCGAAGATGTTTTTACACTTCTCCCACGTCGATTGCCGTTTCTCGATGCGATCGTTACTTCCGGCGCAGATTTGAAAGCCAATCTCTTGGACAGATTTCCGAGTCTCGACCGGGCAGTCTTTGCCATTGAGTATCCCTTAAATGAGTTGTTTTTCTGTCCTCTCGCCCGAGTTCCGCCGGAGCGCCTCACGATTGGGTACGCGGGCAGGGTCGAAACTAAACAGAAGCAAGTCCATCGTTTAGCCAACCTTTCCAACCATCTGCTAGCAAAGGGTATCGATTTTCGTCTAGAAGTCGCTGGCAGCGGCTCATCTTTGGACTTCCTACGGAGGTCGATCCCGCAACATCGTTTACGCTTTTTAGGAAACCTCTCAACTCCGAAACTCGCGAACGCGTTCGCAGCGTGGGACTTTTTGATCATCTGCAGCGACTACGAAACCGGTCCTCTGGTGGCCATTGAGGCTATGGCGGCTGGTGTGATGCCCATTTTGCCCCGCATACCTTGTCAGGCATCCGCTCTCGTAGCAAAGCTTGGCGGTCCACTGTACTCACATGGCGATATGGCCTCCGCAGCTGACGTGATTGTCTCGCTACTCTCTTCGCGAGAAGCGCTTGGCACTTGGCGCTGGCGATATCAGCAGGAAGTGAAGGGACGAACCCTAGCGTCATTCATTTCCGACTTCAGAGGGATTCTTGAATCTATAGCTTCCCGTCAGTCGATCAGTCGCCCTCCGGCAATCCCCACGGGGCTTTCGGAATTGCTCCCATTTACCCTCCGCCGGTGGAGCACTGATCATCTCCGATGACGGCTAGCCGCGAGAATATTCAGGATCCGATGACCTACAACAGGGCTCAACAACTACGGAATGCGACTCTCTCTTCCACGATACCAACAAAGGACCTTCTCGATCCTAACATAACTGGATTGCTGTAGAACGTTTACATGACGACTGTACAACCAAGTAACTTAGTCTGGGTACGGAAGTGGCTGCAGTTGGGAGCTTTTCTCTCGGAGTGCTTTATTGCTCTCAACTCATTGCGTTGCATTGCGCCCACCCGCTCGATCGCAACGAACATTCATGTTGCTGACGAATTAAATGTCTTTAAGCAGCGAGGCCAGGATTTTGGCGATAGCTACTCACTTCGCGCGCCTAGCGTCTACGGAGAAAGGACGGCGACATCCTGCAGTCCTTTACATTTTTCCACACCGGACGATCCTGCTCCTTTGAACCTCCGAACCTTTTAACCGAGATGAATTCATGGATTCGTCAAGAAGTTCTACGAGTGCGACAGAATCGCGTTTTCAATCACATTCCATGAGAGTTTTGTTTCTTACTACGGACTCCAGAGAACACTTTCATCAGTATTCGAATCCTTCTCCTTACTTTGGGACCGCTCCACAAGGTCTCCTTCACGGGTTTGCGTCGCTGGTCAGTTCAGAACTTTCCCCTTCGTCCTTTGAAATCCATGTCGCCTCCTGCACCCAGCAGCCTATGTCTTCACCAGAGAAGATTGCTGAGAACATCTGGTTCCACTCTCTCCATGTTCCCAAATGGGGCTGGTTGAAGGCCGGGTACTTGGGATGCATCCTTGCTGTGCGCCGCCTTCACAAGGTTCTTGATCCACACCTTGTCCACGCACAGGGGACGGAGCGCGACTGCGCGATGAGTGCTGTTTTCTGTCCATCTCCCCGGGTTCTAACGATTCACGGGAACTTGCGTTCGATTCGGCGAACAATTGGATTCCGGGTTGGTTCCCCGATGTGGTTCCAAAGCTTTCTGGAAGGCTATGCGGTTGCACGATTCGACGGAGTCATCTGCATCACGAACTATACCCTCCGCGAAGTGCAAGCCGAGGCTAAACGTGTTTGGCTGATTCCGAATGCTGTGGACCCGGCCTTTTCAAACATTAGGAATATCCGTGCTGCGGCCGCTTCAGAACTCTCGCCAGAGTGCAGCTCGGACGGGTGCCCGGTGATCCTGGTCGTCGCCAACATTGACAATAGAAAGAATCAGAACGGCTTTATCAAAGCACTGGATTCGATTACGGACAGGAGATCTTTTGCTGTTCACTTTTACGGTCCATGTGGAAACGATGCTTATGGAACTGAGTTCAGGCAGTTGATTCGCGATCGATGCTGGTGCTCGTACAAGGGGATGGTCGGCAGAGAGGAGCTTCGAAAGGCATTTGTGTCCGCTGCCTTTCTTGCGCTACCATCACTCGAAGACAATTGTCCGATGGTCGTCCTCGAAGCGCAATCTGCCGGGCTACCGGTTTTGGCATCCAGCGTCGGCGGAATTTCTGAGTTAGTTCAGCACGAAGTAACCGGACTGCTGGTCAATCCGTGTGATCCCATGTCGCTCGCAGGGCAGACTGCCAGAATGATCGACAACCCCGACCTACGACGCACTTTGGCGCAGAATGCTCTACTTCACGCACGCCGCTTCGAGTCCACCGTCATCGCAAAATCTCATCTCGAGGTTTACAGGGACCTGTTGACGATCTGATCGACTTCAGTTTGTTGGGGTTGGGAGTTTACAAGGTCGAGATACTCTAGAGCTCGCCGAGCAACGTTCTTTGCATGAAACTCTCTCGTCCACGACACGCTGATCGCAGATGCGTTTCGTTCTCCGCGCTCCCACGCGTCGGCCTCTAATACCAGTTCCTCTGCCAGAGCCATCGGGGATTCCGCAGCAGCGATTCTTCCACTCGCCTTCGTCACGTAATGACGAAAACAGCTCATCATCGCTGCGCCGTGGCTTACCACGGAGCAGCCACAACAGAGGGCTTGTGCAGCAGCACCTTGTTGACCCTCCCACCGGGAGGTCCAGAATCCAATTTTTGCGGATCGGTAAATCGCCGGCATATCCGACGGGGAGAGAGCGTCAAGAAAGTTGAGGTTCTCGATAGGTTCGACCCCTAACGTTTCAACCAACCGGGTAGCACCGCGCCCGACGATGAGCCCACTCCAGCCGGGGCGCATTTTAAGGAAGTACCGATATGCATCCAGCAGCGCTTGAGGGTTTTTCTGCCCGTGGTCGCGCTCCATCCACCGTGCGACCGTAACAACAAGGTTTTGTTTTGTCGTTCCGTCGTAGTGAAAATCGTGGCTTTGCGGATGTGGCAGATATTGGAACTTGGGCCTGATGCAATCCAACCCAATCGCCCTTGCCTCGCGCTCCGCCCAAAGCAAACCAGCCGGAGTGGGTAATGTTACGACATCAGCACATCGGTAGTGCCGTTTGCGACGGAAAGCGATGGGCGAAACAAGGGTCTCGAAGATGACACGGCAATACGCTGAACATCTGCATAAAAGAGAGCGGTTCTCGAAGTAGCTGCGCCTACAAGAACTTTTCACCCATTCCGAAGGATTGGCGTGCCAGGAAATCACACCGGAAGTATCCATACAGACACACAGGCGAATACCCGCGCTGCGAATTGCTTCGGCGACTCGCGTAAACCGTGGTGCAGCCCAAGAATACAGCACCACTCCATCCAGATCGTGCATCCTCCACCAGGCGGGCGATTCGAGGTCTCGTTCTGTCGCTCGAATCAGATTCGGGAAATCACCGTCCATTTCCGGCCCCGGCATCACCGCTCGTGAATGGACTCCATTAAGTTCAAGCCCAATAGAAAACATCCCGCTTTCGCGGGAGAAGAACGATAGATCTCCCGCGAAGCGCACCGGGGTGCACGTGAAGACGCGTAGAGTCATAGAGGCTCAATAACACTAACCATCAACAGGGGGCGCTGTTCCGTTCGCGAAATCGCCTTTCTCTTCACAATCTCGACGGTTCTCAGGTTCATGTCAGATGGTTTGAAATTGTCTCGGTCTCTGTCTCCTACCTTTCCAGAGCGACAAATCGTCATGAAGGTACACAGACCTCGATCAGAATGCGAATCCCGAAGATGTGCTCGACGGATCATTCTCTGACAATGAGAGTGCATCACAAGCCAGTCAAAGATGGATGACAACACCCCTATTTCGAGACACGAGACATTGAGCGTCAAGTGGTCCATTGGCTGACGCTAGGTTGTTTAAACACGGTCATGCAATCTCGTTCGAAACGATTTGTCGCAGGGATGGTCACCGGGTACGGACTGATGGCATTCAACATCGCTTACACGATGTTGAGCATTCCTTTGGCTCTCCGATACCTTGGAAAGGAGGAATTCGGATTGTGGGCGCTCGCTCAGCAAGTAGCCGGTTATCTCATGCTGCTCGAACTGGGGATGTCGACGGCCGTAAGTCGGTTCTTGGCTGATTTCAAAGACGACGTGAATGGCGGACACTATGGCAGTCTTTTGTTAACGGGCACGATTGTTTTTGCAATTCAAGGATTGTTGATTGCGCTTTGTGGGGTTGGGGCTTCTCTCATTGCTCCCGAACTCCTTAGCGTGCCGATCGAGCTGCGACCCGCGTTCCGCGATGTGTTGGCCGTTTTATCGTTAGTCAGCGGCGCTTCGCTCGCGGTGCGTACGGTCAGCGCTCCGCTCTGGGCTTTCAACCGTGTAGACATCATCAATATTTTTGGAATTTCGACGCTGATCTCGAACTTCATAACCTTGTGGATCGGATTTCACCATCATTGGGGAGTTTACAGTTTCGCGTTCGCAGGTATTCCCGCGCTGTTTCTCTCCACCGTCGTCGCAGGATGGTTTTGTTCCGCGCATGCGTACTACCCGCGAGCCGGGTCCTGGGGAAGGCCTCAATTCACTGAGTTTTGGCGATTGTTTGCATTTGGTAAAGATTACATCCTCATGGTGCTTGGGTCCAACCTTGTAAACGCAACGCAAGTCATGCTGATCAGCCGTCTTTCCGGATTGGAGGCTGCGGCAACTTTCGCTGTTGCGACAAAGCTGTACGCTGTCGGCCAGCAACTCGTTTCGAAGGTTCTAGACAGTTGCTCGCCTGCCCTCACCGAGTTGTATGTCCGGAAGGAGTTGACGCGGTTTAACCAAAGATATTGGGAGATCGTAGCCCTCGCGATGCTCCTCGCCACGGTGTGCGCATGCGGTCTAGCCTTCGGAAACCGAGCATTCATTTCCATTTGGGTTGGCACCTCCATCGAGTGGAGTCTCGCGTGCGACGGATTGCTGGCTTTGTTGGTCGTTGCAACTGCTGTGACCCGTTGTATGACAATGATGTTCGGACCCTTGGGGGATTTGCGTCCCGTTCGTTCGATCTATCTTGTAGAGGGAGTTGTTTTTGTCGCGCTTGCGATTCCCTCGCTTAGTAGCTTTGGAATGACCGGACTGCTCGGAGCGTCTGTTGGAACGCACCTTCTGGTCACCGGATCAATGTCCGTTCGCGCTGCAGCAGGTTTTCTCAATTCGATGAACCCTCTCAAGACACTCGTTTTGGTATCGTTGCTGTCTGTGCTCGTTACGATGGTAGTAGCTTTTGCGCTACAGCCCGCAAAGTTGTCGCCTCTTCAACTGTTGGCTCTGACCCCTTTGGTGGTTATCGGAGTGGGTGCAGTCGGGTTTCGACTTATGATCCCCCGGAATCTGTACGCAGAGATTTTCGCCTTGGTAACACGGCGCTTGAAGAGCTGAACGTCCTGAGATCCGGGATGGCGTTGGACCCGTTCTATGAGAGTGATCTGCCTCGATGAATGGGCAAGCGTCCTATACGGCTCTACTCGTTTGTACAAAAAACCAGCATTGATTTTTCTCGCGGGCAGGCAAAGCCGTCTTCAAACGACACATTTATCCTCGACGCGTTTGTCAGTCGTGTTATGACTTCCCCCTGCATGAGGGTCTGCATTCCCATCTCCCCAGCAGTCGAAAATGAAGGCGCTGTGAGACCCGAGTCGTATCCAAGCTCTTCTCGTGTTGGAGAGCGACATCAGTGATGGGGTCCGCACCCGCTTCGAGGCTATGATCATACAATCCATACGAAACGCGATCGGTCGGGAGAAGACTAAGTTTCTGCGAATGCTCGGGTTCATTCGAAACGATTGGCGCTCCGGGTTGGGAGAAGAAACGCAGTTTTGGGAGAACGCTTTGCGCTATCCTGAAAAACATTGGGTGATGCAAGAGTATTTGGATCGAACGAACCCGGCTCTCCCTCTCCAGTCCGACCTACAAGCACTAATCGATAGCGATGCCTCGGAAACTATTGAAATTCTCGATGTGGGTGCGGGTCCTCTCACTAGGATTGGAAAAACAAGCCCAAATCACCAGGTTAGAATCGTCGCGACTGACCCGCTCGCGGACAAGTACGACGACATCCTCAAATCTCTATCATTGGAACCCATTGTTCGAACCGTTAATGTTGAGGGAGAGCGGCTCAGAGAAACTTTCGCTGAAGAGTCTTTCGATTTCGCCTGCGCCACAAACAGCCTCGACCATGCCCATGATCCGGCATCGATTATTCGACAGATGTTCGCGATCGTGAAGCAGGGGGGCTCAGTTTATCTGTGGCATTTCGAGGACTCTGGAATCGGCGAACGTTACAAAGGGTTGCATCAGTGGAATTTCCGCCTCGCTAACAACGATATGCTTATCAGCGACGGCAGGAGAGTTGTTCGAGTTTCCGAAATCTTGCCGTCCACCGCGTTGATTAGGACTCGAAAGGACGCCTTCCGCTCAACCCCAGTCGTAGTTTGCGTGATAACTAAGGCCAAGCAGGATCGATGAAGGTGCTCTCTCAAATTGCCGGCGATTTCGACTTTATTGAAGAGTCGTCAAGTCTCGACCAAAGGATGTTGAGCTCGCCGTCACCTGTTGCGAACTGAATCGTTGTCCTGAACTTCTCCTCATGTTTCGATTTCCCATATGCTAAACGTTCTAATTACAGGCGGTGCCGGATACATTGGGTCGGTTCTTGTTCCCGGGTTACTCCAAGCTGGCCACTCAGTTCAAGTGCTCGACACCTTCCTTTTCGGACAGGCGACGCTCTTGGAGTGCTGTCGCTTCGACACTTTCTCCGTGCATCGCGGCGACTGCCGCGACGAAGCGACACTGAAGCCCCTGCTCGCGAAGGCCGACGTCATCATTCCCCTCGCAGCGCTGGTTGGAGCGCCCATGTGCAAGTTGGACAAACTCGCTGCGCAGTCCACGAACAGCGATGCCGTGCAACTCCTTTGTAAGCTCGCATCACCGGAACAGCGCATCCTCATCCCGGTAACCAACAGTGGTTACGGTATTGGCGAGAAGGGCAAGTTCTGTACGGAAGAAACGCCACTCCGTCCGATTTCCCTTTACGGGACCAGCAAGTGCGAGGCCGAGGCAGCGGTGCTGGAGCGTGAGAATGGGTTGAGCTTCCGGTTGGCGACAGTTTTCGGTGCCTCCCCGAGGATGCGTCTGGATCTGCTGGTCAATGATTTTGTCCATCGGGCGGTCAACGACCGTGCGGTCGTGATCTTCGAGGGGCACTTCAAGCGCAATTACATCCATATCCGGGACGTTTCAAAAGTGTTCCTCCATGCGGTCGAAAATTTCGAAGCGATGAAAGGTCGCCCGTACAATGTCGGGCTCGATAATGCCAATCTCTCGAAGCTCGAACTTTGCGCGAAGATCCAGGAATTCCTGCCACAGTTCGTTTTCCTCGAGGCCCCAATTGGGGAGGATCCCGACAAGCGGGATTACGTTGTCTCCAATGCCCGAATCGCATCCACTGGATTCGTCCCTGAATGGTCTCTTGATCGGGGAATTCAAGAACTCATAAAGGTCTACACGATTATCCGGAACAGCCGCTACAGCAATGTGTAAAGCCGCGTTGCTCGCATGTGCGCCTCCCGATCAATTTCTCCCGATCCCGATTGCGGTCAAGTGTCGTGCTGAGCACTTATGAGCATACGAGGACGGCTGTGGATTATGCCCTCGCCGATGAACTCGCAGCGGTTTTCGAGCCCGTCCCGTGATTGGAGAGCCACTCGGTAAACCTACTGCCCCACCTGCAGCGGTGGTATTGGCCGGAGGATTCGGAACGCGATTGCGAGGCGTTCTTTCCGACCTTCCTAAGCCGATGGCTCCGGTACTAGGACGCCCGTTTGTCGAGTGGATCATCCTTTCCCTTCGTGCGGCCGGCGTGAACGACTTTGTCCTTTCGACGGGATATCTTGCCGAGAAAATTGCATCGCATTTTGAGCACCAGTGTCCGCCCGGAACCCGCGTGCAGTGCATCGAGGAGGATTCCCCGCTGGGCACCGCCGGCGGATTTATCCATGCGGCAACGAGTTCGGGCCTCCACCCGACAGTTTGGCTCGTGTGCAACGGGGACTCCGCATTTAGCGCCCCCTTGGAACCCGCGTTCGCTGCGATGGCAGACCCGTTCACCGATGGAGTGGTGCTCTCGCTCTGGCAAAACGATGCCTCACGTTATGGCAGCCTCGATATCGCAGCCGATGACCTTCTCCGCGGCTTTGTCGAAAAACGACCGGGCGCCGCGTGGATCAATGCCGGCGTGTACCTTTTTCGCTCGTCGCTACTTTCCGAATTTCCCACAAGCCGACCATTGAGCTTCGAGGTCGATGTCTTTCCTCATTTGCTCGCATCGGGCAAGCGCTTCCGTGTCGTGCGAATCGAGGGGAACTTCTTGGACATCGGCCTACCGGAGAGTCTCGCGCTGGCAGATGGCTTTATCGAAGCCAACGCTGCTGCCTTCCAAGTTTCACATCAAAAATGAAAATCGTCCTCATTGGAGCAAACGGTTTCGTCGGCTCCGCATTCCGGCGTCTGCTCTCAAAGACACCACACGAGGTCATCGCGGTCACGCGGTCCAATTACTCCGAGTTTGCCGGGACATCAGCGGACTTGGTGATTGAGGCGGCATGCAACTCGCGGAAGTTTTTCGCAGAGGAGCAACCCTTCGAAGAGTTCGACGCATCGGTCGCCCATCGGTTGCGGTCGTTACGTAATTTTCCGGCGGATTTCCATCTTCACGTATCGAGTGTCGACGTGTATTCCGATCTCTCTTCCCCGGCGACGACCGTGGAGGACCAAGGAATTGAGGCCGAACACACCTCCTTTTACGGACTCCATAAACTCATGGCGGAGCAACTGGTGCGGAAGTACGCACGCAACTGGCTCATTGTGCGCCTGGCCGGGATGGTGGGACCTGGTCTGCGAAAGAATCCGGTCTTCGATATCCTGCAAGGGCAGCCTCTTCGGATTCATCCCGAGTCTCGATATCAGTTTCTGTCGACGGATGATGCGGCCAGGCTCTCGTGGGAGCTCGTCGAGGCGGGCGTGCGCAGCGAGGCGATTAATGTTTGTGGCAACGGCACCATCACGCCTCTGGAGATCGCCAGTGAGTCCGGGAAGACGCTCGATCTCTCGCTACTTGCCTCGGATGCCTCGCCACGTGTGGTCGATGTCTCGGTGCAGAAGCTTAAGGAATTCGCTGAGGTTCCTGACACGCTAGCGACCATTCGAGCGTTTGTTCCGAAGCCTCGCCCTAAGCGGCTGACTTAAGGATTCTTCCACAATACGGAGATCCTTAAGCAACCTCTCGTAGGGCGGCGGACCGGTTGGCTTTAAACCACTCCATCGTGGAAGCCACTCCATCTCGCAGGGAGGTCGTGCATTCAAATCCGAGCAGCTCTTTCATGCGTGTGACATCAAATCCCTTATCCATCTGGCCATCGGGTTTCGTGGAATCCCAACGGATGTTGCCTCGGAACCCGGCGAGGTCTGCGATGGTCTCCACGAGTTCGCGGATCGTGACTCTCGCGCCAGAGGAAATGTTAATCAAATCCGCCCCTTCGTACACCTCTGCGGCCCGCACCAACCCGCGACAGACGTCGTCGATGTACACAAAATCCCGCTTCGGTGCGCCGGTGCCCCAGGCCGTAATCTCCGCCGCACCCGTTTCATTTGCCTCGACGTATTTTCGGATGAGCGCGGGGATGACGTGGGAGGCCTGCAAATCGAAGTTATCCCATGGTCCGTAGACGTTGCCCGGAACCAGCACGATGGCGTTGAAGCCGTGCTGCTTGCGGTAGGCTTTCGCGAGTTCGTGTCCCATCGCTTTCGCGAGGGAATACGGGGCGCTTTCCGGCTGCGGGTAGCCGGTCCAAAGGGCGTCCTCGCGGATGGGGCTCGGTGCGGTCGCCGGATAGGAGCATCCGCCCATCACCCCGACAAACTTTTGGACGCCCGCACTCCACGCTTCGTGCAGGGTGTGGGAAACGAGAATCATGTTTCGATAGCAGAAGTCAGCGGGAAAATCCCGATTGGCGAGAATCCCCCCCACATAGGCCGCCAAATGGAAAACGACCTCCGGTTGGATATCGCGGAACATCGCGCGGACCTGATGCTGGTCCATGAGATCATACTCTTTGCGGGTTGGAGTAAATAGCTCACATCCAACCGCGGCGAGATGCGGAACCAAGTTGCGCCCGACAAAGCCGTTGGAGCCGGTAACAAGGACGCGTTTTTGAGAAAGAGGGAACGTCATCGGGTCTCATGTCTCCCACTGTGCGTCGCCCACGTCAACCCTTGCCGAATCGAGAATGACTTCGGAGGATGTCGGGAACCCGATCCCATGACCCTCACCATCCTCACCCCCAGCTTCCGCCAACTCCCCTGGCTCCGGCTTTGCATCGCCAGCGTGCAGGATCAACTGGGCTCGGGCGACGACCCGACGCTCGACGTTGAACACGTCATCCAGGACGGCGGGTCTCCGGACATCGAAACGTTCGCCCGGGAAGTCGGTGCCGAATTCCACCGCGACGGCCAATGCGTCCTGCCCGCTCCGTCGACGAATCCACCGCGCGTCCGGCTCGTCATTCACGCCGAACCGGATTCCGGCATGTACGACGCCATCAATCGCGGACTCGCGAAGTCGTCCGGCGAGATTTGTGCGTGGCTCAATTGCGACGAACAGTACCTCCCGGGGACTCTCGCCCGCGTCGCGGAGTTGTTCCGCCGCGATCCGAAAATGGACGTGCTTCTCGGCGATGCCATCCTCACGAATTCCCACCATCGGCCGCTCAGCTACCGCCGCATCATGGTGCCGTCCCGGTGGCACACCCGCCTCGACCATCTGCATTCGCTCAGCTGTGCGATGTTCTTCCGCCGCTCCGCCCTGCCGTCCCCGCCCCTCGACCCCCAATGGAAGGTGATTGGCGATGCGGTTCTGATGGATCACTTTTTGTCGTCCGGCAAGCGCGTGGTGGCCTGCAAACAACCCCTCGCAGCGTACGCATTCACCGGCAGCAATCTCAGCGCTAACCCGTCGCATGGCGAACACGAACGCTGGTTGGCGATGGACGGTGGATTGCCGGAGTGGGCAAGGTTGGCTAGGTTCGGGGTCGTGGGGATGCATCGGTTGCGCCGGTTGTGGCACGGAGCGTACGGGGCCTTCGAGGTCGATTCCGGGTTGTACACGGCGGATTCGGGTCAGGTGCGGAAGCGGATGGCGGCCCGACTCCGCGGGCGTTGGCCCGGGAAAGGAGCCGGGGTCTCCTGACCCCGTTTGTTCAGCCAACCGGGGGTTGGAAAACCCCCGCTCCTGCTCCCCGTCCGGAACCCCTTCAGGGTTCTGACCCTTTTTTCATCCGACGACCCGGGGTAAGCCCGCATTCGCGGGCCAACCCCGGGCTATCGACGCGCTCCCCTTCAGGGATTAGCAAAATCGCGAATCATCCAGGAAAGGAGCCGGGGTCTCGTGACCCCGATCGTTTAACCAAACGGGGGTTGGAAAACCCCCGCTCCTGCTCCCCGTCCGGAACCCCTTCAGGGTTCTGACCCTTTCTTCATCCGACGACCCGGGGTAAGCCCGCATTCGCGGGCAAGCCCCGGGCTATCGACGCGCTCCCCTTCAGGGATCAACAAAACCGTGAATCATTCAGGAAAGGAGCCGGGGTCTTCGGACCCCGTTCGTCCAACCAAACGGGGGTTTGGACCCCCCCCTGCGCGCCTTCACTTCTTGAACAGGTCGCTGTGGCTCCCAGTTCTTTCGAGATAGAGAGAGTCACGATCTTTCCGGTAGATCAACAGCCAGTCGGGTTCGATATGACAATCTCTCGATCCGCTCCAAGGCCCAATCAGTTCGTGATCGCGATGCCTCTCTTCGAGGCGTTCGTCGTTTGCGATTCGCTTCACGACATCCTTTATCTTTTGGATCTGTTTGCCCTGCTTCTTCAGCTTCTTGATATCTTTCCGGAACTGGCTCGTCTCAAAAATCGCCTTCACTTGTCCCAGCTATCGAAAAGGTCGTCCACGCTGTTGTGCTTCTTCAGATTTCTGGACCTTCTGGAGTCTTCCAGAGCCGCGCGTGTCGTGGCATTTGGAATCTCCACCGCAAACGGCAACCCGTTCCTGAGGGTAATCTGCGTGTAGAACATTCGGATTGCTTCGGTCGGGCTCAAACCCAGTCGGAGGAGGATGTTTTCCGCGCGTTCCTTGATTTCCGGACTGATTCGACTGTGGACTGCCGCCGTTTTCATGGAGGAAGTGTGTTTCATTTGCAACACGATGTCAATTCGTCCGCAGCGTTCGATGTAGCCGATTTCTAACGGGGGTTTGAAAACCCCCGCCCCTGCTCCCCGTCCGGAACCCCTTCAGGGTTCTGACCCTTTTTTCTTTCGATGACCCGGGGTAAGCCCGCATTCGCGAGCCAACCCCGGGCTATCGACGGGAAAGGAGCCGGGGTCTTCAGACCCCGTTCGTTTAACCAACGGGGGCTTGATGACTCGCCCTTGTATTAGATTTGGGACATGCTAAAGGTCACGCCATGGGTGTTGCCGAAATCCTTCACGAAATCGACACCCTTCCAGCCGAAGAGCGTTGGAAGGTGCTCGAACACACCCGCCATCTTCTGGAACCCGACATCCCGGACAGTTTCAAGCAGGCGATGGCGGAAATCGAACGCGGAGAAGTCGTCGAACTGGACGAGGCGTTAAAGGAACTTGGCCCGGCCGAGTGACCTACCGGTTCCGCGCTGCGAGGTCGTTCCGAAAGGCACTCGCCAAGCTGCCGCTCGGTCAAAAACGTAGCGCGATACATGCCTTCCAGATCTTCAAAAAAGATCCATTCGACCCCCGGCTTCGCACACATAAAATCCACAAGCTTTCCGCAGCCTACGGGAAAACGATCTACGCGGTGTGCATTGAGGGAGATCTTCGCGCCATCTTCTACATCGACGGCGGTACCATCTGGAGTGTGGATATCGGATCTCACGCCATTTACCGAAGCTGACGGTGGTTGCCCGGGGAGACCGTCAGCGTGCTGATTCCCGGGTGGCAAAATTCTCTTTGGGAAACTCCCCGAAGATTCAGTCAATAGCCCAGCGTTGCGCGGAAAGCCCAACCCCAGGGTTTTGGCGCGATATGACTCCGACCCCAATACCTCAGGGATTGCATCTACTCCTGCGTGCGACGCACTCCCCGTCTGGAACCCCTTCAGGGTTCTGACCCTTTTTTCATCCGACGACCCGGGGTAAGCCCGCATTCGCGGGCCAACCCCGGGCTATCGACGGTATCCCCTTCAGGGATCAGCAGTACCGTGAACCATCCGGGAAAGGAGCCGGGGTCTCCAGACCCCGTTCGTTCACGAAACGGGGGTTCGGAAACCCCCGCCCCTTCTTCACCATTTCACTCCGCGTCCAACCTCTTGAGAATCTTCTTCGCAAGCGGCTCCCGAATCTCGCTGTGTCGAGGCACTGCCTCGGTGGTGCCGTCTTTGGGTTTACCCAAATCGAATGGCTTCCGCCTTCCCGCTTAAGAAAGCATCCGGCAATCCGGAGCCGACGCTCCAAATCTCTACGTTTCACCCTACCAAGATCTTCTCCTGAATCGCGTCTTCCGGGAGGCCACGGAGGATATCTTCCCTCCGGTCTTCCAAGATCAATTCGATCGCTTCGATCAAATTTTGCTTCGTATCTTCTACCGTGTTCCCTTGTCCGTTGGCTCCCGGCACCTCCGGACAGATCGCCCAGTAACCACCCTCTGGAGCAGCTTCAATAACGGCCGTAAACTCCGATTTCATTTCACAAAGATATCCGACACGGATCAGCTTGCGAGCAGCTTTCTTGCGGAGGTATCTTTCACTGGTCTCCCTTTAGGGATCATCAATACCGTTAATCATCCGGGAAAGGAGCCGGGGTCTCCAGACCCCGTTCGTTCAGCCAACGGGGGTTTGAAAACCCCCGCTCCTTTGATTTTGATGCTCCACTTGAATACGCTCCGAAACCCAGAGCTTGATCAGCGCCTGCCGACTAACTCCGATCAACTTGGACTGCAAGTCGAGCTTCTGAATGATCCACTCGGGGAAGTCCACATTGACGCGACGCGCCTCCAAACCGGGACGGCGTATGGAAGATCCATCGATGTAAGGCGTAATGTCCTCCCCGTCATCAAAGCGACGTTCAAACTCCTGTGCTGTCATTGTAGATTGCTTCTTCATCCTGTCTTGCCCTCCTCACGGATATCATCCTCGTTCGATCCTCTCTCACGGTGAAAATGGCGGTCCAGAGCTTCTCACCAAGTTGGGCGACTAGGCCGAGTCTCGACTCATCCGAAAAGCGTGCCACAAACTCTACTCTTTGGGGGTCGTTCCAGAGTGCCTTCGCCTGCTCGAAATCAATCCCATGCTTCGTGGAATTGGCACGACTTTTCGTTTGGTCATACTTGAACTCCACAAATGGTATAATACCTATACCGCCCAAGGAGTCAACGGCATCATTTTTCCCGAAACATGTTGCGAAGGAAAGGAGCCGGGGTCTCCAGACCCCGTTCGCTTAACCCGGACTGTTCTCAAAAGTCGCCTTTACTTGCCCCATCTATCGAACAACCCGCCGAGCCTCAGCGCTGGCCCGCGGGTTCCGGGAGAACCCTTTATTGTTTCTTGAGCCAGTCGTCGTACTCGGAATGATGTCCAATCCAAATCCAAACGAGGCCTTCCTCCCTTTCCTTGGCAAGGGCTCAATACTGTATGCCGACTCTCGCGGACCAAAAAACCCCAACTTTCTTCAACCGAATCGATGGATGCCTAGGATTCGCTTTTAAAAGTGCGAAATTCCTGTCTGCGGTGGTCTGGATTGTCTCTGGAAGCAACCGATAGAAATGCCAAAAGTCAGGTGAGGCGAAGTGCTTCACAGCGGGGTGCAGTGCCCTGCTTCAAAATCCAGATCAACCTTCTTGGCAACATGATCGAGCCTGCCACTCATGACATCCGCTTCAAGCTTCCTATCCCAATGGCCGTCGATGAACTTCTCAAACCACTCCGTGAATCGCTCAAGCTCATCAGGCGGAAGGCTCTGGACTGCATTTTCAAGCTCGATTGCACTCATGGAAGTATTGTGGCGCAAAACCAAGTCATCGACAACATTCTGTAAGCCATTGCCTTTTGGACAAAAAGGGCTCGCGGGCGTCCCCGCTCCTCCTCACCGACACCCGTACTTCACGATGCAATAAAGAGCCCGCACCCCGTCGCGCCAACCGATCTTTTTCCCCTCCGCATAGGTGCGCCCATAATACGAAATCGCCACCTCGTAAATGCGCACCCCCGCCCGCGCCACTTTGGCCGTGATCTCCGGCTCGAAACCAAACCGGTTCTCTTCAATGCTAATGCCCTGAATGACCTCCCGCCGGAACGCCTTATACCCAGTCTCCATGTCGGTGAGGTTCAAATTGGTAAACATGTTCGACATCAGCGTCAGCATGCTGTTGCCCACCGAATGCCAAAAATACAACACCCGATGCGCCTCGGACCCAATGAACCGCGAGCCAAACACCACATCCGCACTCCCCCGCAGGATCGGTTCAATCACCCGACCGTATTCGCTAGGGTCGTACTCGGTATCCGCATCCTGAATGATGACAATCGGCGCCGTCGCCAACGCAATGCCCGTCCGCAACGCCGCCCCCTTGCCCTGATTGACGTCGTGACGCGCGACGCGCACTCGCGGATCGGTGCCTTCAATCGATTTTAAAACGTCAAAGGAACCGTCGCTTGAACAGTCATCGACACAGATCAACTCCGCGACGCACTCCTGCGCAAGGACGGTTTCGACAACGCTCCGCACAGTGCGCTCTTCGTTGTACACAGGCATGATCACCGACAAACAGGGGAACCGCATGCGTACGTGGGGGTCCGTTTTAGGGGAATGCAGACTCGCCCGATCGCTCATCGACTTGGTTATCTTGACTTTGGTGACGGAGTGCAACGCCGGATTTTTGTCGCGCAGCGACGCAGCGGCGCAGCGGACGTTGATTCCTAGCGGTGCTGTCTCTAGCGTGGTGGTCTGTTCTGATGCTAGAGGACTCTCCAATCGTTGTTGTCGCAATCGTCACGCACCGGCGTCCCGTGGAGTTGGGACGTCTTCTCGAAGGTCTGAAGAAATCGTCGCTTCCGGTGCGGGGGTGTGTCGTTTCCGATCATGCTCCGGGTGGAAAGACGCGGGAGATCGCGGCGAGGGGCGGCATTGAGGTGATCGTCCGTGAGGATGGAACGAATCCCGGTCCAGGCGTTGGGTGGGCCAAGGCGGCAGAGTTGGCGCTGGCGCATTTTGGTCCGAATGTGGACGCGGTGTGGTTTCTGGATGATGACGTGGTGATCGCCCCTGACGCACTGCGGATTCTGTGGGAGGCAATGACGTCCAGCGGGGCCGGAGGCGCAGCGCCGCTGCTGGAAGACGCTGCGGGGCGGCTTTGGGCGTTCCCGGAACCGGAGGCGCCGGAGCTGCGCGAGACGATCCGGAAGGCGGTGACCTGCGCCGATGCGGCCCGCCTGATTGGGCCAGAGCCTCAACCGAGCGTGTGGTGTACGGGGGCGTCTTTCCTCGTCAGTCGACAGGCGATCGACGCCGTGGGGTTTCATCGCGGGGATTTTTGGATGCTGGGCGAGGACCTGGAATACTCGATGCGTGTCGCGTCGCGCTGCGGGGTGGTGTTTACCACACGTGTTGTGGTGCCGCATTTACCGGAGCCGGGGTCGGATCCCGAAGCGGCGCGGCGCGGGGATTATCGGAAGTTTTTGGCGTTGCTGCAGAATGTTTCGTACCTCGGGTTCCATTGTCCGCACAGCGCGCACATGAAATGGTACGTAGCGGGGAACTTTCGGCGGTTTTTTCGGACGCACGGACTGCGCGGGCTGGGCGATGCGCTGCGGTGTTTTTGGGAGGGGGCGGTAAGGGGGCGCGCAGCGGCGCAGCGGCGCGGCGGACACTTTTAAAGCGCGTTGACGCATCTTGTGATGCCGGCCCGCATTACTGCGGCGCCGAAGTTTAGGAGGTAGCCTAGTTTTAATCCGGTGAGGCGGAGGTAGGTTTGGGTTTGTTTTTTGTGGATCGGACCTATCTCGAAGACGGACTTGAGTTCGATGAGTACCTTGTTTTCGACAATGAGGTCCGCGCGGAAGCCTTCCGGGAGCGGAACTCCTTTGTAGACAATGGGGATCGAGACCTGACGTTTTACGTCAAGTTTGCGCTCGATGATCTCGTAAAACAGAGCTGCTTCGTAAACCGACTCCAGCAAAGCCGGTCCCAATTCCCGATGCACGGTAAACGCTGCATCAAGCACCAGGGTACCGAGTGCATTTTCGGTCATCGATCCACATTCGACCCGCTGCGCCGCGGCGGCGCTGCGGGACTTTACCTCTTTGTCGCCATCCGTCATGGGTGTATGTAACGTGCAACGCTCCTAATGACAGCACCGTCCTCCATTGCCATTCTTGGCACCCGGGTTCATCGGGTGGATTATGATTCGGCGTTGGACCGCGTCCTCTCGCTCGCGAGCGATGGAAAGCCGGCCGCGGTGTCGGCTTGCAACACCCACCTCGTGGCGCTGGCGCGCTCGGATCCCGCGTTTCATTCCGTGATGGAACAGTTTTCCCTCGTGGTACCGGACGGCTATCCCGTCGTGTGGGGGCTGAATTTCAAAGGCGCGGGGTTGGCCGACCGGGTCTACGGACCCTATTTTATGCGACACGTGCTGACCCACACGCCCTCGCCGTGGAAGCATTTTTTCTTCGGAGGGTCGGAAGATTGCCTCGCGCGACTCGTGGAATCCGTGACGCAGCTCCAACCAGAAATCGACGTGGTTGGCACGCTTTCGCCGCCCTTCGCGGCGTGGACCGAAGCCGACGAGGCGCGTTTTGCGGAGGAGATTCGGGCGAGCGGCGCGGATTTTGTTTGGGTGGCCTTGGGTGGTGGCCGACAGGAGCGGTGGATTGTGGAGAACATGCGCCGCCACTCGCGCGGGGTTTTTTTTGCCGTGGGCGACGCTTTTGAGCTGCTCGCGGGCGGGCGCCGTTTCGCCCCGAAGTGGATGCAGGAGAATGGCCTCACGTGGCTGTACCGTCTTGCCCAGGAGCCCAAACGGCTCGCGATGCGCTATCTGAAGTACAACTCGCTTTTCGTTTACTATTCCCTTCGGGACGCCGTCGTGGGAACTCCCAGCTTAGGACCCCCTCATGCGGAACCTCCCACTCCACGCATCGCTTTCCTCGGATCCCGCGGCGTTCCAGCCCGGTATTCCGGGTTTGAGGTCGTCGTGGAGCAACTCGGAATCCGGCTCGCTCAGCGGGGCTACGACGTCACCGTCTACAACCGGCACCCAAAGTTCAGCCTCCCGGAAAAGCGGTATAAAGGGATGCGAATCGTCGTTTTGCCGACGATTCCCATGAAGTCCCTCGACACGATCTCGCACACTGCCCTTTCCGCCCTCCATGCGCTGACTCAGGGCTATGATATCATTTATCTTTGTGGCGTGGGCAACGCGGTGATCGGCGGGTTCCTGAAGCTTTGTGGTTTGCGGGTGATTTTGAATGTGGATGGTGCGGATTTCCGCCGCGCGAAGTGGAGTGTTTTCGCACGGGCCTGGCTCCGGTGGAGCGAGGCGTGGGCCGGGAAGTTGGTGGACCGACTGATCGCCGACAACCGGGAGATCGTCACCCGCTACAAACGCTCCTACGATTGCGAACCGCTGTATCTGAGCTACGGCGCGATCCTCCGCGATCCGGCTGCCACAGGCGACGCCCTGCGGGAATGGAACCTCGAGTCAAAGGGCTACATTTTGTTCGTCTCGCGTCTGACCCCTGAAAACCAGGCGCACGTGCTCCTCGAAGCCTTCGCCCGCGCCACGACCCCGCTGAAGCTCGTCATTTGTGGCGGCGTCAACTACGAGCACGCATATCTCCGGGAGTTGAAGGCCCTCGCGGACGATCGGGTCGTTTTCACCGGACCGCAATATGGCGATGCGTATCTCCAGCTCAGCCGCGATGCGCTCTTCTTCGTGATGCCGGCAGACATCGAGGCCACGCGGTTGGTGCTGCTCGATCAAATGGGCCTCGGTGCCGCCATCTTGTTCCGGGATTGTCCGGCAACGAGGGAGGTCGTCGGCGATTGCGGCGAACCATTTTCATCGGACGACGCGGTCGCTTCGCTTGCGTCAAAGATCGACTTCCTGGCGTCGGATCCGGCCCATTGTCGTGCGCTCGGCGAGGCGGCGAGAGCCCGGGCGAAGACGCATTTTGACTGGGAGAAGGTTGCGGACGATTACGAGGCACTGTTCCGGGAAACGAGCCGACAGGCGAAATGACCGACGCGGAAACGACTCCACGGTTTTCCATTGTCACACCCTCGTTGAATCAATCGGCGTGGCTGCCGCAGCACTTGGATTCCGTTCGAATCGCTTCAAGCGAATCCGGTCGGACGGTGGAGCACCTCATCATCGACGGCGGCAGCACCGACGGGACGTTGGAGATCCTCGCGGGACAGGAGTTCAGCGAATGGACGTCCGAGCCCGATCGGGGTCAGAGCGATGCCATCAATAAGGGCCTTGCTCGCGCGAGGGGGGAAATCGTGAGTTATCTTTGCGCGGATGATTTGTTGGAACCGACCGCACTGAGGCTCGTGGATCGGGCGTTTGTCGACCACCCGGAGGCGGATGTCGTGTACGGCGACGGCTTTTTTTTGGAGGGGGAATCCGGGTGGAAGCGTCTCAAATGTGCGGGTGCGTACTACGTGGATCGGCTGCGGAGGGGGAATTTTTTGATTCAGCCCGCGGTATTTTGGCGGCGCGGGGTCACCGAAAAATTCGGTGGATTCGATATTCGTTGGCAGTACTGCATGGACCATGCGGCGTGGCTTCGGTGGGCGGGGTCGACCCGTTGGATCTACGTCCCCGAGCCTCTCGCGGTGTGTCGGTTGCACGGGGCGGCAAAAACGTCGCGTGCGCTGGCCGACGCGTGGCGTGAGGCGGCGGTGATGCAGGCGGAGTTTGGGATTCGCGGCAAACCCCAGCGGGACGCGTTGTGGATGGCCCTGATCGGACAACACTACTACCGGTGGAAGCGTCGCATTTTTGAGGAGATCGGCAGGCGCCGCAAGCGGGAATGACGACGCGCACTCTGGTCTTTGAGCTGCATCACCTCGGCGACGCGGTTCTTGCCATCCCGTTTCTTCGTGCCGCGGCGGCACAAGGGCAGGTTCGGGTGGTTTGCACCGCATCTGTCGCCGGCATGCTGCGGGCGTTCGTTCCGGAGGTCTCCACCATCGTCGCCGCGCCGACCTGGGTCGGGCGGTGTTTCCAAGCGGCGACCGCGCTGCGTCGTTCCGCGCCTCAGGTGGCGGTCTCGGCCTGGAGTGATGCCCGCGTTCACGTCGCCATGCGACTGACCGGTGCCCCGCGGCGCATCGGATTCCCGATGACGGAGACCAATTACTACGCCTCTGAAATCCCATGGCGACACGCGAACCTGCGCCGGGGACAACAGTTGGAGCGCGCGGCGGGGTCGGTCAGATTCCCGCTACTCACCGACACCCTCGCGCGCCGGGACCGGCTCGCCAGCCATCTCTCCAACTGGAACTTGATCGCGGAGAGGGTGGGACATTCCATGTCCCTGGCTGTTCCATGGTTTGAACCGCCGCCCTCGGCGCTTCCTGATGGGGTGGCTGAATTCATTGCACAACAGCGTGCGGAAGGGTGCCCCGTGTGGGCGGTACATCCGGGCGGGCGGCTGCCGACCAAGCGTTGGCCTGCGGAGCGCTTCAACGCTCTCTTGTCCGGGCTTTCCCGCGAAGGCAACCTCTCGGTAGTGGCCATCGAGTCTCCCGACGGTCCTGCATTGACCCCCATCGGTCCCCGACAACTCCGGTGCGCCACGGACTCGCACGCTGCGTTGGCGGCGCTGCTGGCCCGGGTAGACGGTCTCTGCGGCAACGATTCCTACCCGGCGCATGTGGCGGCGGCGCTGGGCAAAGTGGTGGTCCCCATCTTTGGTTCCGGCCGCCCGGAGTGGTTCGCGCCATTCGGAGCCGAGCAAAACGTTGTGCAGCGCGACATCTGTCCCCACCACCCGTGCGTGGACCGGTGTCGCATGCCATCGACGGTGTGCCTCGAAGCCGTAACGGTAAGCGACGTCATGGAAAAAATCCGCGCAGCGCCGCTGCGGCGCGGCGGTCGGTGATCCCTCATGGAGTCTGTTTTGGGATTGGGTCCTTGGCAAAAACTCCACATCTAAAAATGGCTCCGCTAGGGATGGAAGGCCGCTGCGCCGCTGCGTCGCCGCGCGACCATGTCGGGCAGCACCGCGTCATTGCCAACCTCCACTTCGCGCTCGGTGCCCAGAAGCTCCAGGAGGATCGATACGCGTTCTTTGGCCGGGAGCACTCGCGTCACCACTGCGCGGAGGCCGCGAAAGGGCCCGGACACGACATCCACTTCCTCGCCCGCTTTCAGCTGCGCATCGATGACTACGGTTTCCGAGTCCGCAACGTAGGCTCGGAGTTCATCGATCGCCGCTACGGGAACGACGCTCGGGATGCCGCCGAAGGAGACAATCCGCGACACGCCCCTCACCGCCTGCACGTGACGGTAGTACGGAACGTAATCAAACCGAACGAAGACGTAACCCGGAAACATGGCCTCATCCACCCACGCAACGCCCGTGACCCGGGACCGCTTGAACCGAATCCGGGGACTGAACACCTCAAACCCCAGATCCTGCCGGAGGTGAACTGCGGTGATGTTTTCCCGCTTCGGCTGAGCGCGGATGCAATACCAATGGAGACCCTCTGGGAACGTCATCAATGCGATTCGGCTGTGACCCGGTCAGTGCGTTGCCTGAGAAAGGATCCACGACCACGGAATCGCTCCATGGCTGAGGATCCAATCGTGAAACTGCCGAAGCGTCCAACCGCGGCCTCTTACCAACAACTGATGGAGGCGCTCCACTTCCAGCCGCCCACAAAGGTAACTCATCGGGACGGTCGGACTTTGCGTGTACCAATTGACGTCCGCTTTTGCCCGTGCTTCTGAAAAACCTACCCCTTCCACGAGTCGTTGCGCCGCTTGCGCAGCGGTCATCGTGCCGGAATGCAGTCCCGCATCGATGACGACGCGGTGCGCACGCCAGAGCGCATCATGCAGCTGGAGAAGACGCGCGTGAGGGTCCGCCGTCAGACCTTGTTCAACGGTCAGGCGTTCGCACCAGAGCGTCCAGCCTTCATAAAAAATCGCATGCGCGAAGAGACGGCGCAGGCGGCTCGTATGCAGGTTTTGGACGATGAATTGCAGGTGGTGACCCGGGTACGCCTCGTGGGCACAGGTGAGTTCCAGCCCAAAGTGCTGAGCGGTTTCCGCACGGCGCTTCACGGGATCGACCTCCGTCGCGCCGAGGTCGTTTACCCAAAAGATGCCCGTTTGGTCGGCATCGAAGGCACCGGGCGCGTGATAGGCCGCTGTGGGGAATTGGTTGCGCAGGAACGAAGGAACCGGGAGCACCTTCAGGTGTTCGCCGGCGGGCATCGGGGTCAGTCCGCTGCGTACGAGCTGATCGCGAATGCGGAACGTGGTTTCGGCGTAGAGTTCGAGGAGGGGTCGGTTCGGCTGCCATTCGTCGCGGACGCGTTCGAGGGTCTCGCGGGCGCTGCGGATGCCCAGGCGGGTGGCCTCGGTGTGCAGGGCGGCCTCGCATTCCGCGATGAGTTGGTGTCCCACGGCGGTCGTTTCGGCGAGAGACCAATCGAGTCCGTTGCGTTCCCGCAGCAGCATTTCGAAGCCGGCCGTCCCTGCGGCGAAGGAGCCTTCCTCGCCCGGCTCCATCCGGCTGATTCCCTCGGCGAAGCGCTCAAACGCCGCGGCCGCGGAGCGAAGCGAAGATTCCAAGGCTGCCTCGTGAGTGGACGCTGCCTTCAGCGCGGGCGTGATTTCCGCCAAAAACTGCACCGCTCCCGCTGCGGTTTCCCGTGCCATCGTGACCCACATGGGTACCGGCCGGTGCAGGCAGGTGAGTCCGGCATCCAGAAAATCCGGGATCTTCGCCAGGCGGGATTCGATCGCCGGCATCGCCGGCGCGAGGTTGTCCCCCGCGCGAACGAGCAGAAAAAACACCGCTTCCATCGCCTCGCTGGCGTGAGCATGCGGGTTGCGACGCCACCGCTGTTGGTCGCGTTCGCTGAAAAGGTGGGTGCGCAGGAGCGAAAGAAATCCCCGGCGGTCGAGCCAGTCGTCGCCCTCGAGAGTAACCGGGGGGATCGACTCCACCGCGCGCAGCGTTTCCTCAGCGAGGCGGATTTGCGCTTCGTGCGAAGCGGCGTCGTTTGGGCCGAGGTCGGCATCGAACGCCCGGATGCCATCGCGGCTGCCGTTTTGCGGAAACCGCGCGTAGGTTTCGCGAAGGTAACGATTTCCTGCGGCACGCAGTTTCCTCGCGGACTCTGACGCGGCGTCGCGCTCGAGGAGCAGGTCGGCGTCAGCGATTGATGCGACCGGAGTCATCTACTTTCATCCGCGCGGTTTCGTTCATCTCGCGCGCCAGACGGGCGAGTTCGGTCACGTCCGATTTCGTCAGCGCCCGATCTTGCTCGACGGCCAGCGCGACAATCTGGCGGGCGGTTTTGAGACGCGAGGTGATGGCGGTGACGAGGTCGGTTGCCTTCAATTTCGGGTGAAGCGTGTCTAGGCGGTCGATGAAGTAGTCCATCGTGTCGAGATTCCGGAGGGCATCCGCGCGGGCGACTGAATAATTGGCGGCGGTTGACCCTGCGGCGGCCCAGAAACCCTTCATCCAGCCTCCGAGGGCAATGAGGTGGGCCATTTGTTCATCGCGCAGCTGCATCATGGATTTTTCGACATCCCGTTGAGCGCCAGCAAGTTCCTTCCGAACACCCTGCCAGTCACCCTTGTCGCCCAGCTGATAAATGCTGTTGCTTCGCCGGGCCAGGGCGTCCCCCACCCCGAGGGCCTTCGCCTGACGCAGGATGGCGCGGCCGATCTCCTGAATATCCCCGCGCCGTTCGTTCTGCACAATAATGAACCCGTCACCGATCAGGGACCCGAAATGCAGGGCGGTTTGGAGTCGGTTCGGATAAGTCGTATCGCGGTCTTTGACGTCCACGTAATCCATGGAGACGGGACGGAACTTGTCGAGTTCGACGAGGAGCCAGGCGATCGATGGGGTGGTGTATTCGTTCACCCCGAGTTCCTCTTTCATATGCCCGTCGGAATCGTCGCCGTCCTGGGCGGAAGCACTCAAGACGAACACAAAACTGGCCAGCCCGGCGACGAGAGTGCGCATGAACATGTAATCGCTACGGCTATCGCATAATTCGGCAATCTTGTCCAACTGAAGGCACGCGCAGCGACGCAGCGGCGCAGCGGTCTTCGATCCCTCACGGAGTCACTTTTTGATGTGGAGTCCTGTGAGGGGGATTTCACTTCTAAAAGTGACTCCGTGAGGCAGGAACGGCCGCCGCGCCGCTGCGTCGCTGCGCGACGATTTTTGCTCGCGGGTTCGCCTCGCCGGGCGGATAGTCTTCCCATGATCATTGGCGTCCCCCGCGAGATTAAGGAACAAGAGTTCCGCGTTGCTTTGGTGCCCGCAGCCGCACATTTTCTTGTGCGACACGGACATCAGGTGCTCGTGGAAACCAATGCCGGGGAGGGCATCGGATTCCATGATGCCGAGTACGCCGCCGCAGGGGCGGAGATTGTCGCGTCGCATGCAGCCGTTTTTGAGCGTGCAGAGTTGATCATCAAGGTGAAGGAACCCCTCCCCTCCGAGGTGCCCCTGTTGCAGCGCGGACAGATTTTGTTTACCTACCTGCACCTCGCTGCCAATCGCGAGCTGACGGATGGGCTCTGCGCCAGCGGGGCCACCTGCATTGCTTACGAAACGATCGAGGTGAACCGGCGTTTGCCACTCCTTGAACCCATGAGCGAGATCGCCGGGAGGATGTCGATTGTCGTCGGGGCGTATTTCCTCGCGAAGCATGCCGGGGGAAAAGGCGTCCTGCTCGGCGGCGTGCCGGGCGTTTTGCCCGGGCGGGTCGTGGTTTTGGGAGGTGGGACGTCGGGGGTCAATGCCGCACGCATGGCCACCGGGCTCGGCGCGGACGTGACCATTCTGGAGGTCGACCTCGAACGCATGCGCTTCCTCGACATCACGATGCACACGGCGCACACCCTTTATTCGAGCGAGGCGAGCCTCGTGGAGCTGCTGCCCGGGGTGGACTTGCTCATTGGTGCGGTGCTGGTTCCAGGTGCGCGGGCGCCGAAGCTCATCACGCGGGAAATGCTGCGCATGATGAAACCCGGAACCGTGCTCGTGGATATTGCGGTAGATCAAGGCGGCTGCGCGGAAACGACGCGGCCCACCACGCATCATGATCCGGTGTTCGTCGAAGACGGCGTGACGCATTACTGCGTGGCCAACATGCCGGGTGCCTACGCCCGAACCGCCACGCAGGCGCTCGCCAACGTGACGCATCGCTACGTCGAAACGCTCGCGGATTATCCCCTTGAGGAGGCCGTGCAGCGCCAGCCGGGCCTGCTCTCGGGCATCAACATTTTTAATGGGAAGGTGACCTGCAAGGCCGTGGCCGGTGCCCACGGAATGGAATACACCCCGCCCCCGTTCGCCGTATGATCCCGGACCTCGAATCCCAAATTCACGAGATCGGACGCCGCGCCCGGGCAGCGGGACGCGCCCTCGCGCGTCTGTCTTCTCACGAAAAAAATGCCGTCCTGCAATCCATGGCGGATGAACTCCTTTCCGCAAAAGGCGCCATCCTCGCGGCAAATGAGGAGGACGTGCGAGCCGGGGAGGGACATGGTTTGTCCCTGGCGATGCTGGATCGACTCCGGCTCAGCGAAAAACGCCTTGTGGCCATGGCGGATGGCATTCGTCAGGTGGCCACACTTCCGGATCCGGTCGGCGAGACGCTGCGCGATTGGACGCGCGAAGACGGCCTGCATTTTACGAAAGTCCGGACGCCGATCGGCGTGATCGGCATCATCTACGAAAGTCGGCCCAATGTGACGAGCGACGCCGCCGTGTTGTGCATCAAGACCGGCAACGCGGTCATCCTGCGGGGAGGGTCGGAGTCGATTCACTCCAACAAAGCCATCGCCGCCGCGCTGCAGGCCGGGGGCGAGAAGGGCGGGATGCCGCGGGATGCGGTGCAGCTCATTCCGACCACCGATCGCGATGCGGTACGGATCATGGCGGGAATGGACGCCTATTTGGATATGATCGTGCCGCGCGGGGGACATGCCCTGATCGAGGCGGTGGTTCAGCATGCGCGGATGCCGGTGATCAAGCACTACCATGGGGTTTGCATCGCGTATGTGGACCGCGATGCCGACCCGGAGATGGCGCTGCAGATAGTGCAGAATGGCAAAATGCAGCGGCCGGGCGTTTGCAATGCGTTGGAGACCGTGTTGGTCCATCGTGACATCGCGGAGAGTTTTCTGCCGGAGATGGCGCGTGTTTTGGAAGGGGTGGAGCTTCGTGGCGATTTGGAAACGGTTCGCATTCTGGGGGATCGCGCGGTGGCGGTGAGCGACGCGGATTGGACCACGGAGTACCTGGATTTGATCCTCGCGGTGCGCGTCGTGGGGAATCTCGATGAGGCCGTCGCGCATATTGAGACCCACGGCTCGCATCACAGCGATGTCATCATCACCCGCGACGCGGCGGCGGCGGCGAAGTTTTTGCGGGAGGTGGATTCGGCCACCGTTTATTGGAATGCCTCGACCCGGTTTACGGACGGCGGCGAGTTTGGATTCGGCGCGGAGATTGGAATCAGCACGGACAAACTCCACGCGCGGGGTCCGATGGCACTGGAAGAATTGACGACCTATAAGTATGTGATTTATGGAAACGGTCAGATTCGCACCTGAAATCATGTCCCGCGTCGCACGGCTTGTGACCCTCGAAGGTCGCGTTCAAGGGGTGGGCCTCCGGTTCACCACGAAGCAACTTGCGCGCGAGTACGAAGTGGCTGGGACCGTACGAAATCTGCCGGATGGCCGTGTGGAGTTGATCGTCGAAGGCGAACCGGAAGAGGTGGCGGGCTTTCTCACGGCGATTCGTGAGGGCGTCCTCGCCGGACATATTCGGCGTGAGGAGATGCGGAGCATCGACGTGGCCAATCTGCGAGGGTTCGTGATTTTGCCATGAGCACGGTGCCCACCACAGAACCCAAACCAGCGGCTGTGACACCGGCTGTCGAGATTTCTCACCTGACGAAGGTGTTCCCTGTTCCGCTGCGCCGTGAACGTGTCGTGGCAGTGCGCGACGTTTCGCTCGTCGTCCAACCGGGAGAGGTCTACGGACTGCTGGGGCCCAACGGGTCCGGAAAAAGCACGACGCTCAAAGTGGTACTCGGGCTGGTGACTCCCACCCGCGGGGGTGCGAAGGTATTCGGGCGGGACACGACCGACGTTCGCAGCCGGGAGCAGGTCGGTTTTGTTCCGGAGAACCCGTATTTTTACAAATTCCTCACGGGCGAGGAGACGATTCGGTTCTACGGGAAGCTTTGCGGGATGGGGGGAAAGGTGTTGAGGGATCGCATTGGGGAGTTGCTGCAACTGGTCGGAATGGAGGACGCCCGGCATCGTCGTGTGGGCGGATATTCCAAAGGCATGTTGCAGCGGATCGGCCTCGCTCAGGCGCTGGTGCAGGAACCGCGGCTGCTGGTGCTGGACGAACCCACCGCCGGAGTGGATCCGGTGGGCTCGCGCGAGATTCGTGATTTGATCAACCGACTCAAGGAGCGCGGCATTACGATCCTGCTAACCACCCATCTATTGGAGCAGGTTCAGGAGGTGTGTGATCGCGTGGCCATTCTGGCGCGAGGAAGCATGGTGCGGGAGGGTCCGTTGGACGATTTGCTTTCGATTGACAATCAAACGGAGATCCTGCTGGAGAATCCGCCGGCAGATTTGGCAGAGCGATTGGCAAAACTGACCGAAGGCACAGACGCCCGAGTGGTGGCCGTGCGCCGTCCGCAAACGACGCTCGAGCGGGTGTTCATCGACTCCGCCTCGTAGGGTACAAGGGCAACTTTGCGGTCGTTTTCTGAAGGTCAGCTCACGCCCTTCGACGCCTTGCTGGTCATCCGAGCTGCCTCAGTTCGAACGACCATGAAGCACATGAAGACCATGAAGATGAGCGAGTTACATAAGCTTTCGTTGCTTGATCTCATTCTCCGAGCAAGTGAACGCGTGAGTGCATCGCTGCAGCCGTTTTGCCACCATTTCCTTCATGCCTTTCCTGTCCTTCATGGTGATTAGTAAATCCATTGCCAGAGTGCCACGACACCCGCCTTTCCGACCAACGCGATGCCGAAGACATACGCCGAGGCGATCAGTGTGAGCCCCAGGCCGACGATGAGGAGCATGCCGTCACGTTCGAGCAGACCCAGCGAAAGGCAGATGATCGCAAATCCCGGGATCGTATTCGTCAGCGGAAACGGGGGAGGAATCGGCAGGCTCAGCAGCACGGCCGAGAGGGCAATCAGGGCACCCACCGCGTTCAGCGTCCCCGGCCAGCGCTCGAGATCCATCCGCGGGCGGATGACCTTTTCCAGCTTCCCGTAGAACCGGCAACCGAACTGCACGGTTTTCTCGAGCATCGGATAAGGAATCTTCTGGCGCAGGAGAATGTCCGGCAACCAGGGTTCCCGCCCGAACGCGATGCGGAGTCCGCACAATGCAATCGCCGCCCCGAACGGGATCGACAGCCCGGGGACCATCATGGGCGAAAGAAACGGGATGCAGAGAAGGATGATGACCAGCGGCAGTCCGCGGCCGCGGAGCGCTTCCACAATCTCCGAGAGCGACATCGACTTGCCTCCGGCGCGATCGAGCACCTCCAGCAACTCTTCCGACAAACGCGGAGGGGTTTCGGCTTCGGAGGGCTCGGTCATGGAAACACCAAACTCCGCGCAATCCGCAGGACACGCAACCTGCATCGCAACAATCTGCCGGACACCCTCAGGCGTTCATCCCGTCCGCCCACCCCGCAAGGCACTCGGCAAGCGCTTCCTTGCGCTCGAAATGTACCCGCCAGGAACCTGCCTCACAGAAGCCGAAGCCCGGACCATACGCACTCCCGTTGACCACACTCGCGTCCGCATAACCGGCGGTCAATTGCGCCACCGCGCGGGCGATTGCCGCATCGCGATCACCTTCGAGCTCATACTTCCACGATACAACTTTTGCCCGAGGAAAAATCCGCCGCAGTTCCGGGAGGATCTTGGGTGCGGGTTCGAGCGTGAGATCGATTCGCGACGCAGAGGAGGAGAGTTTCGCCCCGGCGGCTTCCGAGCCATTGACGCGAACGGAAGTCACTTGGAAATCACACAGCGCCGCGGCGTGGAACACCACGGCGGTAGCGGGGTCTGAGGCCTCGAGGCTTTCCAGCAGATCTCCATTCGTAGAGAAAGGAATCACGCGGGCGAGTCGGGGCAGGAGCGGGTGCGTCGCAAGCTCCCCGCGGAAGCAGACCACGGAGAACCCGGCGTGCGTCAGGGCATCGGAGAGCAGCGTTCCGATTTCGCCCGTCGCGTGATTCGTGATGCGGCGGACGTTGTCGATGGGTTCGTAAGCGGGACCGCAGGTGACGATGGCGCGGAGCATGGCAGCGGGGGTCGGGGTTACTTCGAGAGGAAGAACGCGCGTTGTTTGGTGGAGATGGGAAGTTCCAGGCGTTCCATCACCTTGAGCATATCCTCCCAGACCTTCCGTTTTTCGGTGATGGTCTGATTGCGGAGCAGGTAGGCGGGATGGTAGGTGACCATGACGGGGATGCCTTCGAATTCCCGCCAATTGCCGCGCAGGTCGCGCATGGGCTCGGCGGTTTCGAGCAATCCTTCGACGGCTGTCGCGCCGAGGGCGACCATGGCGCGGGGGCGGATGATGGCAATTTGTTCCTTCAGCCAGGGCAGACACGTCCGCATCTCCTCGGGCTTCGGTTTTCGGTTCCCCGACGTGTCCGGCGGCATGTCCGGGCGGCATTTGAGCACATTCGCAATGTAGATGTCGCTTCGCTGGAAGCCCATAGCCTCGATGATTTTGCTGAGAAGCTGACCCGCGCGGCCCACGAAGGGTTCGCCTTGGAGGTCTTCATCCGCTCCGGGAGCCTCGCCAACGAATAGAATGTCCGCGTTCGGATTTCCCACGCCGAATACCACCTGGGTGCGGGACGCGACAAGATGGGGGCAACGGGTGCAGGCGAGCGCTTTTGCCCTCAATTCCGACAGCAGCGCAGCCTTGTCGCCTTTGCGACCCGGGGCCGTCGCAGGTTTTTCAGCAGACTTTGCGGGCGGAGTGAACGGCGTCGCGATGGGTTGGGGTGCATTCACGAGGGGTCCAACCGCCCGGAGTTTCCCGAGGGAGGCCGAGGTGGCATGCGGCTTCGGGAGGAGGCCGTCCCGGATCTCGCCCAGGAGGGCGCGGGCACGGTCGACTCGTTCGACCACGTTGGAAGCGTCCGGCTTTGCTTTTGGCATCGGGTCATATTTATTGAGGTCGCCATGCGTGCCACGAAAATTCTTTGCTGTCTTATCCTCTCTACTGCCGCACTCTTCGCGCAGGAACCGTCCCAGTTCACCGTGGGAGCGTTTGCATTCACCCGGCCCGGGGAATGGAAATGGATCGTGCCATCCTCTCCGATGCGCAAGGCACAGCTCAGCGTCCCCGGTGAGGCGGGGTCCGCCGAGATCACGTTTTTTCACTTCGGCCCAGGTCAGGGCGGGAGTACGGACGCCAATATTCAGCGCTGGCTCAACCAGTTTTCCTCCCCGGCGGACGCTGCCAAGCCCACGCCGGAGGTGGTGGAAATCGATGGACGCAAGATCACCTTCATTCGGACGACCGGCACGTTTGCCAGCGGCATGCCCGGTGGGCCTGCCACACCACTCGACGGGTACGCGCTTCGCGGCGCGATCCTCAATGACCCCGCCAGCGGCGACGTCTACGTCAAAATGACCGGCCCGGCGAAGACCGTCGAAGCCGCCGAGGGGGCCTTCGATGCGATGGTCAAGTCTGCAAAACGACCGTAATTCTAGTCTTCTTCATTCCCTCAGAAGCTGATAGTGCTTCCACATGATTCTCCTTGGCGTGGACATTGGCGGGACAGGGATCAAGGGCGCTCCGGTAAACGTGGAAACCGGCGAATTGACCGCGGAGCGCTTCCGCATTCCGACGCCACACCCGGCGCTGCCTAATGCGGTGGGCGATGTGGTCAAGTTGATCGCGGAGGAATTCAAGTACAACGGTCCCGTGGGGATCACCTTTCCCGCCGTTGTGAAGAACGGCGTCACGTTCACCGCGGCGAACGTTGACGAGGCATGGATCGGGACAGATGCCCGGGCATTGTTTTCAGGCAAACTCGGGATGGAGACCACGGTGGTCAACGATGCCGATGCGGCTGGCGTCGCGGAAATGACCTTCGGAGCGGGGAAGGGTCGGAAGGGCGTCGTGATTATGGTGACGCTTGGCACTGGGATAGGCAGTGCGGTGTTTTTGGATGGCAAACTTCTGCCGAACACGGAGTTGGGGCATCTTCAGATTCGCGGCAAGGATGCGGAGCACCGGGCGTCCGACCGTGTGCGTGAGGAGAAGGATCTGGGGTGGCATGAGTGGGCGGGCCGCGTGAGCGAGTTTCTCCTCGAGTTGGAGAAGCTTTTCAGTCCCGACCTCATCATTATTGGCGGCGGCGTGAGCAAGAAGTCGGATAAATTCCTGCCGCTCCTTGAGGCCAAGACCGAGATCGTGATCGTGCCGGCGCAAATGCGCAACGACGCGGGGATCATCGGAGCGGCGCTGATCGCGCAGGGTGGCGTGATCTAATTGGCGTCGCGAGTCACCTGAAGGGACGGGATCGGGGGGGGTAACACGTGGATTGCAAAACCATCACGACCCTATCGCAGGCTTTCAGCCCGCTGGCCCTGCACGTTGCCCAAATCCCAGCCCTCACGGGCTGGGCTAAAGAATATAGGGCCTTCGGCCCATCGGAGCACCATCCGAACGCACGTCCCGAGCACCAACGGTGCGCGTTTCCGCCAATCTCACCCCCACCGAACGCACGCTCCGAGCACCAACGGTGCGCGTTCCCACCAATCTCACCCCCCCGAACGCACGCTCCGAGCACCGACGGTGCGTCATCCTTTAGCCCAGCCCAACGGGCTGGGTACGGGCCGGGTACGGGCCGGGTTAACATGCCAAACCACAAATTCCGTCCTGAAGGGACGCGATCCGGGGGTTACACGTGGATTGCAAAACCATCACAACCCTATCGCGGGCTTTCAGCCCGCTGGCCCCGCACGTTGCCCAAATCCCAGCCCTCACGGGCTGGGCTAAAGAATATAGGGCCTTCGGCCCATCGGAGCACCATCCGAACGCACCTCCCGAGCACCAACGGTGCGCGTTCCCACCAATCTCACCCCCACCGAACGCACGCTCCAAGCACCAACGGTGCGCGTTTCCGCCAATCTCACCCCCCCGAAC